>Ga0307415_100000338_pt1 | contig 20222 bp, 26 predicted proteins | sample DK1Cmetagenome_FD_204524 | JGI IMG/M metagenome (GOLD analysis project Ga0307415, IMG submission 204524) | Maize rhizosphere microbial communities from greenhouse at UC Davis, California, United States - DK15-C-2 | ecosystem: Host-associated > Plants > Roots > Rhizosphere > Soil | place: USA...
TGGTCACGCCGTCGTTGGTGATGGTGGGGGCGCCCCACTTCTTGTCGAGCACGACGTTGCGGCCCTTGGGGCCGAGGGTGACGCGGACCACGTTGGCCAGCTTGTCGACCCCGGCCTCCAGGGAGCGCCGCGCGTCAGCGTCGAAGAGCAGTTCCTTTGCCATGGCTTTGCGCTTCCTCGGTTACTTGTTGACGATCGCCAGGACATCGCGGGCCGAGAGGATCAGCAGCTCCTCCCCGCTCAGCTTGACCTCGGTGCCGCCGTACTTGGAGTAGATGACCTTGTCGCCGACCTTGACGTCGAGGGGCACGCGGTTGCCATCCTCGAAGCGGCCCGGACCGACGGCCAGGACCTCGCCCTCCTGGGGCTTCTCCTTGGCGGTGTCGGGGATGACCAGGCCGGAGGCGGTCATCTCCTCGCCCTCGCTCGGCTTCACGACGATGCGGTCCTCGAGCGGCTGCAGGCTGACGCCCATCCTTCCTCCTCGTGCGTGGTGGCCCGACCCGGCGGGTGGGCCTGAAGGGTTACACGTTCGGCGCGGATGTTAGCACTCACCAAAGTCGAGTGCTAACAGCATCCTAGGAACCGGGGCCGGTCGCCGTCAAACGGCAGGTTTTTTCCCGCGAATCGGGTCGTGACGGTGCCGTCACGCTGCCGGGACGACCCGGGCGTAGACCACTTGTGAAAGGAATCACAAGAAGGAGGTTGCCACGAGCCGCACCTACCGGGCGCTCACCACCCTGGCGCTGAGCCTGGCGCTCGTCGCCACCACCGCCGCTGTCGCCGCGGCCACCCCGCCGACCGGGGCCGCCGAGGACCTCGACGGGCAGCGCGAGGCGCTGTACCAATCGGAGCTGGAGCACAACCAGACCGGGCAGGCGGCCCGCGCCCAGGCCGCCGTCGAGCAGGCCCGGGCCGGCGAGCGCGCGCTCGGCCCCGCGCCCGTGGTCACCATCGCCGCCCAGCCGGCCCCGGCCGCGACCGGCCGCGGCGTCGACCTGATCGCCATCGCGCTGCTGGCGCTGGTCGGCGGGCTGATCGGCGGGGCCGCGTGGACGGCCGCCAGCCGTCGTCGCCTGAACCGGACCGTGGCTGCCTGACGGCAACCTCCTCTTCCGGCAGCCACCGAGGCCGGCGAGCACCCCAGGGGCTCGCCGGCCTCGTCATCGCGCCCGGCGCTTCTGCCGTCGGGGGCCGCGGCGGCCGAAGCCGGGGATGATGTGCAGGTTGGGGTCGGCGCTCACGTCCAGGGGCGTCGTCTCGCCCCGCTCCAGGGCGACGCTGCCCGCGCTGGCCACCATGGCCCCGTTGTCGGTGCACAGGGCGGGCGAGGGCACCAGCAGGCGGAGGCCGAGGCTCTCGGCCTCGGCGGCCAGGCGGTCGCGCAGGCGCGAGTTGGCGGCCACGCCCCCGCCGAGCAGGATCGTGTCCAGCCCCTCGCGCTTGGCCACGCCGATGACCTTGCTGATCTGCACGTCCACCACCGCCTCCTGGAACGAGGCGGCCACGTCGGCGACGTTCGCCCCCGGCCCGGTCTCGCGGACATGGCGGAGCACGGCCGTCTTGAGGCCGGAGAACGAGAAGTCGTCGGTGCCGTCCTCCAGCAGGGCCCTGGGGAACCGGACCGCGGCCGGGTCGCCCTCGCGGGCCAGGCGGTCGATCACCGGCCCGCCCGGGTAGCCGAGGCCGAGCACCCTGGCCACCTTGTCGTAGGCCTCGCCGGCGGCGTCGTCGATAGTCTGGCCGAGTCCCCGGAACGCCCCCTGGGAGTCCATGGCCAGCAGGCTGGTGTGCCCGCCGGAGACCACGAACACCACCGCCGGCAGCGGCAGGTCCCCGTGGTCGAGCACGTTGGCGTAGACGTGGGCGACCAGGTGGTTGACGCCGACCAGGGGCCGGTCCAGGGCCAGGGCGTAGGCCTTGGCCGCGGCCACCCCGACCAGCAGCGAGCCGGCCAGGCCGGGGCCGACGGTGACCGCCACCGCGTCGACGTCGGACAGGCGTGCCCCGCCGAGGGCGCAGGCCTGCTCGACCGCCGGATGCAGCAGGTCGACGTGGGCCCGCGAGGCGACCTCGGGGACCACCCCGCCGTAGCGGGCGTGCAGGGTCTGCTGGTCGGCGAGCACGTTGGAGCGGACCAGCCGGCCGTCGGCGACCAGGGCCACGCCGGTCTCGTCACACGAGGTCTCGATGCCCAGGACCAGCACCGCTACAGCTCCCGGGGCTCGGGGACGCGGGCGGCCAGGTCGGCCAGCCGCTCGGCGTAGGCCGGTGTCTGGAGGCCCTCGGCCCACATGATCAGGGCGTCCTCGCCCGTCTCGGCGTAGTAGTTCTTGCGGATCCCCACCGGGGCGAAGCCGAACTGGTGGTAGAGGCCCTGGGCGGCGTGGTTGGCCACCCGGACCTCCAGGGTGCAGGCGGTCGCGCCCCGGCGCCGGGCCTCGGTGACCAGCGCGAACAGCAGCCGCGAGGCGACCTTGCGCCGGTGGGCGGACGGGTCGACGGCGATGTTGGTCACGTGCGCCTCGTCCCCGAACACCATCAGCCCGGTGTAGCCGACGATCTGGCGGCGGGCCTTGGCCACGATGTAGAAGCGAGTCGAGCGCTGCACGATCTCCGACAGGAACAGGGTCATCGTCCAAGGCCGCGGGTACACCTGGCGCTCGATGTCCAGCACCTGGGGGATGTGGCGCCGGCGCATCGGCACCAGCTCGATGGCCAGCGGCTGGCGCGGGTCGTCGACCTGGCGGCGGGGCGGGTAGATGGTCGCCATCAGCGTCCCTCCCTGTCCGGTCGGGGGCCTGTGCTCGAGGCCCCCGAACCCCCGGCGGCCACCCGCCGCTCCACGTTGGGGTCGATGTCGGGGCGGCGCAGGTACAGCGGGGTCACGTCCAGGGGGCTGGTGAACTCCTCGCGCAGCATGCGCGGCAGGGCCAGCTCGACCAGGGCGGCGGCCGACGGCGAGGACTGGGTCAGCCCGCCGAACTCCGACTGCTCGCCCAGGTGCTCGAACGCCGCCCGGTACAGCAGGGCCCCGTCGCCGCACAGCAGCACCTCCTCGCCCCGGGCCTCGATCCCGGCGGCCAGCTGGTCGGGCCGGAGCACCTGGTAGTCGGTGAGCCGCACCACCCCGCCGGGGGCGTGGCGGTACAGGGCGCAGAAGACCTCGCCGCGGCGGGCGTCGATCACCGGGCAGATGGCCCGCTGCACGTGGCGGTGGGTGAAGGCGATCAGGTCGAGGCTGGGCACGGCCACCATCGGCAGCCCCCACGCCTGGGCCAGCGCCTTGGCCGTGGAGACCCCGACCCGCAGCCCGGTGAACAGCCCCGGCCCGGTGCCGACGGCCACCCCGGCCAGGGCGGCCGGGTCGACCTCGGCCTGCTCCAGCACCCAGCGCACGGCCGGGGCCAGCACCTCGGCGTGGCGGCGCTCGTGGCGGACGGCCACCTCGGCCAGGGTGCCCGCCTCCGAGCCGACGGCCACCCCGGTCACCGGGGTGGCGGTGTCCATGGCGAGGACGAGCAACGAAGACCTTTCGAGCGATGCTGGCGGAAACGTATTGTGGCACCTCAACCCGCGATCGCGCCGAGGGCCACGAGGTCCTGGAGGCGGGGTCGGCCGACAACGGCGTGCGTCTGGCATCGCGGAACACGCCCCGCCCGGCCGGGCCGAACACGCTCCAGGCGGCGATCACGTCGGCGGCTGGATCACCGACCCCGGCGCCGCCGAAGTCGATGACCGCGCACAACCGCCCGTGCGAACCAGCAGGTTGGGCCGGAGCAGGTCGCAATGGACCCACTCCGGCGCTCCCGTCCACGCCGGCGCCTGGAGCGCGCCCTCCCAGGCGGCGACGGCCGCGTCGCTGTCTAGGTCCCCCGCCCAGGCCTGGAGACGTGGCAGCCGCGCATACAGCTGGTCGCCAAGCCGGTAGATGGCGTTGACCGTCCCCGTCGACGGCACGCCCGAACCGGCAGGTCGGCCAGATGCGGGAACTGCGCGGCCACCAAATCGCGACCATCTGTGGCCAAGGCAGCTCGGGATGCGCCCGAGGTCGCTCCTCAAACCGCGACCGCCTCGGCGAGCACCCGTTGGCGGATGCGGGCCTTCAGGCCCCGGTGACGACGTCCACCCGCAGCCCAAGCATGCGGGCGAGCTCCGCCATCGACGGACCAGCTGCCTGACTCTTCACCTGCTCAGCCACGTCAAACGACCTCCTCCGATCTGTAGCGTATCGCGCAGTCGGCGTCGTCCGAGGAGGCGATGGGGCGTGCGGTTCGTCGGGGTGGACCTGGCCTGGGGTGGGCGGCGGCCCTCGGGGCTGGCGGTGCTCGACGCCGGCGGGAGGGTGGTCGGTGAGGGGTGGGCGACCAGTGACGAGGAGATCCTGGCCTTCCTGGCGGCGCATGACGGGAAGGGGGCGGTCCTGGCGCTGGACGCGCCGCTGGTGGTCCGGAACCCGGCGGGGACCAGGCGGGAATGTGAGGCGGAGCTGCAGCGGCGATATGGGCGGGTGGGGGGGGGGCCATACCCGACGAATCTCGGATTGCTGGGGGGACGGGCGCGGGCGATGGAGCTGGCGCGGCGGTCGGGGCGGCCCTACCTGACGGTGCCGCGCGACCCCGGACGTGGGCTGGGGTGGTGGGCGGTCGAGGTGTTCCCGGCGCCGGCGCTGGTGGAGCTGGGCGGGCTTCAGCGGGCGGTGCGCTACAAGAAGGGGCCGCCCGAGGTCCGCCGGGCCGGGCTGGCGGCGGTGGCGGCGGTGCTGGGCGGGCTGGCCGCGGCCGACCCTCCCCTGCGGCTCGACCCGGCGGGGACGCTGGCCCGGGAGCTGGGGCGGCTGGACGGGCTGCGGGGGGCGGGGCTGAAGGCGGTCGAGGACCTGGCCGATGCCCACGTCTGCGCCTACGTCGGGCTGTGGTGGTGGGCCCACGGGCCGGCGGCCACCCTGGTCGCCGGCGACGACGCCGGCGGGGCGATCCTGGTGCCGCGGCCGGCCGGAGCCGGCGGTCAGCCGACGTCGAACGACCCGGTCGCCCGGGCCCGGCGGAAGAAGCGCCGGTAGGAGAGCCAGCTCGCGGCCAGCCAGCCGGCCCCGAGCAGGACCTCGACGCCGACCTGGGGGGCGACGGCGGCCAGGCCGCTCCCGTCCAGCAGCTGGCGGACGGCCAGCAGGCCGTGGGTGACCGGCAGCAGGTTGGCCAGCGCCTGGACCGGGCCCGGCCAGAACTCCACCGGGACGTTGACCCCGGCCACGGTCATGACGGCCAGGTAGCCGACGTTGAGGGCCAGCCAGTTGAACTGGGGGAACCGCGCCACCAGGCTGGCCAGGAAGCTGCCGTAGCAGTAGCTGGAGACGGCGATCACCACCAGGACGGGCAGGCAGGCCAGCACCCGGAGCAGGGACGGTCGCAGCCCGAACAGGGGCGGCAGCAGGGTCAGGGTGACCATCGAGGTGGCCAGCCCGGTGGCCATCCAGTGGAGGCCGCGGCCCAGGTAGACCAGCATCGGGCTGGCCGGGCTGGCCGCGAACAGCGGCAGCGTGCCCTGGAACCGCTCGACCGACACCGAGATGACCACGATGGTCGCCTCCAGGCAGACCAGCACCACCGCGTTGCCGACCAGCAGGTAGCCGATCTCGGCCCGGGACCCGATCAGCAGCCCGATCGACGCGAAGAAGGCGACCTGGGCCAGCATCCGCAGCAGCCACCCGGCCAGCCAGGACTTCCAGGTGTAGACGCTGCCGAAGTCGTCGATGCCGAGCCGGGCCGACTGGGAGAGGACGCGGACGGTGGCGGTCATGCCAGGCCGACCGATCCGGTGCGCCGGGCCCGGTCGGCCACCCGCCGGATCACCGCCTGGCCGGCGGCCAGCGTGGCCAGCCCGAGCAGGGCGATCACGGTCAGCCGCCACGGCCAGCCGGGCACGGCCGGCCGGTCGATGGCGTCCCGGATGAGGTCGGAGGACCAGGAGAGGAAGACCAGCCGCCCGAACGGCTGGATCCACCCGGGGAGCAGGCTCAGGGGCACCAGCACCCCGCCGAGGATGTAGAACGGGTAGGTCAGGGAGTTCTGGAACACCAGCACCTCGCGGGAGAGGACCAGCAGCCCGGCGAAGGCCGTCGAGGTCCCGGCCATGGCGAACAGCGTGACCGCCACGGCGGCGGCCAGCAGCCCGCCGTGGCGGATCTCCAGGGAGACCCCGAACCCGACCCGGGCCACCAGCAGCGCCTCCAGGAACGTCAGCCCGGCCAGCCCGGCGACGGCCAGCACCCGGCCGAACACGACCGCGGCCAGCGACGCCGGGGTGGCGAACAGCAGCTCAAGGGTCCCCTGCCACCGCTCCCGGCTGACGGACTCGCCGCCCAGGTCCAGCGACAGGAACCACAGGTTGATGAGCCCGGGCGCGATCACCGCGTAGACCACGGCCTGGCGGTCCCCTGCGCGCAGGGTGATCGACAGGAACATGGCCGTGAACAGCGGCGTGGTCGCCAGGGCCATCAGGTGGGCCGGCTGCCGGCGGGACTCGGCGTACTGCAGCCGGCAGCCGGCGAGCATGGCCCGCAGGACCTGCGGGGTCACAGGTCCATCCCGCGGTCGCCGACGACCTGGAGGTAGACCTCCTCCAGGCGCGGCTGGGAGGTGCTGATCGAGGTCACCCCGCGCTCGATCAGGAGCCGCAGGACGCCGCCGACGTCCTCCGGGCGGGCCGGCTCGGCCCGCCAGCGGCCGGGGACGTCCAGCGCCGTCACCCGGCGGACGGCCGGCAGGGCCCGCACGGCCGCCACCACCCGCTCGTCGCCGGTCTCGAAGTCGACCCGGTCCGGGGCCGGCGCCGGCCGATGGTGGCGGTGTCGGCCGACATCAGCAGCCGGCCGCGGTCGATGACCGACACCCGGTCGCAGAGGTCCTCGGCCTCGTCCATGTCGTGGGTGGTCAGGAAGACGGTCAGCCCGCCGTCGCGGAGCTCGCGCACCAGGGCGCGGAACTCCAGCGCCGCCGCCGGGTCGAGCCCGACCGTTGGCTCGTCCAGGAACACCACCTCGGGCTCGCTGACCAGCCTCCTGGCCAGGTGCAGCCGCTGTGTCATCCCCCGGGACAGCCGCTCCACCGGCTCGTCGGCGCGCTCGGCCAGGCCGACCCGGGCTAGCAGCTGGTCGGCCCGCCGGCGCGCCTGCCGCCCGTCCAGGCCGTACATGGCCGCCCAGAAGAGCAGGTTCCGCCGGGCGCTGACCCGCCGGTACTGGCCTCGCTCGCCGCCGAAGACGATGCCGATCCGCCGCCGCAGCCGGTTCCCGCCACCGACCACGTCCTGGCCCAGGACCCGCGCCGACCCCGAGGTCGGCAGCAGCACGGTCGACAGGATCTTGACCAGGGTGGTCTTGCCGGCGCCGTTGGGGCCGAGCAGCCCGTGGAGCTCGCCGGCGGCGACGCTGAGGCTCAGCCCGTCCAGCGCCACCACCGGCTCCGACCGCCGCGGGCGGCCGGCGAACTCGCGCCGGAGCCGCTCGGCCTCCACGACGGGCTCAGCCATGGGGAACCCTTACTACACCGGCCAGGGACGCTCAAGGCGTTTGCGCCGGGCCGGGTCAGGCGGCCCGGCGGCGGAACAGCACTCCGGAGGCGGTGACGGCGGCGACCAGGATGGCCAGGCTCCAGGCCAGGGCCTTCCAGGGGCTGGCCCCTACGGGGGTGTCGAGCAGCAGCCCGCGCAGGGTCTCGATCACCGGGGTGACCGGCTGGTTGTTGGCGATCCCGTGGAGCCAGCCGGGCATGGTCTCGACCGGGACGAAGGCGCTGCTCGGATAGGGCAGGAACATGACCAGGAAGCCGAACCCCCCGGCCGCCTCGGGCGAGCGGGCGAGCAGCCCGAAGGCGGCCGACAGCCCAGGAGATGGCCACGATGAACACGACCAGGATGCCGACCGCGGCCAGCCAGTCCAGCGGCCCGGCGCTGGGCCGGAAGCCGATCGCGAACGGCACCGCGAAGACCAGCACGGTCGAGGCGATTTGCGGACCACGCTGGCGGCGACGTGCCCGGCCAGGATCGACGCCCCGGCCACGTCCAGGGACCGGAACCGGTCGATGATCCCGCCGGTCAGGTCGGTGGTCACGCCGACCGCGGTCGTGGCGGCCCCGAACCCGGCGCTCAACAGCACGACCCCGGGCACCACGTAGGTCACATAGCGGGTGCCGATCTCGATGGCCCCGCCGAACAGGTAGACGAACAGCAGCATGATCAGGACCGGGAGCAGCAGCGAGGTCAACAGCGCGTCCACGTTGCGCCTGGCCATGCGCAGGCTGCGGCCGGACATGGTGACCGCGTCGGTCAGGGCGCCCAGGATTGGCTTGTGTGTCGCGGCACCGGACGGTCCAGGACCGATCCAGCTGCCGGCTGGGCCGTTGTCAGACACCGGCGGGCTCCTTCTCGTTCTCGTTGTCGTCGGTCAAGGGTCGGTCGGCGGGGCGGCCGGTCAGGGCCAGGAACACGTCGTCGAGGGTGGCGCTGTGGACGGCGAAGCGCTCCACCGTCCGGCGGGCCGGGTCGACCTCATCCAGCAGGGCCCGCACGTGGGCGGCGCTGCCGTCGGTGGCGACCCCGATGGTCAGGCGGCTCGGGTCCCCCTGGACCGCGCGGCCGCCCAGCCGGCGGGCGACCTCCTCGAAGGCGGGGGCGTCGGCCAGCTCGAGGTCGAGCCGCTGGCCGGCGACCTGGCCCTTGAGCGCCTCCGAGGTCCCGTCGGCGACCACCCGCCCGCCGTCCAGGACGGCGATGCGGTCGGCCAGCCGGTCGGCCTCCTCCAGGTACTGGGTGGTGAGGAAGATGGTGACCCCCGAGGTGGCCAGGCCGGCCACCACCTGCCAGACCGCCTGGCGGCTGCGCAGGTCCAGGCCGGTGGTCGGCTCGTCCAGGAAGATCACCGACGGCTGCCCGACCAGGCTGGCCGCCAGGTCCAGGCGCCGCCGCATGCCCCCGACCAGGTCGCCACCGTGCGGCGGCCCGCCTCGGCCAGGTCGAACCGCTCCAGCAGCTCGCCGGCCCGCCGCCGGGCCTGGGCGCCGGAAAGGCCGGCCAGCCGGCCCATCATGTAGAGGTTCTCCTGGCCGGTCTGGAGCTGCTCCAGGGCCGCGTACTGGCCGGTGAGGCTGATGGAACGCCGGACCTGGCGGCGCTCGGTGACGACGTCGAAGCCGGCCACCCGGGCCACGCCGGCGTCCGCCCGGGCCAAGGTGGCCAGGATCCGCACCGTGGTGGTCTTGCCGGCGCCGTTGGGGCCGAGCAGGGCGAGCACATGGCCCCACTCGACCTGGAGGTCGACGCCGGACAGGACCCGCACCGCGCCGTAGGACTTCTCGAGGCCGCTGGCCTCGACCATGAGCTGACCGCTCATCTCCACTCCTTCTGCGTACGATGCACACTCTATTGCGTAGAGCATACACTAGATTGCGTATGGTATACACGGAAGTAGCATGGGCCGTCAACCGATGGAAACGAGGCGGATGAGCGACCGGAGTGGCACCGGCCTGCCGGCCAGCATCGAGGCGGCCTGGGGGGTGCGCGAGCGGCCGCCCAAGGGCCCGCGACCGGCCCTGAGCCTGGAGCGGATCGTGGACGCGGCCGCGCGGGTCGCCACCGCCGACGGCCTGGCCGCGGTGTCGATGAGCCGGGTCGCGGCCGACCTGGGCGTCTCCACCATGTCGCTGTACCGCTACGTGGCCTCCAAGGACGAGCTGCTCACCCTGATGACCGACCTTCCCTTCGAGGCGCCGCCGGCCTCCAGAGGGCCGGAGGAGGGCTGGCGCGAGGGGCTGGCCCGCTGGGCCTGGACGGAGCGGTCGGTGCTCCGCCGCAACCCCTGGGTGCTGCGGATCCCGATCAGCGGCCCACCGGTCACCCCCAACGCGATCCTCTGGCTGGAGCGGGGGCTGGACTGCCTGCGCGACACCGGGCTCAGGGAGGACGAGAAGCTCTCGGTGATCCTGCTGCTCACCGGGTACGTCAGGAACCAGGCAACGCTGGAGGCCGAGATCTCCGCGGCCCAGGCGGCCGACGTGACGTCGCCCGACCCGGAGCTGCTGCCCTCCTACGGCCGCCTGATGGCCCGGCTGACCGACCCGGAGCGGTTCCCGGCCCTGCACGCGGTGATCGCGGCCGGGGTGTTCGACGAGCCCGACGACGGGGACCACGACTTCACCTTCGGCCTCGAGCGGGTGCTGGACGGGATCGAGACCCTGATCGACAGGAGGAGGACGGCACGTGGCTGACGTCAAGGAGGCGGCCCGGGAGCGGGTCGAGCAGGCCAGGGACGAGCTGGTGGCGCTCAGCCACCGCATCCACGCCAACCCCGAGCTCGGGTTCGAGGAGGAGCGGGCCTGCGCCTGGCTGTGCGAGCTGCTGGAGGGGGCCGGCCTGGAGGTCGAGCGCGGGGTCGGGGAGCTGCCGACGGCGTTCGCGGCCCGGGCCGGGTCGGGGCCGCTGCACGTGGTGGTGTGCGCCGAGTACGACGCCCTGCCGGCCGTCGGCCACGCCTGCGGGCACAACGTGATCGCGGCCATGGCCGCCGGGGCCGGCCTGGCCCTGGCCCGGGTGGCCGACGACGCCGGGCTGCGGGTGACCGTGCTCGGGACCCCGGCCGAGGAGGGCGGCGGCGGCAAGATCCTGCTGCTGGAGCGGGGCGCCTTCGACGGGGCCCACGCGGCCATGATGGTCCACCCCTCGCCGTACGAGCAGGCCGAGATGCCGATCATCGCCGTGAGCCACCTGGAGGTCGCCTACACCGGCAAGGAGGCCCATGCCTCGGCCTACCCGTTCCTGGGCGTCAACGCCGCCGACGCCCTGGTCGTCGCCCAGACCGCGATCGGCCTGCTCCGCCAGCACCTGCGGGCCGGCGACCGGGTGCACGGGATCGTCACCAAGGGCGGCGACGCCGCCAACATCATCCCGGCCCACACCGAGGGCAAGTGGATGGTCCGGGCGGCCACCCTGGAGCAGCTGGAGGAGGCGCAGGCCAAGGTGACCCGCTGCTTCGAGGCCGGCGCCCTGGCCACCGGGGCGACCCTGGAGCTGTCCTCGGACGAGCGCCCCTACTCGGAGATGCGCCACGACCACGACCTGTCGGCCCTGTACCAGCGCAACGCCGAGGCCCTGGGGCGCACCCTGCTGGACCGCAGCGGCCGGGGCCCCGGGTCGACCGACATGGGCAACGTCTCCCTGGCCCTGCCCTCGATCCACCCCACCATCGGCATCGACGCCCTGCCCGCGGTCAACCACCAGCCCGAGTTCACCGCCAAGTGCGCCACCCCGGCGGCCGACCAGGCGGTGGTCGACGGCGCGGTGGCGATGGCCTGGACGGCCATCGACGCCGCCGCCGACCCGGCCCTGCGCGAGCGGCTCCTGGCCGGCGGATGATGTCCGGGGCGGGCCGGTGGCTCCGACGTCTCTGGTGAGCGGCACCGAGGTGGCGCCGCCAGCGAGAGGGGAGACCCATGAAGTACATGATCCTGACCTACGCCTCGCAGCGGGACTACGACGGCATGGCCGGCAAGCCCACCGGGGAGCCGGTCTGGTCGGCCGAGGACTTCGCGGCCATGGGCGCGTTCATGGAGTCGTTCAACCAGGAGCTCGCCGAGTCGGGTGAGCTCGTCGAGACCCGGGGGCTGGCCGCGCCGGTTCTCACCAGGCGGCTCCGCCTGGAGAACGGCGTGCCGGTGGTGACGGACGGGCCGTACGCCGAGGCCCAGGAGGTCCTGGCCGGCTACTGGATCGTGGAATGCGAGAGCTTCGACCGGGCGACCGAGCTCGCCGGCCGGCTGGCCAGCTGCCCGGCCCCGGCGGAGGTGGCCGCCAACGCCGTGGCCGACGTCCGGCCAATCGCCGACTCCCGGGCCGACCTGGAGCTCTGATCGCCCCGCTGCCCGGCACCGAGGTCGAGGGCCTGCTGCGCCGGCTGGCGCCGCAGGTCCTCGGCGCGCTGGTGCGGCGCTACGGGCACCTCGACACCGCCGAGGACGCGACCCAGGAGGCGCTGCTGGCGGCCGCGCTGCAGTGGCCGCGGGACGGCGTCCCCGACAACCCGCGCGGCTGGCTGATCACGGTGGCCTCGCGCCGGCTGACCGACCTGCTCCGCAGCGAGCAGGCCCGGCGGCGCCGCGAGGACGACGTCGGCCCCTGGACCCTTCCGGAGCGGCGGCTGGCGCCCGCCGCCGACCGGCCCGCGGCGGAGGCCGACGACACCCTCATCCTACTGTTCCTGTGCTGCCATCCGGCGCTGTCGCCGGCCTCGCAGATCGCCCTCACCCTGCGGGCGGTCGGCGGCCTGACCACGGCGGAGATCGGCCGGGCGTTCCTGGTGCCGGAGGCGACCATGACCCGGCGCATCAGCCGGGCCAAGCAGCGCATCAGGGACAGCGGCATCCCGTTCGCGCTGCCTCCGGCCGGCGAGCGCCGGGAGCGGCTGGGCGCGGTGCTCCACGCGCTCTACCTGATCTTCAACGAGGGCTACGCCAGCACCTCCGGGCCGAGCCTACAGCGCCCGGAGCTGTCGGCCGAGGCCATCCGGCTGGCCCGCGTGGTCCACCGGCTGCTGCCCGGCGACGGCGAGGTGACGGGGCTGCTGGCGCTCATGCTGCTGACCGACGCCCGCCGGCCGGCCCGCACCGGGCCCGAGGGCGAGCTGGTCCCCATGGGCGAGCAGGACCGCAGCCGCTGGGACGCCGACCGCATCGCCGAGGGGGTGGCGCTGGTCACCGCCACGCTTCCCCAGGGGCCGACCGGTCCCTACCAGCTCCAGGCGGCGATCGCCGCCGTCCACGACGAGGCGCCGAGCGCCGAGGCGACCGACTGGCCACAGATCGTGGCCCTGTACGGGCTGCTGCGGCGGCTCTCGGACAACCCCGTGGTGGCGCTGAACCACGCCGTCGCGGTGGCCATGGCGAGGGGCCCGCGAGCCGGCCTGCGCCTGCTCGGCGCGCTCGAGGCCGACGAGCGGGTCGCCGACGACCACCGGCTCCACGCGGTCCGCGCCCACCTGCTGGAGCTGGCCGGCGACCGCGCCGGGGCCCGCGACGCCTACCTGGCCGCGGCCCGGCGAACCACCAACCTGCCCCAGCAGCGCTACCTCCACGACCGGGCGGCCCGCCTGCCGTCAGCGGGCGCCGGCTAGCGAGGGGCCGGACCGGCGAACGGGACCAGGGCGGCGGCGAGGCGGTCGGCCCGGACCGCCCAGGCGCGGCCGTGGAGGCGAACCTCGATCTCGCGGTGGTCCTCGTCGCCGATGTGCAGGACCAGCTCCAGCCAGCTCTCGGGCAGGGCCGCGACCACCCGGTCGGCCCACTCCACGAACACCACCGCGTCGGCCGAGAGCACGTCCTCCAGGCCCAGGTCCTCCAGCTCCAGGGGGCCGCTGAGCCGGTAGGCGTCGACGTGGTGGATGGGCGGGTCGCCGTCGTACTCGCGGACCAGCATGAAGGTCGGGGACAGGACCGGACCGTCGACCCCGAGGGCGGCGGCCGCCCCCTGGACCAGCCGGGTCTTGCCCGCCCCGAGGTCGCCGGCCAGCCCGACCACGTCGCCGGGGTCGAGCAGCCCGGCCACGGCCGCCCCGATGGCCTTGGTGGTGGTCTCGTCGGCTGACCGCAGCCGCAGCGCGCCCATGCTCAGAACAGCCCCAGCTGCTCGGAGGGGCGGTCGTCGGAGGCCGGGGCGTGGGCGGCCAGCAGCTCGGCCAGGACCCGGAAGTCCTCCTCCATCCCCTCCAGCGGGCTCGGCCCGGCGCTGCGCCGGCCCTGGGCGTGCAGGGCCGCCGCCGGGTGGAAGGTGGGCAGCAGCACCCGCCCCTGGAACGGGTAGGTGCGGCCCCGCAGCCGGGTGATCCCGGTGGTCGTCTCTAGCAGCGTCTTGGCCGCGAAGTTGCCCAGGGTGACCACCACCTTGGGGTCGACCAGCCGGATCTGGGCGTCCAGCCAGGGCCGGCAGGCGGCGATCTCGTCCGGCAGCGGGTCACGGTTGCTCGGCGGACGACTTTTCACCACGTTGCAGACATAGACGTCCTGGCGGCGCAGGCCGATGCCCTCCAGCAGGCGGTTGAGGAGCTGGCCGGAGGGGCCGACGAAGGGGAGGCCCTGGCGGTCCTCGTGGAAGCCGGGGGCCTCGCCGACGAACATCAGGTCGGCCTTGGGGTCGCCCTGGCCGAACACCACCCGGGTGCGGCTCTGGTGCAGGCGGCAGCGGGTGCAGCCGGCGGCCTCGGCGGCGATCGCCTCCAGCTCGGTCGGCACCTCAGCAGTGCCCGCAGGCCCCGCCGCAGCAGCCACCGCCGCCGCCGGCCGTGGGCATGGCGGCGCCGTCGCTGCCCCGCACCGGGGCCGCGACCAGGCTGAGCAGCCGGCGGGCCTCGGAGCCGCAGTCCGGGCAGTGCTCGGCGTCGGCGCGGCCGGCCGGCACCAGGGCCTCGAACTGGTGCCCGCAGTCCGCGCAGCGGTACTCGTAGAGCGGCACGCTACTCCCCTCCTGCTCCCCGCCGAAGGTCGGAGGCGGCCGGGATGCCGGCGACCGGGCCGGCCGCCCGGACCCCGGCCCGGATGGCCGCGGCCAGCGCCTCCTCGGCCAAGAAGGCTACCAGGTCCATGGTCGCCCGTACCCTGGGCACGGCCACCGCGAACACGGTGTCGCCGTCGAAGCTGGTGTGGACCGGGTAGATGGCCCGGGCCATGCCGTCGTGGGCCTGCACGGCCACTCGGTGGACCTCGCCCTTGGTCAGGGTGGCGTTGGTCGCGACCACCCCGAGGGTGGTGTTGCCGGGCGGGACCGGCTCGGGCCGGATCTCACCGTCGGGCCCGGGCTCGGCCAGGCGCTCGCGGATGGCGGCCCTGGCCCCACCGGGCACCCGGGCCCCGGCGAGCACGCTGCCGTCCTCGTCCAGCACGTCGCCGCCGGCGTTGACCGCGGCCAGGGCGCCGACCGTGACCGGCCCGGCCTCGACCACCGCCCAGCCGAGGCCGCCCTTGGTCATGAAGTCGGGACCGGCCGTCTTGCCCACGGTGGCGCCCATGCCGGCGCCGACGTTGCCCAGCGGCCCCTCGGCGGTGGAAGCGGCCAGGCAGGCGGCCTCGCCCTCGGCCGGGCCGGGGCGGGCCTCCCAGTCGCCCACGGCCAGGTCGAACAGCACGGCCGCGGGCACGATCGGGATCGGCCGGCCGAAGCGCCCGTAGCCCAGCCCGCGCCGCTCGCACCAGGCGACCACGCCCTGGGCGGCGGCCAGCCCGAACGCGCTGCCCCCGGTCAGCAGCACGGCCGAGACGCCCTCGACGTGGGCCTGGGGCTGGAGGAGGTCGGTCTCGCGGGTGCCGGGCCCGCCGCCGCGCACGCTGGCCGCGGCCATGTTCCCGGGCGGCGGCACCACCACCGTGCAGCCGGTCAGGCCGACCGGGTCGGTCCAGTGGCCGACGGCCAGGTCCTCGATGCCCAGGGCCACCGCGACCTACGATCCCTGGACGCGGCGGACGCTGGCGCGCTGGCGCTTGCGCGCGGTCGCCTTGGCCGGGACCAGCACCTCGTCGGCGAAGGCGGCGATCTCGGCGTCGAGGACCTCATGCTCCTCCAGGAAGGCGCAGTGGCCGGCGTCCTCCAGGATCAGCAGGCGCGACCCGGGGATCTTGTCGGCCATGTAGCGGGCCGCGGCCGGCGGGGTCAGCCGGTCCTTGTCCCCCACCACGATCAGGGCGGGCACGCTGACCGCCTCCAGCGACTCCGACAGGTCGAAGTCGATCAGGCTGGGGAACACCTTGGCCCAGACCTCGACGTCGGTGCCGGACAGGGTGGTGTCGATGAACCTGACCTGGGTCGGCGAGGGGCGGGAGCCGAAGCCGAACAGCCGCGTGCCCAGGTAGCCGAGGTCGCTGCCGCGGCGGCGCAGCTGCTGGGCTCGCTCCGGGTCCTGGCCCATGAAGCGGAAGGCGCGGGTGATCAGGGTCCGCTGGGCCCAGGCCGACCCCCAGGCGCTGACGGCGGCGGTCATGCCGCGGACGGTGTCGACGTAGGTGGAGCCGACCAGGACCAGGCCGGCCACGCGGGAGCCCAGCTCCTCGGGGTACTGCTCGGCGAACTGGAGGGTGGCGATCCCGCCCATGGAGTGGGCGACCACCACCACCCGCTCCTCGCCGGTCCAGTCGAGCACCGCCTTGAGGTCGCCGGCCAGGGCCTGGAGGGAGTAGTCGTGCTTGCGGGGCCGGCCCGAGCGGCCGTGGCCGCGCTGGTCGTAGAACACGCAGCGGTGGCGCTCGGGGAGGTCGCGGCGCTGGTAGTGCCAGGCGGCCTGGGTCAGCGAGAAGCCGTGGGCGAACACCAGGCAGGGCCCCTGCCCCAGCTCCTCCACGTGCAGCCGGGTGCCGTCGTGGCTGACCACCTTGGCCGGCGTCCCCCGAATCCCCCCGAACCGCTCCCCCGCCTCGGGGTCGTGGCGCCGCCGGTCCCGCCCGACCAGGGTCCGCTCCAGGGTCACGCCGGCCCCGACGCCGAGCAGCAGGCCCCCGGCCAGCAGCCCGGCCCCGCGCACGGTCAGCGGCGGCCTGCGGGTGGCCTTGGGCTTGGGCTTCGTCTTGGCCCTGGGCCTGGTCCTGGCCTTGGCGGCCATCAGCCGACCACCTCCTCCACCTTGCTGCGGCGAGTGGTGGGGCGGCCGGCGCGGTGGTGGACGCGGGGCAGGCGGGGGGAGAGGCCGCAGGTGATCTCGTAGTCGATGGTGCCGAGGGCGGCCGACCACTCGCCGACGCCCGGCTCGCCCTTCGCCGGGTCGCCGAGCAGGGTGGCCACCTCGCCGATCTCCACGTCCGCCTCGCCCATGTCCACCATCACCTGGTCCATGGTCACGGTACCGACCTGTGGCAGGTCGCGCCCGCCGAGGCGAACCCGGATGCGGCCCGACAGGCCCCGGCGCAGGCCGTCGGCGTACCCGATCGGGAGGGTGGCGATGCGGGTCCGGCGCGGCGCCTCCCAGCGGTGGCCGTAGGAGACCCGCTCCCCGGCCTCGACCGCGCGCAGGGCCGACACGGCCGCCCGCAGGGCCAGGGCGGGCCGCAGGCGCTCGCGGACCTGGCCGGCCAGCTCCTCGCTGGGGGCCAGCCCGTAGACCTCGATCCCCGTCCGGACCAGGTCGAAGCGGGCGTCGTCGCGGACGGTGGCCCCGGCGCTGTTGGCCAGGTGGCGCCAGCGCGGCGCCAGCCCGGCCGTGGCCGCCTCGGCCAGCGCGTCCCGGTAGCGGGCCAGCTGGCGGTCGGTGGTGGCGGTCTTGGCGGCCTCGTCGGCGACCGCGAGGTGGCTCCAGAGGCCCTCGACCTCCAGCCCCGGCTCGGCTATGGCCGCCGCCACCAGGGCCGGCAGCTCGGCCGGGTCACAGCCCTGGCGGTGCATGCCGGTGTCGACCTTGAGGTGGGCGGCCACCGGGCGGCCGGCCCGGCGGCCGGCCATGCCGAAGGCCCGCACCCCGGCCTGGGTGCAGAGGGTGACGGCGATGCCGTCGGCGGCGCAGGCGTCGGCGGCCGCCGCATGCGGCTCGGACAGGACCAGCAGCGGGGTCGAGATCCCGGCCCGCCGCAGCTCCAGGGCCTCCTCGACCAGGGCCACGCCCAGCCAGGCGGCCCCGGCCCGGACCGCCGCCCGGGCCACCGGCACCGCCCCGTGGCCGTAGGCGTCGGCCTTGACCACGGCCAGCAGCCGCGCCGGGGCGACCGCGGCGGTCAGGGTGCGGACGTTGGCCGCGATCGCCTCCAGGTCGACCTCGACCCAGGCCGGCCGCAGTCCCGGCCACGGGGCGCGGGTCACGGCCGCCCCGCCCGAGTCCGGAGCAGCTCCTGGAACGCGCACGGGAGGTGGGCGGCCACGTCGCCGGCGGCCACCGACACCGGGCCCAGGTCGGCCACGGCCAGGGCGGCGGCCCGGCCATGGGCCCAGGCGCCCAGGCGGGCGGCGTCGAACGGGTCGAGGCCCTGGGCCAGCAGCGACCCGGTGAGGCCGGTGAGCACGTCCCCGGTGCCGCCGGAGGCCAGCGACGGCACCCCGGTCGGGTTGACGGCCAGCCGCCCTTCCGGGTCGGCGGTCACCGTGTCGTTGCCCTTGAGCAGCACGGTCGCCCCCCAGCGCTGCGCCCGGCCGGCGGCCTGCTCCAGCCGCGTCCCGGCGGCGTCGGGGGCGAGCCGGGCGAACTCGCCGGCGTGCGGGGTCAGCAGCGTCGGCCCCCGCCGCTCGGCCAGCGGCCCGCCGGTGCCGAGGGCGAACAGGCCGTCGGCGTCGACCACGGCCGGGCCCTGGTAGGCGGCCAGCAGCCCCCTGACCACCTTCTGGGTGCCGTCGGCCCGGCCCAGCCCCGGCCCGACCCCGATGGCGGTGGCCTCGCCCAGCCAGCGCCGGCAGGCGTCGTCGGCGTTGCGGGCCAGGCCGCCGCCCGACTCGGGCAGGGCCACGGTCAGGGCCTCGGGCACGGCCGCCCCGACCCGGTCGGCCACCGAGGCCGGCACGGCCAGCACCAGCAGCCCGGTGCCGGCGCGGCGGGCGGCCAGCCCCATCAGGGTCGGGGCCCCGCCCATGCCCGGGCTGCCCCCGACCAGCAGCAGCACCCCGCGGCTGCGCTTGTGCTGGCTGGCCCGGGGCACCGGGACCAGGCCGGCCACGTCCGCGGCCTCGCTCACCCCCCAGCGGCCGGGCTCCAGGGGCAGGCCGATGTCGGCCACCTCCAGCCGGCCCACGCGCTCGCTGCCCGGGGCCAGGACGTGGCCCGGCTTGACCGCCTGGAAGGTCACGGTGACGGCGGCCGTGACCGCCTCGCCGGCGACCTCGCCGGTGGCCCCGTCCACCCCCGAGGGGATGTCGACCGCGACCACCGGGGCGCCGGCGGCGTCGGCGGCCGCGATCGCCTCGGCCACCGCCCCCCGGGGGGCGCCGCTCGACCCGGTGCCGAGCAGCCCGTCCAGGACCAGGTCGGCCCCGGCCAGCAGCCGGGCCGCCAGGCCGGCCTCGAAGGGCCGCACCCGGCCTCCGGCCCGCCGGACCAGGGCCACGCAGCGCCGCCCCTGCTCATCCAGGTCGTCCGGGTCGCCGGTGACCAGCGCCTCGGCCCCGGCGCCGCGCCGGGCCAGGCGGGCCAGGGCCTCCAGGGCGTCGCCGCCGTTGTGGCCCTTGCCGGTCAGGGCGACCACCCGCCGCCCGGCCACCGGGCCCAGCTCGGCCACGGCCGCGGCCGCCACCGCCGCCCCGGCCCGCCCCATCAGCGTCTCGACCGCGGTCCCGGCCTCCTGGGCGGCCTTGTCGGCGGCCTGCACCGCCGCCACCGTCGCCAGCGGCTTCATTCTCTCGCCCCCCGCAGCCAGCCGTTCACGACCCCCCGCCGCGCTGGCGGTCCAGGCGGCGGCGGACCCAGGGCGGCGGGCCGGAGGGGCGGCGGGGGTAGTCGTCCGGGCCCTCGACCAGGACGCTGGCGAAGGCGGTGTCCCTGGTGTCGGACAGGGTCAGGTGCCAGCGCAGCGCGCCCAGCAGGTGAGCCCAGTCGGCCAGCTCGCCCGACAGCTTGATGGCGGGGGCGCCCGAGGGCAGGTTGGTGACCTCGATCTCGGTGTAGGAGAACCCCGAGAACCCGACCCCGAGGGCCTTGGAGGTCGCCTCCTTGGCCGCCCACCGCTTGGCCAGGTAGGCGACCTCGCCGACCCCGCGGCGGGCGGCCGCCTCCAGCTCGGCCTTGGTGAACACGCGCTCGCGGAAGCGGGGGTGGCGCTCCAGGGCACGGCGGATGCGGGCGACCTCGACGGCGTCGATCCCGATCCCGACGATCATCGAACCCCGAACTTGGCCCGGGTCGCCGGCCGGGTCAGCAGGAAGATGATCAGCGCGTCGATCAGCAGCCCGATCAGGTTGCCCCGCAGCAGGTCGAGGATGACGGTCAGGCCGACCACGACCATGGCCAGGTACCAGCCCCACTGGCGCCCCTGGAGCAGCCCCACCCCGGCGGCGATCAGGCCGGCCACCAGCAGCAGCGGCACCAGCGGGAAGACGGTGCCGCTGATCATGTTCGACAGCAGCGGGAAGCCGAGGAAGGCGGCGTCGATGAACAGGAAGATGGCGACGATGCTGACCGACTGGTCGGGGTCGATGTCGTAGGCCATCGCCCTACTCCACCGTCACGCTCTTGGCCAGGTTGCGGGGCTTGTCGATGGGGCACCCGCGGGCCACGGCCACGGGGT
>Ga0307415_100000339_pt1 | contig 20154 bp, 17 predicted proteins | sample DK1Cmetagenome_FD_204524 | JGI IMG/M metagenome (GOLD analysis project Ga0307415, IMG submission 204524) | Maize rhizosphere microbial communities from greenhouse at UC Davis, California, United States - DK15-C-2 | ecosystem: Host-associated > Plants > Roots > Rhizosphere > Soil | place: USA...
TGAACGTTCACATCCGATGTCGAAGGGAGTCGTTCGGATGACACTCAGACGTGGGCTCACCGCGGGGGCGGTCGCGCTGTTCGCGATCGGAGCGTTCATGGTGGCGCCGCCGGCGCACGCCTCGCCGGGGGTGCTCTACACGAACTCGCTGGTGGCCCAGCGGGCCGACCCGCACATCTACCGGCACACCGACGGCTTCTACTACTTCACGGCGACGGTGCCGCAGTACGACCGCATCATCCTGCGTCGGGCCGCCACCCTGCAGGGCCTGGCCAGCGCCACCGAGACGGTGATCTGGCGCCGGCACACCAGCGGCGAGATGGCCGCCCACATCTGGGCTCCGGAAATCCACTTCATCAACGGCCGGTGGTTCATCTACTTCGCCGCCGGGCGCAGCGACGACATCTGGCGGATCCGGATGTACGTGCTGGAGAACGCCAGCGCGAACCCGCTGACCGGCACCTGGACCGAGCGGGGCCGCATCACCACCGCGTGGGACACCTTCTCCCTCGACGCCACGACGTTTGTCCACAATGGAGTCCGGTATCTCTCCTGGGCTCAGTCCGAGCCGGGCATCTCCACCAACTCCAACCTGTACATCGCCCGCATGGGCGCCAACCCGTGGCAGATCACCGGCGCCTCGGTGAGGTTGAGCGTGCCGACGCTGGCCTGGGAGACGCGGGGGTTCCGGGTCAACGAGGGGCCCGCGGTCATCGTCCGCAACGGCCGCGTATTCATGACGTACTCGGCCAGCGCGACGGACGCCAACTACTGTCTGGGCCTGCTGACCGCCTCGGCCACGGCCGACCTACTCAACCCGTCGTCGTGGACCAAGAGCCCGAACCCCGTCTTCGCCAGCTTCAGCGCCACGAGCCAGTTCGGGCCCGGACACAACTCGTTCACCGTGTCCGAGGACGGCCAGAGCGACATCCTGGTCTACCACGACCGCAGCTACCAGAACATCTCCGGCGACCCGCTCAACGACCCGAACCGCCGCACGCGGTTGCAGAAGGTCTACTACAACGCCAACGGCACGCCGAACTTCGGCATCCCGGTGGCCGACGGCCTGACCCCGTACCGGTTGCGCGCCTACAACAGCACCGACCGGTTCATCCGCCATCTCAGCAATCGGGGCCGGGTCGATGCCAACGTGACCCAGCTGGCCGACTCCCAGTTCCGGCTCGTGACCGGGCTGGCCGGCAGTGGCACCGTCTCGCTGGAGTCGGCCAACTTCCCCGGGTACTTCCTGCGCCACCGCAACCAGGAGATCTGGCTGGACCGCAACGACGGGTCCACGCTGTTCCGCAACGACGCGAGCTTCTTCCGCCGGGCCGGCCTGGCCGACGCGGCCGGGGCCTCGTTCGAGTCGTTGAACTTCCCGGGCCGGTTCATCCGCCAGTCCAACTCGCTGCTGTTCAACCAGCCGATCAGCACGGCCACCGATCGGGCCGACGCCACCTACTATCTCGACTAGCCCGGAGAGGGCCCGCCCATCGTGTCGGTAGGGGCCCCCTGTTGAACACCAGGTGTTTGCGGGGGGTCCCTGCATACACCGGGATGGAGTACGGTCCATGGGCATGGATGAGGTAGAGGTTCCGGTACTCGTCATCGGTGGAAGCCTGGTCGGCCTGTCGACGTCGTTGTTCCTCGCCCATCACGGTGTGCCTCATCTCGTGGTGGAGCGCCACTCCGGTACGGCGATCCACCCGCGGGCCGCCTTCCTGATGCAGCGGACCGTCGAGCTGTTCCGGGGCGTGGGCCTGGAGGACGAGGTCATCGCGGCCGCCCGGAGCGAGTTCGTGCAGAACGGCGCCATCATGGCGGTGGAATCGCTCGGTGGCCGGGAGCTGCAGTGGTTCTTCCGCAACATCAACGACGGGGTGGAGCACCTGAGCCCCTCGCCGCGCATCTTCGTCACCCAGATCGGGCTGGAACCGGTGCTGCGCGAGCGCGCCGCGGCGCTGGGGGCCGAGATGCGGTACTCGGCCGAGGTCGTGGCCCTGGAGGTCGACGATGACGGCGTGACCGCGACGGTGCGCGACCGCGTCGGCGACCAGGAGTGGCGGGTGCGGGCGGCCTACGCGGTGGCGGCCGACGGGGTGCGCAGCCCGGTGCGACAGCGGCTGGGCATCGACATGGTCGGGCACGGCACCTTCTCCGACAGCATCACGATCTACTTCCGGGCCGACGTGACGCCGTTCCTGGGCGACCGCAACCTGAGCGTCGTGTACGTGGTCAACCCGCGCCTGCAGGGCTTCTTCCGGTTCTCCATCGACGGGCAGTCGGGCTTCCTCGTGGTGAACACGGCCGTCGACGAGGCGGGCGAGCGCACGACGACGGTCGGCGCCACCGCCACCGAGGCCGACTGCGTGCGGTACGTGCGGGAGGCCCTGGGCGCCGCCGACGACCTGCCGGTCGAGATCGAGGACGTGCAGCGGTGGAACGCCACCGCCGACTGGGCCGAGCGGTTCCGCGGCGGCCGGGTGTTCCTGGCCGGAGACTCGGCCCATGTGATGCCGCCGACCGGTGGGTACGGTGGGAACACCGGCGTGCACGACGCGCACAACCTCGCCTGGAAGCTGGCCCAGGTGCTGGCCGGGCGGGCGGGGGAGTCCCTATTGGACACCTACGAGGCCGAGCGCCTGCCGGTGTCCCGCCTGACCGTGGAGCAGGCCTACACGCGGTACGTGACCCGGTTGGATCCGGGCCTGGGCACCGACAACCTGGCCCCGGTCGTCGACGACCCGCTCATCGACCTCGGCTACCGTTACCGGTCGGATTCCTTCACCACCGACGGTACCGACGACGACGCGGACTGGGAGGATCCCCGCACGCCCACCGGCCGCCCCGGCTTCCGCGCCCCCCACGTGACCCTGCGCCGCGATGGTACGGAGGTGTCGGCCCTCGATCTGGTGGGACGCGACCCGGTACTCGTCGTGGGTCCCGACGGGGCGCCCTGGGCCGCGGCCGACGGTGAGCGGCTGGGCGTGCCGCTGACGGTGTTCCGGTTGGGCGAGGACGTCGACGACCCGCACGGGGAGTTCGCCAAGGCGTACGGCATCGGGCCCGCCGGCGCGGTGCTCATCCGCCCGGACGGCTTCGTGGCCTGGCGGGCCCAGGAACTGACCGACCCGGCCGGCGCGCCCGAGGTGGTCGGCGGCGCGGTCGCCCGGATGCTCGGCCTGACCTGACCGGGCCCCCGTTGCCGGGGGGCCGTCGATCTCCGGTCGCGTACGCCATCCGGTGCCGGGAGCACATCGGGGCCGGCGACCTGAGCGGGTTGCTGGGCTCGGCCGGTGACCCGCGAGGGGACGTGGCCGTGCTGCCGCCGGTGGCGACCCCGCGCCGCGCTCGGCGAGCGGGAGATCTCCGCGTACGCACATGGTCGGTGGAAACCGCTGTACACCGCGATTGGCGCCGAGGAAGTTCAGCGCGTAACGACTCGGGCCGGCATCCGAGGGGCGCTCGGTGCCGGCCCTTCCTCCCCAATCACCTACACAAAGCATTCAAGGAGTGATGAACCGTGGTTAACCTGCTGAGTGGCTCAAGGCCAGCGCAGCCTCTACGACGGCACGCGCCGAGCATGGGGAAGGGCGCCAGTGGCGTTCCCGCGGATTGCTAATGGGTCTCTAAGCGCAGACCAGGAGGGCTCGATTCGACACAGGATTAAGCACAAGTGGGTTTGGCGTATAGCCAACAGGCACGATGAAGAACATGGAGGCCTCGAGCGTGTAAAAACCGTCGTCGATACACGGGGTTAAGACTGACTTGCTCTCCGAACTGGTGAGTCCCGTGGGTGGAAGTGTGTCGCTGTCCGCGACTGCGCCATCGCGGCGGAGGATCAGGATAATTTCGATGCTCAAGACCGGTGAGTCGCAGAATGCCCTTCCAGTAGCGATGATATTGTTAAAGTTGAGCGCCGAGAAACGGGGAGTTACGGCCTCGGCCGTGCATGTGATGACTGGAGGTAGGGGTATGGCTGCGGTCGTGCCATCCCCGTCGAGGTTGGTCGCAGTGGGGTTGAAGGTAAATGTGTAGGTGGTGACGCTGTCGGCGAGGGATGCTGACTGCGCGCTGGCCATGGTGGTCACCGCGCCCGCCGATGCGGAACTTGCCAGTGCTGGCGCGGCAACGCCCACCAGAATGAGTATGGCGGCAGTCACCGTAGTCAGCAGAGCGGTCCGTCGTACCGGCCCTATCAACATGCGTTACTCCTTTGAAGGACACCGTCGAGATCGGCATGGCCTCGACGTCGTGACAAACGTATGTCCGGCAGCCCCGAGCGCCATCGGTAGAACTACTCCACTCCGGTACTGAATGACGTGGCGACCGACTCAGCGGCGAACCAGGTTCCCGTGGCGCAGTCGACCATCCCTTGCGGTGAACGGGTAGTCCACAGGTGATCGGGAGTCCGCCAGCCACAGCCGCGGCGCACTCCCCGAACCGCCGGTCCCGGCAGGGATACTCATTGCTCAACCCGTTTGGCTGGCGCGGTCGTTGTCGCTGGCAGGCTGGTTCGTGCCAACTCGGTGCGGGTGGAGATGCCGAGCTTTCGGTAGATGCGGCTGAGATGGGTGTCGATCGTGCGGACGCTGACGAACAGTTGGCTGGCGATGTCCTTGCTGCGCATGCCGGTGCGGGCGAGCGTGGCGACCTGCAGTTCGCGGTGGGTGAGCTGGGTGTTGGCGTCGTTGTCGGCGGTCAGTTCGTCGAGCCGGCGGCGCAGCTGATCGATTTGATCGAGCAGTCGTCGCGAGTCGCAGTGGAGGGCCAGGTCCTGGGCTTCGTCGAGCCAGCCGTAGGCGCCGGTGACGGCGCCTACGGCGAGGCAGATCTGTGTGACGTCGACCAGTGTGCGGCCGGCATCGAGCAGCATGTGGGCGGTGGCGAAGCACTCGGTGGCGGTGAGTGCCAGCCGCAAGGCAAGGTCAGTGTCGGCGTGCATGCCTGCGGTGTGCATCTGGGTACGCAGGACGTATCCGCGCCGGGCGGCGGACAGCTGTGCGTCGGGATCGGCGAGGGCGTGTTTGGTCAGCCGTTCGGCCGTGTCGACGTCGCCGCGGCTGGCGGCCGCTACGACCAGTGACTCCCACGATCGTGCGCGCCGGGCGGCGGGCAGGTGTGGCAGGAGAGGGCCGCCTGCGGTCCTGGTCAGCAGACGGCTGCCACGGTCTGCCTGGCCGGCGCGGATGAGTATGTCGGCGCTGGACACTCTGGTGACGATCGCCCAGGCGGCGGTCGCGCCGTCGCACAGTGCGACCGCGCGGTCGGCGGCGGCAATGGCGTTGGCCGGGTCGTTGGCCCGCCATTGCAGGGCTTCGGCGTACATGACTTCGACCAGGGCCGACAACGCGGTGTCGTGCTCGGCAGCGGCGCGTGCCTGCGCGATGGCGTCAAGGGCCAGCACGAGGTGGCCCCGGCGCAGCCGCACATCGGCAAGCGTCTTCAGCAGGTCGGCCCTGACGTGCGTCTGGCCGGTGCGGCGAGACAGGTCCAGTCCACGGGTGACGTGACGCTCGGCGTCGGGCAGCTGATCCAACGCCGCCTCGGTCATACCCAGCCAGTTCAGACAGGCCAGGTTCCGTAGCAGCGCCGCATCTGACAACTCGTCCACGAGCCGGGCCGCCGCCGCCGCCGTCTGGTAGGCGGTCTCGGCCTGCCCGGCGTACAGGTGCGCCCACGCCGCCACGCTCAGAGCGCCCGCTTCGCCGGTCCGGTCGGCATGGCTGCGGGCGATGTCTGCTGCAACGGTGGCGTGATGGGTGGCTGAGGCGAAGTCCCACGCCTCCACGGCGATGTCAGCGATCTCGGTGTGAATGGTGACGGAGTCGGCGGACTGGGAGCCGACTTCGGCGGCGAGCCCCATCTCAAACAGGGCACGAGCCTCACGTGGCCGTCCGAGCAACCGGTCGGCCTGGCCGAAATACACCGCCGCGGTCGACATGAGCTGTGGCGCTACGGCGCGGGGCAGCAGCTCGTGCAGCACTCGCCGGCTTTCGCCGGGCGAGCCTTGCAGGAGCTGAGCTCGGGCGAGCAGCAGCCGGGCCTCGGCCCACCGCGGGTCGTTCTCGGCCATCAGCGAGCAGGCCGTCGCGAGCCAGGCCGCCGCGGTCGCCGGATCGCGTTCCAGTACTTCGCGCGCTCCCGCCACCAGGGTCGCCACGTGGCCAGGTATGGCCGGGTCAGCGGCCTGAGCGACATGATGGGCGCGTTGGGCCACGGTGGCCTGCGACTCGGCCAGCGCGGCCTCGATGCGCAGGTGGATGACCCGACGTTGGCTGACGCTGATCTGGTTGTAAATGGTCCTGGCGAGAACCGGATGCCGGAATGCGAGCTGCGGCGCCGGCTCGGTGGGCCGAATGATGTCGGCGGTGACCAGCCGGTCCAGGGCGGCCAGAGCCTGGTCAGCGCCGACGGGCGCCACTGCGGCCAACAGCGCCGAGGTGAACGTGTCGCCAAGAACGGCCGCCGTCCGCGCGGTCTGCAACTCGGCCACGCTCAGTGCCGACATCTCGCCGAGCAGGGCAATGCCCGCCGGCCCCCACGGGTCTGCCAGCGTCTGCAGGTAGAGCGGGTTTCCGGCACCGAGCTGATGGAGGTGATCCAGGTCGGGCCGATCGCCGAGCAGGTCACCAGTTTCGGAAAGCGTGAGGGGCGCGGGGACGAGTGTGCGCAAGGTTCCGGCGTCCGATGCCGGCGCCAAGAGCGCACCCAAGGCGCACGGAATTTGTCTCGGTCGGTAGGCCAGCAGCAGGAGTAGCGGTCTGGTCATGGTCAGATCTACCAACTCGGCGAGTGCCGGCATGTGCTCCGGCGGGACCAGGTGGATGTCATCGGCGATGACGACCGCCCGGTCCGCCGTTGCCACTTGGTCGGTGATGCTGTGGATGTCGGGCCAGTCGATCGCTAATGCCGGTGCAGCGCCATTCCAGGGTTGTGGGCGTGGCGTGATGGTGAGGGTCGGTAGTCCGGCGGCCCGAGCTTCGGACGCAGCCGCGGCAAGTAGCCGCGACTTGCCGATACCTGGCTCGCCGACCACGAGGGTTGCGCCGCCGTAGCCTGAACGCACCGCTTCCACGTTCCGGCGCAGGTGATCCAGTTCAGCGTGTCGACCGACAGTGCCACGGTACTGGTCGGCGTCCGACGTCAACGGCGTACGCATCGAGTTCCCCTACCGGTCGCCCGCGCGACCACAGTCCTCATGGCGCCGGGACAGGTTCGGCAACGTGGGAATGCCATGCCACTGCGTACGAGGCGAGTGCAATCTGTGCGCCATCAGGTCCTCGTCTCTGACCATGTGATTTGTCGGCGTCCTGGTCAGAGGTTGTTCGCGTCGTGGGGATAGCTGGACGGCCATCGGCCGTAGGATCTCCGTCACACCAGGAGCCACCCTCGCCGTCCCGACCTGATCGCGTGCACGGAGATCAGCAGAATGCGCATCGACCCGTCGCTCGTCACCGCGACCGACATCTACGGAAAGCGCCCACCAGCTCTGTGCTGACCCACCGCCCCCGCGGATCGGGCGGGCCGGTCAGGCGGGGGTGAGGTAGGGGCGGACGGCGATGTGGTGGCCGACGAGCTGCTCCTTCATCTCGCGGACGGTCACGTTGCGCTCCAGCCGCGGCGAGTAGAGCATCGAGCTGACGATGGCGGCCGACGCGTGGGCCTCGCGGAACGCGGCGACTAGGTGCTCGACCGTTCCGGCGCCGCCGGAGGCGATCACCGGCACCGAGACCGCGTCCGCGATCGCGCGCGTGATCGGAAGGTCGTAGCCCTCATGGGTCCCGTCCTGGTCGATGCTGTTGACGCAGATCTCGCCGGCGCCGAGATCCTCACCGCGCCGGGCCCACTCGATCGCGTCCAGGCCGGTGAACACGCGGGCGCCGTCGATGGCCACCTCGTACCCGCTCGGGATGGTCGGGCTGGCCTCGACGCGTTTGACCTGCATGCTCAGGACCATGCATTGGCGGCCGAACTCGCGCGAGCCCTCGGTGATGATGGGCGGGTTGCGCACGGCCATCGAGTCGATGCTGATCTTCTCCGCGCCGGCATCCAGGACGGCGTGCATGTCGTCGAGCGATCGGATGCCGCCGCCTACGGTCAGCGGTACGAAGACGCTGTGCGCGACCTCGCTGACCGCGGCCAGGTCGATGCGGCGGCGCTCGGCGCTGGCCGTGATGTCATAGAAGATGATCTCGTCGATCTGATCGGCGTACATGGCCACCGCGACCTCGGCCGCGCTGCCGACGTCGATGTTGTCCAGGAACCGCCGGGCCTTGGTCACCCGACCGTCGCGGACGTCGAAGCAGGCGATCAGCCGTGAGGTCAGCACAGGTCGTCCTTGGTCAACGAGGCGAACCGCGAGAGCAGGGCCAGCCCCAGCGGGCCGCTCTTCTCGGTGTGGAACTGGGTCGCCATGATGTTCTTCCGGGCCACCACGGCGGCAAAGGTGACGCCATATTCCGTCGTACCGGCCACATCGGAAGAATTGTCGGGGACGGCGTAGAACGAGTTGACGAAATAGTAATGTGATTCGGGCCCGATATCGGCGACGAATGGGTGATTCGACGCGGGCTCCACCCGGTTCCAGCCCATGTGCGGCACCCGTACCCGGGCCCGGTTCAGCTCATGCACGCGACCCGGCAGCCAGCCCAGACATGCGGTGTCGTGCTCGTCGCTCCAGTCGAAGAGCACCTGTAGCCCCACGCAGATACCCAGAAACGGACTCTCCTCACGTACCACCCGTCCGGCCAGGTATTCGTCCCAGCCGGTTTCGCGCAGTGAGGCCATCGTCACGCCCGCCGAGCCGACCCCGGGCAGGATGAACCGTTCGACGTCCGCGCATTCTTCGGGTGTGGCGACGAGCCGGTTCTTCAGGCCCAGGTGATTGAGCGCGAATACCACACTTTGAGAATTGCCCGTGCGATAGTTGATCACCCCGATCACTCGTGGATGCTATCACGTCCGGCGCCGAAGGGCCGCCGGCTATCCGCCCGTTCGCCGACGGTCTGTCGGTCTGTTTCGATCGGTAGGATGGGCGGCCAGCGCGAGGGGAGGCGACGCCGTGAAACCGGTCACCATCCTGATGGCCTTCGTTCTGGTGATATTCGTCGTCATCGTCAACCGACCCGACCGTCCGCAACAGCAGCAGCAGGAGCAGCGCCGAACCGCCGCGACGACGCGCGCCCCGCGACCGACGCCCATCACCGGGCAGGCCCTGCCCGAGCAGCGCGCGGTCAATGTCGATGATGGCTCGTCGCTGAGCGGGCCGGCGGCCGATGCCACCGCGATCGTGGCCAGCCTGGTGGCCGTGTGCCTGTCCGGCCTGGCCCTCGCCTCGCTCGCCAACCCCCGGGGACGCTGATACGGTGATCGCCGCGTTGCCGACGACCGAGCGAGGAACGAGCGAGGCGGAGGCAACCAGACGGGCTCCGCCGGGGCGCCCGGTAGAGCGATCCAGATTCGTGAGCGCGGGGGCGAGAGGTAGGCCATGGCGCTGATCGTGACCATCGCGTCGTTCGTCGTGGTCGCGGCCACCTCGGTGTACATCTGGCTCACGATGCGGCGGCGCCTACGGGACATCGAGGAGACCACCAACCTCGCCTGGGCCGGGTTGCGGTCGGAGATCGAGCGGCTGTACGGCGAGACGCAGCGGCGGTTCAACTCGGTCGACCGGGCCGCCGCCACGGCGCGCGACGCCAGCCAACGGCGCACGGACGAGATCTGGTCGGACCTGGCCGGAGCGAAGGCCCGCCTGGCCGAGCTCATGACGCTCACCGAGTTCGCCGAGCGGGCGGCCAGCAACGGCCACCGCCGCCACGCGTTCCCGGGCTCCGTCCTGGTCGACGGCGCCGATCGCGGGGCGGCGGTCGAGGCGCTGCGGACCTACGCGTCCACGTTCGGTGCCGCGCTACTGACGGGGGAGGAGAACGGTGGTCCGGGCCCGCGTCCGGTCCGGCTCGCCTACGGCGACGGCTTCGACCGGCTGCGCGAGCGGCTCGGCCTGGACGTGGAGCAGGCGGTCGAGGGACCCGGTCCGATCAACGGGCTGCTGCGGATCGTCGGCCGGCAGTCCGCCGGCAGCCTGCAGATCGGCCCGCTGGTCGTGGTGCGGGCCGACGGTGAGTTCCACGGGGCGCTGCTGCTCGGCGAGTCCGACATGGACGACTGCTACGCCCGCCGCGTCCTCGACCGGCCCGAGGTCGCGCTGGCCTGGCTGCGCAAGCCGCCGGCCGCGTACCACTTCGACCTCGGTCCGCTGATCGGCCCGCCGCCGGCCGACGGGTCTCCGACCGATACCGTCGTGGGCGACGGTTCGCCGGCCGACACCGTCGCGGCCGACGTCCTCGACGACGAGCTGTAGTAGCCCCCGCGGTCAGGCCGCGGTTGACACTGTTGGTCGCGCGCCGCGCGGGCGGGGCACACTTGCCGCGTGGTGGTCATCCTTGACAAGCCCGACGAGCCCCCCAAGGTCGGATTGCGGAAGCTGCCCCGGCTGTGCCGGCAGGCCCTCGCGATCACCTGGACGGCGGCCCCCCACGAGCTCGTGTACACCGCCGTGTTGCAGGTCATCGGCGTGGTCGGTCTGGTGGGGCTGCTGCTCGTGGGCCGCTCGGCGCTGGAGGCGTTGCTGTCCACCATCACGCGGGCGACCACGCTGACCGCCGTACTGCCGTGGGTGGTGGCCATCGCCGGCGTCGCGGCCGCCCAGTCTCTGGTCTCGGCCGTGCAGCGCGAGCGACAGATGATCCTCAGCGAGAAGGTGACCCGGCACGTGGACGGGCGGGTGCTGGACGTGACGGCGGGCGTCGACCTCGCCACGTTCGACGAGCCCGACTTCCACAACCGGGTGCAGCGCAGCCAGGTCGGCAACAAGATGTCGCTGACCATGGTGGAGGGTCTGTTCGGGCTGACCCAGTCGGCGCTGGGGGCCGCCGCCGGGCTGGTCGTGGTGGCGACGATCGCGCCGGTGGTGCTGTTCCTGCTCGCGCTCCTGGTACTGCCGACGTGGCTGGCCGCGTCGCTGCGCGGCCGCGACTTCCACCGGCTCTTCTGGCGGTTCGCCGCCCGGGACCGCCAGCGGATGTACCTGGCGTCGCTGCTGCGTGCCCGCGAGACGGCCAAGGAGGTGCGGGCCTTCGGGCTGAGCGGTCACCTACGGCAGCGCTACGAGCGGCTCTACGAGGAGCGCATGACCGAGATGACCCGGCTGGCCCGGCGCCAGATCTGGGTCAACCTGCTGACCAACGCGGTGATGGCGCTGATCCTGTCGGCCCTGCTGCTGGTGATGGTGTGGTTGACGCTGTCGGGCCGGCTTCCGCTCGCCTCGGCCGGCATCGCGGTGGCCGGAGCCGTGGTCGTCGGCACCCGGCTGGGCGGCCTGGGCTGGTCGGTCGGCGCGCTGACCGGCACCGCCCGGTACGTCGATGACTTCCTCACATTCGATGCCCTGCTGCCGGAGATCAGGCGCAACCGGCCGACCGGGCCGGCCCCGGCCGGGTTCAGCCGGCTCGAGGCCCACGACGTCGTGTTCTCGTACCCGGCGGCCGACGCCCCGGCGGTGCGGGGAGTCTCGCTGGAGATCGCGGCCGGCGAGGTGGTCGCCCTGGTCGGCGAGAACGGGTCGGGCAAGACGACCCTGGCCAAGCTGCTGGCCGGGCTGTACCTGCCCGAGGACGGGGCGGTCCGTTGGGACGGCGTGGATATGTCCACGGTGGATCCAGACGCCTGGCGGGACAGGGTGGCGGTCATCTTCCAGGACTTCGAGCGCTTTCACCTCACGGCCCGGGAGAACATCGGGCTGGGGCGGATCGCGCGGATGGATGACGAGGAGGCGATCCGGGCCGCCGCCCGCCACTCGGGCGCGGACGCGTTCCTGGAGCGGCTCAAGGACTCCTACGACACGCTGCTCGGCCCGGAGTTCGCCGGCGGCACCGACCTGTCGGTCGGCCGGTGGCAGCGCATCGCGTTGGCCCGGGCCTTCTTCCGCGGCGCCCCGGTCGTCATCCTGGACGAGCCGACGGCCGCGCTCGACCCCCGGGCCGAGAAGGAACTCTTCGACCGCATCCGGACCCTGCTGGCCGGCCGGACCGTCCTGCTCATCTCGCACCGCTTCTCCAGCGTGCGCTCGGCCGACCGGATCTACGTCCTGGACGAGGGCCGGGTGGTCGAGGCCGGCGACCACGACACGCTGATGGCGGTGGGCGGGCTCTACGCGGAGCTGTTCACGCTCCAGGCCGCCGCCTATGAGGACTGAGCCGGGAGCGCCACCCCCATGCGTCGAAGCGTTTCGACGGTACGTCCCCGACGCTGCCAGGACGACGGTGCTCCGTCAACCTTGCCGTTCATTTTAGATCTTGGATGGTTTGTCGGCCCCCGACCCCACAAGCCATCCAAGATCCAAGTCAGGGCGCGGTGACACTAGTCGGACTCGGACTGCTCCCGCGCGCGTTCGGCATCGGCCTCGGCGTCGGCGCGACCCACGGGAACGCCGTCGGAATCGCGTTGGGCGTCCGCGAGGTCGACGTCGGCACCGGCCCGGGCCGCGTCGGCCTCGGCATCGCTGGCGCCGACCGTCTCGCGCGAGCTTTCGGTCGCGTCGTCGTCGGTCGGGATGAACGGCGGTGGGAACGGTGGCTGGGCGTTCATGGCGGGCCTCCTCGTGATTGCGTTGCCGCGGCCGTACCCCGGGCCGGCCGCTTCAAACGGGCCACGCGACTGGCGGCCATGGGGAGCGGGACTTCGTCGTGCGGATACAGCCACGTGGTGCTCATCGAGCCGGCGGTGGCGGGCCGACCGCGGGCCCGGGTCACTCATCGCCCGTGGCGGTAGGGACCCCCTGTTCAACAGAAAGTGTTTGCAGGGGGTCCCTGCATCACACCTACGACGCCGTACAGGTCAGCGCCGGCACGGGGTTCGTGCCGGACCAGTTGCCCTGCAGGCCGAAGCTGGTCGAGCCGTTGACGGCCACGGTGCCGTTGTACCCGACGTTCGTCACCGCGATCGCCGCGCCGCTGGGGGTCAGCGTGCCGTTCCAGATGTTGTAGACGGTCTGGCCATTGGCGTAGGTCCAGTCGACGCGCCACCCGCCCAGCGCCGCCGGGCCGGTGTTGCGTACCACCACCTCGGCCTGGAAGTTGTTGCCCCACGTGTTCGTGATCGCGTACGTGGCGGCGCAGCTTCTCCCCGACGAGGTGGTCGTGGTCCGCGACGGGGTGGGCGTGGGGGTGGCCGTCCGGGTCGGCGTGGACGTCGCGGTCCGCGTCGGCGTGGCCGTGGGCGTCGTCGTGGCGGTCCCGGTCGGGTTGCCGGTGGTGTAGCTGACCTGGGTGTAGGCGGGCCCGCAGGACGAGCCGCACGAGGCGGGCAGGGTGAAGTTGTACACCCGGCCGTTGTTGATGAGGGCGTCGGCGGCGTCGCGGACCCGGATCTGGAACTGGTTGCCGCCGGGGGTGGTGCCGCCGATGATGAACGACTGGCCCATGTCGCTGTTCATCTGGGCCGTCTGCCAGGCGCCATTGGCGAAGTACTCGACGCCGTGGATGCCGTTGGCCAACCGGGACACCGAGATGGCCGGCCACCACACCTGCGCGCCGGCCAGGAAGCCGATCTGGATGTCGCCGGTGTAGCTGGGTGCCGGGATGAACTGCCAGGTCATGCGCCGGTTGTTGTAGTGGTTGGGGTGCATGTCGCCGACCGGGGTGCCGTTGCGCAGGAACCGGTTGAGCGAGTCCTTGGCCAGGTCGATGTGGTACGGGTCGTCGCGGCACCACGCGTTGGCGTCGCCGCAACTGTCGGCCACGAGCATGGTCAGGGTCGCGCCGTTGTACGCGTCGGGAACCCAGGATCCGTTGCGGCAGAACGCTTGACCGGGCGCGCCGTCGTTGATGCCGGTACAGAAGTCACCGACGGTCACCTGGATCCACCGGCCGCAGTTGTGCCCGTCGTTCCACATGCCCCGCTTGCCGGCCTGCGCCGCGGGCAGCGGGCGCGGGTAGAACTGGTAGTCACCCGGCGTGTCGAAGACGTTGAGCGCGACGAAGTTCTGGGTCTCCAGCACCGGCTGCGGAAGACCACAGCCGCCGTACGGCTGGCCGAGGCCGTCGAAGTACGTGGTGTTGCCGGTCACCGGGCTCGGGGTGTCGAACACCGTGAGGGCGCCGGCGGGCAGCGTGGAGATCGCCACGAGCGCGCCGACGCACACAGCGGTTACGGCGACTACCGGTCTCCGCCGCCTGGGCTGGGTCGCTGCGCGGCGCCAGACGCCGCCAAGCCAGCCACGGCGGAACCGACGGGCACGAGGGTTGTTGGAGGGGGTGGGAGCCATGGCCTCACCTTTCGGGCGACTGCCGGCCCGTCCGGGCGCGATTCGGCCCGACCGGCCCGACAGTAATCGTCGTCGGTCGATGGCATGGCGTGGCACCCGCATCCAGGGTAGCCGATGCCCCGGCGGTCCGGGTTGCGGGTGTGGGTCAAGCTGAAGATGCCCGTCCGGCCGCGGTCGGATTCACTGTGGACAGATGGCCGGCGTCGTGGCCGGGAACGGCGCCCCACCGGCGGTTGACGCGGGGGTGTGCACTGTGGGCATGACCAAGAGGTTCGACAGGAGGGCGCAGATGGTGTCGCGGCTCGGCGGCGTGGGTGTGGCGCCCAAGATCGCGGGAGTGGTCGTCGGTGGGATCGTGCTGCTCGTGGCGCTCATCGCGTTGCGCACCGGGTTCGACAAGACCGCCGGCGGGGAGATCGCGGTGGTCCGCAACGGCGGCCCGTTCGACAACAACCAGATTCGTCAGGTGGTGCCACCAGGGTCGGGGCTGACCTGGATCGGCCTGTACTCGACCATGCACCGGTACCCGGCCCAGCAGCGCCTCTACACGATCACGTCCGACCCGCAGCGCGGGGCCCGCATGGACGCCGACGTGGTACGTACCCCGTCCAGCGACGGCGTGGACATGGGCATCGAGGGCACGCTGTTCTTCAGCCTCAACCTCGACCAGGAGACGATGAAGGCGTTCGACGAGAAGTTCGGCACCCGCGGCTTCCGGGCCGGCGAGGACCGGCTGCTCTACGCCTGGGAGAGCTACGAGGGCTGGAGCGCGTTCGTCGACGCGGTGATGCGACCGGTGATCGACAACAACCTGCGCATCCAGATCAACAGCTTCCGTTGCTCGGAGCTGGTCTCCAGCTGTGCGCTGCTGCAGAACAGCGGGGCGGCGCAGCCGGGCGGGCTGCCGGCGCCGCCGACGGCCAACGGCCAGCAGAACAACACCAACATCGCCAAGGTGCAGCAGGCGGTCAACGACAGCCTCCCGCGGGAACTGCACGACGTGCTGGGTGGCGACTTCTTCGTCAACATCCGGTTCAACCTGGTACGGATCACGCTGCCGCAGGCCGTTCAGGACGCCGTGAACAAGGCGCAGGCCGCGTACGCCGCCGTCAGCGAGGCCCAGGCGAAGGTGATCTCGGCCCAGGCCGAGGCGGACGCCAACAAGAAGCGGCAGGAGGGCTACAACGCGTGCCCGGCCTGCGCCCAGATCGACATGATCAAGGCGCTGCCGCCCGGCGTGACCACCTATGCCCCCGGCGCCGGCGTCGCCGTGCCCGTGCGGTAGGACTCGAGTATGCGACTGCTGGCTCCACTGGTCGGAATCCTGCTCGCCGGGGGACTGGGCTACCTGGTCTACGCGGCGGCCGCCTCGGCGGCCCGGGGCCGCCAGGTCCGGCTCCGGGCCCGGGCCACGTGGCAGACCCGTCACTACGCGCACGACGGGGAGACGGTCGTCGCGGTCAGCCTCCTGCTGCCCAGCGGCGAGATCCTCGACGAGCACGTGGTGGCCCGAGTCCCCGACCAGGACCCCGACTGGAACGCGCGGTTCCTCAGGGCCCGCGAGGAGGCCGCCGAGCGCGTGTTCCACCTCAACGCCGACTGACCCTTGACGATATGCAGGGACCCCCCGCGAACACCTTCTGTATAACAGGGTCACCCTACCGAAACCGGGTGGGCTAGTACGGGTTGCCGCACACCTTCCAGGTGTCGTCCTCCTGGCGGAGGTTGAACGTGTGCGGATCGGTGAAGCCGTCCGGGTATGTGAGGTTGGCCTCGACGGCGGCGCTCACCTCGCCGTTGATGGTCTGGATTCTGACGCCGGTGATGCGGTACGAGGTGGGCCGGCGGTTGCTCATGATGTCGGCCAGCTCGGCCTGGGTCGTGCGCTGCCGGGTCGACTGGCACAGCTTGTCGTAGGCCGCCGCCGAGTCACCGCGGGTGAGGTCCTGCATGAACGCCTCGGCCGCCGACTGCGCCGGCCCGGTCGCCGCCCGGAAGGTGCGGAACGCGAAGATGCCCCCGACGACGCCGACGACGCAACACACGGCGAGCACGCTTCCGACCACGAGGAGGATGGTCTTCCGGTTGCCCCGGCGCGGGGGTTGCGTCATGGCCATCTCCCTCGGTCGCGTTGACGACACGGTAGCGCCACCGTCCGGGACCGGTGCGCTCAGGACGGCTCCTCACGGCCGCGGCGGGACATAGAACTCTTCGGTGTTCTTCGCCGCCGTCGCCGCCTCCTCCGCAGTGGCCCCGAACGCCTGGTGCGCGGCGCCCCAGGCGGCGGCGCTGGCCGTCATGAAGCGCCTTCCCTCCTCCGACATGCCCCACGCCTCGCGCTCGGATTCCTCTATGTACTCACCGCCGGGCACGTAGAGCGCGAGACCGAGCAGGGCCAGGTCCCAGCCGACGCCGACCGCGCCCGGTCCGTACCGGTTCCAGAACTCGGTCTCGACGGCGGCGGCCGTGTGCTCGAGCTCGAGCACGGTGTCGCCGTCCGACCCGTCCGACAGCCGTACCTCCACCTCGCTGAGACCCTCTCCCATGACCCAGGTGACCCGTAGGGCCCGGGGCGGTTCGCAGCGCAGGATCTCGCCACCGGCGTTGCCTTCCACCTGGTACTTGCCGCCGACCCGGAAGTCGCCGGTCACGCGACTGAACCAGCGCGCGATCCGCTCCGGGTCGGTGATCGCGTCCCAGACGTCCTCGACCGGCGCGTCATATGTGCGCTTCAGCGCCACGGTGCGCGTCGCCTCGCCGGCGAGTTCGCCGTCGGCGACGTGACGGTGTACGGCGTTGAGCTCGGCAATGATGTCCCTCATTCTGACTCCTTCGTCGTGACCGGCCGCGGGCGACGCCGGCGCCGCCCGCGGGCGAGTTCCGTGGCGAGCGCGTCCAGACGCTGGTCCCAGAATCCGCGGAAGCGGTCCAGCCAGTGGTCGACTTCGCGCAAGGGCACGATGTCCACTGTGTACAGCCGCCGCGTGCCTTCGGCCCGTACCATCACAAAGCCGCTGTCGCGCAACACCTTCAGGTGCTGCGACACGGCGGGCTGGGTGATGCCGAACTCCCGCACGATGGTGGCCGTCACCGCGCCGGAGGTCAGTTCGCCCTCGGCGAGCAGCTCCAGGATCCGCCGGCGTACCGGGTCCCCCAGGACGTCAAACGCGTGCATCACCCGGACTCTTTCACGTCCGGCTTATATAAGTCAAGCCTGGGATTAGTTCGGGGCCAGCTTGTCGAGCAGGCTCACCAGATCGTCGGCGAGGAAGGGCTTGTCCAGGAAGGCGTCGCAGCCGGCGTCGAGAGCGGCCGCCCGCTGGTGTGGCAGCACGCCGCCGGTGAGCGCGATGACCACCGGACGCCGATGCGGCAGGCCGTTGAGGTCGCCCAAAAGGTCCAGCCCGCTGCCGTCGGGCAGGTGCACGTCCAGCAGCACCACGTCGAACGGCTCGGCCACGATGGCCGCCCGGGCGGCCGCCAGGCTGGTGGCGTCGGACGTCCGCGCCCCGCGGAGCCGGGCGTTCGGACTGCGGCCGATGATGGCGTGCAGCAGGGAGCGGCTCATGTCGTGGTCGTCGACGATGAGCAGGCGCAACCCGTCGTGGCCGGTCACCGGGACAGCTCCGGTGCGCCGCGGGCAACGGGCTCGGTCAGCCGACCGGAGACGCGGTCCAGGTAGTCGCGCAGCTCGGCGTGGACGCCCGTTCCCTTGGGCAGCACGCCGATCACCTTGCCGTCCAGGCGTGACCGGTCCGAGCCGCTCAGATCATGCGCCGTCACCAGCAGGACGGGTGTGGCCCGCGTGGCCGGATCGTCGTTGAGCGATGTCACCAGCGTGAAGCCGTCCACGTCGGGCATGACCAGATCGGTGATGATCAGGTCAAAGTGGTGGGCGGCGGCGCGCCGCAGCCCGTCCACCGGATCCTGCGTCGTGGTCACCGCCGCACCAAGCTGCTCCAGCTCGACCCGCATGAGCTCGAGCGAGGCACGGTCGTCGTCGACCACCAGCACCGACGGCGTGTCGGTGGGCGCCGCGGTGAGCACGTGCTCGGCCAGTCGGGCCATGAGCCGGTTGCGGTCGACCGGCTTGACGAAGAAGTCGGTCGGCTGCAGCGCCCGCTCCACCTTGCCCTCGTCCACGACGGTCACGATGAACACCGGCACGGCGTACAGGCGTGGGTCCTGTTTGATCTGGCGCAGGACCTCCCAGCCGCTCATCCCCGGTAGCACGATGTCGAGCAGTATGGCGTCGGGCAGCCGCCGCCGGGCCATGTCCAGGCCCGCTTCGCCGGTTGAGGCGAGCAGGACCTGGTAGTGGGCGGACTCCAGATACGTGCGCAGCAGCGACGCCGATGCCGGATCGTCCTCGATGACGAGGATGCCACCGCGCTCGCGGGGCAGTGCCGGGAGGCCGCCGTCCACCGGCGGAGGGCGCTCCCCGATGGGAAGGTGGAGCGTGAACCGCGTTCCGTGGCCGGCCGCGGACACCAGGTCGATGCGCCCGCCGTGCGCCTCGACCAGGCGACGCGTCAACGAGAGGCCGAGCCCCGTTCCCGCCCGCCGCGACAGCTCGTCGCCCGCCTGCTGGAACGCGTCGAAGATCCGGTCCTGATCCTCCGGCTGGATGCCCATCCCGGTGTCGGAGACGCTGACCAGAACCTCCGCGCCGGACTGGGCGGCCTCCACTGTGACCAGTCCCTCCTTGGGGGTGAACTTGATCGCGTTGGACAGAAGGTTGTCCAGGATCTGGCGGAACCGTACCGGGTCGGCGGTGACGGTCAGGTTCGGTACGGCGGTGACCAGCTGCAACCCCTTGCGGTCGACCAGCGGCCGCAGGGCGGAGCACACCTCGTTGACCGCGCCCGGCAGCGGAAGGTCGACCGGGTGCAGCTCCATCCGGCCGGCCTCCACCTTGGCCAGATCGAGGACATCGTTGATGAGGCGCAGCAGGTGCTGACCGCTGGTGAACACGTTGTCGATCCAGTCGGTCGGGATGACCGCGCCCGGGTCGGCCCGCTTCTCGGCCCGCATCAGGTCGCTGAACCCGATGATGGCGTTCAGCGGCGTACGCAGCTCGTGGCTCATGGTGGCCAGGAAGTCGGTCTTGGCCTGGCTGGCCGCGGCCAACGCCGCCACCGTGTCGGACAGCTCGGCGGCCAGCCGTTCCCGGGCCGCGTTCACCGCGCCGCGGTCGGCCAGCATGCCCGAGTGGCCGCCCAGGTCGGCCAGCACCCGGGCGTCGTCCTCGGCGAACATCGAGCGGTACCGGTTGATCAGCAACAGGGCGGCCGGGCGCCCCCCGGGCAGCGGCAAGGCGATGGCCCGCACGTAGCGGGCCTGGGCGCGGACGGCGTAGTCGAGCCCGATGTCCGGTGGGTCGGCGTCCAGTGTGGATGCGTCGATCCGGATCGGCTGGGCGGCGGCCAGGAGGCGCTCGAGTTCGGCCACCGGGTGCGGATCGGCGCCGGCCGCCCGTATCCCGGCCACGGTCAATTCCTCCACCGCACCGTCCGGCCCGGCGGCGACGACGGCCAGCGCGTCGGCGTCGGTGATGTCGCGCACGCTCTCGCCGTACTGTCGCCAGATCGCGGCCGGCGACTGGTCCTCGGAGGACAGCGCACGCCGCACCGCCCGGTAGGCGGCACCGCCGGACCACCGTCGACGCAGCGCGGCGGGCGGCATGAAGGCCAGCAGGTAGGCCACCGAGGCCACCAACGCGATGACCCGGCTGGCCAATGTGGTCACCCGGGTGGCCTCGACGACGGACCCGACGCCGGCCACCAGCAGGGCCAGCGCCATGAGCGCCGTCCCGGCCGACGCGAGCC
>Ga0307415_100000340_pt1 | contig 20087 bp, 19 predicted proteins | sample DK1Cmetagenome_FD_204524 | JGI IMG/M metagenome (GOLD analysis project Ga0307415, IMG submission 204524) | Maize rhizosphere microbial communities from greenhouse at UC Davis, California, United States - DK15-C-2 | ecosystem: Host-associated > Plants > Roots > Rhizosphere > Soil | place: USA...
TCAGCCAGGTAATCGGTTGCCGAGTCACCCGCCGGATGGCATCGACCAGTTGTTGCCCTTGTTGGGGGCTGGCGAGTGCATCGATGACAACAACCCCGTCACTGGTGATCACAAAGCCTGCGTTCGGTCTCCCCTCCGAGCCCCGACCGGTGTCACCCAGAGCGGCGTACACGCCCGGAGCGAGTTGGCGAATCGTTGGTGGCAATGCTGGGGGTGCCGGATGACCGAAAAGTCCGGCGAAAACCAGTGCTGATGAACAAGGAAAGGTCAGGCGGAACCGAAGCTGATGTTGACTGACTGTTTGAAGCTGGCGCCCTTGTTGTCGGACCAGACCATGGTGAGAGGCGCCTCCTTGTCGGCCTTCAGCGTAAAGCTCACCACCGGATCCCGACTGATGCCCGACGTCCACTCAAACCGGGCAATCTCCTGGGCTCCGTAGGTTACCACCACATCTTTGATGAAGAACGCCGGGATCGGATCACCCTCTGCTGTTCGGAAGAACCCGGTATCCATGGGATGCGATACAATCGCATTAACGGTGATCAGATCCCCCCGTTTGATCTGATCGGGAACGCGGATCCTCGCTTCGCCGATATCATTGATCATCATCCACATCCGTTGAGAGTGACAAGCACCCGGGCGTACCCCGCCCACACCTCACCCGTGCTGGTCTCCACGATTGCACGCACCCAGGTGGTTCGCTTCATCTTGATGCGGGTGGAGATCGACACCGAGCCGAGGGCGGGTGTCAGGTGGAATGCGGCGAGATGCGGATCCGGATTGTGGTCCACGATGAGGTGCACGCCCTTCACGTACTCTTCGGCACCCATCGGGAGGTCGCTCTCGATGATGACCGGAACCACCCGGCCATCTTCAGCGACCAGAGGCATGTCCAACTCAACGTGTCCCCGGCGAATGGGACGATCGCCGAAGAGCTGTTTCAGGATACGGGCAACCTCCTGATTCGGCACTTCGGGATCTTCGGGGTCCGTATTCAGCCCCGTGGCGGCCAGGAGCCGCTCGGTGCGCGACGTGAGCAGGCCGGTCAAGGCCAGTGCGCAGGAGCGGAAAAAGGCTCGACGCTCATTCATAACTTGCAAGCTCGACCGGCGTTCTGCTCAAGTCAAGCAGGGTCTCTGAAGACTACGGCTTCAGGGTCAAACCATACGCCGCGGGGTCTCGCTGGGTATAGGATACCCGGGCCGCGGCCTGGTCCAGACTGACCGAGTACTGGGCGATGAGCCGGTCGTCAGGAAGGTACAGGCGAGCGACGGTGCCCGGGTTGAGAGTGCCGGTCACGATCGCTTGCAGGGTATTGGGAGCGGGCCGCGAGAAATGGAGGGCGTACCCGTCGGCGCTCAACGAGTCTACCGGACCTCCGGTTACCGTGAAGAGCAACGCCCCATCATCGCTGAACGGGGAGACGAGAGCGATGTCCACTGTTGCCGCCACCGGACCGGAGGGCGCCCCCGAACAGCCTGCCAGAGACGCAAGAGCAGCAACCAACACCAGGCCGGGCCGCTTCACGGTCGCCTTCTCTGTTGGGCAATTTCGACGATGCTGGCTGGCGCTGCCGCCGCTGAACGATCGCTGGCCGCGAGAAAATCCCCCAGGTCGTATACACCATCTCGGTTCCCGACAGCATCGAGATACGTCGCCTCCTCCGGCCGCAGGGTAGCGGTACCAAACAGAGCTTCGGCCGCACCGGTCAGACGCACCTCCTGCACGGCGATGAAATTGGCGGTGAGGTCGAAGGGGTGGCGCATGAACAGCGTGAGCGTGTCACTCGAGGCTGTGGTATCACCGCTCCAGCCTACAAACACGGAGCCCGACTGCGCGCTTGCCCGCAACGTCGCCTGAGAACCCTCCGCCAGGTACACTCCGGCGCCGATGTCGCCGGAAACCGCGGAACTGATGGCTGCAGTCGGGGCACCGAGTACGCTGGTCCGGAGCCGGTGCGCGGCGGCAACCCGACCCAGCACCGTATCCGGTTGCTCCGACGCGGTGATGCTGTGCGTGCGAGCGCCGCCGTCCGACCACGCCAGGAACTCGAATCGGCTCCGCGAGGACTCGTCGAACTGCAGCGAGTCTATGGAGAGCTCGATTGAAGTACCGGGGGTAAAGAACTGGTCGACGCTATTGACCACCGAACCGTTCACCCGTATACGAGCGCCCGCATGGTCGGCGGCAAAGACCGAGCGATAGGAAACATACCGGAAGCTGATGTTGCCCCCCGCAGTCTCCTGCGTAATCCCGTCGAGGCAAAACCGGGCAAAACCGCCCTGGTTGGTGGTGGCGGAGGGGAGCGTCACCCGACATAGGGACCGGTTTCCGGTCGATCCCGGGTAGGCGTCGCCCCGGTCGCCCCGGTTCCCCCCGCCCGCCTGACCCAGGTCGTTGCGCCCATCGGCCTGAACCAGAGCAACCCCGTGGATTGGTCCCACATTGACCCGGTTATCGCCCTCGAAGCCGTGCTCGTCCACCTGTCCCTGATCGATGTGCCATACCAGTAGTCCCGGCGCCTTCTGGCGGACTCCGAAGCCAGCATTCATCTGCGCGGTATCACTCTCCTCTGGCTGGCGGTTCTCGAAAAGGTAGAACTCGTCCGTGCCGGGCACGGGCAGAGCCAGCACCGTATCCCCACTGGCCACCGGAGCGAGCCGAACTTCTCGACCTGAAGTGAGCGTGTCGACGGCAACCCAACCCAGCTCGAACAGCGACCACGCCTCGTACCGGGCGGGGCTGTATGGACGGGCGTAATTGCCACTGCCCATGAGACCCCATTCTCCAATTCCCTGCGTCACCTGGGAGTTGCCGAGGTCCGTGTCGTAGAGATCCGGCAGTCCGAAGGCGTGACCCGTCTCGTGCGCGACGGTGCCGACCGGCATGAGGGCCGTGGCGTCGCAAGCGGTGCTTCCGCCGACCGCGCTCTGCATGATGTAGTCATCGACTTTGAGAAACTGGCCGGGGTGCCCGGTCCAGGGAGTGCGGGTGACGTAGGGAGACCCGCCGTTCCAGGCTCGAATCACAAACCGGTGCGCCCAGATATGGGGAGAGTTAGGACAGGCTCCATCCCGATCGGGCTGCAAAAAGGTCACGAAGTCGACGAATCCGTCGTCATCACCTGAATTCGGCTGGCCATCGGGACCATCGTTATCGAAGGCACTCCAGGTGGTGGCACTGCCGGGGGCGAGTGAGACCACATCCAGCGTTCGCAACAGCAGCTCACCTAGCCGGCTGACCTCCCGTGATGGGCAGGGCGCCAGTACCCCGATCCCATTGCAGCCATCCTCATAGTACGCATCCGATGAATCAGCGGTGACCCAGGGGAATACCCGGCCGTCGACCGTGATGTTGCCGTTGGACAACTGCTCGTAGAAGGTTTTGAGACTATAGGGACTGCCCGGCGCGGTTGAGCTGAAGAACAGTTCATCGTACCGGCTGGTTGGATACGGTGGACCAGCGTTTCGGAAGGCGATGGGAATGACCGGAATGATGACCCGGCCGGTGACCCTCTGTGCCCCGAGAGCAGTGGGCGCCCTCAAGTTCAGGGCTGCGAACGATCCGGCGCGCAGCAACCGGTGTCGCGCCGCCCGGACAGCAGTGACTCGCTTCCGCCAGGCACCATCCCGGCGGAAGTCGAGACCCTGAACCTCGAACTGACCTCTACGGGCACGCGGAAACTGTGCGTGGAGGAGACCCGGGGCGAGCAGCCACATTGCGCACGCCACCGTCACCCAGCGGGACACACCGAGCAACAATCTGCACCTGGGAAAGGGACGCCGGAAAGGTAATCGTAAGTTCCCCGTTATCCAGCGGCGCACCCCTCGCGCGCTGCTGTTGATGGAGTTTGGCCGGCTTGTGCCCTCCCCCCCGGCAGCACTAGTTTAAGCCGTTCACGGACATAATGATGTGGGGATACTGACCTCCACTTTGCGCCGAGGTATTGTGGATACCCAAGAGCTGCAGCAGGTCACGCTGTTCGAGAAATGCCGTCAGTTCACCAAGGCGCGTGAGCTGCAGGCGGTGGGGCTATATCCGTACTTCAATCCGATCTCAGAGTCGGAAGACACCGTCGTTGTTATTGACGGCCAGAAGCGGATCATGCTCGGATCGAACAACTATTTGGGCCTGACCCACCATCCCCAGGTACTCGAGGCCGCCACTCGGGCACTGGACCGCTATGGCTCCGGCTGCACCGGCAGCCGCTTCCTGAATGGAACCCTGGATCTGCACGAACAGCTGGAGACCGCACTGGCTGAGTTCCTGGGCAAGGAGGCCTGCCTGGTGTTCTCGACCGGCTACTCGGCGAACCTGGGACTGATCTCCGGCCTGGTCGGCCGGGGGGACGTGGTGTACCTGGACAAGCTCGACCACGCCTCCATCGTGGATGGGGCCAAGCTCTCCTACGGTGAGACCGAGCGGTTCAACCATGGAGATCTGGCAAATCTGGAGCGCCGGCTCGAGCGGAATGGCCCCGGCCGTGGCGCGATGATCGTGGTGGATGGCGTCTACTCCATGGAGGGAAACATCGCCGACGTGCCAGCCCTGTCCCGGGTGGCGCGAAAGTACGGCGCGGCGTTGGCTCTGGATGACGCGCATGCACTCGGCGTCTTGGGTCCCAATGGGGACGGTACCGCCGCTCACTTCGGCATGACCGAGGAAGTTGACATCATAGCGGGCACGTTTTCCAAGTCGCTGGCGTCCATCGGTGGCTTTGTGGCCGCTTCGGAAAATGTGGTGCACTATCTCCGGCATCATAGCCGGCCACTGATCTTTACCGCCTCGCTGCCACCGGCGAACACCGCTGGGGTTCTGGCTGCGCTCGAGGTCCTTCAGCGTGAGCCCGAACGCAGAGATCAGCTCTGGGCAAACACCCGGCGCCTGCAGGAAGGCTTCCGCAACCTGGGCTTCGATATCGGACCCGCCGAGACGCCGATTGTCCCGGTGCTCATTGGTCCGCTGGAGAAGACCTTCCTCATGTGGCGGCGCCTGTTCGACGCGGGGGTCTTCACCAACCCGGTGGCACCGCCGGCTGTGCCGCCCTCCCAATGCCGGCTCCGGACCAGCCTGATGGCGACCCATACCTTCGAGCAGATCGACTTTGCTCTCGAACAGTTTGCCGATATAGGTAGGGACCTGGGGGTCATCTGAACGATGGGCTGCGCGTCCTTGCGGCGCGCGAGCGGCGGGACCTCAAGCGCTTCATCGATCTCCCCTACCGGCTGCATGCGCGGGACCCTCTCTGGGTCCCGCCTTTGCGTCGGGACGTAGTGGCTCTCCTCTCCCGCACCAAGAATCCCTTCTTCGAGCATGCCGAGGCCGAGTACTTCATCGCCGAGCGGGGCAGCGAAGTCGTAGGCCGGATCGCTGCCATCAGCAATCGCCTGCACAACGAGACGCACGGCGATCGGGTAGGCTTCTTCGGGTTCTTCGAGTCAGTCGACCAGCAGGAGGTGGCGGACGCGCTGTTTGCGGCCGCTTCGGATTGGTGTCGTGCCCGCGGGCACGACGTACTCCGCGGGCCGGCTTCGTTCTCGGTCAACGATGAGTGTGGGCTCCTGGTGCAGGGATTTGAGACCCCGCCCGCGCTGATGATGCCGCACAATCCATCGTACTACATCGGTTTGCTGGAAAGGGCCGGCTTCGCAAAAGCCAAGGATCTGTGGGTCTACCAGGGAGGCAGCGAAGAGCGCTACGTGCCGGTCCCGGAACGGCTGGCCCGGGCCACGGAGCTGATCCGCCAGCGTCAGGGAATTATGCTCCGGCCGCTGAACATGCGGGACTTCGAGGGGGAGGTAGAGCGGATCAAGGAGCTCTACAACACCGCCTGGGAGCGCAACTGGGGCTTTGTCCCAATGACCGAACATGAGATCGATCATCTGGCAGAGCAATTCAAGCCGGTCGTAATCCCTGAACTCGTCCCCATGGCTGAGAAAGACGGGAAACTGATCGGATTCGGCATTGCGTTGCCCGACCTGAACGTGGTGTTTCGCACGAACCGCTCGGGCCGTCTCTTTCCCGTGATCTTTCGCCTGCTCTGGGCCCTCAAGATGAAGCGGATACGGCGCGCCCGGATTCTGCTGCTGGGGGTGGTGCCCGCCTATCAGGGCAAAGGCGTCGATGCCATGCTCTACCACTGGATCTGGACGAAGTCAGCCGAGCGTGGCATCTACTGGGGCGAAGCGGGCTGGATTCTGGAAGACAATCCGGCCATGAACGCCGGATTGGAAAAAATGACGTTCAGGGTATACAAGATCTATCGGCTCTACGACCGAAGGTTATGAGGGCGTTGGTCACCGGAGCCACCGGCTTCGTGGGAAGTCACCTGGTGGACGCGCTCCTCCGCCGCGGGGCAGAGGTAACTGCCTTGGCCCGCTCCCCGGAAAAGGCCGCGCCACTCAGGGCTCGAGGTGTTTGCATTGTGGCTGGGCGGCTCGATAGCGAGGCCACTCTTCGTCAGGCGGTCCAGCACCAGGATGTGGTCTACCATGTAGCGGGGGCTGTTGCCGCCCGGAGCGAAGCTGATTTTCTCCAGGCTAACCGGGACGGCACGCGGAACCTGGTGGCTGCCACGGAAGCGGCCGGGGCCACCCGGCTTGTGTTCGTCTCATCGCTCGCTGCCGGGGGGCCGTCCCGCCGGGGAGCAGCGTTGGACGGAACTGAGGAGCCCCGGCCAGTGACGGCATACGGCCGAAGCAAGTTGGCAGCCGAGCAGGTGATCCGTTCCAGCAGCCTTCGCTGGTCTATCGTGCGCCCGCCGATGGTGTACGGTCCCCGCGACCGAGAGGTGTTGAAGGTGTTTCGCCTGGCGCGTTTCGGGGTTGCCCCGGTGTTTGGCGACGGGAGCCAGGAGCTCTCCGCGGTGCATGCAGCCGATCTGGCCGACGCCCTCATTGCTGTTGCCGACGCGGCCACGCACGGCCGTACCTACAATGCCTGCCATCCCGAGGTCTTCACCAGCGGGGAGTTCGTGCGCGCAGTGGGCGCAACCATGGGAAGGTCGGTCCGAACCATCCATGTCCCGGCACCACTGGGACGAGCACTGTTGACCGTTGCCGAAACCTCTGCCCGGGTGACCGGCCAGACCACGATTCTGACCGCCGACAAGGCCAACGAGTTCTTTCAGCCCGCCTGGACCGCGGACCCGACTCCGCTGATCCGAGATTGCCACTGGCAGCCCGCATACGATCTTCGGCGGGGTCTGGCGGACACCTATCAGTGGTATCGAAAGGCCGGGTGGCTGTAGCCTTCCCGATGCCCTCCGTCGAGTCTCCCCCACCGCGGCACACGGCGCTTCGAGCCGTTGATTGGTTGCTCCTGACGTATTTGGGTGTGGTCTCCCTGGTCGCTGCGGCTCGAGTATCCACTCAACCGGAGTGCTGGTGGCTGCTTGGCGCGCACGCCCTGTTCGGGATCTTTCTCGTGTTCGTGACCCGGCCCGGACTCGGCGTGGTGGGCCAAACCTTTCGAGAGTTGTACCCGGTGTTCCTGCTGCCCGCGCTCTACAGCGAACTGGACATCCTGAACGCCGTGTCGATCCCGGTGCACGACCGGCTGGTCCAGCACTGGGAGCTGCTCCTCTTCGGCATGCAGGTTAGTCGGGAGTGGTGGCAGCGCGCGCCCAGCGGCTTCTGGTCCAGCGTGCTGCATACCGCCTATCTCTCCTACTACCTCATCATCTCAGCCCCGGCTCTGTACTACGCCTGGCGGGGAGACCTCCGGGCCGTGCGGCAATTCGTGCTGGTGGTCATGAGCACGTTTGTGCTCTGCTATCTCGTCTTCCTGTTCTTCCCCGTCGCCGGCCCCTACTACACCTTCCCCCGCCCGGCATCCTGGTTCATCGACAACCTGCCGGCCCGGCTGGTCTACCAGGCACTTGCCACCGGCAGTTCGTATGGGGCGGCCTTCCCATCCTCTCATGTCGCGGCAGCCCTCGCTGCCACACTCACAGCCGGCCGGTTCTCCCGGAGGCTGGGCCTGCTACTGTCCGTGCCCACGTTATTGCTGACGGTTGGAGTGGTGTACTGCCAGATGCACTACGGGGTGGATGCGCTGGCGGGACTGGCCGTCGGAGCCGTGGTGGCGCTGCTGGTGGGAAAGAAAAGCGTAAGCGGGCACCGCGTGAGCGGAAAAGCAAGCACACGCCGGTAGAATGAACGACAAAGGGTGCTCCTTACCGCGGAGCACCCCCCTCACCGCTTAGGCCTTCTGTCCCGCTTTACTGCACTGTGAGTTTGGCCTTCATCCCGAGTGCAAGGTGGGGAAGACAGTAGTACTTGTACTCGCCTTTGGGAGCTCCGGCGAAGTTGATTTCGTAAACCGCGTCCTGCTCGGTTTCCAGCGGGCTCTGCAAGGGGGCCATCTGGTTGGGCATGCTCTTCTGCAGCACCGCAGCGGCGCCGCTGGGAACGCTGTCGGACCAGAAGGAGACGTTATGGGGTCCACCGCTCTTGTTATGCCACCGGACCACATCCCCTGCCTTAATGGTCAGGGTTGCGGGATCATACTTATACTGCGAGCCCTCGAGCACCATATTGACATCGTGAGTCTTTCCAGTGCCGGCCGGGGCGTTGGCCGCCGGAGTGCTGGTCGCCGGAGCGTCCGCCGCAGGGGCAGACTGTTGCTCGGGCGCCGCCGTCGTCCCCTGATCTTCGGTCTTCTTTTCGCCGCCGCAGGCCGCCAAGACCAAAGTCAGCCCCGCCACCATGGAAGTGATCCGCATGTGCTGCTCTGCCTCCGAAACAAATGAAGTAATCGACTTTGTGAACCCTTTCACTATAAGCGCGGGCGGTGCAAACGGAAGAGGCCGGGGATAGTTTACGCCATGGAAACTGCAGCCCCATCTGCTCCCCCCTCTCGCAGCACCGCGCCTCCTTGCCGCAGCCTGGGTTCCCAATGCCGGGGTGTTCCAGTCACTCTCCGGGTCGGTCCGCTGGAAGAAGGCACGGCGTCTCTGGACCACGAGGCGACCTGGCTGATCGGTCACACCCAGCGCATCACCTTCTATGACCTGTGGGAGGACGAGGGCGAGCTGTACGTCGATGCCATGCTCCACGTTCCCTGCAGGTACTTGCAGGCAGCAGGAACCGAGGCCCGGTGCGCCGTCCATGGCTTCACCGGCGCAAATCCCAGGGGGCCTTACCATCCGAATCAGCCTCGGCAGCTCGGCGGCGATCGGTTTGTCGTGGTCGAGAATCGGCGGGCCCGCCTTCGAAACTTGCCCCCTCCTCAACGGCGCCTTCCGGTGCTCGCGGGCGCTAACCCCTGCGCGCTGGCGTCCTGCCGGACAGCCGACAACCTGCGCGGGGCGGCCTGCTGTCGGGATCTTCAGATCGAGATCATGTGCACCAAGCGCCAGCGCAAACTGGAGGCCCTGGTGCGTTCGCGCCGGTCACCGTATCTCTGCAAGGTGGAGCGGGCGGGAGACTACTCCATCGAGGCGGAAATAATCTCCGCCTGCGGGTACCTGGATGGCGACGGCATTGGCTGTACGCTCCACAGCCGTCAACGTCCGGATGGGCGGCCGGCCAAGCCCGACCTCTGCAGCGAATGGCCGCCGAAAAAGCACACACTGCACCCCGGCTGCGTCTTCGCCCGGCGCGGGATGCGCCCGGCGTGACACTGTGCAAGTTCCCCCCGGTCGGCCGTCCTCCAAGGCGACCCGGGGGATGCAAGCCAGCCCGGTGTCACTGGAGCGCCAGTCATGGATGAGCTCGAGCAGCTGTACCAGACCACCTATACGGCGGTCGTGCGGTTTCTCTATCGCAAAGTGTGGGACGCCGAGCGCGCGGAAGATCTGGCGCAAGAGGTGTTCGTCCGTGCACTGGCTCACCGCCCCGAGAAGCCCAGGGCGTGGGTGTTTGCGGTGGCGGCCAACCTTGCGCGGGACGAGGCTCGCGCGGCGGTGCGACGCAAGCGGCACCTGATATTACTGAAGGGCGACCCCGTCGCCCTGCCCACGATCGAGCCCGCGGCTGATACTCTGGTCGAGCACGACGAGCGGATGGCGGCGGTCCAGGAAGCGCTTAGCGCGCTGACTCCCCGGGATCGGGAGATCCTGTTGCTCTGGGATGCGGGGCTCAGCTACCCCGAGATTGCCGCCCAGACCGGTCTAGCGCTGGGTGCCGTAGGTACTACGCTGGCACGCGCCCGGCGGCGGCTGGTGGATGCACACGATCGGCAGCACGCAACCAAAGGGAGCCATGCGGCACATTCCTGAGGAGGAGCTTCACGCGTATCTGGACCAGGGGCTGAGCCGCTCCCAGTGCGTGGAAATTGAAAGCCACCTCGCCGCCTGTCCCTCCTGTCAGGCCGAGCGGGACAGTATTGCCGCTCTTCGGGATCGTACCACCGCCCTGCTGGCCAAGCTCGCGCCACCTCGCGGGTTCCCCCCTGCCTTTGAGCTCTTGCGCCGCCGGGCGACCATCGAGGTTTCCGCCCGGCGGCGCCGCACGCACATTGCGGCCTGGGCCGCCAGCCTGGTTGCCGCGCTGGGACTCGGGTGGACCGCCAACTATCTGCTGATGCCGGGGCGGTCTGAGAGCCCGCTCCCCATCGTCAGTTCGCCCGCCCTCTCCGCACCCCCGACCCAAGTCGCTAGCTCCCCCACCCTTCGCTCCCGGCGGCCTGCGCCGGTCCGGACCCGGCAGGCCAGCCAGCGGCAAAGCCCGACGCCGTCCCCGGATCTGTCTCCTGCTGAATCGCTCCCGCCGGTCGTACCCGCCCCCACTCTGGAATTGACGTCAATCGATATCCCCCGGACGGATCCCGATCTGGAGCTGGAGGGGATGTGGCGGACGTTGTCCTGGGACGGAGCGCAGGCCGAAGCGGGCGCCCAGCTGCCCCACATCGATGGCTTGCCTGTAGTGCAGGTCCAGCTGCAGGCGGCGGAACGGGGCAAGCAGCCCCTGATGGTGGTGGCTCAGCAGCTGTCATCCGGAGAGGTGATCCGGACGATCGAGGGTCCGATGAGCGACGTCTCCCATCTCCTCGCCGGCCGCACCATGACCGACCCTGCCTCGCAGCCCGGGGGCTCAGACTCGGCCCGGTCGATCCGCGGGCTCAATCACACTGACCGCACCATGGCCATGCAGCGAGGCGACCGGATGCTGGTCATCACAGGTGCACTTCCCTCTGACAGCCTGCTCGCGATGATCCGGCGATTGAACGCGGAGATGCGGAGTAAGTAGTCGCGAGTCGCGACTACCTGGGTCTGCTCCTCCGCTCCAGCAGCGCGTCCGGCACGTAGTCAGCCGCCCCCTCTTCATGATCGAATTCTGCCGCCGTCGTGGCGTGGCCCCGTTCACGCTCGAGGGTGATCTCGGCGAGGCGAGGCGAGATCATGGGAAAGCTGCGAGCAAACAAGGCGTAGGTGAGAAGAAAAAGGCCGAGGAAGGTGAGCGTTGACCCCAATTCCGGCTGGCCCAGGTAGGGGCCGGGCAGCACCGTGACCGAAGGCATCACCAGGAGGTAGCGCTCGAGCCAGAGCGCCACCAGGCTCACCGTGGCAAAGAATCCCAGAGTCGCCCGCACCTTCTTCGGTCTGACACCCAGAAGTCCGAAAAAAGGGATGATGAACATCCCCCAGCCCACTGCCACCCCGATGGGAAGCCAATGGCCCCACAGCCGGGCGAAGACGAACCCGGTTTCCTCCGGCAGATTTCCGTACCAGATCACCAGGAACTGGGCCCACATCAGGTAGGTCCAGAACACGCTGAATCCGAAGCAGAGCTTTCCCAGATCGTGCCGCTGCTTGGGTGAGACCAAATCGGCCACGCCGAGATGCTTCGCGCCGTGAATCATCAGGAGCGCCAGCAGCATGTGGGCACCCAGAAATGCCCCCATGAAGATCCAGCCGCCAAGGAGGTTGGAGAACCAATGCGGCTGTAGCGCCATGATTCCGTCGAAGGCCACCAGGGTGAACACGTAGGCGTAGAGTACGACGTAGATCGGCGCGAGCCGGTAGATCCGAGCATCGTGCGCCACGGCCGTCGCGGACGCTGTGTCGTAGCCCTGAGACCAGCGCTCGAAGCGAAGCCGGCGCTCATCCGAAGCCGAGCGCTGCACCGCGTGCATGTCCGGCTTCATGTCGGCCCAAACCAGCTTCCAGCCGACGATCGTCAGGGCGAGCAGCCCCAGTCCCAGGCGAGCAAACATGAAGTCGTGAGACAGCCACACTGCCTTCGAGTGCTGCAGCTCGTGCAAGGCGCCCTGCATTGGCCCGTAGATCGACTCATATCCAGCCGTGAAGATCAGCACCAGACCAATGAGAGAGATCGGAAGAAACGCGACCAGCGCCTCGGCAAAGCGGATGATCATTCCCGACCATTTGGCGTTCGTGATCTTCTGGACCGCCGCAAACGCCACCCCACCAGCCGAGAGTCCCGTGAAGTAGATCCAGTTCACATGGAATAGCTGCCAGGCCCGATCGGCCATGGCCGGACCGGCCAGCAGAGCGCGTACGAACAGAATCAACCCCAGAATCGCCAGACCGGCCCCGATCGCGATGAACATGTCGTACCGGCCGGCCACGGATCGCTCGGCCAGCCGTTGCCGCAGCGTCGGCGTCATGGCGCCGCTCCCGTTGAACCGGTCGCGCTCGGGCCCGGCGGTACGGGCGCAGCCGCACCCGGAGCCGCGGGCGGAGCGGGAGACTGCCGTTGCAGTTTCCGCACGTGGTTCACGATGGCCCAGCGCTCGACCGGGGCGTACACCTTGTCACCGTAGCGCGGCATGACGCCTCGCCCATAGCGGATGATGCTGTAGATGTAGCCGTCGGTGTACGCCCGGGCGCGCGCGGTGGTGAGAGAGGGAGCCCCGATCTGGCGTGACACCGGCCCATCCGCATTGCCGGTGGGTCCGTGGCAGGCGGTGCAGAAGTTCTGGTACAGGGTATCACCCGCAGCTTCGATTTCACGGGGGATGATCGGGATGCGAGGTCCGGGGGGGCTCGCATTGCCGGACCCGGAGGCAAACGGATTGCGGAGGGCGTTTGCCGTTGCCGGGTTCCCCGCCACCCACTCCGCCGACCAGTCCGGCTCTCCGCCGGTCACCGGTACGGTGCCCGCCGGCGTATTTCGCGGTACCGCCTGGGTCTCGTATGGGTGGATGTACCGGGCATCGATCATGTGATCGAACCACGGGATGATGTACCAGAGATCATCGGGAGAGGGGATCCGGTAGTAGTAGGTGTCACACGCCCCACACAGGAACGTGATCAGGACCAGCGCCAGCGCGTCAAGCCGCTTCATGGCGCACCTCGATCGCACCGGCCGACCGGAGCAGGTTCTCCACCCGTCCGGAGTCTTCGGAGCCTGCCGGCACGAAGATGCCGATCTGGTCATCGCTGAAGCGGGGATCGTAGGCCACCCCCCGCTTTCCCATCAGAACCGAGAACAGCGCAACGGCCGCCACCGTGCTGAGCGCGCCTAGCAGAATGGTGAGCTCGAAGGCGATCACCACGTAGGGTGGAATGGACGCGATCGGCTTCCCCCCAACCAGCACCGGCCAGTCGTAGGACATCCAGATGGTCATTCCGAAGCCCGCGGCACAGCCGGTCAATCCACCGATCAGGGTAAACAGTCGCACCGGACTGACCCCATGGTTCAGCGCCTCTTCCAGCTCGTGATTGGGAGAGGGGCTATACACCACCAGGTTGCGGTGTCCCATCGCCCGCAAACCCCGAATGGCGTCGACGGCCGCGTCGATATGGATAAACGATGCGAGGAGCCCGGGCATGCGCCTGGCCCGTTTCAGCAGCGGCATCAGCCGTGGCCTCCGCGCCGGCGCGGCATCGGGATCATCTCCTTGATCTCCTGAATGGCCACGATGGGAAAGTTCTTGGCGAAAAGGAGGAACCACATGCCGAACCAGCCGAAGGAGCCGGCGAGAATGCCCCAGTCAGCCCAGGTCGGATTCAACTGCCCCCAGGCCCAGGGCAGGTAATCATTGCTGAGAGACGAAACGATGATGACGTACCGCTCGAACCACATGCCGATGTTGATGAAAATCGAGATGACGAACAAGGCAGTGATGTTGACCCGAATTTTTCGAAACCAGAGCAGCTGCGACACCAGCGCATTGCAAATGATCATGGTCCAGCCGGCCCACCACATGGGGCCGAACGCCCGCCGGAAAAATGTGGTCTGCTCAAAGGGGTTGCCGCTGTACCAGGCGACGAAATACTCCATGGCGTAGGCGTAGAGCAGAATAGACCCGGTGAGCAGCGTCAGCTTAGCCAGGTTGTCGAAATGGTACGCGGTGATCATGTGCTCGATCCGGAGCGCGCGTCGGAGCGGAATGATCAGCGTGAGCACCATGCCAATACCGGAGTAGATGGCGCCGGCGACGAAATACGGCGCGAAGATCGTCCCGTGCCATCCCGGTACGATGCTCGAAGCGAAGTCCCAGGACACCACCGAGTGCACCGAGAGCACCAGCGGCGTGGCCAGGGCGGCGAGATAGAGGTAGGCCCGGGAGTAGTGGCGCCACTGGTTGTCGGTGCCGCGCCAGCCGGCCGCAGTCCAGGTGTAGATCGTCTTGCGCCAGCCGGAAACCTTGTCCCGCACCGCCGCGATATCGGGAAGAAGTCCAAACACCAGAAAGGTGGTCGAGACCGTCAGGTAGGTCGAGATCGCAAAGACGTCCCAGATCAGCGGTGATTTGAAGTTGGGCCATAGATACCGCTGATTCGGGTAGGGCAGCAACCAGTAAAAGATCCACTGCCGACCGATGTGGATGATGGGAAACAACCCTGCCGTCATCACCGCAAATACCGTCATCGCCTCGGTCGAGCGATACACCGCGGTGCGCCAGGGCGAGCGGAACAGGAACAGGATGGCCGAAATCAGTGTACCGGCATGGCCGATACCCACCCAGAACACGAAGGTGGTGATGTACACACTCCAGAACACCGGCGGGTTATAGCCGGCGTGGCCCAGCCCGTCCTTGATCAGCACCAGGAAGGTGAGAATGCCGATCAAAAAGAGCGCGACCGCGCCGAGGAGAAGAAGGACATACCCCCGACTGGCAGGACCCAGGGTCGCGACTACGTCGCGGGTGACATCCGCATGGGTCCCGGTCGGGTGACCTTCCGCGACCACGGCCGGCGGTTGAGCGACAACAGCCACGATTAGGCCTCCCTCGGCAGCACGACCTTGGCGAGGTAGGTAATGGCGGACCGAGTATTCAGATCCTCCAACACCCGATAGCCCCGATTCTCCTTCCGCACCCTCGCCACCCGGCTCGCGGGGTCATTGACATTGCCGAAGACGATGGCATCCGAGGGGCACGCCTGGGCGCACGCCGTGGTGAATTCCCCGTCCCGAATCGGGCGGTTCTCCAACCGCGCGGTGTTCTGCGCTCCACGGATACGCTGGATGCAGAAGGTGCACTTCTCCATGACACCCCGTGCCCGGACCGTCACATCGGGGTTTAACTGGAGGTGCAACGGGGAAGGCCACGACATCTCGTTGTACTTATACCAGTTGAAATACCGGACCTTGTAGGGACAGTTGTTGGCGCAGTAGCGGGTGCCCACGCAGCGGTTGTACACCTGGCCGTTGAGCCCGTCCGCCGTGTGATAGGCAGCATACACCGGGCAGACCGGCTCGCAGGGTGCGTTGGTACAGTGCTGGCACAGCATCGGGATGAAGCGAGCCGACGCGCCGGCGCCGGGAGCCTGGTCCTCTTCCCAATACCGCTCGATCCGGAGCCAGGTCATCTCCCGACCCTTGCGGATCTCCCCTTCGCCAACCGTGGGAATGTTGTTTTCGGCGTAGCATGCGGTAACGCAGGCCTGGCAGCCGGTGCACTTGGCCAGATCGATGGCCATGCCCCACCGCGGGTTGGCTGCGGCGTAGTCGCCGTACTGCGTGGCCTCCGCCTGCTCCGCACTCCATCCCTTGACCGCCTCGAGCTCGGCCTCGGTGTTGATCTCGTGCTTGCCTCTGCCCTCCGCGATGTAGGCCTGCTCGATCGTGAGCCCCTTCTGCGCCGCATCGAGCGAAATGGCTTCGGCGATTCCTCGACCCAGCTGGCGTGGAGTGCCTTCCAGGGTGGCCAGCTTCTTGTAATCGCCCGTCTTGGCGATGGTCACCCGGGTCGAGACGTAGGGCAGGAACGCAGCCTGTGGTGCTCCGAGCAGGTCGAGAGCGTTGACCCCCCTGCCTTTGGCGAACTGCCCGTATTCGGTGTGTCCGAAACCGAGCGGCATCGCTACCACGCTGGGATGAATCCCGGCGTAGACATAGACCGGAGCCTCTACCGTGCCGTGGGGTGACGTGACCCGCAGAATTTCCCCGTTACGGACATCGAACTTCCGGGCGACATCGGGATGGACCTCGACCCAGGAATGCCAGCTGATCTTCGTGACCGGATCGGCATTTTCCAGGAGCCACGGCTTGTTGGCGCCTCGCCCATCGTGCAACATGCCGTGGGGGTACGTCAGGAAGACCAGCTCCCCGGTCCCCTCGAACGTGGGACGAGTGTACTTGACCTGAGAGGCGCCGGGCGCCAGCGAGACCGAGGTCTGGGGCGCCTCGGCAAAGACCCCACCCCGCTGAACCGCGCCGTGCCAGAAGGCGGCGAAATCACGCTCGCCCCGCTGCGCCGCCAGCGCCTGCCAGCGAGACTGCAGGTACGCCTGGTAGGTGGGCGCCGTGAACCGGGCCAGCGGTCCACCCAGCTTCTTTGCCGTCCGCAACAGCACTTCACCTGCCGGTAGGGTGTTGAAGACCGGCTCCATCACCGGCTGCATCAGGTTGTGTACGCCGGCCTGGGGCCTCAGGTCGTCCCAGCGCTCCAGGGCATGGTGCTGGGGGAGGATCAGGTCACACAACGCGGCGGTCTCATCCAGGTACATCGAGGTTGAGACCTTGAACCCCACCTTCTGAAAGCGGGAGGCAAATCGGCTTGCCCGGGGAACGGTGTACGCTGGATTGGCATCGTGCACCAACGCAACGGCCACTTGCCCGCTGTCGATAGTGGCCAGCAGGGAGTTGAGTGCGGAGTACCCGTCGGCGCTCTCCATATTGGCGCCGAAGCGGATCGTCTGCCCCAGATTTCCCGCCACAAAGTTGAGCAGGTTGACCGCGGCGCAGAGCTCGGCCGCACCGGCGTGCTGTACCGCCAGGCCGCCGGCGACGGCAACGCTGGGTCGTGCAGCCGCAAACTCCCGGCCCAGACGCTCGATCAGCGCAGCAGACAACCCGGTTTCCCGCGCAGCCATCTCTGGCGTAAATGCGGCCAGCGCTGACCTCAGTCCCGCGTTCCCGCCACGTTCAGCTGATACCACGTTGGCCATAGCCAATGCCAAGGCGGTTTCGGAGCCGGGCTGGACGGGATACCATTCGTCGGCGTTGAGCCCGGTGAGATCCCGGCGGGGCGCCAGGTACACGAACTTGGCCACACCCGCCCCGCTGAACCCGTGCGACTGGGCAAACCCACGCTGATGCTCGATCGAGCCTGGCCAGGACTCGAGGAAATCGGCGCCGAAGGAAACGATGTGCCTGGCTTTGCCGAAATCGTACGTGCCCAGCTGATCCAGGCCGAATACCTGGCGGTTGGCAGCCCGGAGCGCCTCCGATGCAAAGGGCTCGTACCGGACTACCCGGCCGCCCAGCGCACCAACCCAGTCTGCCAGCAGATCGGAGAACGTGCCCCGCCCCGCGCCGGAGATGGCCACGACCCGGTTCCCTGCCGGCCCGAGCTTGGCGGCAAGCCGGCCGATCGCGTCGTCCCAGGTTATTTCCTGGAGCTTGCCATCGGCGCCCCGCCCCATGGGCCCCTTGAGGCGCCCCGGATTGTACAGGCCCTGCAGCGCGGCTTGTCCTCGTGAGCAGAGCTTTCCCTGGTTGATGGGGTGCTCCGGATTTCCCTCCAACTTGACCGCCCGACCCTCCCGCGTTCGCACATGCAGTCCACACCCGGAGGTGCACTCGGTACAGCTGCTGGCATAGTAGGTGGCGACACCGGGCACCTGGTCTTCGGCCTGGACCAGGTAAGGAATCAGCTTTTCCACCCGGTCGGTCGAGCAGCCGCCCAGCGCCGCTGCGCCGGCACTGGTTGTACCCAGCACCGTCAGGAAGCGACGGCGATCGATTGTGGATCCGGATTCCTCAGCCATTCAAACTCCGCGTGGTCGTCTAGAGTCGAGAGTCGACTCAGCGCCGGCTCAGGCGACTGACATTGACTCCGGGCCCTAGACTCTCGACTGATCACTCGCGACTCACGACTGATGACTCGCGACTCTCGACTAGTAATGACATACCGAGCAATCCCGCGACACCTTTCGTTCGGTGTGGCAGGTGATGCAGAAACCCATCCGATCCACGTTGTTCACCTTGAAGACCTGGGGCATTCGCTGCACTTCCCCATGGCAGGTGCCGCAGGCGTTGGGACCCAGGGCCCTGATATGCCGCTGATGGGGAAAGTGCGCGTGCCGGGGGAGGTAGTGGACCCGGACCCATTCTATTGGCTTCTTCTCGCTCCAGGCCTGCCTGACCTTCTTGATCTCCGCCTGATGCGAGCTGTCCCGCCCTCCGATCACCAGGTGACAGCCCATGCAGGTCTGCACCGATGGAATCCCTGGCTCAGGCGATACGGTGACGGAATAGTGGCAGTACTGACACTGAATCTTGTACTGCCCGGCGTGAATGTCGTGGCGGAAGAAGATCGGCTGGCGGGGACCACGCAGGCGGCCGCTGTCAGCGGCCGCGACAACAGGAGCTTGGAGAGAATCGGAAGGCGGCGAAGTCTGCTGTGCGCGAGGACCAGCAGCGCCGAACGTGAGGAGAGCAGCCAAGCCTCCGGCTGCAACGCCACCGACGACGAATGCCAGCTTACGCATCATCATCTCACAGCTAAGGAAAACCCTGGCCTCGCCCCGGCCAAATGCGCGCCGAAGTATAGTCCAGACATTTCATTGCACAACCCGATGCGTTGCGTAATCCGACTGATTCAGTCGGCTTCTTTTGCTTCACCACTGCGGCCGCCATGCAGGCGGGGCGCACGGCGGGGCGCCGGTCGCTCGGCCAGCCATTCGACCTTGCGCCGGGCCAGGTTGAGAAAGGCGTCGATGGACCGGCGATCACTCAGCTCCAGCCAGCACCACTTCACTGGGCCAGTGCGTTGTCCCTCGACCAGAGCACGGGTTAGCACGCTGGCAATCTTCGGCCCCTTCGATAGGCGGCTCTCATCGCTGTCAGAGAGGGTGAAGGTCACGTCCACACTGGCTTTCATCAGGTGCAGCCAACAGACCTTGCGGTTGCCCACGCCGTACTCCCAGGCCCAGTGCCAGGTCGGGCCCATGAAGCGGACCTGCTCCGCCACGCCAGGCAGCTTCAGCAGGCCATCACGAACCAGACCAAACCGGCTGGCCAGGGCCGGCGCCAGATCCTGAAGCGGAGCTGAGGGATCGGGCTCCACCTCTTCGGAGAGATAGAGATTCGACTTCCAGTATGCACTCGAGCGGCCCATCAGGACTCCTTGGAGTGGACCCGGTCCAGGAACCGCACTACTTCGATTCCCATTGCCCGGAGCAGTGAAGCTTCCCGTCCGTCGGGGGACGCACGGAACACGATTTCGCGAAACGAGCGCATCACGTTGTCCGGTTGCCGGGTCTTGAAGAAGTCGATGGCCCAGAGCGCCCGGGTCCAATCGGCAAACAGCTCCTCCAGCTGGCCGGATGTCGCCGGAGCCGCCTGATTCCGCGGCGGCTTCACCGGCACGCTTTCCCCGCCTCGGGCATTCCAGGCCTCATAGGCCATGATCGCCACCGCCTGCGCCAGATTGAGCGAGCGGTGGCCTGGATCGGTGGAAATCGTGACCAGGGCGTGGCAGAGGTCCAGCTCCGCATTGGTCAGTCCGCTGTCCTCCCGTCCAGCGATGATGGCGACCGGACCGGCGGTGGCGGACTCAACCAGCGCGGCGGCAGCGTCACGGGGGCGAAAGACCCGGCGTTTGGCCGCGCGCTCGCGCGCGGTGAGCACCATGGTGAAGACGCAGTCCGCGATGGCTTGTTCAAGCGAATCGAAGATTTCGATTCGGGCAACCAGATCGGCCGTGTTGTGCGCGATACCATCGAT
>Ga0307415_100000341_pt1 | contig 20070 bp, 27 predicted proteins | sample DK1Cmetagenome_FD_204524 | JGI IMG/M metagenome (GOLD analysis project Ga0307415, IMG submission 204524) | Maize rhizosphere microbial communities from greenhouse at UC Davis, California, United States - DK15-C-2 | ecosystem: Host-associated > Plants > Roots > Rhizosphere > Soil | place: USA...
GCCGGCGCGGCGCGTGCAACCGGCGCGGCGTCCGATGCTGCGAGAGGAGCCACCCATGCCCGTGAAATGCGTGTCCTGCGGCCTGATGTTCAGAACGAGGAACGACCTGGACTGGCACGTCCGCGAGGAGCACCTAGAACGCGAGACGCCGCCGGCCAAGGGCACGCCCGCCGCACCCCGCACGCCCGTGGTCGGTGGCGCCAACCAGGCCGACGAGCCGCCGCCACCCACGGACGGCGGGCACCAGCCAGGCGCGACCGCGGTGGAACCTCCCGCTGGCCCATGGTGGCGCAGGCTGTTCGGCCGGCGGCCACCGGAACCCCCGTCGGAGCAGGGCCGCCGAGAGGCCTGACGCCCGGGGCGGCGGCGGCCGGCACTGCCCCGGCGGCCGCCGCTCGCCCGCGGCCCTCCTAGACGCCACGCTGGGCGCGGGCCTGGCTGCTGGCGATCCTGCCAGAGCCGCCGTCCCTCACGGCCGGCGTAAGTGGGAGCGGTCGTCAAAGCCGCCGATGCTCAGTCCAGAATATTGCGGCCCTGACGCTCGTAGATCACCTGCGCGACCTGCGCCTTGCACAGCGCTCAGCCGCTTGTAGTCCGCGACTACCTGGAGTAGCAGCTGGGACTCAGCAACTCATGCTCATTCGAGGGAGTCGTGCGGCCGCGCCGCCGGGAACGGCTCAGAGCTGACGGCGCAGCCGCCCGATCACGTCAAGCAGCCGTCTCGCCAGGCGCACCCTGCCGTCTTTCGAAGCGTGGCCATCAGCCGCTGTCTGCTCGGCCGCCTGCTGCTCCTCCACCCAGGCTAGGAACTCCCCATCGCGCTTGCGTTTGTCCTCCGGCGACAACACCAACAGCCCACCCTCCGGCCCCGCCGACCATTGCTCAAACCGGCGTAGGAGCTTGGTAAGCGTCTTGCTCACGTCTTGGATCGTGTACCGGTCCACCGAGAGCATGTTGTAGTACACCTCCAGGTTGAGGTGCTGCTCGTCAGCCGGGAACGGACCGCTCTCGCCGTCGTAACGCAACGTCACACCGTAGGCGGTCGGCAGCTCCTTGGGGCGCTGGTTCAAGGTGTCGAACAGGAACACGATCCGCTTGCCAGGCACCAGTGACGGGATGCCCTCGGTGAACAGCTTCAGCTTGCTAATCGGTACAGGCACCTTCGCGTCGAGGCTCGACTCGAATGGTGGGTCGACTTCGATGCGCACGTTGCGGGCCGCTGTCTTGCCGAGGTTGGTCACCACAAGGTTGATGAACGGCGGGCGATCTCCCAGCTCGAAGTCCACCACCACATATGGCCGGGCTTCCGCCTCCTGGAGCCGCTGCCCCGCCTCCCGCAGCCGCCGCGCCTCTGCAACCTGGTTCCGGGCGTACCGCGCGGCGAAAACGAGCACTGCGAGCTGCCCCACCGCGGCGGCAGCTACCAGCCGCTCCGCCGACAGCCACTCCAACGACACGACGCCTCCCCTCCTGACGAACAACCCGAACACCGCCTCAACCTAGCCGAGTGGTACGACACCTTGGCCTTGAGGTATCGCTGGCAATCTCCTTGGCAATCCGGTCGTTGTTACGGAGGCGTTCGGGATGGGACCGACCGGACGGTGGACCCGACCTGACCTGCGGCTATGCTCTCCGGCGTCACCAGGCAGACGGGCCGTGTCTCACTTCTAATCCGTAGGTTGCAGGTTCGAGTCCTGCCGGGCGCACCACTGATGCTCAATCCTTCGCTGAGCAGCGCAGACGGCCACCAGCGCCGCAACCGGCAACTCGACAGCTTACGAACCTTCCTTGCTGGAGGCCGAGCGGCAGCAGCTGGACCGCTGGCTGGCCGCCCGCCGACAAGGTCCCGCCGGGCGCGGTCCCCGCGGCGGCCAACCGCCGCGACAACGGGCTACCTGGGGCGACCCTGGACACCTCGGCGGCCCTCACCGCGGTGGTTGGCATGCTGCCCGGCCGGCCGGTGGTGTGGGTGCCCGTCGCTATTGGCGGGTTGGGCGTATGCCGCTCGGCTCCGACGTTGGCGGATCGTCGAGGGCGCTGGCCATCCGGTCGACGGCTGCGGCCAGGATCTGCCGGCTGGTGCCCATGTTCAGCCGGGCGTGGCCGACGCCCGGACGCCCGAAGCTCGGCCCAGGGCTGAGCGCCACCCGGCCGCGGGCAAGGAACACGGCGCTCGGATCGTCGCCAAGGCCGAGCGCGCGGCAGTCCAGCCAGGCGAGGTAGCCGGCCTCCGGTGGCCGGTACCGGATCGCCGGGATCCGCTCCCCGAGCAGCTCCGCCAGGTAGTGGCGGTGGTGGTCGAGCACGCCCAGCACCTCCTCCAGCCACGGTTCGCCGTCCCCGAAGGCGGCGACGCCGCCCAGCACCCCCAGCTGCCCGACCCGCCACGGCAGCTCCTCCGGCAGCCGGTCGACCAGCCGCCTGGTGGCCGCATCAGCGGTGACGACCGCCGCGCACTTCAGCCCGGCCAGGTTCCACGCCTTGCTCGCCGAGGTGAAGACCAGGCCGTGCGCTGCCGCCTCCGGCGACACCGACACGAACGGATGATGGGTCCGGCCGGGCAGCACCAGCGGCGCGTGGATCTCGTCGGCCAGCACGGTGACGCCGTGGCGAGCCGCCAGCGCCGCCAGCCGCTCCAGATCCTGGCGAGCGTGGACGGTGCCGGTGGGGTTGTGCGGTGAGCACAGCAGGTGGACGCGGGCGCCGTCCTGGAACGCGGCCTGGATGGCGTCCAGGTCCAGCGCCCACCCGTCGCCGGTCGGCACAAGCGGGACCTCCACCGGTCGGCAGCCGACCTCGGCCAGCCAGGGGAAGAACGAGTCGTAGACCGGTGGGTTGATCACCACCCGGTCGCCCGGTCCGAGCAGCAGCCGAAGGATCTCGACCACGGCCACGCCGATCTCGGGGGCGAGGGTCACCTGCGCCGGGTCGACCTGCCAGCCCCAGCGGCGGGCGGCGAATCCGGCCAGCGCCTCCGCCAGCTCGGGGCCGGGGCTGGCGTAGCCGAGATCCGAGCGGCGGATGGCGGCGTGCAGCGCCTCGGCGACCGGTCTCGCCAGCGCGAAGTCCATCTCGGCGACCGGTAGCGGCAGCACATCCGGTGGGTAGGTCCGCCACTTCGCGCTGGTCCGCCGCCGCAGCTCGCCCAGCGAGATCTCTTCCACCGCCACCATCCGCACACCTCCACACCGACCGACGCTCAGCCGAGCGTTGGCTGGACGACAAGACGGCCATCGGCTCCGCCATCATCGCCGGTGAGCTCCGGAAGTCATCGGCGGAACGGCACGCTACCCATGGTTCCCCGACCGACCAACGGCTCAGCCCGGCTTCTGGACCAACCACAGCGGCTGGGCACCCGACCGGTGGGTGTCGAGAGCCGGCGATGCAACCGAGCGCGCAACAGCCAGGCAGGCGGCCGGGTGCCGGCACCGAGACGCTTGCCCCAGGTCGAGTCGGCGGCGGCGACATCGGCGGCGGTCGTCGGCCGCGCCTCGGTGACGGCCAGACCCCAGGTGGCGTACGGCTCGGCCAGGGCACAGCAGCCGGGTCAAGCCCGTCATGATAGGCGGGTCGGCCCCCAACAGGCCGCGTAGCAGCGACCCCCAGGGGAAGTGGACGGGTGACCAGGTCGGCCATGCCGTCCAGCTTCGCTGGCAGCGCCTCGGCGGCCGCCACCACGAACACGGCGTTCGGGAGCCCGCCGCGCAAGGGCTTGACTGCCGCCCGCCGCGACGCGGTGGCCATCCCGGCCGCATTGGCGTCGACGCCGACGACCAGCCGGTCGGGCTGCGCGGCGGCGGTGGCCAGCACGTAGCGGCCGTCGCCGGTTCCTAGGTCGATGGTGGCCGTCTGGGTTCGCGCGGTAAGTGTGTCAGGTGATGAGGCCCAGCTTGCGGGCGTGGGCGACGGCTTGGGTGCGGTTGGCCGCGCCGAGCTTGTCGAAGATGTGGCTGACGTGCTTTTTGACCGCTCCTGCGTGACCACCAGGTCCTGGGCGATGTCGCGGTTGCGGTGGCCGGCGGCCAGCAGCCGCAGCACCTCCAGCTCCCGCTCGGTCAGGGGCTCGACCAGCCCGGCTGGGACAGGGATGGTCTCGCCCGCCGGTGCCTTCGCGGGCGGGAACGCCTGGATGACCTGGTACAGGTGCTCGGTCGCCGCACCCGAGCCAGTCGCGGCACGACCCCGTTGGCGGGCGCCGATGAGGCTGCGCAGCAGGGCGGCCATCGGCGGCCCCTCGTCGGAGAAGACGCGGACGTACCGTTCCTGCCGGGCCAAGGCGAGCGCCTCGGCCAGCAGGGTGAGGGCGCCCTGATGGTCCCCGGTCGCCTGCAAGGCCAGTGACCGCAGGGCTCGGATTTCGATCAGGCTGCCCGTCCGGCCCTGGGACCCGGCCAGGGCGTCCAGGCGCTCCAGTAGCCCGCCCGCGCGTTCGGGCTGCTGGAGGGCCAGCAGCACCCGCGCCAGCACCAGATGGTCGCGCTCCCGCAGGTAGGACGGCTCGTCCTCCGCTGTCAGCCCCTGCGCCTCGGCCCAGCGGGCGGCCTGGTCCACCTGGCCCTGGGCCAGCAGCAGCCGCGCCCGCTCCGCCGGCGCCGGGTGGTACCAGGTGGGGGTCTGGGTGCCGGGCATCAGCCGGCACGCTTCGCTCATGGTCTGCAGTGCCCCGTCCGGGTCCCCGGTGGCCTGGCCGATCCAGGCCATGGTCACCAGCGCCCTGCCTGACAGCTGCGGCCAGCCGAGCGGCCGGGGCAGCGCCAGGCCGTCGGTGAGGTGCTGGCGCGCCTCGTCCAGCTGGTTGCGCTCGTACAGCACCTGGCCCAGGCCCACGTGCGCGTCGGCCGCGTGGAAGGTCGACGGCTGGCCGCCCTGTGCGGCGAGCTCCAGGCCCTCCTGGTAGGTCGCCAGCGCGGCGCCGAGCCGACCCTGTGCCCGCTGCACCTCGCCCAGATACAAGCAGGCGGACAGCAGCGGGTGGGGCTCAGCCGTGGCCCTACCCTCGGCCAGCACCTCTGCGAAGGCGAGCTCGGCCTGCTCCACGCGACCGGCCAGCCAGTCGGCCACGGCCAGCAGGTAGCGGGCCCACAGGCGCGGCCCGACCTCCCCCTCGGAGAGGTGCGCCACCGCCGACCTGGCGAACCTGGCCGTCTGCTCCGGGTCTCCTCGGACGGCGGCAAGCTGGGCGCGCACCAGCGCGGTGGCCGCCGGTACCCGCGAGACCATGCCCCCCTCGGTCGGCAGCTTGGGCTGCTCGGGGTCGGGCTGGCGGTCGACGGCGCGGTCGGCGTGCCGCAGCAGCCGCTCGGCCGCGTCCGGCCGGCCGCGGTGCACCTCCAGCAGGGCCTGGGCCAGGATAAGGCCCGGGCGCGACCGCACCACCTCGGCGGGCAGGGCCTCCAGGTGGCGCCGGAGCGTGACCCGCTCCCCCCGGCGGAGGGTCTGGTCCAGGTGCCGCTCCACCAACCGCGCCGCCCAGGCGGGGTCGTTGGCGGCCAGGGCGTGCCGGATCGCGTCGTCGACCAGCCTGTGCGTCTCGCACCAGGCGGCCGCGGCGCGGTGCAGCTCGACCACTCGCTCGGGCTGCTGCTGGGCGAGGCGGACGCGGAGCAGGTCGGCGAACAGGTGGTGGTAGCGCCACCAGCCGCGCACCTCATCCAGCGGCAGCAGGAACAGGTTCGCCCGCTCGATGCGCTCCAGCAGCTGCTGGCTGTCGGTGCGGCCGGTGACTGCGTCGCACAGCGGCCCACACAGCCGCTCCAACACCGAGGACTCCAGCAGGAACTCGCGCACCTGTTCCGGCTGGCGTTCCAGCAACTCCTCGCTCAGGTAGTCCAGGACGTACCGATGGCTGCCGGTGAACTCTTCCACGAAGGCCTCGGGGTCGGGGCGCTCCCGCAGCGACAGGGCGGCCAGCTGCAGCCCCACCGCCCACCCTTCGGTGCGGGCCTCCACGGCGGCGACCACCTGCGGCGACAGGTCGAGCCGCCACACCTGGCGCAGGAACGCCGCCGCCTCCTCGTGGGTGAACCGCAGGTCGGCGGCGCGCAGCTCGACCAGCTGGCCCGCGGCACGAAGCCGCGCCAGCGGCAGCGGCGGGTCGCTGCGGCCGGCGATCACCAGATGCAGCCGCGGCGGCAGGTGGCGCAGCAGGAAGGCCACGCCGTCGTGGATCGGCCCCGCATTCAGCAGGTGGTAGTCGTCGACCACCAGCGCAAGCTCCGCGCCCGGCGCCTCCAGCTGGCTGAGCAGGGCGGTCACCATCCCCTGGCTGGACAGGCCACCCGGTCCGGTCAGCTGCGGCAGCACCTGCTCGGCGAGGCCGCCGCACGCGCGGTCCAGCGCCGCGACCACATACCGCCAGAAGCGTGCCGGGTCGTTGTCCAGGGGGTCCAGCGACAGCCAGGCAACCGGGAGGTTCGCGCGGGTGGCCCAGTCGGCCAGCAGAGTGGTCTTGCCGAAGCCGGCGGGCGTGCACACCAGGACCAGCTCCCGGGCCATGCCCTGGTCGAGCCGCTCCAGCAGCCGCGAGCGGGCCAGGCGGTCCGGACGAATCCGCGGGATGGTGAGCTTGCTGGCCAGCAGGTCATCCCGCGGTCCGGTCGCGGCCTGGTCTGGAGGCGAGATCGGCGACTGGGCCATCGCACCACCGCCGCCCGGGCGGCGAGAACCACGTTCGGGGCCGATTCTACTGCTTGGCGTCGATCGCTTCGCCTCCCCCAGGACAATCCCACTGGGTGTTCCACCTTCGCGCGATGTCTCGCCCGGTCTCCTCCGTAGGCTGGCCACAGGACGGCACCAGACCTACCAAGGAGACCGACGTGTTGCTGAAAGAGCCGCGGCGCCCCACCCGCCCCATAGGGCAGGGAGGCGAGCGGGCGTGAGCGGCGCCGGGTGGCCGGCCCGCTACGAGGTCCGGGTGGACGGCGTGCTGGACGGCCGCTGGTCGGAGTGGTTCGGCGGCCTGCGGCTCAGCCGTGACGGCGAGCAGACCGTCCTGTCGGGCGCGCTGCCGGACCAGTCGGCCTTGCACGGGGTGCTCAACGCGATCGGCGACCTCGGCCACACGGCGATCTCGGTGTGCCGCCTCCCGCCCGAGGAGCCGGCAGCGCCCGCATGACCGATGACGCCGGCCGGGCGGGTGCCTCAGGGGGTGCCGGTGGGCCCACCCGCCGGCCCGGTGGCTTGGATGGTCGGGTCCACCACGGCGGTGTCGACCTGGTAGTGCGCCACCGTCAGGTCACGTTCGATCAGGTAGCGGTCGTCCTGCGGGTAGAAGACGGCCCGCTCGGGATCGGGCCCGGCGAACGCGGTGACGGCCTGCATCGAGTCCCACAAGGTGACCATCACGAACTCGCAGCGGTCGCCGACGTCGCGCCGCAGCATGAAGGCGGCCCGGTTGCCGGGCGTGCGGGTGTAGCCGGCGACGCCGGTGGTCTGCATGTAGCGGGCGTAGGCGTCGCCGTCCTCGCGGCGCACGGCGCCTCTCCAGATCCGCGCGATCATCGGGTCCTCCTACGTGCCCGCCACGCCATGTCGGGCGATGAGGTCGTAGTGCCGGGAGTGCTGATCATGGCGGGCCAGCAGCCGCCGGGCACTGGCCGGCACCACCGACGCCGTCGGGTCCGGGCCGGCGAAGGACCGGACCGCTGCCCAGTCGTCGAAGGTCATGATGGTGTGGAACTCGACCTCGCCGCCGTCGCCGTCGCGGCGCCGCAGGAGGTCCACGCCCCGCAGGCCGGGGATCGCCCTGGCCAGGATGCCCGGCGCGATGGTGGTGTCGAGCAGTTGCTGGTAGGCGTCGGCGTTGTCCGGGGTCGTCCAGCCGTGCCAGGTCCGCACGATCATCCATCGGCCTCCCGCTCGGGCTCGGTCAGGTCCTCTGGCAGCAGGTCCATCAGCAGCCCGTCGTGCCAGGTGCCGTCGGGGCCGCGTTCGTAGCGGCGCATGACGCCGACGGGCCGGAAGCCGACGCGCTGGTAGGCGCGGATCGCCCGCTGGTTGTGGGCGGCGGGGTCGATGGTGAGGCGGTGATGGCCGAGGTCGGCGAACAGGTGGCGGGCCAGGGTCCGCAGCGCGTCGGCGCCCAGCCCGCGGCCGTGCCAGTCGGGGTGCAGGAACAGGTCGATGGCGGCGTGGCGGTAGTCGGGCTCGGTCTCCTCCCAGTACTGGATGAGCCCGATCACCTGCCCGTTGGCCTCCACCGCGAAGGTGACCGTGCCGTCGTCGGGGTCGACCAGCTCGCGGTTGACCCGGTCGCGGTCGAAGCGGCCCCACCAGCGGGCGACCTCCGGGTGGGCGAGGATCTCGGCCAGCCGCGGGGCGTCGTCGGCGGTCACCCGTCGCAGGCGGACGGCCTGGCCGTGCAGCGGCGCGGGCTCGCGCATGGTCATGCCACCTGCCGCTGAGCGGTGTGCCCGGCCTGGAGCAGCCGCGGCACGGCCTGCCGGCCGATGACGCCGGTGGCCCCCGTGACCAGGACGCGCATGCTCGGCTACCTCCATGCGGCGTCGAGGCGGGGCGCGCCGCGGGTCAGGCCCGGGATGAGCACGGCGGCCACCGCCAGGTGCATCAGCCCCAAGATGATCCTGGTGGCCGTGGCGATCTCCGGGTCGAGCAGAGGCGTGAAGGAGACCACCAGCACCGCGAGTGCGATCACCGTCCAGATGGTACGGGCCCGGCCGGTCCGTCGCTCCAGCACGGCCAGCAGGCCCCACCCCAGCAGCGACGCCGCCAGTGCCCCGACGACGACCAGCGGCAGGGTGACCTCGGCCGGGGGTCCGCCCCACTGCGGGGCGCGCAACTCATACCCCAGCAGCGGCACGGCGACCAGCCAGATGCCGGCGGGGACCAGCGCGGCGGCGAGCACCGCGATCGCCCGGGCGCGTCGCCGTGAAGTGGACGCTGGGCTGGCGTGGGTGGTGTGGGCGGGTGTGGTCATGGTGTCCTCCCTTCGGTGGTGGGGACGGTCCCGATGTGTGCTGGAGGGCGGGCGCGGGCGAGCCACCAGCAGCAGGGTGACGACGAGGGCCGGGACCACGGCGACCACGGTCCTGGCTGTGCTCATGCCGATCCCATCCCTCGGTCGGTTGGCGTTGGTCCTGCCAGGACGCTATGAACCGGGTGGCGCCGCCGCATCACGCGAAGGTGGAACCGGGAGGGGAACCTTCAACGGCCCTGGTGGCGCGCGGTGGAACACCCACGCGGTAGCGGGGGCCGGGCCCCGCCTGCGGGCTCGGCTTGGTGAAGACGCCGCCTTGGATTCCACCTTCGCGTGATGCCCCGCCGCGGGGTGCGTCGCTAGCGTGCCGGCGCAAGGGGACGTCATGTGCACCCGCACCCGTCCCACGCCGGGAGCGTTGGTGGCGATCGCGCTGCTGACCGGTGCGACCATGCTGGTGTTCGGGGCCTGGGCGCTGGCGGCGCCCCCGGTCGTTCGCCGGCTTCACCGGCTTCCCTCCCTACAACCAGCACCTGCTGCACGACCTCGGCGCGTTCCAGATCGGCATCGGCGTCACCGTGCTGCTGGCGCTGCGCTTGGGCGACGCGCTGACCGTGGCGCTGGCCGGCTTGGTGGCCGCCGCGGCCTGCACGCCGTCGTCCCACCTCCTCGACCTGCGGCTTGGCGGTCACGGGACCGGCCCGTGGGCGCTGGGAGCGCTGGCCGTGCTGGGCGCGGCGGCGCTCGCGGCGCGCTGGCAGCGCCTTCGCCAGACCCACGAGCAGGACGAGGCGGCACCATGAGGGTGCTACGCGGCCGCGATGACGACCAGCACCCTGCGGGTCTCCAACGCCAAGGCCAAGGCCGACCTCGGCTGGGCGCCGTTGGTGTCACCTGCCGGACGGGATCGCCCGCATCGCCGGCGCGCTTTCGGCGCGGACCCGACGGGGACCATGACCCACCGCCGCCTGCCCGAGGTACAGTAGCTCACGCTGTGGGCAGGCACGCCGTGCGTTCGTTTCGGCGATGGTCCGCCGCTGGCGGTATTCCGCACCGCGGTGCCGTCCAGCGCCAACCCACGTGGCCTGGAACGCTGGGCCGAACTACGCCCGCTCCGGCCGCTGGCGCGGCGGTTCAACGTGTATGCCTTCGGCCGCCCGCCGGGCCTCAAGCGTGGCGTGACCATGGCCGACTTGGCCGCCCACCACGCCGAGGAGGTCGCCAGGCAGTTCGGCGAGCGGGGGCGGGCGTTGCAGCGACTGCACCTCGAGCTGGTCGCCGCCGGCCGCTACCGGGCCGCCAGCGCTGTGCTATGAAGGGGTGTTCGCTCCGCGAACCGGGACGCGCACGAACCGCGGGCGCAAAGAAGTATGGCTGGATGCACGCGCGGCTCTCCGCGGTGAGCTTGATTCGAGATACCCGGATGGTGGGGCCTCCGGGCAGATCCTCGCGAGACGGTCAAGCAGCCCGAAGGTTCCTCGCCGCCGTGTTGTGAGGCTGTTGGCCAAGACGGGCGAGAACCTCGGGCGTTGACACCCAGGCCCTGTAGGGCAGTGCCGCCGCGGCCGCTGTGGGGACCGCCCGGCCGCCGTCGACCTGACCAGGCTCGGCATGCTCTCCGGTCAGGCGATCACCGCCCCGCCGTACTGGCTCACCACCGGCGCCTTCTCCTCCGCGGGGTAGCCTCACGAGGCACCCTGGCCGCTGGCCGGTCCTCCACGGGCGTGGACTGGTGCGGGCTCCAGCAGCTACGGCCTTCGACCCGGGTGACGGCGCCGAACGGCTCTGGGAAGTGCGCTGGCGCGAGCCACATCCACTCGGCCTCCACCGGTCCAGCAGCTCGCTTCCAGTCTGCCGGGCGGTCTCGGGCTGGACGTCGCTGCGCGGGCACCAGGTCGGCTCGCTGATCTGCGCCGGATGGTTGGCCACATCACCCTGAGCAGGACCGCGTGGTCGCCGGAGGCCACCAGCAGGCTCTGGGAGCTGGGGTGTGGCCGGGGGCCTGGCGCGCAGCCGCGCCAGCGGCAGCGGCGGGTCGGTCCGGCTGGCGATCACCGCGTGGAGCTGCGGTGGCAGATGGGCCAGCAGGAAGGTGACGGCCTGGTGGACCTGCTGGGACCCCATCGCGTGGTAGTCGTCCGGGACCAGGCCGAGCTGGTCGGGCAGGGCCGCCACCTCGTTGACCAGGGCCGTCACCACGGCTTCGCCGGAGGGTCGGGCCGGTGAACAGCGCCAGGACGGGCTCGCCGATGCCGGGACGCACCCGATCCAGGGCCGCGACCAGGTAACCCAGAAGCGGGCCGGGTCATTGTCGTGGGCGTCCAGCGACAGCCACGCCACCGGCCACCTCGCCCCATGGGCCCAGCCGGCCAGCAGGGTGTCTTGCCGAACCCCGCTGGGGTGCAGACCACCAGCAGCTTGTGGGCGGCCTGCTCGTCCAGGCGCTCCAGCAGCCGCGGCTGGGGGACCAGGTCGGGACGGACCTGCGGGACGGCGAACTTGGTGGCCAGCAGGGCAGCGCGCTCGCCTTGGTCGACCGCGCTGAAGCATGCGGCGCCGTCCCGCGTGCTCGGACATCGGCCACGATCCACCCCTTAGGGAGAGGATGCGCCTGCACCAGGCGCATTGTAGGCATCGGCCGGCGGCGACCGGACGCGGCCTGGATTGCCACCTTCGTCGGATACCGGGCGGCGGCTGGGACCCAAGGACTCCACCGCACAGTCCACCTTCGGGTGATGCCTCTGACCCCTGGCGGTTCCTATGGTTGCCACCAGATCGGGCAGCGGAGGTGCTGAGAGATGACCGGCACGACCCGCGTGGCGCGCACGCGCGAGACGGAGGAGCTGGACCTGTTCCGCCTGTACCTGGACGAGATCGGCCAGCACCGGTTGCTGACCGCCGAGGATGAGGTGCGGCTGGCCCAGGCGTACGAGGCCGGCCTGGACGCCCGGCGCCGGCTGGCGTTCGCCGCTGCCGACGACCCGGCCCGGCCTGGGCTGGAGGCGGTGGCCGAGCGGGGCGAGCGGGCGCGGCGCACGATGATCGAGTCCAACCTGCGGTTGGTCGTGTCCATCGCCCGCCGGTTCTCGGCCACCGGGCTGCCGCTGAGCGACCTGGTCCAGGAGGGCAACCTGGGCCTGTTGCGGGCGGTGGAGCGGTTCGACTGGCGGCGGGGTGTCAAGTTCTCCACCTACGCGACCTGGTGGGTCAAGCAGGCGATCGCCCGTGGCGCGGCCGACCGGGGGGCACGGGCCATCCGCCTGCCGGTGCACGTCCATGAGCAGGTGGGGCGGCTGCGGCGCGCCCAGGCGCGGCTGGCGGAACTGCTGGGCCGCGAGCCCTCCACCGACGAGCTCGCCGCCGAACTGCGGCTCCCGGTCGAGGGCGTGATGCGGTTGCAGGCCGCCCAGGCGATCACTTCCCTGGACACCCCGGTCGGCGACGACGGGGCCGCCCTACAGGACCTGCTCGAGGACCAGCAGGCCGTTCGCCCCGACGAGCAGGCCCTGGAGGCGGTTGGCCGCGAAGTGCTGGAGCAGGTCCTCGCCGCCCTGCCGGAGCGGCCCCGGCGGGTGCTCGTGCTCCGCTTCGGGCTGGACTCGGGCACCCCGCGGACGCTCGAGGAGGTGGCCGCGGTCCTGGGCGTCTCGCGCGAGCGCGCCCGCCAGATGGAGGTCCGCGCCCTGGCCACCCTGCGCCGCCCCGAGATCCGCGCCCGCCTGGAGGACCTCGCCGCCTGAGACCGCGGCGGCCCGTCCAACGCAGACCGAATCAGCACCGCGACCCTTGGAGGAGCACATGGCCGTGGAGGTCTTTGGGCCCTGCCTGCTGGTGGAGGACGTGCCGGTCAGCGCTGGCTTCTACGTCGAGCACTTCGGCTTCCAGCCCCGGGTGGAGCTGGACTGGTTCACCACCCTGAGCCACCAGGACCGCCCCTACGAGCTCGCCTTCGTGCGCGCCGACCATGACACGGTTCCCCAGGGCTACCGGGGCCGCCGCACCCAGGGCCTCATCATCGGGCTGCTGGTGGCTGACGCGGTCGCGGTCGACGCCCGGCTGCGCGCGCCCGGCGTCCGGGTGGTGCTGCCGCTGCGGGACGAGCCGTTCGGCCAGCGCCACGTGATGGTCGCCTTGAGCAGCGATTCTCGATGTGCAGCGGCTCGACCGCTCCACGGCCACCCATCCGGATACCACCGGTGCCTGCGTGCTTGCCCAGGAGATTCCACCTGGTGCTCCACCTTCTGGTGATGTCTCGCTGCGGCCCTCTCCCTACCGTCGGGCACATGACCGTGCCATCCGAGATCAAGGAGCGGGATCGTGATGCTGCCGGGTGACTGGACCGCAGAACTGGGACGCCAGCGGATCGCCGAACTTCACCGCCACGCGGAACGTCACCGCCTCGTGCGCCTTGCCCGGGCACAGCGTCGTGGCGGCAGCGGTGGCGTGGGGCGTCGGCGCTGGCTGGCGGGTTGGCTCCCAGGTTCGGGGGCGGACGCCATGGACTCCTCGACCGTGACGTCAGTGGCTGGACCGTCGGCGACGCCATGAGACCGTGGACGACCCGGCCGACCCCACCGGGAGCTGGCCATCATTCGCGACGGCACCGCCGTGTACCTGCGGTTGCTGCGCCGCGACGAGCGGGAGCTGGTCGCCGGCTGCTTCGCCGGGCTGTCGGCCGAGTCCAGGTACCGCCGGTTCCCGCAGCCCTTGCCGCAGCTGCCCAAGGCCATGCTGCGGCGGCTGGTGGACGTCGACAGCCGCCGACAGGTCGACGTACCGCCGTACGCGGCGCTGTCGCTTTGTGTGGAGGTTGTCCGTCCACAGCGGACGAAAATGGCAAGGAGCTGCGCGCTCCTTGCCACTCCCAATGTATAGCGCATGGGTCTCGCGGGACGTGGGACTCGCCGTGCGGTTGCGGGCACTCGGCGCTGAGGGGCGGGGTGCGCGCCGCCGGACCGCGCGGGGCAGCTGGCCGAAATGCAACCTTGTGGAACGGGGGTTTCATGATCGACGTGATCGTTGCCGGTGGCGGACCGACCGGCGTGATGCTGGCGGGCGAGTTGCGGCTGCACGGCGTGCACGTGGTCGTGCTGGAGAAGGAGGTGGAGCCGACCAAGATTGTCCGGTCGCTGGGTCTGCACGTGCGCAGCATCGAGGTGCTGGACCAGCGCGGCCTGCTGAACCGGTTCCTCGCGCTCGGCCGGCAGTACCCGCTGGGTGGGGTCTTCGCCGGCATCGACAAGCCGGCGCCGGACCGGCTGGACACCGCACATCCCTACGTCCTCGGCATCCCGCAGACCGTCACCGATCGGCTGCTGGCCGAGCGCGCCACCGAGCTCGGCGTCGAGATCCGGCGCGGCTGGGAGCTGGTCGGGCTACACCAGGACCAGCACGGGGTGACCGCCGAGCTGGCCGACGGCACCCGCCTGCGCGCACGCTACCTGGTCGGCTGCGACGGCGGCCGCAGCACGGTGCGCAAGCTGCTGGGTGTCGGCTTCCCCGGCGAGCCCACCAGGCGCGAGTGGCTGCTGGGCGAGGTGGAGGTGACCGTGCCGCCGGAGACGGTGGCGGCCGTGGTGGCCGAAGCCCGCAAGACCCACAAGGGGTTCGGCGTCGGGCCCATCGGCGATGGGGTGTACCGCGCCGTCGCGCCCGCCGCCGGGGTGGCCACCGACCGCACGGCCCCGCCGACACTGGAGGATCTGAAGCAACAGCTGCGGGAGGTCGCCGGCACCGACTTCGGGGCGCACGCGCCGCGCTGGCTGTCCCGCTTCGGTGATGCCACCCGGCTGGCCGAGCGCTATCGGGTCGGTCGGGTGCTGCTGGCCGGCGACGCGGCGCACGTCCACCCGCCGCTGGGCGGGCAGGGGCTCAACCTCGGCATCCAGGACGCGTTCAACCTGGGCTGGAAGCTGGCCGCCGAGGTGGGCGGCTGGGCGCCGGCGGGGCTGCTGGACAGCTACCACACCGAACGGCACCCGGTGGCCGCTGAGGTGCTGGACACTACCCGCGCCCAGGCCGAGCTGCTGTCCCTGGAGCCGGGGCCCCAGGCGGTGCGCCGGCTGCTGGCGGAGCTGATGGACTTCCAGGAGGTGAACCGCTACCTGATCGAGAAGCTCACCGGGATCGGGGTCCGCTACGACCTCGGCGAGGGCCACGACCTGCTCGGCCGGCGGCTGCGGGACGTGGGGCTGCAGCGGGGGCGCCTGTACGAGCTGCTGCACCGCGGCCGCGGGCTGCTGCTGGACCAGACCGCCCGGCTCTCGGTCGCCGGGTGGGCGGATCGGGTCGACCACGTCATCGACGTCAGCGCGGAACTGGACGTGCCCGCCGCGCTGCTGCGGCCCGACGGCCACGTGGCCTGGGTCGGCGACGATCAGACGGAGCTGCGCAGCCAGCTACCCAAGTGGTTCGGCGCACCCGCCAACTGAACACGCAGCCATGGCCCCAACGAGCGGGCCGTTGTGACGGACAACGCGACATCGTGGCGACGATCCAGGCCGAGCAGGCGAGATCATCCGGCTCGATCACCCGAGGTGCTGGTGATCGAGGGCGGCCCGGGCACCGGGGAAGACCGTGATGGCGCTGCACCGCGTCATTCTGTCGCGTCATTCTGTTAGGGGTTCCTTTAGGGTGAGAGCGCCAGGAGCGCGGCGACCTGCTCGGCACTGGCACCTCGGGCGGCCTTGGAGGCGGCCAGCATCGCGGCGAAGGCCGCGCACCACCAGCGAGGTGTTGCCGCGCCCAACGGCGCCACCAACGACCAGCTCCCAGCGCTGCCAGGTCAGCGATGGCTCCGGGGAGCCGCTCCCACCACGGCCCGACTCGCGCGCCGAATCGAGCGAGGAGACGACCACGAGTCGCCTCCAGCGTCGGCGAGGCGAAGTCCACGCGACCACAATGCCAGAGGCACTCCCAGCTGGGGGTTCGAGGGATCCCCGCCAGGTCAAGATCGTTCTCATACGGCTTACCGACCTGGGACGGCCCGCCAGCGGCCCTTGGCGGTGTGAGCCTCATAACCCAGAGGTTGGCCTCCTGAGGGGCAGGCGCAGGAGCGACTCGCTCAGCGCGGGATTGGACGGTGACGGCTGGCGTTCGCCGGTCGGTTGGAAGCCGACCCGCTCATACAGTCTCCGAGCCGGCAGGTTGTGGTCGGCCACCCACAAGATCACCTCATCGGCCTGCCGTTCCTGCGCCCAACGCACGGCCCGCTCGACCAGGGCCTGGGCGACCCCCCGGCGACGGTGGCGCGGGTCGACCCACATCCCCACCAGGTGCATGCGGCCGGGAGCGTCGGCCACCGCCAGGATCGCGGCCATGCCAATGCCGGCATCTTCCTCATCGGCGATGAAGTTCGCCGAGGCCGGTCGCACCTCCATGCCATCACTCTTCCCAGCGCCGGAACGGACAGTCTGCGGTTCACCTGCGGGCGTACACCACCGCGCCCCGTTTGGTGATGGTCACCGGCGTGGCGACCCGCTCGGCGGCGGCGACGGCGGCTTCGGGCGCAACGAACCGTGCGATCAGGTAGTCGCGGACCGCGTCGCGGCCGGGGAGCCGCACCAGCGGCGCATCCCACCGCTCGACCTGCACCCGCCCGAAGACTGCCGCCACCAGCCCGGGGGCGGCCTCGGCGTCGACGCTGGAGGGCGGGGGTCGCCAGACGTGGGCCAGCTCCGGCGAGTCGTGGCGGCCGGTGGTGGCCGCGATCAGGATCCCCCCGGGGACCAGGACACGATGGGCCTTCTCGATCGCCACGGTCGGCTCGGGGAGATGGTCCAGCACGTTGACGGCCACGGTGGCGTCGAAGGCGCCGGCCACGAACGGCAGCGCGGTGGCGTCGGCCCGGACCACGGGTGGCGGGTGGGCCCGCAGCATGGTCGCCGAGGCGTCCAGCCCGACCAGCCGCGGCCGCAGCCGCGCCGGCAGCGTTGCCCGCAGGGCGCCTTCGCCGCAGCCGATGTCGAGCACGCGCCTCACTCGGGCACCGGCCAGCACCCCGGCGAGGTGGTCGTACAGGCTCTGCGCCGCCGTCAGGTGCTGGCGGGTCACCCTGGCGGCCAGCCGGAACCGCCCGGGTCGCGGTCGTAGTCAAACGGCGTCGTCATCGCCGGTCGGCTCCGTCAGGTCCTCGGGCAGCAGGTCCAGCAGCAGCCCGTCGTGCCAGCCGCCGTCGGAGCCTGTCCCGTAGCGGCGCAGCACCCCCATCAGGCGGAACGCCACCCGTTAGTGGTGCGGATCGCCTGGAGCGGCCCACCAGCAACCACCTGACCACAGGCCATGCCGCGGCTGGAGCCGCGTTCATCGCCTCAACCGGGTGCGCTGTCCTGCCGATCAGATGCCGGCCGGTAGGCCAGCCGCACCACGCCGGAGGGGAAGGTCGTCGAGCCGATCAGCTCCAGGCGCACCGGCCCGACACCGTCGAAGATCCGCGGCCCGGCGTGCCACAGGTACGGGCTCACCCAGAACCAGAACTCGTTGACCAGGCCCTTGGCGGTGAGATCGTGGGCCAGCTCGCCAGCCCCGGACACGATCAGGAGACCGTGCCGCTCCTTGAGGGCGGTCACGCTCTCGGCCAGGTCGCCCTCCAGCAGAGTGGCGTTCCAGCCCAGCGGCGCCTGCAGGGTCCGGGAGGCCACGTACTTGGGCATGCTGTTGAGCCGGTCGGCGAACAACCCCAGGGTCGGGTCGCCGGTCAGCTGCGGCCACACCGCGGCCAGCCCCTCGTAGGTCTTGCGCCCCAGCAGCATCGCGTCGGCGACCAGGAACTGCTCGAGCGAGACGTTGTTGCTGTCGGCGTCCAGCACCAGCCACCCATCGGGCTCCGGCACCGGCGCCTCGAAGGCGCCGTTGACGGTCATGGCGTTGTTGACGACCAATCGTCCCATCGGCAGTCTCCTCGTCGCCTCGGCAAGGTGGTGGTCACCAGCCTACGCAGTCACCGCCTCCGTGCGGCCTCCCACGCGTCCAGGCGGTCCAGGCCCACGGCGCAGCCCCGCCTGGGCACGGCCCAACCCTGCCGGCCGGCGAGCAGCCAGGGGAGCGCGCCGAGCTCGCACCCGGGGCTTCGGGTGACGATGGCGACCGGGAACGAGACCGCCAGGGCGCCCCAGGCCAGCAGGTCGCCGGCGTAGGTCCACCCCGCCAGCAGCGGGTTCCATACCCCGGCGCCGGTCAGGTAGCCGGCCAGCCCGATCGCCGCGCCCCCGGCCACGAACACCACGGCCGGCCACAGCCCCCAGGGCCGTCGGAAGGTGAGGGCGAACACCTCGGGGAGCCACCAGATCGTGAACAGCGTGTACAGCCGCCCCGACTCGATGGGATCGCGCTCCACGAACCCGCTCCACTTGGTCAGCAGCGCGGCGAACCAGTACCACACGGTCGCCCCGAGCAACACCCGGATCCCCAGGCCGATCGGGCCCGGTCGGACAAGCTGCGGGCCCTTGGGCTTGGTTGTCTGCATCGTTTCCTCCCTTCCTTGCGCCTGTTGTTAGGACCGGCGCTCCGCGACGCCGAGGACGTGCGGGCGGGCCAGGGCGGGCATGGCCGCAAGGTCGAACCGGTCCAGCGCCACGATCCGCAGCCCGGCGGCGGTGATGGCCGCCACGGTGTCGCGGTTGGGGTGGCAGCCGCCCACCAGCCAGCCCCACGGCCGTTGGAGCCGGTCCTGCCAGCGGGCCAGCCGCGGGTCGGTGGCCCGCACGTGCTCGTAGAACCGCAACTCCCCGCCCGGGCGCAGCACCCGACGGGCCTCGGCCAGGGCCAGCTGCGGGTCGGTGACGGTGCACAGCACCAGGCTGGCCACCACCGCGTCGACGGCGCCGTCGGGGGCGGGCAGCGCCTCGGCGACCCCGTCGGCCACCCGGATCGGCACCGGCGCCTGCCGGGCCGCGGCCTGCGCCAGGCGGCGCAGGTAGGGTTCTGGTTCCACGGCCATGACCTCGGTGACGGTGGTCGGGTAGTGGGGGAAGTTGAGGCCGTTGCCGGCGCCGATCTCCAGGACCCGACCCTCCAGGCCGGTCAGTAGCCGGCGGCGGTGGTCGCCGATCTCGGCGTCCATGAGGTGACCGACCCGCGCATAGACGCGGGCGAAGAGGGGATGGTGAACTGGTCGTTGCTGAGCAAGCGTGCGCATGGGCATCCTTCGCGCCTGCGGGTGATGGCTACTGGCTGACGGTGCGGCGGTAGGTGCGGATGGCCAGGGGGGCGAACACCGCGATGATCGCGGCGGCCCAGAGCAGGGCCAGGACGACCTGTCCGGCGACGGTCCGGCCCGGCGGGAGGGCGCCCTGGCCGAGGATCAGGCCTCGCAGTGCGTTGGTGGCGACGGTGACGGGCTGGTTGGCGGCGAACGCTTGCAGCCAGCCGGGCATGGTCTGGGTGGGGACGAACACCGAGCTGGTGAAGGCCAGGGGGAAGACCACCAGGTAGGTCGCCGCCTGGACCGCCTCGGCGCTGCGTACCACCAGCCCCACCAGGGCCATCACCCACGACCAGGCATGGCCGAACAGCAGGCCGACCACCAGCGCGCCGAGCAGGCCACCGAGGCCGGTCTGGGGACGGAACCCGATGCCGTAGCCGACGGCCAGCATCAGCGTCAGGGTGAGCGCCAGGCGGACCAGGTCCGACAGGGTCCGGCCGGCCAGCACGGCCGCGCCGGCCATCGGCAGCGACCGAAACCGGTCGATGACCCCTTTGGTCAGGTCCTCGGCGAGGCCGGACGCGGTGGCCGAGCCGCCGAACAGGGCGAACTGGGCCAGCAGCCCGGGGATCAGCCAGTTGACGTAGCGGCCGGCGGCGGCCGGCGGCAGGGCGCCCTGGATGGCGCCGCCGAACACGGAGGTGAACATGACGATGAAGATCACCGGCATGATGCTCGACAGCACCAGCACCTGGGGCAGGCGGACGGTGAGCAGCAGGTTGCGGCGGGTGATGACCGCGATGTCGCTGACCGCGCGGGCCAGCGCGCCGGGGACGGTGGGGACGGCAGGGGTCGTTGCGGTGGCGTTCATCGGGCAGCTCCTTCAGGTTGTTGCTGGCGGTGGCGATCGGCGCCGCCACGAGGATCGGGACCGTTGCCGGTCGGGATGGTGGCACGGTGGCCGGTGAGGGCGAGGAACACGTCGTCCAGGGTC
>Ga0307415_100000342_pt1 | contig 20030 bp, 19 predicted proteins | sample DK1Cmetagenome_FD_204524 | JGI IMG/M metagenome (GOLD analysis project Ga0307415, IMG submission 204524) | Maize rhizosphere microbial communities from greenhouse at UC Davis, California, United States - DK15-C-2 | ecosystem: Host-associated > Plants > Roots > Rhizosphere > Soil | place: USA...
CGGGCGGCGATCATCGAATTCGTCGAACGGGTCACCACACCCGGCGGGGACGACCACGTCCCACCGGCCGAGCGGGTGGCGGTGTTCGACAACGACGGCACCCTGTGGTGCGAGAAGCCGATGCCCATCCAGCTCGACTTCATCCTGCGCCGGCTGGCCGCCATGGCCGACCAGGATCCCGCCCTGCGCGCCCGCCAGCCCTGGCAGGCCGCCCACACCCGCGACTACGGCTGGCTGGGCCAGGTCATCACCAGCCACTACCAGGGCGACGACCGCGAGCTGCCGGTGCTGGCCGCCGGGATTCTGCAGGCGTTCGCCGGCATCACCGTGGAGGACTTCGAGGCCCAGGCCGACGCGTTCCTGCGCAGCGCCCAGCATCCCACCCTGGGCCGCGGCTACCTGGCCTGCAGCTACCGGCCGATGGTGGAGCTGCTGGGGTATCTGGAGGCGAACGGGTTCGCCAACTACATCGCCTCGGGTGGGGGGCGTGACTTCATGCGGCCGATCAGCCAGGAGATGTACGGCATCCCCCGCCAGCGGGTGATCGGCAGCAGCACCACCCTGGCCTGGGAGCCGGGTGAGGCTGGGGGCCGGATCGTCCGCAAGCCCGAGCTGGACGTCGTGGACGACGGCCTGGCCAAGCCGGTGCGGATCTGGAGTCGGGTCGGGCGGCGGCCCCTGCTGGCTGCGGGGAACTCCAACGGCGACCTCCCGATGCTGGCCTTCGCCGAACAGCCTGGCCGGCCGGGCTTGCGGCTGCTGGTGCTGCACGACGACCCCACCCGAGAGTTCGACTACACCGCCGGGGCCGAGCAGGCCCTCCAGCGGGCCCGGAACAACGGCTGGACGGTGGTCAGCATGCAACACGAATGGCGAGTCGTCTTTGCAGAGACACCGCCGTGACCAGCGGACAGACCGATCACGCGCTGCCGACGGCCGGGTCGGCCAAGGAGATGGCGTGGATCCCCGGTGGCACCTTCCTGATGGGCTCCGACGACCACTACCCGGAGGAGGCGCCGGCCCACAAGGTGACCGTGGACGGGTTCTGGATCGACCGGCACACCGTCACCAACGCCGAGTTCGCCAGGTTCGTGGCCAGGACCGGCCACGTGACCGTGGCCGAGCGGGCGCCCGACCCGGCCGACTACCCCGGGGCCAGGCCGGAGCTGCTGGTGCCCGCCTCGACCGTGTTCCGCCCCCCGCCCCACCGGGTCGACCTGGGCAACCACTACCAGTGGTGGGCCTATGTGCCGGGGGCCGACTGGCGCCACCCCCGGGGGCCGGGCAGCTCGATCAACAAGAAGCCCGACCACCCGGTGGTCCACGTCGCCTGGGCCGACGTCCAGGCGTACGCCGCCTGGGCCGGCAAGGAGCTCCCAACCGAGGCCGAGTGGGAGCTGGCCTGCCGCGGCGGGCTGGACGGGGCCACCTACGCCTGGGGCGAGGAGCTCAACCCGGACGGCCGCTGGATGGCCAACACCTGGCAGGGGGAGTTCCCCAACCAGAACCTGGAGCTGGACGGCTATGCCGGCACGGCCCCGGTGGGCCGCTACCCGCCGAACGGCTACGGCCTCCAGGACATGATCGGCAACGTCTGGGAGTGGACCAGCGACTGGTACCAGACTCACGGCGAGGCCGCCCATGCCTGCTGCATGGTGGCCAACCCTCGCGGGGGTGTGCGGCATCGAAGCGTCGACCCCAACGACCCGGTAGGGATCCCGCGCAGGGTGATGAAGGGGGGCTCGCATCTGTGCGCCCCCAACTACTGTCGCCGCTACCGCCCGGCCGCCCGCATGGCCCAGGCGGTCGACACCGGCACCTCCCACCTGGGGTTTCGCTGCATCCTCCGCACGTGATGAGCAAGCCGCGGACAGATCCCAGCGGCCCGTCCGCCCTCGAAGGAATGAGCGATTTGGAGACCCGATGAGTCTCGCGGTCGCGATCCTTATCGTGATGGCGGCGACCGGCATCGCGGTCGTGGCGATGCTCTGGGTGCGTCGTAAGGCACCCGACGGCAGCTACTTCAACGACGGCGACCGCGCCGCTGGCGTCTTCGGGGTCCTCGCCACCGGATTTGCCGTGCTGCTCGGGTTCGTGGTGTTCCTGGCGTTCTCGAGCTATGACGCGGCGAGGGCGGGTGCGGAGTCGGAGGCGCGCATCGTGGCCCAACAAGTCGAGACGGCCCAGCTGCTGCCTCCGACAGTTTCCGGAGAGTTGACCGCGGAGTTGGTCTGCTACGCCCGCTCGGTCGCCGGGGTGCAGTGGGACCGGATGGAGGCCGGGACCCTGGGCGAAGACCTCAACCCGTGGGCGACGAAGTTGTTCGACACCCTCAAGAGCGCCGATCCCAAAACCCCGACAGAGCAGGCGGCGTACAGCAAGTGGCTCGACGAGCGATCAGCCCGCGAGGAAGCGCGCAGCGACCGCATCCACGGTGCGATCGGCGTGATCCCGTCGCCGCTCTGGCTGGTGCTGTTCTTCACCTCCGGGCTGATCTTCGTCTACATGCTCTTCTTCGCCGACAGCGGCGAACGCGCCCTGGTCCAAGCGTTACTCATGGGGACCGTGGTCGCGGTGATCGCGTCGATGCTGCTGCTCTTGCAGTTCCTCGACAATCCGTTTCACGAGAGTATCGGTGGCCTTCGTCCCGACGCGATGGAGCGAACGTTGCAGGTCATCGACCAGGAGCTCAGCGCCACCCAGCGTCGAGTGCAGCTTCCGTGTGACGCCAGCGGCAACGCCTTGTAGCGGACCCGCGATGAAGCTTGCCGAACACATAACCACGGAGGTTGTCGGCGCCCTGGTCGCGGTGGCGCCTATCGGCGGGCTCGCCCGGGTGATCTCGGCCACGCCCGAGGTCGCCCTCGCGATCGGCTACGACGTCGATCAGGCCTTTGAGACCTGCAACGGGGACAAGCGTTGGTGACTCGGGTCGGCTGGCGTCGCCTACGCCGGCCTGCCCAGGCAGGCGCCTACTCGAGGGTGAGGGTGTCGCGGATGCCGGCACGCCAGGTGGCCGCGGTTCACCCCTTCGGGGTGATGCCCCTGACACCCGGACGGCCCAAAGTCGCAGCCAAGGACCTCAGACTGTCGGGCGGGTCGACGCCGTCGACAGGAGCGAGCACCTTCGCAGATGTCCCGATGGCCTGCACCAGGCACGACGGGAGGGTGAGATGGGTTGTCTGTTGGCGATCTTCGCCGGGGTCTTCCCGCGCCTGGCGGTCCTCATCGTATGGATCGCCTGGCCCGAGCGGGTCGACGCCGCCTTCACCACCTTCCTGTGGCCGCTCCTGGGCATCATCTTCCTGCCGTTTGCGACCCTGATGTACCTGCTCTTGTACACCCCCGGTCGGGGGGTGAGCGGCTGGGACTGGTTCTGGGTCGTGCTCGCCGCGCTGCTGGACATCGGACACTGGGGGGCCAGCGCCACCCAGCGCAACCAGATCCCCGGCAGGCGCCCCTCACAAGCGTGAGGTCCGATGTGGGCATCGTGCTGGCAGCCCAGAGCAGCCCATTGACCACCTCGTTGGCCGCTCATCTGACGAGCATGGAGCGTGTCGATGCCTGAGGGACTGTCCCCGATCGAGGCCGGCAAGAAGGTGCACGAGCACACCAACCAGCCGCACCAGCCCGGCACCACCCGGCATTCGCGCACCGTCCAGATCGGCGAGGCGCTGCTGCTGTCGCTGGTCACGATCGCGGCCGCCTGGTCCGGGTATGCCGCGGCCAAATGGGGCACCGAGTCACGCTTCGAGCTCGCCCAGGCCGCCACCCTGCGCAACCTGGCCACCCGGGCCGACCTCAGCGCGCTGTCGACCCGCAACTTCGACTCCTCGACCTTCACCGCCTGGTTCACCGCCTTCACCCTGGACGACCCGCAAAAGCAGGCCATCGCCGCCCGGCGCTTCCGCCCCGAGTTCAAGGTCGCCTTCGACGCCTGGATGGCCACCGACCCCTTCCGCAACCCACGGGCCCCACCCGGGCCCACCTACATGCCCCAGTACCGGCTCGCCGACCAGGCCAAGGCCGAGGCCCTGGACCGCGAGGCCGTGGCCGCCTCGGCGGCCGGCCACCATGCGGGGGTGGTGGGTGACGACTACATCCGGATCACCGTGTTTCTGGCCGCGGTGCTGTTCCTGGTCGGGATCGGCAGCACCTTCAAGCTGCATACCATCCGCTACGCCCTCATCGGCGTCGGCTCCCTGCTGCTCATCCTCGCCACCGTGTTGATCCTGCAACAACCCGGCCTCCCGGGCTGAGCGGCACCTCACGCCGCCGGCTGGTGGGCCGACCTGGTTGCTGCTCTCCGGCGTCTGACGCCCGTAACCTGGTGTTCTGGGGCCAACCGACCGACAAGGTGGTCGCCGTGCTGACCGGGCCGCTGCTGGTCGCCCGGATCGGGGTGGGGCCGCCCTAGTGGGTGCGGTACGACTATCGACGAACAGCCCCGCGGCTGGCGTGAGCTAGGGCCTGGCGGCATGTCAGCTACCCGTTGTGGCTCTGCCGGCTGGCAGATGTCTGCGGACTCAGCGGCCAAGATCGGTAATGGCGGCGCGTCGTCGTTCCCCGACCCTTCGACGCTCACGACATGCCGCTCGATGCTTCGCGCTGCGAGACCTGTGCGACCCGAGAGCGACATCACCCGGTACGGGTGATGGCCGCGACCCGGTCCGGTGGAAGGATTCTGTGGATGTTTCATCTCGGTCTGCCGACGCGGGCGGCCCAGGGAGACCGACGGGCGCCCGCCCGACCCGGCAGCAGCCGGGTTACCGGCAGACACAAGGCTGATCCGTGACCACCAGGTGAGAGGGGCGATGCGTACAGGCCGATCCCGTTGCTGCCGTCGGAGGGATCGGCGGAAGCCCACACGGCGACAGTGTGGGGGGTGTTGGGCCCGATCGGCCCCCAGGGCCACCTCTGGCCTGGCCTGTTGACCGGGTTCGCCAGTTCGGCGACCGAAAGCAAAGGCACGCCCATGCCAATCCACTCGGCCATGCTGGCCCAAAGGATCGCCACGCTGACCAGCGTGGATCCCGAGCGGGACCTCGCCAGCTCCCTCCACCAGGCGGTGGTCGGGGCCAAGCAGCTGCTTGCGGTTGACGCCGCCGGGCTCATGCTGGCCGACCACGACGGCAACCTGCGCAGGGCCAGCGCCTCCGACCCGCGCGCCCAGACCCTGGAGGACAACCAGGAAGACTTCGCCGCCGGCCCCTGCCTGCAGGCATTTGTGACCGGCCAGCCAACGGTCATGCACGACGCCACCCTGGAGCCGCGCTGGGGGGAGATCACGTCGGCGTTTGTGGTGTTGCAGATCCGGTCTGGGCTAAGCGTCCCGCTGCAGCTCGGCGGGGGCCCGATCGGCACCTTGGATGTGTACGCGGCCGCTCCTGGCGGGTGGGATGCGACTGAGGTCCACGCGCTGCAGACCTATGCCGGGCTGGTCGCGACCCTGCTGGGGACGGCCGCCAAAGCTGAGGCAAGCGGTCGGCTGGCCGAGCAGCTCCAGACCGCCCTGGACTCCCGGGGCCTGATCAAGCCGGCCAAGGGCGAGCTGATGGAACGCGATCCGCTGGATGACCGACAGGCCTTCATCGACCTGCGGCGGGCAGCCCGGTCCTTCAGTGGCGAGCTTCCCGAGGCGGACCGCGAAAGCTCTGTCGGCCTACCCCTGCCGCATGGCTGGCCCGTGCCGGCCGGGGCGGCGGACGGCCGGAGGCGGCAGTTGGACATAGGCGCCTTGGACAGCCAGGTGGCCGCCTTCCTGCAACAGACGCCGGCGGCTGATGGCGGGACCGGGCAGAAGTTGAGCCTGCTGCTGCTCGGGTTCTTGGCCACCGAGGTCTTGCCGCTGGCCAACCGGCTCGCCGAGCTGCGCATCGACCCGACACCGTTGTTCACGGCCGTGAGCGGCATCTTGCGGCTGCACGCCGACACCCTGGAGCGTCCCACCATGGCCGGTGACGGTCCAGGCCGGGCTAGGCGCTGAGACCGGTCTGCTGCAGGCGCTGGATCGCCTGGCCGCGGGAGGAGACCCCGAGCTTTCGATAGATCGCGGTCGCGTGGGACTTGACCGTGTGGGGCGAGAGGTACAGCCGCTCGGCGATCTCAGCGTAGGTGAGGTGGGTGGGCAGCAGCGGCAGCAGGCGCAGCTCGGCGGCGGTCAGCGACGAGACCCCCACGGTCGCCCCATGGACCGCAGCCACCTTGGACCGCAACTCCTGGGCCTGCTCGGAGAGGATGCCGAGGTCGGGCCGCTGCCGAAGGATGTCGCGGGCCTGCCGCAACACCGCCCTGGCACCGGCGACATCACCCAGGGTCAGGTAGGCGCGGCCCAGTTCCAGCAGGGTCTGGACGGCGAAGTACGGCAGGGCGTAGGTGAGCAGGGGCCGCAGCCGCGCCGCCCGCCCGAGCCGCTTCTGGGCTCGGGGCACATCGCCCCGCTGGAGATCTGCCCGGGCCGCGACCGCATGAACCAGGGCGCTGGCGACATAGCCGTCCAACTCCCCGACCCGAACCACATCCTCGGCCTGCTCGGCCAGGGTAGCGGCCTGCCTCCAGTCCTCATGCTGGATGGCCACCAGGGAGCGCTCGGCCAGAGCGATCGCGGCCGCGGGCAACGCACCGGCGGCGGTGGCGACCTCCACCGCCCGGGCCAGGATCACATCGGCTCGGTCGGCCTCACCGACCAGCAGGTCGCCGATCCCCTCCAGCAGCTGGGCCGTGGGCCGCCACTGGCTGCCCGAGCCAAGCTCATCCAGGGCGGCCCGGATGTCGGCCCGCATCCGGTCCAGACCGTGGCGGCACAACAGCGCCCGCAGCAGCGCCCGATAGCTCTGGGCGGTGCTGCCGTCGGGCAGCGTCCCCGCGACCGGCGCCTGTTCGGCGACGTCGGCCCAGCGCTCGGCGGCTGCCGGCTGCCCGACCAGGGCCTGCAGCCAGGCGCCGAGCACGGCCACCTCAGGGAAGCGTCCGAGCAGGCCCTGGTCTTCGAACCACCCGAACCAGCGGCGGGTGGTGTCGACCTGTCCGGCACCGTAGGCGGGCATCGCCATGCTCCAGACCAGCCGCGCGACCCGGTCGCTGTCCCCGGCGGCTTGGGCGTGGTCGATCGCGGTTTCCGGTAGCCCGTTGGCCTCACACCAGGAAGCCGCCCGGGCGTGCAACTCCGGGACCAGGTCGGGCTCACGTCGGTCCAGCTCGGCGCGGAGCAGCTCCTGGAACAGGTGGTGGTAGCGGTACCACCAGCGCTGGCGATCAAGCGGGACCAACAGCAGGTTGGACGCCTCCAGCGAGGCGAGGACACTGGTGGATCCCGTCGTCTCCAAGACGGCGTCGCACAGCGACCCGGACAGGCGCTCCAGCACCGCGGTGCGGGTCAGGAACGCCACCTGCTCGGGGGGAAGCTGGCCCAGCAGCTCCGACCACAGGTAGTCGGCCACGAACCGGTCATTCCCCGTGAACCCCGGCCCAGCGGTCGTCGGCGGCGCTCCTGCCCGCAGAGCCAGCGCAGCCAGGTACAGCCCCACCGGCCAGCCCTCAGTGCGTTTGATGAGGTCGTTGATCTCGGTATCGTCGATCTGGACTCCGGCCCCCTCCAGCAGGGCGGCCGCCTCCTGACGGTCCATGGCCAGCTCCTCGACCCCGAGCTCCACCACCCGACCCTGGGCGCGCAGCAACGCCACCGGCAACGGCGGCCTGGCCCGGGAGGCCACCAGCAGCTGCGCCCCTCGAGGCAGCTGCGCCGCCAGCTCGGCCACCGCATCCAGGCACTGTTGGTTGGCGAGCAGCTCCACATGATCAAGGACCAGGGCCACCGGTTGGGTCATGGCCGCCATCGCCGCCGCCAGCCGCGACACCGCCCCCACGATCGAGGCGCCCGGTGCGGCGAGCCTACGCATGACCCTGGGGTCGATCGGCTCGACCCGATCCAGGGCGACGGCCAGGTAGCTCAACAGCACCGCGGGGTCGTTATCGTGCTGGTCCACCGACACCCACCCCACCCGGTGGGCCGTGCGCTGGGCCCACTGGGCCAGCAGGGTTGTCTTGCCGTAGCCGGCCGGCCCTACCACACAAACCAATGGCACGGCAGACGAGGCCAGCAGCCGATCCACCAGCCCGGTCCGGGGCACGATCCCCGGGCGGGCCGGGGGTGGGTGCAGCTTGGACTCCACCAGCTCCAAGGACGACCTCAACCGCGACTGAGGGTCGCCCTCCGAACTCGGCGCAATAGGCCCCACCCTGCTCTGCTTCACCCAATGAGGCTAATCGCTAGTATGTCTTCCTTCAACGCAGGGGAGCCTATGCGGGGTGTAGGGCCGTGCCCGGCTGTGTCGAGCCAGGGTCCTGCGCAGACATGGCCGGGAGACCCTGGACAGCTGGAAGATCTGGGCGGCCGGGTGGTGTATCTGCACCTGGGCGCCCGCTGAGACGACCCACCGCGTGGCGAAGCGGCCGTGAGGTAGGCGTCAGGCCCGATCGGTGGCCAGCAGCACGTCGGTGGACTTGATGACCACGGTCACCGCCGAACCCTCGCGCAGCCCAAGCCGCTCGGCGGAACCTCGGGTGACCGCCGAGACGATCTCCTGGCCATTGACGTCGACCACGACTTCGGCCATGACGGTGCCGAGCGTCACCGACTTGACCGTGCCTTGCAGCTGGTTGCGGGCGCTCAGCTCCATCTCTTCCTCCGGGATCACGACAGGGGCCGCTAGCGCACCGAGCCCGACCTGGCCCGAGCAGGCTGATGAGAGCAACCCATCCACGCCACCAGGTAGCCGAACGCCGTACAACCGCCAGGTCCCGCGGCACCGTCGGTGCAGCAGTCATGCGCCCAGTTGCATCGGCCTGCTCTTGTCACCGCCTCCCATGCCAGGTCAGGAAGATCATGGTGTCGTCTGCCCGTCCACCGCGGTGCCTGCGGAGTCCTTCTCAAGACCCCTCACGGCCTCGCGGACCGTATCGAACACCCGGATGGGTCCGAGGGCGTCGATGGCGCCGGCCCCGGTCCACAGCTCCAGGATCGCCGGCTGGATGCGGGCGAGCGCCAGGGTGATGCCCTGTGTGCGTAGTTCCCGGCGAGCAGCGCGATGATGTCGGCACCGTCGGTGTCGGTCTGGGAGATCGCGTCGGCGTCGACCACCACCGCGGTGACCGGCCCGTCGACGCCGCCGATCAGCACCTGGACGTAGGTGCCGTCGACCTTGGACACCCCCAGGGGCTTGTGCGACTGGTCGATGATGATGCCGATGGTAAAGCCGAGGATGAAGCCGCCCAGCACGGGCCTTGGATAGGAAGTTGGAGACCCAGCCCATTCGCAGCAGCCCGAGCATGACCTAGATCGCTCCTGCGGCCAGCGCCAGCGCCGCCGCGAACGGGCCGGGCTTTGCTGGTGCAAGCGCTGTGGCGCCGACCGGCGGGGTGATCATCGCCGCCGTCACCGCGGACACGGTGGCGCTGGGTCCCTGGATCATCTGCCGCGAGGTGCCGAAGACCGCGTAGGCAACCGGCCCCGCACAGGCGGTGTAGAGCCCGTACGGACCGGCACCTCGGCCACCGTCGCATACGCCAGCCCTTGCGGGACCAGCAGCGCCCCCCACACCGACAGCGCGGCCGCGACGTCGGCCGCCAACCAACTGGGCTGGCAGTGCGGCAGCTACCCCAGGATGGGCAGGTATCGCTGCAGTGAGCCGGTCCGACCTGGCGGGCGACCGCCGCCGGCGCACTCACCGTGTCTGGTCGCTCATGATGGGCATCGCTCATTTGTGCACCCCTCCTGGCTGTCCCGTGCCCGTCAACCCGAGACGACGACCAGGCCCCAGATGCCGAGGATATAGATGAGCAGCGCGACCCAGGAGTCCAGGCCGAGGCCGAGGTGGCGCCGCTGGGGCCGCAGCACGATGCCGCTCACGAACACGGTCGTCATCAGCAGCCCGACGCAGCCGATCCAGGCGTTGGCCTTGCCTTCGGCGGGGAGCACCGGTTGGCCGGCGATCAGGTCAGCGACCAAGAACAGGGTGAGCTGGAAGGCGTTGCCGCCGAACATGTCCCCGAACACCAGGGTGTAGCGGGCCAGGCGGACCCCGGTGATGCCGGTGCTGATCTCGGGCAGGGCGGTGGCCGCGGCCAGGAAGGTGGCCCCGAACAGGACCCCGTTCATGCCCCAGTTGTTAGCCAGCTGGTTGCCGGTGCGTTCCAGCACCACCCCGGCCCCCAGGGTCACGATCGACGCCACCGCGAACAGCAGGATCGGTCGGCCGCCGCCACCACCCGAGCCCCCGGAGGTGCCGGCGGCGGGTGGACCCTCGCCAACGGTGACGGCCGGTGGCGGACCACCCCCGCCCGCTGCGACCAGCGCGAGATCGGCGCGGTCCCGGGTCCGGTTCAAGGTCACGATCCCGATGACCCAGATGACCACGATCGCAATCGCGCCCACCCCGAGGGGGCCGATGCTGGCGCTGGAGGGCAGCACGGCGCTCATCACCGTCACGCACACCACGGCGATGACCAGGAGCCCCTCCAGCGCGGGGATCAGGGACGCGGCCGCCGTCGTGAGCGGCCGGTCCCCGCGGATGAAGCGATCGGCGATCACCAGCACCAGGGTCTGCATGGCGACGCCGCCGATCAGGTTCCCAGCCGCCATGCCCAGGTTTCCCGCGACCGCCGCGGAGACGGTGATGGCCAGCTCGGGCAGGCTGCCGGCGACCGAGAGGAGGATCATCCCGCCGAGTGCCTCGCCCAAGCCGTAGCGGTCGTCGAGCAGGTCGGTCGCCTTGGCTAGGTTCACGCCCGCGACCCAGGTCGCCAGGGCCGCGCCCGCGAAGATGGCCAGCAGCGCCGGGGTCCCGAGATCACTCATCTGTGCTCAACCTCACCCCGGCTCCAAATGAGCCGGCACGCATCCGGGTCCGGGATATGTCCGAGGCCGTTCGCCTCGGGATGCGACCTGACATGGCCATCCCCGGCGTTGGGTCATGACCCACACGGTTAGCAGCGCTTCCATCCGACTTCAATCGCCCGCCAACCGCATCACCCCAACCGGGTGAAAGAGCATCCCAGCCGAGACTTATCCCGCGAGCAGGCCGATCTCCTACAGCCGCTGGATCGCCTGGCCGCGGGAGGAGACGCCGAGCTTGCGGTAGATCGACAGGGCCTGAGTCAGCATCGTGTGCTGGGAGAGTGCAGGCGCTGGCCGATCTACCGGAACGAGTGATAGGTGGCCAGCAGCGGGAGCAAGCGCAACTCGGCGGTGGTGAGCGACACGCTTTGCCTCACGCTGAACCGGAACCTCATTGCGATTCAGGTTCCACGCGGTCCATCACTGGAATCAAGCTGCTGCCCTGAAGTCAACATCCGCCTTCCTGGCTGCCAACTCACATCCAAGCTGTCCCAACAACCTCTCAGCAGCGCGTATCTGCACGCGCCATAACACTTGACCGTGAGCCGCTCGCTCTACGCTCGACCCGAAATCGTCCGAGGACAGCAGTGCGCCGGGGTGCTGCTTGGCCGGCGGAGCGGCCGAGGAGCCGGCTGGTAGTGGGAGAGCGCAAACACGGTTGGGCGTCTCAGCGTGCGGTCGCTCGGCGTGGCGGCCAAGGAGGTCCGGACGCCGGCTGTGCTGTCGTCACCGTGTCCGCTTTCGTGTCCGGTGTCCGGTGTCCGGTGTTCGGTGTCCCGCGGGGCCTGTCCAGGTGACCGGTGTCCGGTGCGGGCGTCCGGAGCGTCCAGGTGTCCAGTGTCCGGCCTCCGGCGTCCGTTGTGTCCGACGGGAATGAGGTCGTAGGGCGTGGCGGTGGGGCCAGCAGCCCGCACGGCTGGGATGGCCGGGGTCGGCGTGGTCACCCGCCGTGTCCACGACGGCGCGTCGTCTGCCCGAGGTTGGAGCCTGGCCCTCGAGGCTGGCACAGGCTGTGCTGGGCCAGCGGCGGGTCGGCTTCGACTTGGTCGTCGTCGTGGGCGGTGGTGGGCAGTGGGCCAGGTCGACCGGGTGGCCAACCGGAGAAGCGGGATGCGGGCGAGGATCGCCCGTCGGTCGGCAGCTGGCGGTGACCACGCTGCGTGGTCATGGTGCGTCCTAGGACCGAGTCCCCTCGCGTTTCTGAGAGCCCTCCGGGCTGGACTGTGACTTGAGCTGCGGTCGCACCGCGGCCGGAACGTGCCGAGAGCGTCGCCCGCTCGACGCTGGCGACGCTCTGACCTGCAGTGTTGGGGGTGGAGGTGAGGGGATTTGAACCCCTGGCTTCCTCCGTGCGAGAGACAATCCGGGTGATTGCGTGACCTGGGCGAACGCTCCGAAACGGCTGCTGACCTGCACGGTCGGCTGACCGTCGTTCGCCGCTGTTGTCCGTGGTATTCCGGTGGTGCGCGGCCCCAGCGCGGCCCCGTGGGCTCGGGCCAGACTCAGCTGCAGGCCTCGAGCCGTGATTGACCAGCTGGTCCGTTGGCGAGGGCGCGCCCATGCCACCGCCGGCAAGGACCACCGGGTCACCGGTTAGGCCTTGGTGACCCCCAGCTGGTCGGCGATCGCCAGCAGCGACCGGGCGACACCATCAGGGTCAACCAGCTGGTGCAGATGCCTGCCTGGAAACTGCTCGACGATCCAGCCCCGACCACGCGCCTCGCTGGCCAGCTCGTCATAGGGCGGCCCAAACAGCAGGTAGGCGCACGGTCGTGCATCCCAGCCTGTAGGCACCGGCACCGACGCCTCGTAGTAGGACAGCGGCAACCTCGGCTGCTCCTCGGTCACCGCCTGGCGGGTCGCCTGGTCCGGGAACAGCGCCGCCACCTCCTCCTCGTCCCACCAGTCGGTCCAGCGCGGCAGCCGCCCACCCGATGCCTTGTCCCGCAACAGCGCCAGCAGCTCTGGCGGCGCGACGGGTGCCGCGCCGGAAGCGGGTGGTAGGGCCGCGTCCACGAAGATGCAGCCGCGCACCTGGCCGGGCAGGGCCATGGTGATGACCGGGATGAACAGCCCCGCGTTGCTGTGGGCGACCAGCACCAGGCCTTGGCCCTGCTCGGCGGTGCCCAGGCCGGCGCGGACCACGTCGACCACTCGGGGCCAAAACGGCGGCCCGTGGTCGGTGACGTGCAGCAGGGACGGCACGATCGCCTCCCAGCCCAGTTCGGTCAGGCGGTGGGCGACGGGTTGCCAGGTCTTCGGCCCCACCGAGGGGCTGTGGATCAGGACGAAGTCCGCTGCCATGGTGGGCACCCTAGGGGAGGGAGAATGCGACGGCGTCGAGATGAACCGCTCCCGAGGTCGTAACTATGGGTAGCGTCCGGGGAGGATGCCAGCCTCCCCCTCGAGCAATCACCAACAGCGCGCTTCTACTCCTCCTCCTCGTCCTCCCAGGCTTCTTCGAGCTGCTCACCCAACTGGAAGTCCTCCTCGGCGAGGAGTGTCTTGCTGGCTGCCTCGCGGCACAGGTGGAACATCAGACGGTGGAACATTCGATCATCGACATTCGAGGCATCGAGTGCGAGCTGCTTGTGCCGATCCGCCTCGGCGTTCAGGCGGTGTGCCACGCGCTCAGCCTCGGACACTGCCTCACCTCCTCGACTACGCTGCGCCCGCAAGGCGACGCTGTAGTGCGCTCCGGTCGGGAAGGATGTCAGCTCCCTACTTCCAAGACAATGCGTGCAGCGCGTACGTGGCGCCAACATGGCGGCTGATCGGGGCCACATCGGATGCATAGGATCAGCAGACAAAGAACCAAGCGGCCGCCATGGAAGGAGGCCGGCATGGCGGAGCAGGATGAGATTCTGGTCGTGTCTCCCAGCGACCGAAAGCCGGGGCCCTCGACGCCGGGGATGGATCGTCAGCAGGCCGTCGCCACCGACGGCATGTGGTCAGGAGTTGCTCGCACCCAGGCCGGCATGGTGTCCGGTTGGCATCATCACGGCGAGTACGAGACGACGATCTATGTCCTTACTGGTGCACTGCTGATGGAGTTCGGGCCGGGTGGCTCGAGCACCGTTGAGGCCCGGCCTGGCGATTTCGTCTATGTCCCCAAGGGGGCCGTGCACCGAGAGAGCAATCCGTCTGCGGAGCCGGCCGACATCGTCGTGGTGCGCGCTGGGTGGGGTGAGTCCACGATCAACCTCGACGGCCCGGCGTAAGAGGGACTGGCGACGGCGAGAACCGGCGGGCAGGTCGATGCCTGAGAGGGGGTGTCGCCGCTGCCAGCGGCACCGTTGCCTACGAGCGCCACCTGGCCGGCCTCGGGACCAGCGGCACAGCATCGCAACAGCTACCGGCCCAGACGAGAGTCCAGACAAGGGACCGGCGGACTTCTAACTCTTCCCCGCCCGTCCAGCACAGTCCGTCACTGTCCATCTGTGCAGCTAGATGGCTCATGCGTGTCCGCCGGCATAATTGCCGAACGGCATGAGTCCGTGTGCTTGGCAGTCAACTTGGCAGTCAGAGCTTCACGCCACCTTGCGGTTTTCAGCCGGATGCGATGCGACTCATCCGGCTTCGTCCGGGACCGTTCGCCTGAGTCTCATATCACCTGATCAGCAGGCCTGTAGGCGAAGGTGCCGTGCGGATCGATCCAGGCGCGTCCAGCGCAATACAGGGGTTCTGGCAGAACGATGGCGGAAAATTGAGGCGCGACCCGGCTGGGGTTCCGGTCGAGGAGTTCTGCGGCGGTGCGGTCCTCTGCGACCAGGAATCGGATCAGCCGGGCGGGCACGGCAAGGCTGAGCAGAGCGTTCCTTCGAAGTGCTTGCCTTGGGCTTTGCCCATGGTGCCGCCGCGGCCGAGTCGCGACCGCGGCGGCATCCTCCTCTACAGAGGGATCGGAGTTGGTGACGTCAGCGTTGGATCTGGATGACCTCGGTATCTGTCTCGCTGCCACAGACCGCCTCGTTGCAGCCGAAGACTTCGGCGGTCACCACGGCGCTGCCCTTCTTGAAGGCCTTCCCTCCCGACGCCTGGACTGTGACGGTGACCTGCTCACCGGATCCACTGCAGGGGACCGACTCAAAGCCGAAGCCCTCGGCGACGCCGGATCCGGACCGCTGGGAGACGCTGACAAAGAGGTCCACGCTGCCGGTGCCGCTACAGGTGACCTCCAGCGGCACCTCGATCGCAGCGCCCCGGGCCAGGAGCCTTGCTGGGGATTCGACTTGGACGTCGAGGAACAGCCCTGCAGAGAAGAACCCTATGGCAGGACCGGAGGTGGCGAACAGCGTGAGTAGGCCGCCGAGAAGGATGGCGACCACCGCGGTGGCAACCTTAGTGCGCTTGGTTCTCATCCGGCTCCTTTGCTTGATCGGGAACGGATTGCTTGTCGGCAGGAGCGGTGGTAGGTGCTGGGAGCACGAGGCCGACCAGCAGCGTCACGGTGAGGACGATGGCTGGCAGGTGCCAGACAAAGTCGAAGCCGCTATGGATGGCGAAGGCCACCGATGCCGCCACCACCCCAGCCCAGGTGCCGGTTGCGCGGCCGGTGGGGCGCGCGCGCCACAGCAACCGCGCCGTCGTGGCCAGCAGGATGGCGAGCAGGACCAGGCCCACCAGGCCGAGTTCCGCCGCGAGCTGGAGGTACTCGTTGTGAACATAGGCGTACAGGTGGGTGCCATGGTCGGTTCCCTTCCATCGCAGCTCGGCCTGTCCGGGTCCGGTGCCGGTCAAGGGATGTTGGGCGACCAGCCCCAGGGCCGCCTGCAGCGCCCCGGTCCGGTCGGGTGAGGCCAGGCTGACCCGGGCGGCGGCGACCGTCTGGGCGGCGCTGCCCGCCCCGCCGCCGGTGGCAAGCAGCCCGGCGACACCGGCGACGAGGACGCCGCCCACCAGCGCGAGCATCGTGCGGCCCAGCCGGGCCGTGACCGCGGCCAGGGCCAGCCCGGCGCCCAGGCCAACCAGCGCCAAGGCCGGCTGGGGTGGGTCGGCGGCCGGCATCGACGGCAGCAAGCAGCCCAGGGCCACCACGGCGCCGGCCACGGGACCGGCCGCCGTGCGCACGGTGGCGCGGAGCCCTTGCAGCCCGGCCAGCACCACCAGGCCGAGCAGGAGGGCGAGGGCGCCCGCCCGGCTCGCCGTCGCGGCCAATCCGGCCAGCAACCCCGTCGCCGCTACCGTGAGGGGCACCGAGCCTGGCGTCGCGACCAGTCGCCCGAACACGACCAGGCTGATAGGCGCCAGCACGGCCGCCGTCGCATTGGGATAGGTCAACGTCGAGGACGCGCGCCACAGCCCCTGGGCCTGGAATGCCCAGGCGCCGACCCGGCCGGCGACCCCCAGCCAGGCGGTCAGGGCCACCAGCAGGCCGATCCCGATCACGCCGGCCAATAGGATCTCCCGATCCTCGCCGCGAAGGCGACGACAGACCAGCAGCACTGCGACCATCCCGACCAGCAGCAGCGCCGGCCCGGCACCGGCGCCGCCGACCAGGGTGCCGTCGAGGACTGCCCAGGCGGCCAAGGCCAACGCTGGAACGACTGGCGGCAGGCGAAGGTCGTCCCTGGTCAGCGGCTGACCCACCAGCGCGAGCAGGGTGGCGAGGGCGATGAGGAGGCCGACGGGCCGTTGTACCGATGGATAGTGGGCGCCTTGTCCGAGCAGCCCGGCGGTGGTGGCAACCAACATGACGGGCCCGGCCAGCTGGGTCGTCCAGCGCTCCGAGGCGTCGGTGCGGGCGTCGCTTTGACCTGCGCCCGTTACAACCATGCCTCCCCCCACAGATCGGCTGGGAACTACTGTCGTGGCGCGAATGCGCTCTGATGTGGCGGAGGTCCTAGACGAGGGGACTACGCTACTAGTGCTGCAAGTGGGAAACAAGCCGGCTTTGCTTGGATTGCGCAAGCTGATTAGATCGCCAGCCGAGTACGCAGGCCGATCACAGCTTCACCACCGTCCTCTCCGTGTCAGGGATCCGACGAGGATGGCGGCGACGTGCGGCGAATGGGGAAGCGTGGCCGGTGAGCTGGGCAGATGGCGGGCCGGTGGTGACCGTGGTTGTCCGCTGCGATCCGGTCGTTCGTGGCCCCGATGTGGCCCCAGCGTGGCCCCGCAAGAGGCCATCTGAGTGGTCAGGAGCTGACCGGCTCGGGTGGGTTCTGGCGCTCGTTTGCTTGGCTGATCTCGTCGAGGAGGGCTTGGGCGCGGACGGCCTCTTTGCTGTCGATGGCGGCGAGCGCTTCGGCGACGGTCTCGTCGGTCTCGGTGGTCTCGACGACGGTGCGGTCGGCGCGGACGGGCGCTCCGACGACCAAGGCGAGTGCAAGGGCATCGCTTGGCCGGGCGTCAACCTCGGCGGTGCCTTGTGGCCCGTCGACGATGATGACCGCGTAGTAGGTGCCTTCGCTGAGGCGGTCGATGCGGATCTCGCGCACGGTGCCGGCGAGGGCTTGGACCAGGTGGGCGGTGAGGTCGGAGCCGAGTGGCCGGGCGAGCTGGGGGCCGTGGCCGAGAAGGCGGAGGGCGATCTCGATGGCGGTCTCGTGCCCGATGAAGATCGGCAGGCGCCGCCCGCTCTCGGGCTCTTGGAGCAGGACGACGTGGCACGCTCGGCCGGACTGGATGATGCGGCGGACGTCGCTGACCGGCATGTCGAGGGAGTCTTGGTCTGTGGCGGTTGGCATGATGGCCTCCTCCATGCGCCCCGGCGAGAGCGACGCGTTGAGCACGTCGATGCTACCGGTGCCAGGGTGGGGGAGGGTGAGGCCGGCGCCACGGTGACCGGCGTGTGGCTGCCGGGCCGGAGGGCGGCCGGAGGCCGCCCGCAGGGCCGGCCTTGAGGGTGTAGAGAAAAGTCTCCCAGCTCCCTCAACAGCACAGCTCGAGGGCCATCCTCTGCTGGCTCGGGCGAGGTGTGATAGGTCGGCTATGCCTGATGGGTTACGTGCGAGGCGTCGGCTGCTCGTAGCGTCCGAGGACCAGGATCTGCCGGACAGCTGCGCCCCGAGGGCCGTGGCAGCGTCGGCCTCAGCCGCAGCCGCCGGTATCGACCGGTGTCGTACAGATGGTGTGGCCGGCGGCGTCGAGCACCGTCACCGTCTGCCGGACGCGCCGGTCCAGCATCGTTCTCGTCCCGTCCTCGGGGGAGAAGACGGCGATGTACCAGTTGTTGGGGAACTGCGCGCCGAGGTCGACGATCCGGGCCTCGAACGGCGGCTGGTCGCCGATCTGGAAGCGGATCCGTGCCGCTTGTCTGGTCACCCCGCCGTGGTAGACGAACACCCTGTTCTCGACCGGCTCCTGGAGGAACAGGGTGAGCTTGCGGCCGGCACGTAGCTGCTGTTGCACCAGGCTGCAGCCGACGCTCCACCCGGCCAGGGTGCCATTGGATCGCCAGTCGACCAGTGCCTCGCACCAGCGCTCCCCTGGCGGATCGGGTGGTGCGGGTCGCCCGCGATACAGGTAGAAGGCCCAATGCCGTCCCTTGAAGGTGCCCTCGGCCATCAGCCGGACCGGGCCGACCGGGCGGGGGCTTTCCGGGTCGTCGAACAGCCGCGCCGGGTCGATTGGTTGCAGCGTCGTGGCGGGTGGCTGGGGCCGCCCACCAGTCGGCGGTCTGCTCGCGTCCCAGCCCGACCAGCGGTCGACGGTGAGGATGCCGGCCCCCAGGGCCACCACGACCATCGCGGCGGCCGCCGCACGCTGCCGCCGGCGGCGGCGCAGGCGGCGGCGCAGCTCGGCCGGTTCGGGGCCGGTGGCGTGGCGGGTGGCGGTGTCGATGACCTCGTTGAGCTGCCGGCCGATGTCATCCATGGCTCGAGTCCACCTCCTCGGCCTTGATAGACAGCAGGTCGCGCAGGCGCGCGCGGGCCCGGAACAGGCGGCCGCGGACCGTGCCGGGGGTGAGCCCGAGCTGCCGGGCAACCTCGCTGACCGGCAGGTCCAGGGCATGGTGGAGCACCAGCACCTGGCGGTGGCTGGGCGGCAGCCGCCGCAGGGCCTGGACCAGGGCGGCTGCCTGGGCGGACATGGGCGGCTCCTGGAGCTTTGGTCCGAGGCGGGCCAGGGCGGCCAGGCGGGATCGCGCCCGGCGCCGCTCGTTGCTGGCCAGGTTGAGGGCGACGCGGCGGACCCAGGCCTCGGGGGCGTCGTAGGCCCGGATGTGGTCCCAGCGGGCGAGCGCACGGACGAAGGCCTCCTGGACGACCTCCTCGGCCTCGGGCAGGTTCCCGGTGATGGGGTACAGCTGGCCCACCAGGCGGCCGTAGGTGGCCTGGTAGAACTCGTCAAAGCCTTCGGAGCGGCTCATCGGGCCTCGACCGCACTCGACCTCTCTCCATACACACCCGCGAGGGGCATCCCGCGTCACGCCCGATCCGGAAACGCTGGCAGGCCGCTCGCATGCCCTGACCACAGATATTGGACGAAGCGGAACGCTGGCATGCTTCGCGTCCCGCCCCGTCGCATCAGTCGAGCTGGCTACCGGTCCTGACTGCGCGTCGCCCTGGTCGTGGTCGCCGTCGCCCACCGCAGGCTCGGCCCCAGCTCCTCGGCCACCACCTCCACGACGGAGCGGGCGCCGCTTGATATGGAAGGTAGAGAAGAGTCTCACAGGGACCCTGTGACTTCTGCCGGCCTCTGCCGTGTGAAAGCGCAGTCCAGGGCTTTTGCGTCCCAGGTCGATCATTGTGAAACGGTTGCTGACCTCCTGCTTCGTTGTCTCCTGCTGTCCGTTGTTGTCCCCCCAGGTTCCGCTGAGTTGCGGCCCCAGCGCGGCCCACCAGGCTCTCAGCGGCCCTGTCGGACTACGCAGCGTTCCCGATCCGCTCACGAACCTGTGTTCGATAGCCTGGTTCGGTGGGGACCTGGCACGCCCTGGACGTGGGCCGATCCGGCTCCAGGTCGACCAGAGGGTGAGGCCCATCCCCCGTGGCACGCTTCGTCGCCAAGGGCCGGAGGTCCGTGGCAGGAGCGGGTTCGGAGGCCGACCATAGATTGACCTCGTTAATACTCCAGCCGGTGCGCTCAGAGATCAGGAGGTGATCGTCCAGCGGTCATGACTTGATCACAAGCTCGTCGTCGCCTGCCGGTGGGAGTCCGGCCCGGGTAGCTGCCAGGAGGCCCGGTAGCA
>Ga0307415_100000343_pt1 | contig 20021 bp, 16 predicted proteins | sample DK1Cmetagenome_FD_204524 | JGI IMG/M metagenome (GOLD analysis project Ga0307415, IMG submission 204524) | Maize rhizosphere microbial communities from greenhouse at UC Davis, California, United States - DK15-C-2 | ecosystem: Host-associated > Plants > Roots > Rhizosphere > Soil | place: USA...
ACAGGATCACCGAGCGCTGGGGCGTGGAGCGCAACGGCGTTACCTGCGTCTGGTTCGAGCTAGTAGACCGGCCCCGCCGCGTGGCGTAGGCCGAGGCAGACCAGCACGACGAGCACGCCTGCGACGGTCACCTGCGAGCGGCTCCTGGCCGTGAAGCTCGCATAGCAGCCGAGCGCGAGCACGGCCGGGATGCCGGCAACGGTCGGAAGCGCCGAGTGCTGCCACCACACGCAGAAGCGCTGCGGATCCGGCGACAGGTCGCACCGGATCGCGGCGATCTGCGCGAGCGTCACGAACGCATAGGCGCCGGCGGCGGTCACGACGCCGCTGCACCACAGTGCGAGCGCCACACGCTGCGGCTCATCGTGACCGCGAAGCTGCATGTCGCACACGATCGCGGTTAGCTTGCGCGCGCGCCGGAGCGCTAACGGGCCGAAATGGCTCCTAACAGGTGACCGGAAGGGTCGAATTGTCGGCCGCAGGTGAAATGGCACGGGCCGCGCAGGTCAAGTGGCAGAGCTCGACGGCTGGGAGCGCGTGCCCTAGGCGGGGCGGATCGGCTCACAGGCCATCCCGGGCGGGTAGGCGTCCCGCGGCGTGGCCGCGGGACGCCCTCGCCTCAGTGCGCGAACGCAGGCGACGCCGCCGGGCCGGCCACCGGCACGCCCGGACGGACCAGCGCCCCGGCGAGGATCGCGCCGGCGGCGAAGATGCCGGCGGAGATCCAGAATGCCGTGGTGTAGCCGTGGACGGCGGCCTGCGCGAGCACGGCGTCGCTCGGGACCTTGCCGTGCACGTAGTCGGTCGCCGCGGTGGACGCGAGCGTGCTCAGGACCGCCGTCCCGATCGAGCCGCCCACCTGCTGGCCGGTGTTGACCATGGCCGAGGCGACGCCGGCGTCGGCCGCGCGCACGCCGAGCGTCGCCGTGCCCATGGCCGTCGCCATCGTCAGCCCCATGCCGAGGCCGAGCACGCACAGTGCCGGCAGCACGTCCGGGGCGTACGACGAGCCCACGCCTAGGCCGGTGATCATGATCATCCCGGTCGCGGCGAGCAGCATGCCCACCGCGATCACCGGCTTCGGCCCGATGCGCGGCGTGAGCGCCCGGCCGGCCAGTCCGGCGGCGACGACGAGGCAGGCGGTCATCGGCAGGAACGCCGCTCCCGCCTCCACGGGGGAGAAGTCCAGCGTCTGCTGCAGGTAGTAGGTGAGGAACACGAACACGCCGAACATGCCGGCACCGCACATCGCGACGGCGAGGTATGCCCCGCCGCGGTCGCGGTCCAGCACGACCCGCAGCGGCAGCAGCGGGCCCGCGACGCGGCGCTCGACCAGCACGAACGCCACCAGCAGCGCGGCGCCGGCGGCCAGGCACGACAGGGTGATCGTCGCGCCCCAGCCCGCCGTCTCGGCCTTCGAGAAGCCGTAGACGAGCGCGAAGAGGCCCGCCGAAGCCGTCGCCACGCCCGGGACGTCGATCCGCGGCCGTGGGGCGGCGGCCTCGGTCCGCAGCAGCGCGAGCCCGGCGAGCGCCGCCGGCAACGCGAAGCCGAGGTTGACGTACAGGCAGGCGCGCCAGGACGCGTACTCGGTGAGCACGCCGCCGAGCAGCAGCCCGGCCGCGCCGCCGCCGCCCGCGATCGCCCCGTAGACGCCGAACGCCTTGCCGCGCTCGTGCGGGTCGGTGAACGTGCGGCTGACGACCGACAGGGCCGCGGGCGCGAGCAGGGCGGCGAACACGCCCTGGACGGCCCGCGCGGTGACCAGCATGGCGAAGCTGCCGGCGGCGCCGCCCAGCGCCGACGCCAGGGCGAAGCCCGTGGCGCCGGCCAGGAAGGCGCGCTTGCGGCCGAACAGGTCGCTGAGGCGGCCGCCCAGCAGCAGCAGGCTGCCGAACGCCAGCGCGTAGGCGGTGACGACCCACTGCCGCGCGTCGTCGCTGAACCCCAGCTCCGCCTGGGCGGAGGGCAGCGCGATGTTAACGATCGTCGCGTCGAGCACCACCATCAGCTGCGCGACGCCGACGACCGCCAGGATGAGCCAGCGCCGGTCCTTCATGCCTTCGCTCCTTCCACGTCAAGGCGCGGCACCAGCCCGTCGAGGCGCTTGGGCAGCCACCAGGCCGCCCGCCCGAGCAGGGCCATCACCGCCGGGACGAGCGTGAGCCGCACCAGGAACGCGTCGGCCAGCACGCCGAACGCCAGCGAGAGCCCGATCGACTTCAGTATCGGGTCCGGGTCCAGCACGAAGGCCCCGAAGACGGCGATCATGATCGTCGCCGCCGCCGTGACCACCCGCGCGCTGTGGCTGTAGCCGTCGATCACGGCCGAGCGGGCGCGGCCCGTGTGGAGGTACGCCTCGCGCATGCGCGAGACGAGGAACACCTCGTAGTCCATGGCGAGCCCGAACAGGATCCCGATCAGCAGGATCGGCAGGAAGCTCACCACCGGGCCGGCCTGGGCGACGTTCAACAGTCCGTTGAGGTGGCCGTCCTGGAAGACCCAGACGACGAGGCCCATCGAGGCGCCGATGCTCAGCAGGAATCCCGCCGCCGCCTTGAGCGGGATCAGGAGCGAGCGGAACACGATCATCAGCAGGAGGAGGGCGAGCCCGACGACCACGGCGACGTAGCGCGGCAGCGCGGCGGCGAGGCGGTCGGCGGTGTCGATGTTGGTCGCGGTCTGGCCGGTCACGTACGCCGTGATGTGGCGCGACTTCGGGATCGAGTCCGCGGTGTCGCGCAGCGCCGTCACGAGGTCGGTGGTCGCGTCCGAGGCGGGGCTCGACTCGGGCGTGACCGACACGACGGTGAGGTCGCCGGCGTCGTTCTGCATAGGCGGCGAGACCGCGGCCACGCCGTCGAAGCCCTGCAGGCGCTTCGCCACCTCGACGGCGAACTGCTGCTGCTCGTCGCGCGCGACCTCCGGGGCGTCGACGACGACCGTCAGCGGCCCATTGAAGCCGGGGCCGAAGCCCTCGGTGAGCAGGTCATACGCGCGCCGCTCGCTCATCGAGGTCGGCTTGGAGCCGCCGTCGGGCAGCCCGAGCCGCATGTGCAGCGCCGGCAGCGCGATGGCGCAGAGCGTCGCCAGGCCGATCGCCAGCACCGGCAGCGGGTGGGCCGTGACGACGCTGACCCAGCGGCGCCCCAGCGGGGTCCGGGTGCGGCCGCGGCCAACCCCGAGGAGGCGGTTGACCCGCGTCACCCGCAGCCCGGCGAACCCGAGCACGGCGGGCAGCAGCGTGATGGCGATCAGCACCGCGATCGACACCGTGCCGGCGGCGGCGAGCCCCATCACGGTGAGGAACGGGATGTTGACCACGGTCAGGCCGACGAGCGCGATCACCACGGTCAGCCCGGCGAAGACCACCGCGCTGCCCGCGGTCGCCGTGGCGTTGGCGACGGAGTCGCGGACGTCCATGCCGTCCGCCAGGTTCTGGCGGTGCCGGGAGAGGACGAACAGCGCGTAGTCGATGCCGACCGCGAGCCCGAGCATGGTCGCCAGCGTCGGTGCGGTGTCCGAGAGCTGGATCACGCCGGAGAGCGCCGTCAGCCCGGTCACGCCGATGGACACGCCGAGGATGGCCGTGATCAGCGGCAGCCCGGCGGCGAGCAGGGAGCCGAGCGTGATGGCCAGCACCAGGAAGGCCACGATCATGCCGACGCTCTCGGAGTTGGCCTCGGAGCCGTCGGCGGCGATGCCGCCGCCGTACTCAACCTGCATCCCGGCGCGCTCGGCCGGCGTGCCCACCTCGGCGAGCTCGTCGCGGGCGTTGTCGCCGATCTCGCTCGCCGGGACGGGATAGATGACGTCGGCGTAGCCGATCCGGCCATCCTGCGAGATGGCCTTGGCCGAGTAGGGGTCGATGACGGTCTGGACCTCGTCGGCGTCCTCGGCACGCTCGACCGAGTCCATGACCGCCGCCTGGTAGCGCGGCTCGTCGACGCGGTGGCCCGCGGGCGCCGCGAACACCACGCGGGCGAACGCGCCGCTGGCCTCGGGGTACTTCTCTTCGAGGAGCTCCTGCGCCTGCTGGGACTCGGTCCCGGGCACCTCGAACTTGTTGTCGATCTGGCCCTTGAAGGCCGTCGCGCAGGCCACGACGGCCGCGAGGGCCAGCAGCCAGGCGATCAAGACGACGCGGCGGCGGTCATACGACCAGCGGCCGAGCCGGTACAGGTACGTTGCCATTGCACGCTCCGGGGGAGGGGTCGGATGGCTGCCGAGACTGCCGGGCCGCGGCGTGCGCGACTTCAGGGCGGCACCCTGATCTCGAGGGCTCGGGCAGGATCAGGGTCGGGCACCGATGCGGTCGCGGCCGCCGACCGGCACGCTGCGGCCATGCCGCGCTTCCTCCTCCACCACCGGCACGAGCCGCACGACTGCGGCGCCGCCTACGCAGCGTTCCGCGGGCATGACACGCCGCTGCGCCACCGCGCTGCGGCGGCGTCGTGCCGGTGGGGTGGCCACCAGGTCTGGTGGACCATCGAGGCGGCCGGCGCGGACCAGGCGCTCGCACTGCTCCCTCGCTTCGTCGCCGAGCGCACCACCGTGACGCGCGTCGACGACGTCGTCATCCCATAGCCCTCCCCCAGGACGCCCATGACCTCTCTGAACCTCACGCGCGGCCGGGCGCAGCTGCTGCTGTTCGCCGGCGTCTATCTCCTCTACCTCACCGGCCGCTGGGCGACCGGCAGCGACATGGTGGCCGTCCTGGCGCACGCCGACTGGGTGATGGAGCTCGAGCGGGGCAGCGGAATCGCCGTCGAGCGCTCGGTCCAGCGCGCGCTGGACGGCGGCGTGGTCATCTGGGTGCTGAGCAACGTCTATCTCGCGGCGCAGCTCGTCGTCCTGCCGGGCGCGCTGGTCTGGCTGTACCGCGCGGCGCCGGCCGTCTACGGCCGCCTGCGCGACACCGTCATCGCCGCGTGGCTGCTGGCGCTGCCGATCTACGCGCTGTTCCCGACCGCGCCGCCGCGGCTCGCCGGCATCGGCCTGAACGACACCGTCAGCGCGCAGGCCGGGTTCGCGCTCACCGGCCACTCGACGATCTTCTACAACCCGATCGCCGCCGTGCCCAGCCTGCACTGCGGCTTCGCCTTCGCCGTCGGCGCCGCCGTCTACGCGGCCAGCCGGCGGCCGATCGTCGGCGCGCTCGGCCTGCTGTGGGGCCCGCTCGTCTCGCTCAGCGTCGTGGCCACCGGCAACCACTACCTGTTCGACGTGGCCGCCGGCGTGCTGGCGGCCCTCGCCGGCTACGCGGCGCGCCCGGCGTGGGAGCGGCTCGCCGCGCGGCGCCGGCTCGCCGCGGTGCCGGCATGATCCGGGTCGCGGGCCTCGACCCGGACGCCGCGGCCCGCGCCGGGCGCGCGCGCTGCGGCGCTGTGCGGCTCAGACGTCGCCGGCGCGCTCGACGGCCCGCGCGAGCTGCACGCGTGAGGAGACGCCGAGCTTGGCGAAGATGTTGCGCAGGTGCGTCTCGACGGTCTTCTTGGACAGGAACAGGGTCGCGGCGATCTCCGCGTTGGTCCGGCGGTCGACGACCAGCCGGGCCACCTCGAGCTCGCGCTCGGTCAGGGACTCGAGGCCTGACGCGGTCGCCGTCCCGGTGCGCCGGTAGATGCGCCGGCCGAGCGCGCGCAGCTCGCGCTCGGCCTCGTCCCGCAGCCGCGTGGCGCGGAACCCGCCGAGGGCCTCCGCCGCGGCCTCGAGCTGCGCGGCCGCGCGCTCGTTCTCGCCGGCCGCGGCGAGCGCCCGGCCGGCCACCAGCCGGCTGGCCGCGCCGTCGAGCCGGGCGTCTACCGCCTCGCAGAGGGTGACGCTGGCGAGCGCGTGCTCCGCTGCCGCCGCGGCGTCGCCCGCTTCGAGCGCGACCAGCGCCTCGGCCCGGCGCCCGATCGCGCCCGCCAGCCGCCGCCCGGCCGCGGCGGCCGCGATCCAGCCGGCCGTCGCGGTGGCGGCGGCGCGGTCGCCGAGCTGCAGGTGCGCGCGCACGAGCAGCTCCAGCGCGTAGGACCGCGCGGTGCCGGGCAGCCCGGGCAGGCCGCGCTCGCCGCCGACCGGCGCGAGCGCGTCCACGGCGCCCTGCGGGTCGCCCGAGGCCAGGCGGACCATGGCGCTGCCGGCGGCGATCCACGCGTCGACGACGCTGGCGTCCAGGCCGCGGCCCAGCTCCGCCGCCTCCTGCGCCAGCGCCTGGGCAGTGGCGAGGTCGCCCAGCGTCACGGCGGTGTAGACGCGGTTGAACAGCGCAAAGGCCAGCGCGTGCCGGTTTCCTGCGAGCCGCGCTGTCTCGATCGCCCCGTCGAGCACCGCCGCGCTCTCGGTCACCTCGCCCTGGATGCGCCGCGCTGCGGCGGGCACGGAGATCAACTGCGGCAGGCGATCGAGCTGGGAGGTCGCGGCGGCGATCCGAAGCGCCCGGTCGGCGTAGGCGCGGGCCGCCGCGAAGCGGTCGACGAACAGCTGGGCCATCGCCGTGTAGGCAAGCGCCTCGACGCGGGGCGCGAGCCGCTCGTCGGGCAGGGCGTCCAGCGCGGCGGCCGCCTCGTCGACGCGGGCCTCGGCCTCGGCACGCGGCGAGGCCGACGCCGCGCCGGCCGCCACGGAGGCGCGGGCGGCGGCCGCGAGCACGGGGTCGCCCAACCGCTCGGCCGCTTCCAGCGCCCGGGTCCCCCACTGGATCAGCGCGCCGAACTGCGAGCGGTAGAAGCCGTCGAGCCCGAGCGCGAGCATCAGTGCGACGGCAGGCTCGTCCGCGGCCGCAGGCAGCGCGTCGAGCGCGGCCCGCAAGCGGGCATGCGCGGCCTGGTGATGACCCAGCAGGTGCTCGACCGTGGCGCAGGCGGTGATCAGCTCGACGCGCCGGGCGAGCGCGTCGCCGGGCACGAGCGCGAGGCTCTCGAGCAGCACCGCTCGCGCCTCCTCGAGCCGGCCGGCGGCGATCAGCACGCCGGCGCGAGCGAGCATCAGCGCGGCGCGCTCCTCGCGCGCCCCGTCGGGCAGCAGCCGCAGCGCGGCCGCGTACCAGCCGGCCGCCGTGGCCGGTGCGTTCAGCGCCGCCGCGGCCGCCCCCTCGCGTAACACGGCGAGCGCCGCCGCGTCGCCCTGCGCGGCGCAGCGCTCCACGTGCTGCGCGCGGGCCGCGGGGGACGCGCCGCGGGCGGCGAGCGCCGCCGCGCAGCGGTCGTGGGCGCCGAGCCGCCAGCCGGCCGGGGCCCGCTCGTAGACGGCGCGGCGGACCAAGGGGTGACGGAACCGGAAGCGCCGCGGGACATCGGTTGGGCGGACGAGGTCCGCGGACAGCAGCTCGTCCAGCGTGTCGAGCGCGACCGCCTCGTCCACGCCGGCGGCGGCCGCGGCGAGCTCGGGCTCGAACGGGTCGCCGGCCACCGCCGCGCCCTCGAGGACCCGGCGCGAGCGCTCCGTGAGCAGCGCCAGCTCCTCGGCCAGCGCGATCGTCATGCCGCCGGGCACCTGCCCGGTCCGCCCCAGCCCCCGGGCCAGCTGCTCGAGGTAGTACGGGTTGCCGCCGCTCTCTTCGTAGAGTCCGTGCGCGTCGGCGGCGGCGCCGACGAGCTCGCGCGCCTGCGCGCGCGAGAGGCCGCCGAGCTCGAGCCGGGTGATCCGGCGCTCGGCCTCAGCCCGGGCCAGCGCGGCGACGAGCCGGGGCGGCGCCTGGCGGGGCCGCATGGCCAGCGCGATCAGCAGCGGCGCGGCGGGCGGGCGCCGCAGCAGCCCGGCCAGCTGGTCGACCGACCCCGCGTCGGCCCAATGCAGGTCGTCCAGCATGAGCACGAGCGGCTGCTCGGCCGCGAGCAGCTCCAGCAGCGCGCGCACCGCGACGTGCGTGAGGTAGCGCTCGTCGCGCGGCGGCGGGCCGGTCCGCTCGCCCGCCAGCGCGGGGAGCACGTGCGCCAGCCGCTCGCGTAGCCGGCCGTCGAGCCGCGCGATGCGGCCGGCATCGACGCTGCACACGTAGTCGTCGAGCGCGTCGACGAACACCCAGAACGGCAGCGCACGCTCGAGCTCGGACGCCGCGCCGGTGAGCACGAGGTGCCCGCGCCGGTCGGCGCGTTCCGCCAGCTCGGCGAGCAGCCGCGTCTTGCCGATCCCCGCGTCGCCCAGCACGGCCACCGCCTGGGTCCGCCCGCGGGCGATGCCGTCCAGCGTGGCATCCAGCGCGCCGAGCTCCTCGGCACGCCCAACGAGCTGCTCCGCGGCGAGGGCCATGGTCGGCGTCCTTGCCGCGGACCCTACCGGAAGCTCATCGGTCGTTCAGGACAGGCGGATCGCCTCCGCGCAGCGGACCGGGTCGTCCAGGAACGGGGCGTGGCCGCCGGCCAGCACGTCCAGCCGGGCCTCGGGCAGCAGCGCGACCGCCCGCTCGCCGACCGCCGGCGTGCCATAGGCGTCGGCGTCGCCCAGGACGAGCCGGACGGGCACGTCGAGCGAGCGCAGCTCGTCGTCCGTGAGGACGTTCTCCGGGCGGGGGCGGCCGGCGCGAAGGGCGAGGTTGAGCTGCGAGGCCATGGCCCGCCGCCAGCCCGGCATGCCCATCGTCGCGCGGACGACGTCGAAGTAGGCGTCGGGCAGCCGGCCGGCCGCCCGCCGTCCGATCGGCCCCTGCATCGCCCGCCGCGTCGCCCGCGCGTTCTTCGGGACGGGCGCCCGGCTCGCCAGCGCGCGCACGCCCGGCGTGGTCATGGCGCGGAAGTACGCGTCGCCGCGCATGCCGGCCAGGGCCACGGCGGGGATGCCGAGGCCGACGATGGACGAGACGCGCTCGGGTCGCTCGAGCGCCGTGTAGAGCGCCATCATCGCGCCGAACGACGTGCCGACGAGGGTCGCGCGCTCGAGCCCGAGCGCGTCGAGCATCGAGGTCACGAGCGCCACGCCGTGCCGGCGCAGCGGCCGGCCGGCGTAGTCGTAGGCGCCGCTCAGTCCGAAGCCCGGCAGGTCGAACGCGTTCACGCGCCGGTCGCGCAGCGCGGCCAGCAGTGGCGCCCAGGTGGGCGCCGACATGCCGCTGCCGTGCAGCAGCACCAGCGGCGCGCCTGCGCCCGCCTCGAGCACGCGCGCGCTGAGCGCCGGGTCGGTCAGGCGGACTGTCCGGCTGTCGGCGGGCACGCCGTACTCGGAGAGCAGCGCCGCCTCGGCGGCCCGGAACGTCTCGGTGGGGAGGGTCGTTGACATGCGACCAGCGTCCCGCCCCGGGCGCCGCGTCTCATCAGGGCGCGACCCTGAGCAGTACCCCGAACCCTCACCGGGCGGCCGTGTGGCGCTCGACCGCGCGCGCGACCTCGACGCGGGACGAGACGTCGAGCTTGTAGAAGAGGTTGCGGATGTGGGTCTCGACGGTCTTCCGGCTCAGGAAGAGCTCGGCGGCGATCTCGGCGTTCGTGCGGCGATCGACGATCAGCTGCGCCACCTCGAGCTCGCGGGCCGTGAGCGCGGCGAGGCCGTCCCCGTCGCGCCGGCCGGCGCGGGTTCGGCGATGCGTGCGGTGGCCGAGGCGCCCGAGCGCCTGCTCGGCCTGGTCGCGGTAACGGCGCGCGCCGCAGGCGTCGAGCTCGGCGGCGGCCCGCTGCAGCGCGGCCACAGCAGCGTCGCGGTCGCCCGCCTGCGCCAGCGCGCGGCCGGCTAGCGCCCGTGCCAGGCCCGCGTCCAAGCGCATGCCGAGGGCGTCCGCGAGGGCGGCCGACTCGAGTGCTCGCGCGGCGGCGACCTGCGGCTCTCCGGCGTCCAGAGCGAGCGCGGCCGCGGCCCGCCGCGCCAGCGCGACGGCGAGGCGCAGCCCCGTCGTCTCCGCCACGGCGTCCGCGGCGGCGACGGCCCGCTCGGCCTCCGGGCGGCGCCCGAGCGCAAGCCAGGCGCGCGCGAGGTGCTCGAGGAAATAGGCGCGCCACTCGCCGGGGAGCTGCTCGAGCTGGGGGCCCGCGACGCCGGTCGCCACCTCGACGCCCCGCGCGTGCTCGCCCGCTCCCCACAGTGCGACGGCGTGGGCCACGGCGGCGTACGCGGACACGAAGCTGGCACCGAGGGGACGCGTGAGCTCGACGCCCTCCTGCGCCGTGGCGAGCGCGTCGTCGAGGTCCCCGACCAGCGCGGCGATGAACGCCCGGTTGAAGATGTACCAGGCGAGCGTCTGGTCGTTGTGCGCCAGGCGCGCCCCCTCGATCGCCCCGTCGAGCAGCTCGGCCGACTCGCCCAGCCGGCCGAACGCGAGCAGGGTGGTGTGCAGCGCCGGGATGAGCATCGGCAGCAGCTCGCCCTGCCCGGTCGCCCGGGCGAGCGCCAGCCCCCGCGTCGCGTGGGCGTTGGCCTCCGGGAAGCGATCCAGGTAGCACTCGGCGCCCGACAGGAACGCCGCCGCGTCCAGCCGCAGCGCGAGCTCGTCGTCCGGCATCGCGTCGACCAGGCCGGCCGCCTCGGCGCGGTGGCGCTCGGCCTGCTCGGTGGCGCAGGCGCACGCGGCGGCGAGCGCGAGCATGGCCGCCGCGGCCGCGGTGAGCGGCCGCCCGCCGAGCGGCCGAGCGACTCCGAGCGCGCGCTCGCCCCAGGCGCACGAGTCCTCGTAGCGCATCTGGAAGAACGCGTCCGCAGCCAGCGTGATCATCAGCGACGCCGCCTGCGGCGACGCCTGGTCGGCGAGGTCGCCGAGCGCCGAGACGAGCCGGGCGTGGGCCTCCGCGTGGCGGCCCAGGAGCTGCTCGATGCCCGCGCAGGCGGCGGTCAGCTGCACCCGCAGGTCGAGCGCCTCGTCCGGCGCGAGGAGCAGGCTGTCGACGAGCCCCGCGTGCGCCTCGGCGAACTGCCCCACCGCCGCGAGCGCGCCGGCGCGGGCGGTGAGCAACCCCACGCGGTCCGCGGGGGGCGCGGACTCGGGCAGCAGGCGCAACGCCGCGGCGAACCAGCGGGCGGCGCCGGCGGGCGCGTGCTGGGCGACCGCTTCGCCCGCCTCGCGCAGCACGGCGATTGCCGCGGCGTCGCCGTGCCGGCCGGCCTGCTCGACGTGGTGGGCCCGCGCGGGGGCCGACGCGCCGCGCGCCGCCAGCGCGGCCGCGCAGCGCTCGTGCGCGCCGAGCCGCCAGCCGCCCGGCGCGGCCGCGTACACCGCTGCCCGCACGAGCGGGTGGCGGAAGCGGAAGCGCCGGGGGACGTCGGTGGGGCGGACGAGGTCCCGGGCCAGCAGCTCGTCGAGCGTCTCGATCGCCACCGCCTCCGGGACGGCCGCCGCGGCGGCGGCCAGCTCCGGCTCGAACGGGTCGCCCGCCACCGCGGCGCCCTCGAGCAGCCGCCGGGCGTCCTCGGGGAGCAGCACGAGCTCGGCCCCGAGCGCGGCGACCACGGTGTCCGGCACCCCGCCGCCCGCCAGCGAGACGTCGGCCACGGACGGCATCGCGGCCAGCTGGCGCTGCAGCGATGAGGCAAGCTGCTGCAGGTAGAACGGGTTGCCGCCGCTCTCCTCGCACAGGGCGGCGGCGACGCTGTGGCTGACCGACGGACCGAGCAGCTCGCGCGCCTCGTCGGGACTGAGCGCGCCGAGCTCGACGAGGCTCAGCGCGCCCGCGTGACGCGCCCGCTCGAGCGCGGCCCACAGGCGGTCCGGGATCTGTCGCGGCCGCAGGCCGAGCGCGAGCAGCACCGCGGCCGCCGGCGGCCGGCGCAGGAGCGCGCCGATCAGCTCCAGCGACCCGGAGTCGGCCCAATGCAGGTCGTCGAGGACCAGCACCAGCGGCTGCGTTGCGGCGAGCCCCTCCAACAGCCGGCGGACGGCCCGGTGCGTGCGGTAGCGCTCGTCGCGCAGTGCCGCGCCGGTCCCGCCGCCGGTCGCCGGCAGCGACGGCAGCACATGGGCGAGCTCCGCCCGGGTGTCGTCGTCCAGCCGGCCCAGCGCTCGCGGGTCGAGCGTCTGCACGTACTCGTCCAGCGCGTCGACGAAGATCCCGAACGGCAGCTCGTGCTCGAGCTCGGAGGCGCTCCCGGACAGCACGAGGCAGCTCCGCCGGTCCGCGCGCGCGCCGAGCTCGGTCAGCAGGCGGGTCTTGCCGATTCCGGGCTCGCCCAGCAGCGCGAGCGCGCCCGAGCGCCGCCGCTCCAGCTCGGCCAGCACCTGGTCGAGCGACTCGAGCTCAGCGGCACGCCCGACTAGCTGGTCGGCCGGCTGGGGCATCGTGCGCGTCCTTTCAGGGCGAGCATAACCCACCCTCCTTCGCGCTTCAGGGTCCAGATCAGGGTCGCGCCCTGATGTACGCGAATCGGCGCAACGGCACCGTTTCGGCCATGCCCCGGACCTTCCCCCTCACCCACCCCGCGCGGCAAAACCCGAACGCCGCGAACACGCTGCCGGCGGCGCGCGAGCTCGCCGCCCGCGTCAACGACGGCCTCCACGTCCTGCTGCTGTGGCACCCCGCCGCCGACACGGTCACGGTGTCGGTCGCCGACGACCGCACCGGACGCCGCTTCGAGACCCCGGTCGCCCGCGACCGCGCGCTCGACGCCTTCTACCACCCGTTCGCCTACGTCGCCTAGGACCGCGCGATGAGCACCAGGACCCGAATCGCCCACAACGGCACGCTCGTGCTCGGCGGCGGCTTCGCCGGCGCGAGCGTCGCCCGTCGGCTCGGCCGCGCCGGCGCCACGATCGTCAATCCGACCAACTTCATGCTGTACACGCCGCTGCTGCCCGAGGCGGCGGCCGGCAGTGTCGAGCCGCGCCACGTCGTCGTGCCGCTGCGCGCCATGTGCCCGGACGCCGACCTGCTGCTCGGCTCGGCGGTCGAGCTCGACCCCGAGCGCCGCGTCGTCGCGGTGGAGTCCGAGGCCGGCCGGTTCTCGGTCGCCTACTCGGACCTCGTGATCGCGCTCGGCGCGGTCACCCGCACGCCGGCCGTGCCCGGCCTGCGCGAGCACGCCCTGTGCCTGAAGGACCTGCCCGACGCGATCCGCCTGCGCAACCACGTGCTGCGGCGGATCGAGCTGGCCGATGCCGCGCCGGACACGGCGCGGCGCCGACTGACGTTCGTGTTCGCCGGGGCAGGCTTCGCCGGCGTCGAGGCGCTCGCGGAGCTGCAGGAGCTTGCGGCCGCAGCGCTGCGCCGCCACCGGCGGCTCGCCGGCATCGAGCCGCGCTGGGTGCTCGTGGACCATGCGCCGCGGATCCTCGGCCAGGTGCCCGAGCGGCTGGCCCGCTCAGCCGCGCGGACGCTCGCGCGGCGCGGCGTCGAGATCGTCAGCGCGACCGCGCTGGCATCGGTTGAGGCGGGGGCGGCGGTGCTCTCCGACGGCCGCCGCCTTGAGACCGAGACCGTGGTGTGGACCGCCGGCATCGCCGCCAACCCGCTCGCGGCCCGGCTCGGGCTGCCGCTGGACGAGCGCGGGCGGGTGCCGGTCGACGCCACGCTGCGCGTCGCCGGGATCGAGCACGTCTGGGCGCTCGGCGACTGCGCCGCGGTACCGAACGAGGCCACCCCGGGGCAGCTCGACCCGGCCACCTGCCAGCACGCGCTCCGCCAAGCGCGGCGGCTCGCGCACAACCTACAGGGACGGCCGCGCCCGTACCGCTACCGGACGCGCGGGCAGATGGCCACGCTGGGGCGCCGGCACGGCATCGCGGTGCTCGGGCGCGTCCCGGTCGCCGGGCTGCCCGGCTGGTTCGTCGCGCGCGGCTACCACCTGGTCCAGCTGCCGCTGCGGGCGCGCCGCGTGCGCGTGCTGGCGGACTGGCTGACCGCCGCCCTGTTCCGGCGCGACGTCGCCGAGCTCACCGTCGCGGGGGCGCCGTGATGCTCTACGACACCCGGCCACCCCGGGCGCCGGCCGGTGGTCGGAGAGCCGGACGAGCTGCCCCGCGACGCCTGACACGTTCCACTCACGACAGCAAGGAAGACCAACCATGATCGACTTCACCATCGAGACCCGGATCGACCGGCCCGTCGCCGACGTGTTCGCCTACGCCACCGATCCGGCCAAGCTGGCGAGCTGGCAGACCAACACCGTCTCCGCCGTCCAAGAGGGAAACGGGCCGATCGGCCTCGGGACGCGCCTGCGGGAGGTGCACCGCGGTCCGGGCGGCAAGGAGATCACCAGCGTCGTCGAGGTCTCCGCGTACGAGCGCGACGCCGCCTTCGGGCTTCGGATGCTCGAGGGCTCGATGCCGATCCACGCCGACCTCGCCTTCGCGCCGAGCGACGGCGGCACCGTGCTGCGGTTCCGTACGTTCGGGCAGCCGACGGGCACGATGCGGCTGCTCCAGCCCGTGCTGCGCCGCGCGCTGCGCCGGCAGTTCGCGAAGCACTGCCAGAACCTCAAGCGCGTGCTCGAGTCCGACGGAAGCGACGCCGCCGGGACATAGACATCAGGGCGGCGCGGCGAGCGCCTCTTTGTCCACCGGCTGCCGCTAGGCGATCAGCCGGCGCGCCTCCTCGAGGTCGTCCGAGCGGTTCACGGTCAGCGCGAGAGCGGCGAATCGTGGCGATCCGCGATTCGCCTTCAGACGGCGGGTTCCGAGGCGCGACGTGCCATGGCGGGGATCGACGCCGCCAGTCAGATCACTGGGCCGGGGAGGATTCGAACCTCCGTCTGTCGGGTTATGAGCCCGCTGCTCTGACCGCTGAGCTACCGGCCCGCGCCGCAGCGAAGGCTAGTCGGCGCGGGCCGCGCGCCGCGCGGACGGCAGCTGCGGGCCCAGCGCCAGGGCGACGGCGCGACCGCGGCGCGCCACCGCCGCGCCGCCGGTGGGCGTCCGCCAGGCGTCGCGGCCCGCCGGCGTCGAGTCCGGCAGTCCCTCGTCGCCCCACGCGCGCAGCGCCGCGGCGAACTCGGCCGCGTCGCGCGCCGAGTCCCACGTCCAGCGGGCGACCAGCGCGCGCGCGTCGCCGCGCGCGAGCAGCGCGTAGCGGTCGCCGCCCCACCCGGCGGCCGCCGCGGGCGCGCCGGTGCCCCCCGCCCGGGCCAGCAGCTTCTGCGTCTGCCACTCGCCGAACGTCGTCGCGCGCAGCCGCCGCCAGCCGGCGCCGAGCGCTGCGATCGGGCCTTGCAGCGACACGCGGCGCGGCTGCTCGACATTCAGGTACGCCCGCGGGTGCATCACCTGCTCGGTCGACGCGGGCGGGCGAAAGCGCAGCGCGGCGTCGACGACGTCCCAGCGGCCGCCGCCGACCGCGAGCAGCCGCGTGACGAACCGCTCGCCGGACGTGTACGGGAACAGCAGCTGAGCGGTCAGGAACGCCGGCAGGTTGCCGCTGTCCTGGAAGGCGGAAGCGACCACGCCGCCGAGCAGCTCCTCCTCGTCGAAGCGCGCCCTGGCGTAGCGGGACATCATCACGGTCGCGGTTCCCTCCACAAGCGCCGTGTAGGCGAGCGCGCGGTCGCCGCCGAGCGCCAGCTCGTCGACGTCGAGGTCGAACCGCTGGCCCTCGAGCGCGTGCGTGAGCTCGTGCGCGACCGTCATCTCGTACAGCACGCGGTTGGCGGTCTGCGCGCCCTTGACGATCCGCAGCCGGCCAGAGCGCGGGTCGTAGTAGCCGGCGACGCTCTCGCCGAACGTCTCCGCCGCCGTCTCGGCCAGGTCGGTGCCGCGCGGCACCAGCCCGAGCAGGGTCAGCACCTCGGCGTCGGCGCGGCGCCGCGCGGGCGGGTAGTCGGCGTCGAGCGAGGCCAGCCCCTCGCGGCGCGCCTGCCGCGGGGTGACGGTCAGCGGCAGGGGCCGGCGCGCGAACCGCAGGCCGCGCTCGTGCTCGACCCGCTCGGCGATCCGCGCGACGCTGTCGGGCCGCAGCGGCGCCGCGGCCCGCTGCTCGCCGCCGCCGTCGCCGGCGAAGGCCAGCACGCCCAGCACCAGGGCGAGGCAGGCGACGATCGCGAACGGCACGCGTCGATCGTAGGGCCGGTGCGGCCTGCTTTGATTCTGCGCCCGCCCGATGGACCCGAGAAAGGACCCGCAGATGCCGGATCGCGCAGCCCTCGTCACCGGAGCCTCGAGCGGAATCGGGCTCGCGATCGCCCGGATGCTGGGCGACGAGGGCTACGGCCTGACGGTGGCGGCGCGCCGGCCCGAGAAGCTCGCCGGCGCCGCGGCGTCTCTGCGCGCGGCCGGTTGCGACGTCGAGGAGGTCGCCGGCAACATGACCGGCGAGGAGGACATCAAGCGGATCGTCGCGGCGCATCGCGACCGCTGGGGCCGGCTCGACGTGCTCGTCAACAACGCAGGCGTCGGCGTCGGGGCCGCGATCGCCGACGCCGAGACGAAGAAGATCGACCTGCAGCTCGCCGTCAACCTGCGCGCGGTGATCCTGTTCTACCGCGAGTGCGCCGACCTGCTGCGCGCGGCCGGCGCCGAGCATCGCAGCGCGCTCGTGGTCAACACGTCGTCGCTCTCGGGCAAGTTGGGCCAGCCGTGGCTGAGCGTCTACTCCGCCACCAAGGCCGCCGTGATCGGCTGGACACAGGCGATGAACAAGGAGCTCAACGGCGACGGGATCAAGTCGGTCGCGCTGTGCCCCGGCTTCGTCGACACGCCGATGAGCGAGTTCATCCGCGAGCACGTACCGCAGGAGGAGATGATCAAGCCGGAGGACATCGCGGAGTCCGTCCGCTTCGTGCTGCGCACGTCGCCCTACTGCGTCGTGCCAGAGATCGTCTTCCAGCGCCCCGGCGAGGCGACGCTGTGAGCAGGGCGCCGCGCGCGGGCAACGGAGCAAAGGCGGCTTGCACTTGAGGCTCGGCTTGCACATCGGCTACTGGGGCCTGGGCCTCACGGCGGCCGAGCAGCTCGAGCTGACGCAGGAGGCCGAGCGGCTCGGCTACGACTCGATCTGGACCGCCGAGGCCTACGGCTCCGACGCGGTCACGATCCTCGCCTGGATGGCTGCGCAGACCGAGCGGATCCGGCTCGGCTCGGCGATCGTTCAGATGCCGGGACGCTCACCGGCGATGACCGCTATGACGGCCGCGACGCTCGACCAGCTCTCCGGCGGGCGGATGCTGCTCGGCATCGGCTCCAGCGGGCCGCAGGTCGCGGAGGGCTGGCACGGCCAGCGCTTCGCGCGCCAGCTCCAGCGCACGCGCGAGTACGTCGAGGTGGTGCGGATGGCGCTGCGGCGCGAGCGGTTGGAGTACCACGGCGAGACGCTCGAGCTGCCGCTGCCGGACGGGCCCGGCAAGCCGCTCAAGCTGACGATCGCGCCGGTGCAGGAGCGGATCCCGATCTACGTCGCGGCGATCGGCCCGAAGAACACGACGCTGACGGCCGAGATCGCCGACGGCTGGCTCCCGACGCTGTTCTCGCCCGAGCACGTGGCCGAGTTCCGGCCTTTGCTCGAGGAGGGCTTCGCGCTCGCCGCGGGCGGCGGCAAGTCGCTCGACGCGTTCGACATCGCGCCGACGGTGAACGTGCTCGTGTCCGACGACACCGACGCGGCGCGCGACGCGATGCGCCCGTACCTCGCGCTCTACGTCGGCGGAATGGGCGCGCGCAAGCAGAACTTCTACAACGAGCTGGTGCGGCGCTATGGCTTCGAGGACGCGGCCCGGACGGTGCAGGACCTCTACCTGGAGGGCCGCAAGGAGGAGGCGGCCGCCGCGCTGCCCGGCGCCCTGATCGACGCGGTCTCGTTGTGCGGCCCGCCCGACGCCGTGCGCGAGCGGCTGCGGCTGTTCGCCACGGTGGGCGTCGGCACGCTGATCGTCTCCCCCATGGCCTGGTCGCTCGAGGAACGCCGGCGGCAGCTGCGGCTGGTCGCCGAGCTCGCTGCGTGAGCCTCCCGGCCGACCTCGTCGTGCGCGCGCCCGTTCGGGGCGAGGAGGGCGCGATCGCCGCGATGATCGCCGCCTGCGACGACAGCTACCGCGAATGGGCGCCGCCCGGTTGGCAGCCGCCGCCGCCGGGCCGCGAGCTCGACCGCTGGCGCGGGCGGATAACCGACGGCTCGTGGTGGTCGCGGATCGCGGTCGAGCCGGACGGGCGCGTGGTGGGGCTCGTCTGCTTCACGCAGGCGGTGGTCCAGCCGGTGGTGCCGCGCCCGGGCAAGCTGCCGCTGCGCCTGGTGCCGAACGACGGAGGAGCGCTCGAGCTCGAGCCGATCCCGCACCGCGCGCACGTGTCCGCCGTGTTCACGCATCCCGACCGCTGGCGCGAGGGGATCGCGGCGGCGATGCTCGCGCTGGCCGAGGAGCAGATTCGCGCCGACGGCTATCGCGAGGTTCAGCTGTGGACGCCGCGCGACGCGCCCGCACGCCGCTTCTACGAGGCGACCGGCTGGCGTCACGACGGGCGCGAGCAGTGGCTGGAGGAGCTCTCGCTGCCGATCGTCGCCTACGTCAAGCGGCTGTGAGCTTGCGCATCTACCTCGGTGCGTTCGGCGACCCGGGCCATGCGTTCCCGATGCTCGCGCTGGGCGAGGCGCTCACCGCCCGCGGGCACGCGGTCGCGCTGCAGACGTGGCGGCGCTGGGAGGAGCCGGCGCGGGCGGCCGGGATCGCGTTCGCCGCCGCACCCGAGTACCAGGTCTTCCCGACGCTCGAGCGGCCGCTCGAGCCGTATCAGGCAGCCGCGCGGGCGGCGCTTGCGACCGTGCCCTCGGTGCGGTCGTTCGCGCCCGACATCGCCGTCTCGGACGTCATCACGCCGGCGCCGGCGCTGGCCGCGGAGCTCTGCGGCGTGCCGGTGGGGACGCTGGTCCCGCACGTGCACCCGTGGTCGGCGCCCGGCTTCCCGCCGTACTCGATCGGCGCCCGGCTGCCGCGGACGCGTGTCGGCAGCTGGTGGTGGCGGCGCTTCGACGGCGTCGTCGCGAACGGCCTGGAGCGCGGCCGGCGCGAGTACAACGACTGCCGCGCGCGGCTGGGATTGCCGCCGCTGCCGTGGCTGCACAGCGGCCTCTCGCGCGGGCTCACGCTGATCGGGACGCTGCCCCAGCTCGAGTACCCGCGGCGCTGGGAGCCGTGGCTGCGCGTCGTCGGGCCGCTGCTGTGGGAGCCGCCGGGCGAGCATGTCGCGCCGCCGCCGGGCGATGGGCCGGTCGTGCTGGTCGCGCCGTCGACCGCGCAGGACCCCGAGCACCGCATGCTGCGCGCGGCGCTCGCCGGGCTCGCGCACCAGCCGGTGCGCGTGATCGCCACTTACAACGGGCGCGAGCCGGACCCGCCGGTGGCGGTCCCGGGGAACGCCGCGCTCGTCCCGTGGCTGTCGTACGCGCGGTCGATGCCCGCCGCCGACGTCGTCGTCACCCACGGCGGCCACGGGACGCTGGTGCGCGCGCTGTCCTGCGGCTGCGCGCTGGTCGTGTGCCCGGCCGCCGGCGACATGGCGGAGAACGCCGCCCGCGCCGACTGGGCCGGACTCGCCGTCCGGCTGCCCCGCCGGCTGCTCGGCCCGCGCGCGCTGTGCCTGGCGGTGGCGCGCGCGCTGGGAGACGCGCGCATCCGCGCCCGGGCGCGCGCCATCGCTGCCTGGATCGCCGAGCACGACGGCGCGCGGGCGGCCGCCGCCGAGCTCGAGGCGTGGGCCGACCGAGCCTAGAGTGCGGCTGGCACGCTCAGGTTGGCGTGCCCGCGGGCTCCGGAACGTGGACCGCCGGCGCGCGCGTCTGGCGGACCCAGACGGCGGCGCCTTCGCCGAGCTGGAGCCGCTCAGCCTCGTCGCGCGTGACCTGCGCGGACACCCGCTCCCCGCCGTCCAGCAGCAGCTCGACGCGGACCTCGAAGCCGAGGTGGACGACGCGCGCGACCCGCCCCGGCCGCGCCCCGTCGCTCACCTCGTGCGCGAGCGAGAGGTCGTGCGGCCGCACGAGGACGTCGCCGAGCCGGCTGACCGGCCCGAGGAAGCTCATCACGAAGCCGTTGGCGGGCTGGTCGTAGAGCTCGCGCGGGCCGCCTACCTGCTCGATGCTGCCGTGGTCCATCACGGCGATGTGGTCGGAGATCGCCATCGCCTCCTCCTGGTCGTGCGTGACCAGGACGGTCGTGACGTGGACCTCGTCGTGCAGCCGCCGCAGCCACTCGCGCAGCTCGGCCCG
>Ga0307415_100000344_pt1 | contig 19992 bp, 15 predicted proteins | sample DK1Cmetagenome_FD_204524 | JGI IMG/M metagenome (GOLD analysis project Ga0307415, IMG submission 204524) | Maize rhizosphere microbial communities from greenhouse at UC Davis, California, United States - DK15-C-2 | ecosystem: Host-associated > Plants > Roots > Rhizosphere > Soil | place: USA...
TGGCTGCGGCCGGTGACGACGGAGCGACGAAAAAGTCCATCTGCGGGCGCTTCTGTCGGTCTTCGTTCACCCGGAACACGACCGATGTCGGCTGGCCCAGCAGTGGCTCGGCCAGACGGGACAGAATGGTGGAGTGCTTGGTCTCGTTCCATTCCACGGCGAACTGGTCGGGTGCGCCGATGATCAGCCGCCCTTCGTCCAGGGCGATGGCCTCGGTGGGCTCGAGCCACGTACGGATCGTGTGGTCGGGAAGTTCACGATGGGCTTCGTCGAGAATGCGCTTCCAAGCGTCTTTAGCGGACAGCTGCATCGGTACTCGAAAACGGAAGGGATTTTTTCCAGGGCGAGAGATGTTACGGGCGAGGTATGGAAATGTCAATCGGGGCTTGACAGAAAAAAATTTCGTCGGACACGGAGGAGGCGAGGAGCATGGAGCAAACGTAAATGACGCACATTTTTTCCCACTGTTCTCAACGTTTTCAACGTTCTCCACTGCTTTGTGATGATCCAGTCGGCTCCGGCTTGGCGGCTCTCCGCCTCGTGCAGGCGGTTTGCCTTGACCCCATCGCACCAGTGCGAGTAAGTTCCACGGCTCATTTTGGAGGACCACTCGAATGAAGCCGTCGTATCGGCCGCGAAACAAGCGCCGGATCAACAAGCACGGATTTCGCGCCCGGATGGCAACCCGGTGGGGCCGGGCAGTGCTGTCACGCAGACGGAAAAAGGGCCGGAAGCGCCTGACCGTCTCGCTCCCCTCGAAACACGGGGGCTCCTGACGGCAGAGGCGCGCCTGCCGCGAGCTCATCGGCTCGCGCGGGCGTCCGACATCCGCCGCTGCCTCACTCAGGGCCGGCGCCGCCGACTCGAGCACGTGGACATGATCTGGATCGACAATCAAACGGGCCAACCACGGATGGGACTCATCGTCCCGAAGTTTCAGACGTCCGCGGTGGCCCGGAATCGTTTACGCCGCCGCCTGCGAGAGATCTGGAGGCGGGATATTCAGATGCACCAGCCGGCCGGCGATCTCGTGATTCGGACCCGACGCGAGGCGTACCAGGCCAGCTTCGAACAACTCCGATCCGAGCTGCTGGCCTGGCGCGACGCCGTGCTCGCGCGCGGGTGAAGCATGGGACAGCTACTGCTGGTTCCCCGGCGGCTGGCCGGAGCGTTGATCCGCGGCTATCAGCTCATCGTATCACCGGTCTTGCCGCCGAGCTGCCGGTTTACTCCCTCATGCTCCCAGTACGCGCTGGAGGCTGTCACCCGACACGGTGCCCTGAGAGGCAGCTGGCTCGCCGCTCGTCGACTCGCCCGTTGTCACCCGTTCCATCCGGGTGGCTTCGACCCCGTTCCTTGAACTCGGTGAACTGATCCATGGACCGCCGTACCATCGGGGCGATTCTGCTGATGATGGCCATCGCGGTGGCGCCGGCAATTTTCTTGAAGAAACCGCCGCCACGATCGAGCGGGCCGGCAACGTCTCAAAGCCGCGCCGCAGACAGCCTGGCACGACTTCCGGCCGGGGACAGCCTGGGCACCAGGCCGGCGACTCCAGCGGGAAGGACTGATTCGGCGGCACGGACCGGGACAGATAGCACCAGCGTCCCGGGTCCGGGCCTGGCCGGGATCTCTACCCCGAATACCGTTCGCGTCACCTCTCCGTTGTACACCTACGGTGTCAGCACTCGCGGAGCACGTCTGATCCAGGCGACTCTCCCGCGTTACCGCTCAATGGCGCCGACGGACCAGGGCCGGACAGCTCAAATTCTGCCAGATGACAGCCGCCTGCTCGGACTCACCCTGGTGGTGGGCCAGGACACCGTACGGCTTGATGATTGGACCTTCACGGCCTCGGCCGAGAGTCTTGCGGTCACGAAGCCCACTCCCCTGCACCTCCGGTCCACTCGCGATGGCATCGACGTGGACCTGACCTACACCTTCCGGCCCGACGACTATCGGATCGATGTCAGCGGCCGGGCAACCGGCGTCGGCCCCAATGGAGGTCTGCTGGTCATAGGCTTGGGTCCTACGATTTCGAACACCGAAGCCGATTCCACCGAAAATCACCGAGCTCTCGCCCTGGTCACCAAGCACGATGATACCGAACGGCTGGACTTCGGTGGACTCAAGCCAGGCGAGCCCAAGACGGTGAGCGGACCGCTCGAATGGGCGGCGGTGAAATCGAAGTACTTCGTCACCGGCGTGTTAGCCTACGACAGCACCGGCGGAATCATCAGCGGGGTCCGGGCGGCCGCCGAGCCTGCAACCGGCAAGCATTCTACCCGGGCCGATATACGGCTCAGCCTGCCGCTGCCCCCGAGCGGGAACTTCAGCTACACCGTCTACGCCGGTCCCATGGAGTACGATCGGCTGAGCCGACTGGGACACGGCTTTAACGATGTAAACCCCTATGGGTGGCCCGGCTTCAGGACCGTAATCCGTCCCCTGGCTGCCGGTGTCCGCTGGCTCCTGGTCTGGATGCACGAGCACCTGCACCTGGCCTACGGCCTGGTGCTGATCTTTTTCGGAGTTCTGGTCCGGCTGCTGCTCTGGCCGCTGAATCAGAAGGCCATGCGAGCCAACATGCAGCTCCAGTCGGTTCAGCCGCTGATGAAGGAGATTCAGGAGAAGCACAAGAACGATCCCCAGAAAGTTCAGCAGGAGATGTTCAAGCTGTACAAGGAACATGGGGTTAACCCGCTGGGCGGCTGCTGGCCCATGCTGCTGCCCATGCCGGTGCTGTTCGCCTTGTTCTTCGTGTTCCAGAATACCATCGAGCTCCGGGGCGCATCATTCCTCTGGCTTCCCGACCTTTCCCGGCCCGATCCACTGTACATCATTCCTGTCCTCATGGGGCTTTCGATGTTCGGCCTCAGTAAGGTGGGGCAGATGGGAATGGAGCCGAATCCCCAGATGAAGATGATGCTGTATGTCATGCCGGCTATGATGACGTTTCTGTTCCTGAACTTTGCCTCGGGCCTGAACCTCTACTACGCGGTCAGCAACATCGCCAGCATTCCCCAGCAATGGCTGCTGGCCCGGGAACGGCAGAAGCGCACCGCCCGGACCATCGTCGAGGTCAAGACGCGCACTCAGGACAGCCCCAGGCGAGCAAAGCGAAAAGCCTGAGCCGCGACCGTCTCTCTCCTGGAATGGGCTAGCCACGCCGCTGCTGCACCCCCATTAGTTCCCTATGCTCTCCGATCCGATCGCCGCTCTGGCCACGCCGCCGGGCCGGTCTGCCCTGGCTGTCCTTCGCGTCAGCGGGGCGGGGGCGTTCACGGTGGCGGAACAGGTCATTCGGGGGTTTTCGCTGAATCCGCCCCGGCGGGCCACGCTGGCGGACTTCCATGATGCAGACGGGCAGCTCATCGACCGTGGTATCTATGTGGCGTACCCGGGGCCTCACAGTTACACCGGTGAGGATCTGGTAGAACTCTCCTGCCATGGGGGCCTGGTGGTCCCCAGCCGCCTCCTTGGTGCGCTCACCACGGCGGGGGCCAGACCGGCTGCACCGGGCGAATTCACCCGCCGGGCGGTGCTGAACGGGAAGCTGGACCTCGTCCAGGCCGAAGCCGTCGGAGATCTCATCGATTCAACGGCGCCGGTCCAGGCCGCGGCTGCCCTGCGCCAGCTCGAGGGCGGTCTTTCCCGGCGGCTGGACCAGCTCCGCGAGTCGCTGGTGAACGTTCAGGCACTCCTCAGCTACGACATCGACTTTCCCGAGGAGGACGACGGGCCGGTTTCACCCGCCCGCATCGCCGCAGAGATTGATGCGGTATCGGCGCAGATTCGCCGGCTGGTAGCGACGGCACCATCTGCTGAACGGCTCCGGGAAGGGGCATTGCTGGTGTTTGCGGGAAGGCCGAATGCTGGCAAGTCGTCGCTGTTCAATGCCCTCCTCGGCTCGGAGCGGGCACTGGTGACCGAGGTGCCGGGTACCACCCGTGACGCGATCGAGGCCCACACGGATTTCCTCGGCTGGCCGGTCCGGCTGGCCGACACGGCCGGACTGTGGGACGCTCCAGAGCACATCGACCGCCTGGGTGTGCAAGTCAGCCAGCGGTATGTGTCATCCGCCGATCTTGTCCTGCTCTGCGTAGAAGCCGGGCGTGCCCTGGGGGAGGACGAGGCTGCCATAGCCGGAGAACGTCCCGCGCTGTTGGTTCGGACCAAGGCCGACCTGACGACGGCGCCGGGGGACGGTCTTCCGGTCTCTGCTCTGACCGGCCAGGGGCTGGGCCTCCTGCGCCAGGAGGCTGCCGGGCGGGTGTTTGCGGACCGGATTGCACTGGCCGATCTGGAGCCCGGACTCTCGAGGGAGCGGCATCGGGTCGCGCTCAGCCGAGCCCTGACCGCCCTTGCGGACTCGGCATCGCACCTGGGCCGGCATGGCGATGCCGTCCTGGCTGCGCATCACGTGCGCGAGGCTACGAGCGCACTGGATGAGTTGCTGGGAGCTGTCGATGTGGAGGAGGTGCTGGATCGGGTGTTCGGGAGCTTCTGCGTAGGGAAGTGAGCTTCGGCTCTCAGGCTGTTTGTATTCCTCTTGCCAGGTCTTCGGCTGCCTGAAAGTCCTGCGCAGGGGCGCGCAACGCGTCGGCCAGTCCGCGCTCAGCCACCAATGCCTCGGTCATTCGATAGCCCAGGTAATACCCCGAGCGTTCCGGGATCACTCGGCCGCTTACCAGGCGGGCGGACGGGCTCATCCCACCGGAGAGATATCGTAGCCGGAGTCCCAGGCCGCTTCGATCGAGATCGGGCTCGACCGCTCGGCGTAAGAACGATTCCATCTCCCGAAGTCGGTGATACTGGCGGCGGGGATACCCGAAGTAATCGGCCGCGTCGAATCCTGGAGCCAACGCCTGGGCTGCGTGTACCGCGAGGCCTTCGTTGATCAGCAGCTCGCGAAGGCTGGCGCGGCTCCCGGTCGCCCAGTAGTCGTAGTATCCGCCGCTCTCGGCCACCAGGCGGCGCATGTCGCTGGCGCTGGTGGGGGAGGTATACCGGACGCTATGGGCCAGCTCGTGCCCAATCCAGAGGGGGATCAGATCGGGCGGCAACCCCATTCCGTAGGTCTCCGGATTCACCCGCCCGGTAAAGTGCTCCAGGCAGATGAACGCCACCCCACGACCTCCGACCACCAGCTCGCCGGCGTTGGCTCCGCCCAGCCCCACCATCAGGTAGGTATCGGTAGGCCGATCGATGCGAAGCAGCTCTTCGGCTCGCTCGATCGCCTCTTCGGCGAGTTGCACCAGATCCGTTGTGGCAGCTAGGCCGTAAAGGTCGCTCCGATTGGCCTTGAGAGCGCTGGTGACGATGGTGCTGGCGTGGGGGGTGTCCGGGTCGAGAACGTAGTTTCGCCAATAGGCGTCGAGGATGGGACGATGACTTTCACGATACTGACGATACGCCGCCTCCCGGTCTGGTGCCTCGAGCACCGCGAAGAAGTCGGGCAGGAGATTGATCAGCACGCGAGACGATACGAAGTCACGGGCTGAGATGCAAGAGAGCGGAGCTTACTCGAGGGGACGGGTTTTCTTTTGCTTGGCGACCTCGTCCAGGAAGCGGCGCTCGGCCGCCGTCAGGCTGGAGATCCCCTTCTCGCTGATTTTGTCGAGCACCCGGTCGACTTCCGCGGCCACCGGATCGGAATCCACCCGACGCCGGGTCCGCATGGGAGTGATCGGAGTCCTTCGCTCCGGCTCGGACGAGCCGGACTGCACCATGACCACGCGTTCGACGGTCCGGGCCGGTTGAGCCGGGGCTCGACGGGAGAGGGACTGGACCCGGAAGAAGAGGTACCCGAACAGTGCGCCACCCACGTGGGCGATGTGGGCGATGCCGTCGTTGGGCCAGAGTTGCGACCCGATCACATCCAGCGCCACCAGGCCAATCACGAGCGTGCGGGCCTTGATCGGCACCGGAATTGGAAAAACGATCAGCTCGGCATCGGGCCAGAACATGGCGAACGCCACCGCCACGCCCAACACCGCCCCTGACGCTCCCACAAAAGGTCCCACTGGGAGCAGCCCGGCTAGCAGGAGCGAGAAGACCGCCGCCCCCACGCCGCAGAAAAGGTAGTACGCCAGGAAGCTGCGGCTGCCCATCCGACTCTCGACCGCGGTACCGAATACGAACAGCATCAGCATGTTAGCCAGCAGGTGGAGCAGGCCACCATGCACGAACATGTAGCTGAGGAATGTCCAAGGACGGGTAAACGCCGTCGAAGGCGAGAACTGCAGGAGGCGATAGACGTCTTGTGAGGTAAAAAGCGTCATGAGCAGGAGCAGCACCACCGCGTTCGCGATGATGAAGCGGCCCACCCATGGTGTGATCCGGTACGAGGGAGATGATTTCATCAGAAAAATGCCCTTACAGCTAACCCGCGGAGGCTACGAGAGATCTTCGGTCCGGCCGCGCCGAGCCACTCGACAGATCTGTTCGCACAGCTCGGGGAAATCCATTCCAGAAGCCCGGGCCGCCTGAGGTAGGAGGCTGGTGGCCGTCATGCCGGGCAACGTGTTCACCTCTAAACAGAAGAGTTCATTGCCCGGTGTCAAGCGAAAATCGACTCTGGAATAGCCGCCGAGCTTGAGAGCTTCATGCGCGAGGAGGCTCAGGCGGCTACACTCGGCCGCGACCACCTCGGGAAGGTCGGCCGGGAAGATCTCCTGGGACATCCCGGGAGTGTATTTGCATTCATAATCGAAAATCTCGTGCCGCGGAATGATTTCCCCCACCGGGAGCGCGCGTCCCGCAAGGACCCCAACCGTGAGCTCGCGCCCCGGAATGAACTGTTCGACCATGACCTCATCGTCGTACTGTCGGGCCAACGCAACGGCTGGATCGTACTCCCGGGCCGACTTGACCACCGTCAGACCCACGGTGGAGCCCTGTTTGGAGGGTTTGACCACGACTGGCCATCCAAAATTACGCTCCACCTGACTTTGCGATGCGGGGGCCATCACCCAGGCTGCGGTCGGCACCCCTGCGGCCTCGAAGAGTCGCTTGGATATGTCCTTGTCCATGGCCATGGCGCTGCCCAGCCGGCCACTGCCGGTGTAGGGCACCCCAACCATCTCGAGCAGGGTCTGGATGGTCCCGTCTTCGCCGCGCCCGCCGTGAAGTGCAAGGAACAGCACGTCGGCATCCCGGACCACCGCAAGGTTTGCCAGCCCGGAGAGGAGGAGCCCGCGCTCGAGAGCCTGGAGCTGAGCAATAGAAGGCGGCTCGGTACCCACTGTCCCGGAGAGCAGCGCGACTTCGTCGGTCTCCGGGATGTAGCCCCGCGCGGTGTCTACCACGGCCACTTCGTGACCTCGGGCCCGAAGTGCAGCGACGACCTGAACGGCTGACGCTATTGCTACGTCACGCTCTGCTGAAGTTCCGCCGGTCAATACCGTTACCCGCATTTAGATCCAGGAGGAAAGCGTCAACGGTAAACAGTGAACGGTGAAGTAGGGAGGCTCCGGGGATTCCCCGGTTCGCCGTTGACCGTTCACGCCTTGTTACCGGGTCCCGATCAGCTGCTGAAGCACGTCATACCGGCTGACGATGCCGATCAATTCTCCATTCTTGCGGACCAGGGCGGCTGGGCTCTCGCGCGTCAGCATGGCCCCCAGTCGGTCGGTCGCGAACGTGGCGTCCACTTCAGGAAAGGGAGAGTCCATCACCTCCCGAACCGGGCGGTCGAGCAAAGTGGGCTGAGCCAGCGCCTTGGTCATGAGCGTCGCTTCCACCAGTCCGCCGACCGATCGACCATCTTCCACCACCGGAATCTGGCTCACTCCCCAGGTGCTCATCAGATTCAGCGCCTGGCGCACGGCGGCGGCGGGTGCCACGCTGACCAAAGGCGGCGCGGTGGGGTGGCGTCGCTCGAGCAGGTCTTCGACCGTCGTTCTGGGGGCTTCCAACATCTGATTTTCCTGCATCCACTCGTCATTAAACACTTTAGAGAGATAACGCTCGCCGGTGTCACACAGAATCGTCACGATCATCGCTGCAGGATCATCGAGCTCGCGGGCCAGCTCGACGGCGAGCGCCACGTTGAGGCCGCTGGACCCCCCGGTGAGAATTCCTTCCTCTCGCGCCAGGCGGCGAGCCATTACCAGCGAGGTCCGGTCCGACACCTGGCGGAACTCATCGATCCAATCGAACCAGATGGTCGTGGGAATCTTGTCTCCACCGATACCCTCGACCTTGTAGGGGTGGCCGGCACCGAGCGAGCGAGTCTGGTGATAGTGGGTATACAGCGAGCCAACCGGATCGCCCGCGATGATCCGGACCTGTGGGTTCTTCTCTTTCAGATACTTCCCCGCCCCAGAGACGGTTCCACCGGTACCTGCCCCGGCCACCAAATGGGTGACTTTGCCTTGGGTCTGCTCCCAGATCTCCGGACCCATGGTGGCGTAGTGGGCTTCGGGGTTGATGGCGTTATAAAACTGGTTGGCCAGTACAGCGCCGGGTGTTTCCTTGACGATCTGCTTGGCCTTCATCACGTAGTTATCCGGGTGATCGGGCGGCACCGCCGTAGGGGTAATCACCACTTCTGCGCCGAAAGCCTTCAGCAGGCGCACCTTTTCCTGGGACATCTTGTCCGGCATGGTGAAGACACAGCGGTATCCCTTGAGCGCCGCCGCAATGGCCAGGCCAACCCCGGTATTTCCGCTGGTTCCTTCGACCACGGTGCCGCCTGGCCGTAGCTCGCCCTTGCGCTCCGCATCCTCGATGATCGCCAGACCGATCCGGTCTTTGACCGATCCCCCAGGATTGACGTACTCGGCTTTGCCATAAATCGGGGTGCGCAGCCCGCCTCCAATTCGAGCCAAGCGGATAAGAGGGGTCCAGCCTACCGTGTCCAGAACCGAGTCATAGGGCCGAAGGTGCTGCGGCGTTCTCACGGAGCTGCGACCTTAGTACGGGGGCCCCGGAACTGCACCGGCTGAAGGAATGGCGCTGCCACCGGCTGACCCTGGTGGAGGGCTGGCGAGAACTGCAGCTCGGGTGAGCCCGCCAGCGCGGCTGAATCGAGAGCGGGGTAGCCGCTGGACTCGGCAATGCGGGTGGAGTCCGGAATGACTCGCCCGGCTGAGTCCACATACAGCCGAAGGAGAACCCTGCCCTCAATGCCCTGCGCCAGCAGCGCTGGCGGATAGCGCACGGGCGACACCGGATTGATCGGCACTGGAGGCTCCTCGGGTGGAACGGCTGGTGCAGCGTCAGCGTGGTCGACCAGCTTCATGGTCCCGTCATCCTCGTGATCACAAGCCAGCAGGCCTGCTGCAAGCACGCAGGGAAATGACAGAAGGGTCGACCAGGCTCGGCCGCGAATCACTGGCGTTCTCCGGCCCGACGCTTGAAATCCGCGAGACGGTTGAGCGCTTCGAGTGGGGTCAGGGCGTTCACGTCCAGCGACTTCAGCTCTTCCATCATGGGGTCCGTTCTGGGCGGCTCGCTGAAAAGCCCGAGCTGACCCGGATCGCGTGAGGCCTCAGGGGGCTGACCGGGAACCATGCGGTGCTCACCCTCCAGAGTGGCGAGGATCTCGCGTGCGCGTGCCACAACCTGAGCCGGAAGCCCGGCCAACTGCCCCACATGGATCCCGTACGACCGGTTCGTGCCTCCGGGCTCCAAGCGATGCAAGAATACGACCGTATCCCCTGCTTCTCGGACTGCAACGTTGTAGTTCCGCGCGTGTTGCAGTCGTTCGGGCAGCTGCATCAACTCATGATAATGGGTGGCAAACATCGTCTTGCAGCCCACCCGGTCGTGCAGGTGTTCGGTTACCGCCCAGGCAATCGCGACGCCGTCGTAGGTGGACGTACCACGACCGATTTCATCCAGCAGCACGAGACTGCGCGCTGTCGCATTATGCAGGATCGCGCTGGTCTCACTCATCTCGACCATGAATGTGGACTGTCCCTCGGCCAGGTTGTCACTCGCTCCGACCCGGGTAAACAGCCGATCGATGACTCCGATGGCTGCATCGACGGCGGGGACGAATGACCCCATTTGGGCCAGCACCACACACAGCCCGATCTGCCGCAGAATGGTCGACTTGCCGGCCATGTTGGGGCCCGTGACCAAAGCCACCCGCTCGGCCTCGGTGAATCGACTGTCGTTGGGGATGAAGGACTCGCGCGGCATCATCCGTTCGAGTACCGGATGCCGGCATTGGCGGAGCACCAGGTCGAACTGGTGGTGCACGAGAGGCCGGACATACTGATTGCCGGTAGCCCGCTCGGCCAGACCAGCCCAGACATCCAGTCTTGCGATTACCTGGGCCGTCTGCTGAACTCGGGAGATGGCCCGGCCAACTACCGCCCTCAAGGCCGCGAACAGCTCGGCTTCCCGAGTCGCGATCCGCTCTTCGGCGCCCAACACCCTCGCCTCGTACTCCTTGAGCTCGGGTGTGACGTACCGCTCGGCAGTGGCCAACGTCTGCCGTCGCTCGTAGTCGGAAGGAATTCGGGCAGCGTGAGTATGGGTAACTTCGAGATAATATCCAAAGACCTTATTGAACCCGACCTTGAGGGACGCAATTCCGGTCCGCTCGCGCTCGCGTTGCTGCAGGGCGGCAATGTACTGCCGACCACCGTCGCGAAGATTTCGGAGCTGGTCGAGCTCGCTGTCATACCCGGGGCGGATAATCTCACCGTCGGTCGTGGTAATCGGGAGCCGCTCGGACAGCGCCTCGAGTTCCGTGCTCAGGTCGGCCAGCAAATCCAGCTGGTCTCCAGCTTCGGCCAACGCCCCGCTTCGACGACCGTCGGGCAATGCCGATCCCGCCAGCTCGGTGAGCGCGCCGGCTACATCGGGGAGCCGCTGAAAGGAGTCGCGGAGGCCGCCCATCTCCCGGGGTGTAGCGCGCGCTGACGCCGCACGCCCGGCCAGACGCTCGAGATCACGAATTCCTTCCAACGCCTCGCGAAGCCGGGCTCGGCCCCGGCCGTCACGTACCATGACATCCACCGCATCGAGCCGACGCTCGATTTCGGCGGGCTCCCGCAGAGGCGACAGCACCCATTGGCGGAGGAGCCGGGCTCCCATGGCCGTCAGAGTGGCATCAATGGTTTCGAGCAGGGTACAGCCCCGCGCCCCGGGCCGGAGCGGCTCGACCAGCTCCAGGTTTCGCCGGGTCATCGGATCGAGCCAGAGGAAGTGCCGGCTTCGCCGCAGGATCGGACGTGAGAGGTGAGGAAGGCCGGCAGGCTGCAGCTCGATCAGATACCGGAGGAGGGCGCCGGCGGCGCCGATGGCGAGGTCGTCTTCCGGTCCCACTCCCAGGCCGTCGAGCGAGGCGAGGCTGAACCGTCGGGCCAGATCGTCTCGGGCCAGAGCATGATCGAACTCCCAGGGCTCCCGCTGGGTGGTGAGGGGCGGAGAGGTTGAGAAGCGGGGAAGCAGGGAGGTGACGCCGGCCGCAATCACGATCTCGGCCGGAGCGAAGCGGGAGAGCGCCTCGTCGAGCTCCGATGGGGCGATGCTCTCCAAGATGAACTCGCCGGTACTCAGATCGATGGCGGCAAGCCCCAGGTCCTCGCGATCCTGACTTGCCCCGTCGCGGCGCTGTACCGCCAGAATCCAGTTGTTCCGCGAACCGGCAACCCATCCGTCCTGCAGCAGGGCGCCGGGCGTGACCGTCTCGACCACTTCCCGCCGGACCAGACCGCGGGCCAGCTTAGGATCCTCCACCTGCTCGCAGATGGCAACCCGGTAGCCTGCGCCCACCAATTGCCGGAGGTAATCTCCCGCGGCTTTCACCGGAACACCTGCCAGCGGTACTCCGTCTCCGCGGGAGGTCAGAGCTATATCCAGGATTTTAGCGGCGAGCTCGGCGTCTTCATTGAACATCTCGTAGAAGTCGCCCACCCGGTAGAACAGAATGGCGTCCCGGTGCTGCGCCTTCATCTCCCGCCAATGCTTGAGCATGGGAGGCGTCGGGGCCGCGCTGTCATGGCTGACGGGAGACATTCAAGCAATATAACGATCACTCATTCCCGTCAGCCGCGATGCGGAGTCTAGTTATTCGCCAATTCGGTCCAGGTGCGCCATGTCCTCTCTGCCGAGCCGGAGCTCCGCGGCGGCAATGTTCTCTTCCACGTGGGCTACCGAGCTGGTGCCCGGGATGACCAGCATGGCAGGCGAGTGGGCTAGAAGCCAGGCGAGTCACCAGGCATTCGGCCCTGGTTCCCGACCGATTTCTCCCGCCCCTCGACCACCTCGTTCCGGTTTGCTGCCGGCTCGCGCGGGCTGAGCTTTGGCGCTACCCTTAGCCATTCCCCGATCAAGGCTTTGAGTGAGCATCTGTCAGCGCTGCGGTGAACGCGAAGCGGAAATCTTCCAGACCCAGCACGTGGGCGAGCAGACCTTCGAGCGGGATCTCTGTGCTACATGCGCCAGGCAGGACTACGGGGTGTTTCTGGGAGCGCTACTCCAGTCCCAGGCTCCCGGAGCTCCACCCCTCACCGATGCAGAAGAGCGGGAGGTCCGTCGAGTACTGGATGACGCTGCTCCGCCCCAGAAAAAGGGTTGAGGGCCGGCCAGCTTCGGCCGACCCCCAGTTCCGCTTTACTCTCCGTGCTCACCGTTCTCGAGTGAATCACTATGCGCCTCGAGAGAGGCTGTGGACGAGTCGGTGACCACTGTTGACATCTCCACGGAGTCGGAGCTGACCTCGAGAGTGTCGGTTACACCTCCGCTCGTTCCTGCCTCCCGCCAGCCCGTAATCTGGCCCTCGAACTGTTGGGCCAGCTGAGCCAGGTTCACCGGCTCGGTCTCCGGCTGCTGTTCTCCACTGGTTACCCGCGCCAGTGCCACCGATGCTTTCTGGTAGCTGCTGTCTACCGCAATGGCCGCCTCATAGGCCTGCGCGGCTGCCTCGGGAAATCCTGACCGCTCCAAGGCAACTCCCAGATTGTTCTGGAAGACCGGAGCGTTGCCTCTCAGCTGCACTGCACGGGCCAGGGGCGGCAGAGCCTCAGTGGCCTTATCCTGCTCGATGTAAATCAGCCCCAGGTTATTCATGGCCCACACATCATGGTCGTCGATCGTGAGCGCACGTCGGTAGGCGTCGATGGCCTCGTCGGCTTTCCCCAGCTGATACCGGGCCCGGCCGAGCAGGCGCAGTCCTTCACTCGAGCTGGGCTCCTGACCGAGGGCCTTCTCGATTCGATCCAGGGCCTCCTGAGGGCGGCCCAGCTCCAGCAGGACCCTGCTGGAGTTGTACAGGCTCTTCCTGTGAGTTGGGTCGAGCTCGATCGAACGATCGAAAGCGCTCAGAGCGCGGTCGCGTTCACCACTCTTCCATGCCGCCATGCCCAGCATGTAGTGGCCCCAGGGATTCTCCGCGTTGCTCTCGGTATAGGCGGAGAAGAGCTGAGCCGCCTCAGAATACTTTCCGGCATCAAAGGTCGACTCGGCCCGTTCGTAGCTGACGGGAGCAACCTCCACCCGCGGTTCTCCCGAACTGTCGGTCACTCTGTTGGAACCCGACACAACCGGCGTGCTGGCGCCGGCGGAGCTGGACGTGGTCGGGGTACGATCAGAACGCCCGCATGCAGCCACCATGGCCGTGAGGGCGAACACCGGAACCGCGAAATAGCGAGACATGGGAACTCCTCCTTCGATGTGGCGCGTGGCGCCGTGAGTAGACCACCGGACGGCACCGGAGAAGGCAAGCTCGCGGCCACGGCGGAGCTGCTGGAGAGGCCCATCGATTTCGTTGCGGCTTAAGTAGTTACTCGAACGGTCGGGGGTCTGAGGCAAGGCACTGTGTTCGGGCGAACACGAGACGGGAGGGGCGAGAGTGTCCGGCAGGACACGTCCTACTCGAGTTTGTCCTCTCGCCGGAGGTTGAGCCGACGCATGATCTTGAGCAGACTGGCGTGGTCGGCCAGGCCCAGCTCCTGGGCAGTTCGGGTGACATGCCAGTCGTTCCGCGCCAGGGCCGCCGCCACGATCTGCCGTTCCGCTTCGGTTCGCAGCGCCTGAAAGGTTTGCTCCCCCGCCGGAGCCCGGGTTGAGCGACTCTCGTCCCGGATCTCGAGTGGTACATGCTCAGGTCGGAGCACCTCGCCGTCCGCTGCGATGATCATGCGCTCGATGGCGTTCCGCAGCTCGCGGACATTGTTGCGGCTCCAGTCATAGCCGAGCAACACGTCGAGCGCATCGCCCGAAAGTTTCTTCGGGCGAATTCCGAACTGCCGGCACATGGCCGAAATGAAGCGAGCGGCCAAGTCGGGAATGTCGGACCGGCGCTCCCGCAGCGGTGGCACCCGCAGCACATGCACGTTGAGCCGGTAGTAGAGGTCTCGACGGAACCCTCCTGAGGCAATTTCAGCCTCCAGGTCCCGGTTGGTGGCGGCCACGACCCGGGCCTCGATGCCAATCGGGCGATTGCCGCCCAATCGAACCACCTGCCGGTCCTCGAGGACCCGGAGCAGTTTTGCCTGGCCCGGCAGCGGCAGCTCACCGATTTCATCCAGGAACAGGGTCCCCCGGCCTGCGGCTTCGAAGGCTCCCTTCCGGGCAGTGGCGGCACCAGTGAAGGCGCCCCGCTCGTGGCCGAACAGCTCGCTTTCCACCAGCGTCTCGGGAAGCGCCGCGCTGTTGATCGCGATGAACGGGGCATCCGGCGCGGCACCTGACCGGTGAAGGTCGCGCGCGACCAGCTCCTTACCCGACCCACTCTCACCCAGAATCAGGACCGGGCTCGGGATGGGGGCGACTCGGGCGATGGCCTCACGCAGGGATTGGATGGCCGCGCTGCTTCCCACCAGAGATGTCGCCAGGCCAAGCTGGCGCTGGAGCGCCGCCACCTCATCCCGCAACCGCCGTCGTTCCAGCACCGTCTCAACTTCCCGAACGACCCGCTCCATGGGTTCGGCCTTGTCAATAAAGCTGTAGGCCCCCAGGCGGATGGCAGCGATGCAGCGTTCGTAGTTGCCGGTACCGGTGTAGACGACCACCGGCACCTCGCTGCCCTGCTGGTCCAGGCGCCGGAGCACCTCGAAGCCGTCCATGCCGGGCATCTCGAGGTCGAGAATCATGCAATCCACCGCGACGTTTTTTACCAACTCCAGGGCCTGGCTCCCTTCGCGTGCAGTCTGGACGTCGTAGCCGCCCAGGCGCTTGAGGTCGTACGCGTATTGCTCAGCGAGGGCAGGGACATCGTCCACCACCAGCACCAGCGTCACGCGGGGACTCCTGCCCCGGCAGCGGGAGGGAGCTCGACGATCACCCGGGTCCCTTTGCCCGGTTCAGTCTCGACTCGCAGTGATCCATCGAGGTCGAGTATCAGCCGCCGCACAATGGAGAGTCCCAGGCCGGTTCCCCCGGGCTTTGTGGTGTAGAAATCGTCGAAGGCGCGGTCCAATTCGCTTTTTGTCATGCCAATACCGGTATCAGCAACCGTGACTTGCAGGCGGCCGGCGCCTTCACCCCCCCGCACCCATGCAGTGGATACCGTCACCATCCCATCGGCCTTTCCGCTCACGCTGTCCAACGCGTTCCCGATGAGATTTTCCAGGATCCGACGGATCACCAGGGTGTCGCCGAGCGCAGGTGGAAGCTGGGGATAGAGCTGCGCCTGGATTCCGCCCGTGTCTCGAGCGGCATTCGCCACGACCTGCTGCACGATGGCGTTCAGATCGCAGGCCTTCCGCTCCAGTTCAGGGGCAAGCCGGTCGTAGTTGCGGGCCAGTGTGTCCAGATACTCCACGCTGGACTCGATGGTCGCCCGCCGAGCTTCGAACACCTCGGGCAGCGAAGCGGGATTTTGCCGGAGAACCTGAGTCATGTGGCGCAGCACGTTACGGATCGGCGTCAGACCGTTCTTGATGTCGTGATTGACTTGCCGAGCCAGGTCCCCAACTGCCGCCCGACGCTCGGCCTCACGCAGCCGGACTGCGCTCGTTCTCAGCCGCTCTGTCATCGCGGCGAGCAGGCGGGACAGCGCGCCGATCTCATCGCTCCGTTCGGTAGCGAAGCTCTGGTCCAGCTGGTCCAGGTCGAGCCGGGAGGTCTTCTGCGCCAGATCCCGGAGCGGGCGGCTGATGCGACCCGATATCCAGGCCGCGGCAATAATGCCGGCGAGAAGGGTGAGTGCCAGCGCGACGAAAAACCAGCGGCTCACACTGCGGCGCAGCGCCTCCAGAGAGTCCAGGGACTGGGTAACTACAAGCCGGGCAGTGTCCAGCGTACCGGGTTGAGCAAGGAGGTCCAGATAGGGCAGCTGCACCGCCCGCACAACCCGACGGTCAGACGACGAAGCGAGAGAATCACCGGGGTAGAGCAGGGTAATGTCCAGGCTCCGGTCGCGAGCGCCGGCGTGCAAACGACCGGTCGCCTCGATGCCACCGATCAGCGTGAGCTCTCGCCCGGCCAGGTGGACGGAATCGATTCGGACAAAGGCCAGCAACGGAGCTTCCGGTGTGCGGGTCCGCACCAGGACAAGGGTGTCAGCCGCCCCCGCCAGAAGCCGGGGCAGGTTCGGCTCCACCTGGTCAAATTGGTTTCGAAAGTGTCCGGAGCTCAGGATACGTCCCCCCCTGTCCTGAATCTGCAGCATCGAGAGCCCAGAGAGACGCATTGCCTGCCCGGCGTAATCCAGAAGGTAAGGCCGGTTGGCCGGATCGCCCTGAAGAGCGAGGCGAAAACGGTTGTCTCGAGCGAGCTGGGTGGCTGTGGCACGCAGGCGGAGACCAACGACTCCGGTTTCCCGGGCCAGGTCCCGTTCCATGACGCGAACCATGGAGGCCACTCGCTCCTGGTATTCCCGAGTCAGCCTTCGGTCGAGTTCGCGGCGAACTCCCAGCGCCAGTGCGCCGAGCGGGATCAGGACCGCCAGCACAACGGCGATGAAGAGCCGGGTACGAAAGCTCAGTGGGTCTGCGTCTCCATGGTGTTGCCGGGGGGTACGATTCGCAGGGTGCCGTCGTAGTCCACCGTGAGCGCCGGGGATCCGCGGCGAACGATGGCTCGGGAGCGGGTGTCGATGAGCGGCTCGGGGTAACCTCTCCGGGTCCATTCCGCCGATTCCCGGCAGGGCGCCACGGAACGAAACGGGAGGGCTACGATGTACCCGGCGTCATTTCCGCGCTCGAGCGCATCGGCGAACCGGACTGGATCGAGACCCATTACACTCAGCGGGGGCCGATCTCCGGCCAGCGCCACGATGCGCTCGGCGAGTTGCCGCGCCACCGGATCCGTCGTCTGGTACACGACGCGGGTGGCAGTCGGAACAGCCGCCTTCATGGAGACCGATAGCGCGCAGGGGCCGTTGTTCCACCAGGCCTGAGACTGCGCCGGACGAGCTTCAGTCTGGACGGCATCTCGGGCCAGGGACAGCCGCGCTGCCGAATCCAGGCTTCCGGCGACCCGCAAGGCACTTCCCCAGTGCCGCAAGAGTGCATACGTACGGTCCCACGGCAGGGGGAACGTCTGAAACTCCGGGTGACGCGCGGCATAGTCGATCACCTGAGGATCGCCCGAGATGACGAGATCGGCACCCGCGTCGAGTGCATCACGGAGGTCTCCTGTTGGTGCCGCCAGAATCTGGAGCACCGGCCCGGTCGCCCCAATTGGAATGTTCATGCGAAATCCCGAGGGGGCGCCGGGCAGATTCACGGAGCCAACCGACCACAGCAGATCCGCAAATAGCTGGGGCAAAGAGTCTCGCACATCGCTCATCCTGACCAGCAGCGTAGTGTCATCCAGGGCGGAGACTGACTCCAGGCCCGCCGACTGGAGCGCAGCTTGGCGCGAATGCCAAGCGGACTCGACCATTTGAGCCGTGAGACTCGAGCCGTATGGCACACGGACACCGTCGCGGAGGGCGAATGTCCAGCTGCGCCCGGTACTATCGGCCCGCCAGGAGCTGGCCAGCGCGGGCTGGAGCTGACCTTGGCAGTCGATGCGTACCAGGTTCTCAAAGAGCTGCCGGAATACCAGCCGCTGGTCTGCGCTGGCGGGAATCGGGGCCCGGGCGAGATCAACCGGCTCGGGAACGGCAAGGGTAATGGTGTCCAGCCGCTGGGCCGAGTCCGCCACCAGGCGGCACTGGTCTGCCAGATGCGGAGTCGCAGCAGAGGGTGGGGACTTGGGGGCGCAACCAGTGAGCGTAAGAAGGAGTGCGCCGCATAGAGCGGCTGCTCCTAGGAACCCGCGACCACGAATGGGCTACCCCCCAATTTCGCTTTGATCTCGGGTACGGCCGAAGCCGCCTCGGCCTTGGTTGCATAATCGCCGACTCGGACCTTGTAGAGCCCACCCTCCTCCACGGTGACCGGATTGAAGCCTTTGGACCTGAGCCTGCTGGAAAGGGACTGCGCAGTGGCGGCGCTTCGCACAGCCGTGATCTGAATTCGGTAACGCAGACCGGCTGGCCGTGGCGTCGCTGTGGTCACCGACTCGGCTTGGGCCCTCGCTGGTGCCGATCGGACGGGCGGGCTCGAAGCACCTGAAGGAGCTCTGCCCGTGGTATCGGCAGTGACGTTGGTCCGGGCCCCCGTGTCGGGCAGAATGGTGACAATGGGCCGCTGTGAGTCGGCGGGGGGCGGGGAGCTGGTCTGGGTGTCACCCCTTTGCTGGTCCGGGGCAGCCGCGAACTGTGCGCAGCGCTGGTTCAGGTATCGCAGCTGATTCTGCAGCTCGATGTTACCGGTCGAGCCGCTAAGTCCTTCCCTGACCCAGCGACACGCCGTTTCAGGTTTCTTTTGATCGAAGTATGTCCGGGCGGCCCAGTAGGCGGTCTGCGGAATGAGGGGACTGTCCGGATAGTCCAGCCGGATCCGCTCGAGATTGCGGGCAGCGCCATCCAGGTTGGCGCTGGCGTAATCGAGTTGAACCAGCCGCAGCAGGGCATCGTCGGCCCAGCTGGACGAGGGATACTCAACCGCAACGCGCTGCAGCTGACGCCGCATGTCGGAGGCGTCGTTCGCGACCATGGCCTGGGTGTACACGATCTGAGGATACAGCGTGTCCGTCGGGGAGGTCGTTGCCAGTAGCCGCTGAACCTGAAGGCGAGCCGAATCGCTCCGCCCTTCCTGGGCATGACGAATGACGTCGACCAGCCGAGGGTCGGTCTGCGCCAGGACGGGAAGAACTGGAAGCGCGGGAAAGACGGAAAGGCAGACGACAAGCCGTTCCACCAGGCGTCTGCTCATGCCGCCTCAGCGCTCCGTATACCGATACGCAGGATCAGATCAGTTACCACCCCACGCTCGTCTGATATCGTCGTGCTCTTGAGTGCCTGATCGGCTACCAGGCAGGCCTTCAGCGCCCGAGCGACTCGTCCCGCGGGCCACCGGCTCAGAACCCGGGACCACCGGGCGGCCTCGTCCTTATAGCCCAGGAGCCCGGCCGGCCGATTCCTGATCAAGGCCTTGAAAATGCCCTCTTCCAGCGCTCGCCCCCGCAAGCCCCTGTCGTAGAGGCTGCGGGCGATGCCCAGCCCGATCAGGGTTGTGCCCAGCAGCGAGACCAGCTTGACGCCCGACATACCAGGCTGGGCCAGAATGGCCGGCAGCAGCGTCACAGCACGGGCGGGGTGATCTTCGAGAACCGCGGACCGCCAGTCCCACTGGGTTTCGCCCTGGCGCACCCCAATCAGCTCTCCAATTCGAGCTGGTGTCAGCGGCTCATCAGCCGGCAGGGAGGCCAGCTTGGCCAGCTCGGAGCTCAAGGCTGCCAGCTCCGATCCAACCGAACGGACCAGATGGTCAGCGGCAGCGGAATCCAGGTTCAGGCCCAACACCCCGGCCCGGTGGAGCACCCACTTTACCGCGCGCTCGGCGGGCAGGGGCTCCAGCCGGACTGTGTAGCACGTCCGCGCCAGCTCTTTATCCTCGCTCTCCTCGCCCGAGCCCTGCACCAGCACCACCAGGGTCTCAGGGCTGGGTCGCTCCAGGTAGCGCAGGAACTCCGACCTGGCTTTGGTCTTCCGTCGCCAAGCTTCAATCTCCCGGATCACCACCACACGGCGGT
>Ga0307415_100000346_pt1 | contig 19904 bp, 21 predicted proteins | sample DK1Cmetagenome_FD_204524 | JGI IMG/M metagenome (GOLD analysis project Ga0307415, IMG submission 204524) | Maize rhizosphere microbial communities from greenhouse at UC Davis, California, United States - DK15-C-2 | ecosystem: Host-associated > Plants > Roots > Rhizosphere > Soil | place: USA...
GCGACAGGAGGCGAAAACTGCCACCGAGCTGGAGCGTGTTCCACGGGGTGCCGAGGCCGGCGAGCCAGGCGCTCGGCCACTGGCCGACCCAGTCGGTGCGAGGCACCAGCGTCGCCCGGATGCGGCCGAGGCCCGGACGGATCTGGACCGTCGTCGTCCCGTTCAGGCAGCAGTCGTGACGCGCCGCGAGGTCAACGCCGTACCAGCGCGGCGCGAGCGTCCATTCGAGCCGGCCGGGCAGGTAGGTCGCGTCGCGGCTGTCCGGTCCGCCGGCGAGGACCGCGACCGCGCTGCCGGACCAGATCGTGCCGCGCGCATCGGCGAGGACGAGCCGCTGGCCCGTCGCCGACGCGATTGCGCTCGCCAGCCACGAGGCGGGCGCGAACGCGACGAGGCCGACGAGGATGCCGACGACGGCGCCGACGATGGCCCAGCGAACCGTCGCACCCCGCGCCTCGACCCACGCCTGCTCGGCGAGGGTCGACTCGGCCCAGCCGGTCGTCGCGACCGTCGGTGTCCAGAGCTGCGGGTTGCGCTTCTTGCGCATCAGGACGTCCCCGACAGCACGACCGTGATCGCACCGCTGTAACCGTTCGCGCCCTTCAGCAGCTGCGCCTCGATCGGCCGCGCGCGCGCGGCGCTGCGCACCTCGCCGATCCAGTTGCGCAAGGCCTCGAACGGCACGGCCGAGAAGGTCATGGTGGCGCGATCGCCTTGCAGCGCGATCTTGCCCTTGCCGCCGAGCCGCTCGGTCGCGGCTCGCAGCGCCTCGGCGGCTTGCTGCGGCGGCACCGGCGACGCAGTCCTGAGCGTCGTGCTCTCGAGCGCCGCGAGCTGCATCTGCTGCCATTGGGCGTCGAGGCGGTCGAGCTCGGCGGGCGTCTCGCGCAGCGTCCTGAGCGCCGGCTGCACCGCGATCAGCCAGACGATGAGGACGCCGACCGCCACCGCCATCGCGACGATCAGCTGGCGCTCGCGCGGCGCACGCGAGCGCCAGAACTGGCCGGCCTGCTGGCGCGCGCCGGCGACGCCGGGCGGCAGCGTGGCGGCGCTGTCGGTGCTCATCAGGCCGACGCTCCGCTGCGGGCGCGGGTGAGGATGAGCCTGCCTTCGCTGGCGTCGACGCGAACGCCGGCCGGGCGCAGCACCGAGCGGAACTGCTCGATCTGGGTGTCGCTCCAGCCGTTCGCCGACAGCGTCAGCTTGCCGGCCTCGTAGCGCAGGTTCTCGACCGGCGGGCGTTCGCCCGGCCAGGCGGCCGCGGCAGCCTGCAGCATCGGCTCGAGATCGCTGTCGCCCGCCTTGCCGGCGAGGGTTCTGAGCGCCTGCGTCTCGCGCAGCATGACGGCCGCGGCATCGCGCTGGATGTCGGCGTCGCCGACGCGCGGATAGGTCTTCTTGACGAGCGCCTGGATCGCGGCGCGGCGCGACTCGACCGCGCTCTTCTGGTGCCAGGCCCAGAGGTTGAGGCCGACGATCTGCGCCGCGACGAGCAGAGCGGCGCCGATGCGCACCGGTCGCCAGGCCGGGCTCATCAGCTGGCGCGCCCAGTCGGCGATCGCGCGCGCGCCGCGCGTCTTGCGGGCGAGATCGAACTGGCGCAGGTTCCAGAGGCTCCGTGCGGCTTGCAGCAGCCGCTGCTCGGTCGGCATGACGTTGACCGGCGCGCCGAGCCAATGCTCGGCGGCAGCGGCGGCCATCGGCGCGGCGGTCCAGCGCGTCGCCGGTGGCGGCGGTTGCGGGACGAGCGCGCGGGCCAGGCCGCCGTCGAGGCGGACGGTGGCGACGCCGTCGACGCTCGCCCACGTCAGCACCGCGGACTCGACAGCGCCGACGCCCGAGGCCGGCGCGTGGAAGTGACCCGCGGGCGGATCGTCGGGCCACGCCATCGGCACGACGCGGTCGACGAAGACACCGCCCTTCTCGAGCGCGGCGAGCTCGTCCTGCAGCCAGGCCTTGTCGACCGCCGCGATCCAGGTCGGCTGGCCGGCCGCGGCGAGCGGCGCGACCGCGAGGTGCACGGCGTCGGCATCGTCGAGGAGCGCCTCCTCGAGGACGCCGACGAGCGCGGCACGCAGGCGCGACGCCGGCGCCTTCGGCAAGGTGATGCGGTGCCAGCTGACGTCGGCTTCCTGAACGACGGCGATCACCACCGAGCGGTTCGGCAGCAGCGCCGCCGCCGCGTGGCCGTGGGCGTCGAGCTCGATGCCGTCGTCAGTCGTGGCGTAGGCGTACTCGCGCCGGCGCGCCGTGGCGCCGGGCTCGTCGATCGAGCCGGCGCGCAGACGTTGGCGATCGGGAAGCTGGAGAACGAGAGTCGACATACGAAAAGCGGCGAAGGCTAACCCGATTCTAGGGAGGTGAACGAAGCGATCCCTTGGCAATCAAGGACTTAGAAGGGCATCTTGCGGCGAAATCGCCGTACTCGTTCTCGCTTTGGCGACTTTCGCCTAGGAGCCCGCCTGATCGCGTGCGGAGACCCGCTCGCGTTGCAGGACGGCGACGTCGAGGCCGCGCCGCTGCACCAGGGAACGCTGCTCGAGGACGATGTCGCCGAGGCGCAGCCGCCCGCGGACCTCGAAGAAATTGGAGCCGACGGCGACCCGCTCGAAACTGGAAGCGGGCATCCCCGGCGCCAGCGCCTGCAGGTCGGCGATCGTCTTCAGCGGCACACGCTGGCGCGACTGGACGATCCGCTCCGCAGTCGCGAGGTCGAGGCCCGCCATCGCCGCGACGAGCACCTCGCGCGATGCCGTGTTGACGTTGATCCACGCCTTTTCCGGCAGCAGGACGACGTAGGGCTCGAGCGCGCGCAGCGCCTCCGGATCGACGCCGAGCCAGCCGAGCTGCTTGACCGAGCGCGGCAGGAGCGGCGGGTCGGCCGGCGCCGGCGGCGCCGCCGCGGCGCCGCTCGCTCCTGGATCGACCGGCTGTGGCGGCGCCGCGTCGCGCAGCGCGCCCGCGATCCTCGTCGCGACGTCGGCCGAGACGCCGACCGTCTCGCACAGCCGCTGCAGCGCCGCCAGCTCGAGCGGATCGACGCGGTTGCCGCTGACGAGGTTGGTGAGGTTGTAGCGCGCCAGCGCGTCGGTGATCGCTCCCGAGAGGAAGGCGTCGGGCGCGTCGTCGGTGTTGTCCTTGTCGAGGGCGAGGAAGGTCGACAGACGCGCCTCGGCGAGAGGCACCGCCCACGGCTCGCCCAGATGGTCGATGCCGCCGTTGCGCGCGTCCTCGCGCAGGATCAGGCGTGCCCAGTCGAGCGCCCCCGAGAGGATCCAGGCCGACTGGGTTCTCGCGCGCTCTGCGGCCTCGACCTGGATCGCGCGCCATTGCTGCCAGACCATGCTGCCGGCGAGGGTGGCGACGAGCGCGACGATGATCATCGCGGTGAGGAGGGCTGCGCCCTCCTGACCGCGACGGCGAGCGGAGCTCGCCGTCGCGGCGCGGTGCAGGGCTGCTCCCTCCCCATCCCCTCCCTCCGGAAGGGAGGGGCCGGCCCCGCCGGGGCCGATTTGTGGTCGGCGAGGCGGTGCGTTCATGGCGCGATCAGCACGTCGCGGACGAGGCTGCCGTTGAGGCCGCTGCCGGGGGCGAAGGCGAGGACGATGCGAACGCCGGTCGGCAGCAGGACGCGCGGCGCCGCTCCGGAGGCGGGCGCCGAGGCCGAGACCGGGGTTGCCGGGCCGACGTCGTCGGCCGACTGGCAATTCGACCAGGCATTGCCGCGATAGAAGTACACCTGCCAGCCCTCGAGCCCTTCGAGCGCGCGCAGCTGGCCGTCCTCGCTGCCCTGGAACTGCTGGGTGCGCAGCCAGCTGTCCTGCAGGCCACGCGTCGTCGCCGTCGACGGCCCGGCCCAGCGCTGCCACACGGAGCCGCGGGCATCGGGGCGCAGCGACCAGAGGACGACCTGCATGCCGCCCTCGGCGCGCCGCGTCAGGCGGACATGCTGGCCGTCGCAGCGAAGTGCCGGGACCGCGCTCGTCTCCTGCAGCGCCGCCAGATCCTGCTCCCACTGCGCGATCACCGTCTCGAGACGCAGGATCTGCTCGAGACGGACCTGGTTCGCCTCGCGCGTCCGGGCGATGCCATCGACTCCTTGCCAAGCCATCAGCGACATGATCGCCATCACGACCATCGCGACCAGCACCTCGATCAGCGTGAAGCCTCTCGCGCAGGAGCCTGTGCTTCGCCGCTGCATCACAAGCGCCCCAGGATGGTCGAGAGCAAGACGAGCTGGCGGCCATCGGCGTCGAGCACGCGGGCGTCGACGCGACGGAAGTTCGGGTTCGGCGTCGGCCGCACGACGCGCTTGCCGGCGTAGCCGCGGCCGAGTTGCTCGCAGGCGAAGTCGGCGTCGCCGATGTCGGGGTACTGGCGCGCGAGCTTGAGCGCGGTGAGGTGGTTGTCGGCGCACCACTGCGCCGCCGTCACATCGGCCAAGCGGGCGGTGTTCGACGTCAGCGAGCCCGCCGCCTTGATGCCGGCGCCGAGCGTGACGGCGACGACCGCGAGCGCGACCAGCACCTCGACCAGGGTGAAGCCGCGCGCGGTCTTCGGGGTCATGGCGGAGCGTTGCCGTCGGCGACGGCGAACGGGCCGAGGCCGTCGGTCGCGAGCGTCAGACGATGGTCGCCGAGGCGAAGCACGATGCGCTGCGCGCCGATCAAGGGCTCCGGGCCGAGGACGACGGCACGCGCGCCGATCACCTGCGCCGACGTGCCCGGCTCGATCCAGCGGCTCGGCAGCGGCTGGCCGGCCGCGAGGCCGACGAAGCGAAACGCGCTGCCGTCGGCCTGATCGGAGAGCGGCTCCCACCGCGCGGCGACGCCGGACGCGCGCGCTTCCGCACGCGCCGATTCGAGCAGCGACGCGAGCCGCGCCGCCTCTTGCTCGAGCTTCGACGCTGCCGGGTCGCGCAACGCCAGGCTCGCCACCGCCGTCGCGATCGCGATGATCGCGACCACGATGATGATTTCGATCAGCGTGAACCCACGCGTGTGCGAACGGCCTCGCTCAAAACAAAACGGCCCCAGCGGGGCCGGCCCCTCCCTCCTGGAGGGAGGGGTTGAGGAGGGAGCAGTCCTGTCCGCCACCTGGCGGTAGGGCGCAGCCCTACTGCCAGGAACCGATGTCGGCATTCTTTCCTTCGCCGCCGGCGACGCCGTCGGCACCGAAGCTGTAGACGTCGATCTCGCCCTTCAGACCCGGATTGGCGTACTGGTACGGGCTCTTCCAGGGATCGCTCGGCAGCTTGTCGAGGTACGGGCGCCAGTTGGACGGGATCGGCCCCACCGTCGGCTTCGCGACCAGCGCCTGCAGGCCTTGCTCGCCGGTCGGGTAGCGCAGGTTGTCGAGCTTGTAGAGCTTGAGCGCCTGCATGAGGTTGTTGACGTCGGTGCGCGCCGCGGTGACGCGGGCATCGTCGGCGCGGTCGAGCATGTTCGGCACGATCAGCGCGGCGAGAACGCCGATGATGACGAGCACGACCATCAGCTCGATCAGCGTGAAGCCGCGGCTTCGGCTGCGCTTGCGGTTCAGCGGTGCTTGCATCGACATCGTCGTCCCGTGCGGTGTTACCGCTCCGACGCTCGGAGGGGCAAAGCGTTCCATGATAATCGCCGCATGTTCGCTCGACTCTCGGCGTTCGTGATCTGGTCGCTTGTCGGCGCGACCGCGGTGTTCTGGGTGCTCCGCCTGGCCGCGAGCCCGGCGCAGGTGCCCGCCTACGCCGTCGCGGTCGGCAATGGCGTCTCCGTGCGCGGCGATCTCGGGCGCCTGTTCGGCGTCGCCCCGCGACCGACGGCAACGGCGCAGGCCACGCCCGAGGCGCCGTCGCGCTTCAAGCTGGTCGGCGTGATGGCGCCACGAGGCCGCGACCGGCAGGCCGAGGCCGGCCAAGGGGTTGCCCTGATCGCCGTCGACGGCAAGCCGCCGAAGCCGTTCACGGTCGGCGCGCATCTGGACAGCGACCTGGTGCTGCAGTCGGTCGGCTTGCGCACCGCCGCGCTCGGGCCGGCGCAGGGAGAGCGTAGCGTCCTCCTCGAGCTGCCGGCGCTGGCGCCGCCGAACTCGGGTGTCTTGCCGCCTGTCGGCGCCGCGGCGCCCGTTCCCGCGGCGGCGCCGCTGCGGACGATGCCGGCGCCGGTGCCCGGTGTCCCGCAAGGTGCCGCCCCGACCGTCGGCGCTGCGCAGCCGCCGTTGATGATGCCGCCGAACCAGGCGCCCGTCACACCGGGGATGCCGACCCCGGGCAGCCTGCCGACGCAGTAGCGGCGCCCCGGGGCTTGCCTGGCTCAGGCCAGGAACAGCCGGTACGCGGGGTTGGCCGTCTCGTCGGCGCACGGATACGCGAGCGTCGCCAGGAATTCGCGAAAGCGCTCCTCGTCCGCGCTCGGCACCTGCATGCCGACCAGGATGCGACCGTAATCGGCGCCTTGGTTGCGGTAGTGGAAGAGGCTGATGTTCCAGCCGCTCGGCATGCTCGACAGGAAACGCATCAGCGCGCCCGGACGCTCGGGAAAGACGAATCGGTAGAGGCGCTCGTCGTGGGCGAGCGCGCTGCGGCCGCCGACCATGTGGCGGACGTGCTCCTTGGCGAGCTCGTCGCCGGTCAGGTCGAGCGCGGGAAAGCCATGGCTCTCGAACTCGCGCGCGAGCAGCGCCGACTCGGCGCGGTCGATCGTCGCGATGCCGACGAACACGTGCGCGATCGATGCGTCGGAGATGCGGTAGTTGAACTCGGTCACTGCGCGCGGGCCGATCAGCTCGCAGAAACGACGAAAGCTGCCGCGCTCCTCCGGAATCGTCACCGCGAACAGGGCCTCGCGCTCCTCGCCGACCTCGGCGCGCTCGGCGACGAAGCGGAGGCGGTCGAAGTTCATGTTGGCGCCGCAGGTGATCGCGACGTAGGTTTCGCCCCTGCCGCCGTGCCGCTGCACGTACTGCTTGATCGCGGCGACACCGAGCGCTCCGGCTGGCTCGAGGATGCCGCGCGTGTCCTCGAAGACGTCCTTGATCGCGGCGCAGGCAGCGTCAGTGTCGACGACGAGCCACTCGTCGACGAGCTCGCGCGCGAGACGAAATGTCTCGGCGCCGACCTGCCTGACGGCGGTGCCGTCCGAGAACAGGCCGACGTCGGCGAGCTCGACGCGCTTGCCGGCGTCGATCGAGCGGATCATGGCGTCGGAGTCGTTCATCTGCACGCCGACGATGCGGATCTCGGGTCGCACCGCCTTGACGTAGGCGGCGACCCCGGAGATCAGCCCGCCGCCGCCGACGGCGACGAAGATCGCGTCGATTGGGCCCTGGTGCTGGCGCAGGATCTCCATCGCGATCGTGCCCTGGCCCGCGATCACGTCGGGATCGTCGAACGGATGGACGAAGGTGAGCCCGCGGTCGCTCTCGAGTTGTCGGGCGTGCGCGTGAGCGTCGGAATAGCTGTCTCCGAAGAGGACGACGTCGGCGCCGAGCGCCCGGACGGCATCGACCTTGAGCGACGGCGTCGTCGTCGGCATGACGACGAGCGCGCGGCAGCCGAGACGGCGCGCCGCGAGGGCGACGCCCTGCGCGTGATTGCCGGCGGAAGCGCAGATGACGCCGCGCGCCAGCGCCGCTGGCGCCAAGTGCGCCATCTTGTTGTAGGCACCGCGCAGCTTGAAGCTGAAGACCGGCTGGCTGTCTTCGCGCTTGAGGAAGATGCGATTGCCGAGCCGGGCCGAGAGCGCGGGCGCCGCATCGAGCGCCGATTCGATCGCGACGTCGTAGACGCGCGCGGTCAGGATCTTCTGCAGGTAGCGCGCAAGCTCGGGCGGTCGCTTCGAGGGGGTCTTGCGGGCGGAGGTCGCCATGCCTGGGGTGGTCTCCGGCGAGCCAGATTGCGGCAGCGCATCATACGCGGCGCGCGGGCGCCGGGCGACGCTGGCGTGACGTCCCTGAGGGTCAGAAAAAAGCCCGAGACGTTGCCGCCTCGGGCTGAATCCACCAATGAAGGAGGTGGAGGAGACAATCGGCTCGAACGGGCTGCATCGCTGCGAACGCGACGCTCGCGGAGATCGATTCAAAATCAGTGTAGACGCCTTTTTGCTGCACTGCAATATGGAGCGCGGTCATGGAATGCACGATCGATTGGCTGGCGACGAACGGAATGGCGTTCAGCGCCGAAACCGGCAGCGGCCATCTGCTGACGATGGACGGCGCCCCCGACGGCGGCGGCCGCAACTTGGCGCCCCGGCCGATGGAGACGGTGCTCGCCGGCACCGCCGCCTGCGCCGCCTACGACGTCGTCCTGATCCTCAAGTGGGGCCGCCACGACGTGCGCAGCTGCCGGGTCAAGGTCACCTCGGAGCGCGCCGCCGAAAATCCCAAGGTGTTCACCGCGATCCACCTGCATTTCATCGTCGGCGGTGCCGGGTTTTCGCCGGCAGCGGTCGAGCGGGCGATCGCCCTCTCGCACGACCGCTATTGCTCGGCGACGATCATGCTCGCCAAGACGGCGGCGATCACGACCAGTTACGAGCTCGCCCCGATCGGCGCCGATCAGACGTAGCGCGCCGTGGTCGTCATGACCTTCGCCGCGCCGCGCATCGCCCACCGGATCGGCGCCGGCAAGCGGCGCGCGCCGGCGCGCTCGGCCGCGATCGCGTGGCCGGCTTCGTCCGCCTTCATCTGCGCGACGATCGCGCGCGAGGCGAAGTCCGCCGCCGGCAGACGGTCGAGATGACCGTCGAGATGGCGCTCGACCTGGCGTTCGGTCTCGACCAGGAAGCCGAGGCTCCTGGCGTCGCCGGCGCGCGCGGCGACGAGACCGATCGCGAACGCGCCCGCGTACCAGAGTGGATTGAGCAGGCTCGGCCGCGCGCCGAGCTCGGCGAGGCGTTCGGCCGTCCAGGCGAGATGGTCGGTTTCCTCGTCGGCGGCGCGCTGGAACTGTTGCCGCAATGCAGGGTCCGCAGCAGCGAGCGCCTGCGCGCTGTAGAGCGCCTGCGCGCAGACCTCGCCGACGTGGTTGACCCGCATGAGGGCGCCGGCCTCGCGCCGATCGGCGTCGGCAAGCGGATCGCCGGGACGGCTCGGGACCGGCGTCGGGCGGGCTGCTTGCGGCGTCGTCGTGAGTGCCCGCAACGCGTGGTCGAAGGCGGCCAGCAGGCGGTCGGCAGGAGAGAGGCGCACGCTGCTCACGACGCTCGCGAGAATAGCGCGCAGCGGGCGAAACATCCGGCGAAATCCTCGTTGTGCGAAGACAACATAAGGCCTTTTTTTGTTCGCCAAGGCTTTCCAGCCCCGGATCGCTCTGGTGCAATACGTCCAACTTCCCGCTGAGGAGGTTGTGCCTGATCTGCTCCAGCGCGGGTTTTCGGTGATCGGGACCTCTTGTTCAACCTAGGAGATAGTTGCAATGAAAAAATCTCTGCTCGCTCTCGCTGTATTGGGCGCTTATGCGGGCGTCGCGTCGGCTCAGTCGTCGGTCACCCTGTACGGCACCCTCGACATGGCGCCGACGTATGTCAAGAACGACGGCTTCGATCGCCGGCTGTCGCTTGCCACGAACGGCATCAACAGCAGCCAGCTCGGCTTTCGGGGCATCGAGGATCTGGGCGGCGGCTTGAGGGCTGGCTTCAACATCATCGCCGACTTGGCGCCGATCGACACCGGCAACAACGCGGCGAGGTTCTGGGGTCGCCGCGCAACCGTCAGCCTGTTCAGCAACGCCGGCGAGCTTCGCCTCGGCCGTGACTACACGCCGACGTTCTGGAACCAGACGATCTTCGACGCGTTCGGTACCAACGGCGTCGGCAGCTCGCTGAACCCGCGCCAGATTTACGCCGGCACCCGCCAGGACAACACGATCGGCTACTTCCTGCCGAGCAACCTTGGCGGCTTCTACGGTCAGGCCATGGCGGGCGCTGCCGAAGGTGGCACCTCGGGCGACCGCGCCGCGCGCTATCTCGGTGCCCGTGTCGGCTTTGCCGCGGGCCCGTTCGACGTCGCCTTCGCGTACAGCCAAGAGCGTTTCGCCACTGCCGCCGTGATCACCGGCACGACCGGCATCGGCCAAGCCGTGGCGATCCTCGCGGGCGAGAAGCAGAAGACCTGGAACATCGGCGGATCGTGGGACTTCGGCTTCGCCAAGCTGATGGGCTACTACGACCACGAGTCGATGCCCGGCGCCAGCGAGAAGATGTTCTCGATCAGCGCCAACTTCCCGTTCGGCCAGAGCGAAGTGCGTGTCGGCTACGACATGAGCAAGCTCGACCGCGACGCCCTCGGCACGTTCGATTCGAAGGTCGACCAGATCAAGGCGACCTACCAGTACAACCTGTCCAAGCGGACGGCGATGTACGCGACGGTCTCGCGCCTCAACAACAAGGACGCGACCCGTTTGGCCGTGATCGGTGGTTCGTCGGCGCCGACGGCGCCGACCGCCGGCGGCGAGTCGAAGGGCTTCCAGCTCGGCGTTCGTCACTTCTTCTGATCCGGCGCTCGCACGAGCGAGATCCCGATCCTTCAAAGGCCGCCTCCGGGCGGCCTTTTTCATTGCCGATCGGATCGCGTCCGCATGCGGGCAATCCCTTTTGACGCTTGGCGCGCGTTTTGCTGTCATTGCAACCGCGCAACGACGACGCCACCGACGGTTTCGAACCCGCGCACCGCATGGGCGCGCGCCGGTCCCGGCGAGTGGAGTTCGGTCGCATCGGGTGCAGTCCCTCATGCTCGCCTTCGTCCTTCGCCGCCTCGTCCAAGCCGTCCTCGTCATGCTGACGGTGGCGTTCATCGCGTTCATGCTGTTCCAGTACGTCGGCGATCCGGTGACCAACATCCTCGGCCAGGACGCGACGCCGCAGCAGCGCCAGCAGCTGCGCTCCGACCTCGGCCTCGACAGCCCGTTCCCGGTCCAGTTCGCGCGCTTCGTCGGCAATGCGGTGCGCGGCGAGTTCGGCCTCAGCCTGCGCCAGGGGCGCAAGGTCTCGTCGCTGATCGCCGAGCGGCTGCCGGCCACGCTCGAGCTGACGCTTCTCGCGGCGTTGATGGCGCTCGCGATCGGCATTCCCATGGGCGTCTATTCGGCGCTCAAGCGCGGCACGTTCGTCTCGCAGGCGATGATGACGATCTCGCTGATCGGCGTCTCGCTGCCGACGTTCCTGATCGGCATCCTGCTCATCCTCGTCTTCGCGGTCACCCTGAATTGGCTGCCGAGCTTCGGTCGCGGCGAGGTCGTCGCGTTCGGTCCGTGGACGACCGGGATGACCAGCGTCGACGGCTGGCGCCACCTGATCCTGCCGGCGGTGACGCTGGCGATCTTCCAGCTGACGCTGATCATGCGGCTGGTGCGCTCGGAGATGCTCGAGGTGCTCCGCGCCGACTACATCAAGTTCGCGCGCGCGCGAGGTCTGTCCGACCGCTCGGTCTACTTCCGCCACGCGCTGAAGAACACGCTGGTGCCGGTGATGACGATCACCGGCCTGCAGATCGGCGGCCTGATCGCCTTCGCGATCATCACCGAGACGGTCTTCCAGTGGCCCGGCATGGGGCTGCTCTTCATCCAGGCGGTGCAGTTCGCCGACATCCCCGTGATGGCGGCCTACCTGTGCCTGATCGCGCTGATCTTCGTCGTTATCAATCTCGTCGTCGATCTCCTCTACTTCGCTGTCGACCCGAGGCTGCGTGTCGAGCGCTCGGCTCTCGCGCACTGATCCCGCTCTCTCAAAGGAAGGCTTTCATGAAAAGAATCGCTCCCTGGCTGCTCGCCACGACGCTCGCGCTCGCGGCACCGCTCGCTGCAGCCGTCACTTTGCGCGTCGCCAACCAAGGCGACGTGCAGTCGATGGATCCGCACTCGCTCAACGAGAGCCTGCAGCTCAGCTTCACCGGCAACGTCTACGAGTCGCTGATCGAGCGCGACAAGACCATGGGGCTGGCGCCGGCGCTGGCGACCAAGTGGACGCAGACGAGCCCGACCGTCTGGCGCTTCGATCTGCGGCCCAACGTCAAATTCCACGACGGCACGCCGTTCACCGCCGACGACGTGGTGTTCACCTTCAAGCGCGCCGCCGGTGAAGGCTCCGACATGAAGGGCTACACCAACCCGATCAAGGAGGTCCGCAAGCTCGGCGATCTCGCGGTCGAGATCGAGACCACCGCGCCGTATCCGATCCTGCCCGACACCCTGACGACGCTCGGCATGATGAGCAAGAAATGGTGCGAGGAGAACAAGGCCGAGCGCCCGGTCGACCGGCGCAAGGGGATCGAGAACACGGCGAGCTTCAAGTCGAACGGCACCGGGCCGTTTCGCCTGAAGGAGCGTCAGCCGTCAGTGCGCACCGTGCTGGTCAAGAACTTCAACTGGTGGGGCAAGTTCGACGGCAACGTCGACGAGATCGTCTTCACGCCGATCGGCAACGACGCGACCCGCGTCGCCGCCTTGCTCTCAGGCGAGATCGACGTCATGGAGCCGGTGCCGCTGCAGGACATCGAGCGGATCAAGGCGGCCGGCTTGAACGTCCTGCAAGGCCCCGAGCTGCGGACGATCTTCCTCGGCATGGACCAGAAGCGCGACGAGCTCCAGTTCAGCAGCGTCAAGGGCAAGAACCCGTTCAAGGACGTTCGCGTGCGGCGCGCCTTCTACCACGCGATCGACGAGGAGACGATCAAGTCGCGCGTCATGCGCGGCGCGGCATTGCCGACCGGGCTGATGGTGGGCGCGGCGGTGCGGGGCTTTCAGGCCGACATGAACAAGCGGCCGGCGTACGACCCCGAGGCGGCGAAGAAGCTGCTCGCCGAGGCCGGCTACCCGAACGGCTTCGAGGTCGGCATGAACTGCCCGAACGACCGCTACGTCAACGACGCCGCGATCTGCCAGGCCGTCGCTGCGAACCTCGCGCGCATCGGCGTCAAGGTCAATCTCATGGCCGAGACCAAGGTGAGCTACTTCCCGAAGATCCTGCGCCGCGACACCAGCTTCTACCTGCTCGGCTGGACGCCGAGCACGGTCGACTCGCACGACGTCTTGTCGGCCATCATGGCGACGCCGAACGAGAAGGGGCAGGGCCAGTTCAATCTCGGCGCCTACAGCAACCCGAAGCTCGACGAGCTCGCCCTCAAGATCCAGTCGGAGACCGACCAGAAGAAGCGCAACGACATGATCCGCGACGCGTTCAGGATCCACCAGGTAGACGTCGGCCACATTCCGCTCCACCAGCAGGCGCTGGCATGGGCGACGGGCAAGGGCGTGCAGCTCACGCAGCTGCCGAACAACTACATGTACTTCAAGTGGATCACGTTGAAGTCCTCGAGTGGATCACGTTGAAGTCCAAGTAGGAGACGCGAGCGCGCTGGCGCCGGCCGGCGGCAACGTGGCGCCCGAGCGGCGCGACGTCACCCCGGCGGCGCTGCCGGTCGCGCCGACGCCCGGGCGCTGGGCGCGATTCCTCGACGGCGACGTCTGGCACTCCTTCCGCAGCTCGCCGATGGCGATCGCCGCGGCGGCGGCCGCGATGCTCTGTCTGGCCGCGGCGCTGTTTGCCAACGTCATCGCACCGCACGACCCCTTCGACCTGGCGACGCTCGAGCTCAGCGATTCGATGCTGCCGCCGGCGTGGATGGCGGGCGGCACGGCCAAGTACCCGCTCGGCACCGACGAGCAAGGCCGCGACGTTCTCTCGGCGCTGATGTTCGGCGCCCGCATCTCGCTCTTCGTCGGCGGCGCCTCGGTGCTGCTGTCGCTCCTGATCGGCGTCGGCCTCGGCCTGCTGTCGGGCTACGTCGGCGGCCGCATCGACGCGCTGATCATGCGGATCTGCGACGTCATGCTGTCGTTCCCGTCGATCCTGATCGCGCTCCTCTTCGCCGGGGTCGGCCACGCGCTCTTCCCGAACGCCAACGACTTGCTCGCCTTCGGCGTCGTCATCGTCGCGATCGCGCTGCCGGGCTGGGTCCAGTACGCACGCGCGGTGCGCGGCTCGACGATGGTCGAGCGGCACAAAGAATACGTGCAGGCGGCGCGCGTGATCGGCGTGCCCGCGTTCCGGATCATGCGGCGCCACGTCCTGCCCAACGTCATGGGGCCGGTGCTCGTGTTGTCGACGATCCAGGTCGCAGTCGCCATCCTGGCCGAGGCGACGCTGTCGTTTCTCGGCGTCGGCGTCTCGCCGACGTCGCCGTCCCTCGGCACCTTCATCAACGAGGGCAACAAGCAGCTCTTCAGCGGTGCCTGGTGGCTCGTCATCTTTCCTGGTGCGACACTAGTGCTGATCGCGCTCAGCATCAATCTGTTCGGTGACTGGCTGCGCGACGCGTTGAACCCGCGCCTGCGCTGACCGTCCAAAGGCAGACGCCCACTCGAAAGGAGACGACCATGCGCCCTGTCCAGAAGTCTCTCTGCCGCACCGCCGCCGCGCTCGGCATCGTTGCTCTGGCCGCGTGTGCGAGCACCGACTATCACTACTCGCAGCTCTACGGGACGCGTTACCAGCGAGCGCCAATCGACACTTACCCGGTGACGATCGTGCGTGTCGACGGCAAGGACACGCCGTTTCGGCCGGTCCTCGTCGACCCTGGCCTGCGCAAGATCGCCGTGCAGGGCCCGCCCGGCGCGGCGGCTCACCTCGGCGAGGAGCGCGAGATCTCGCTCGACGTCCGGCCGTGCACGCGCTACTACCTGGTCGCGGTTCGGCCGAACCGGCTGGCCTCGGACTTCACCGTCCGCGTCGACTACGAAGAACCAGTCGGCGGCTGCACCCCACCCCCCCGAAGCTAGCGGATGCCGTCGCCGCTCCTCGAAGTCGACCACCTGCGCGTCGAGTTCCTGGGCCGCAGCGGCCGGCTGCTTGCGCTCGACGATGTCTCGTTCTCGATCGCGCCTGGGGAGATCCTCGGCGTGGTCGGCGAGTCCGGTGCGGGCAAGTCGCTGACCGGCGCTTCGATCATCGGCCTGCTCGACCCGCCGGGGCGGATCGTCGGCGGCGAGATTCGATTCGACGGCGCCCGCATCGACAACCTCCCGTACGAGCAGATGCGCAAGGTCCGCGGCCGCCACATCGGCGCGATCTTCCAGGATCCGCTCACCTCGCTCGACCCGCTCTACACGGTCGGCCAACAGCTGATCGAAACGATCCAGACGCATCTTTCGCTCGGCGCCGCCGATGCGCGCCGGCGCGCCGTCCGGCTGCTGCAGGAAACCGGCATCCCGGCCGCGGAAGAGCGTCTCGAGCAGTACCCGCACCAGTTCTCCGGTGGCATGCGACAGCGCGTCGTCATCGCCCTCGCGCTCGCGGGCGAGCCGCGCCTGATCGTCGCCGACGAGCCGACGACCGCGCTCGACGTCTCGATCCAGGCGCAGATCATTTCGCTGCTCAAGCGCCTCTGCAAGGAGCACGGCGCCGCAGTCATGCTCGTCACCCACGACATGGGCGTGATCGCCGAGACCTGCGACCGCGTCGCCGTCATGTATGCCGGCAGGATCGTCGAGATCGGGCCCGTCGCTTCGGTCATCCATGCGCCGGCGCATCCCTACACCGTCGGCCTGATGGGGTCGATCCCGGCGATGGACGAGGACCGTGCGCGCCTGCTCCAGATCGACGGCGCGATGCCGCGCCTGGACGCGATTCCGTCCGGCTGCGCTTTCAACCCGCGCTGTCCCCACGCGTTCGAGCCGTGCACGACGCTCAGGCCCGAGCTGATGGCTGCCGGCGCAACGCGCGCCGCGTGCTGGCTGCACGCCCCTGCCATGCGGGCGGCCGCGTGACTCTGCCCTTGGTCCAGGTCGAAGGGCTCGCCAAGACCTTCGACGTCTCGCTGCCGTGGCTGAACCGCGTCGCCGAGCGCAAGCCCCGCCAGTTCGTCCACGCCGTCGACGATGTCGGCTTCCAGATCGCGCGCGGCCGCACGCTCGCCCTGGTCGGCGAATCCGGCTGCGGCAAGAGCACCGTCGCGCGCCTACTCGTCGGCCTCTACGCGCCGACCCGCGGCCGGGTCGTCTACGACGGGGTCGAGGCGGGCGCGACGCGTCGCCCGGCATCGATCCGCCGGCGCATGCAGATGATCTTCCAGGACCCGTACGCGAGCCTGAATCCGCGCTGGAAAGTAAAAGACATCGTCGCCGAGCCTCTGCGCGAGCACGGCGCCGCCGGCGGTGCAGCGGCGGCAAACAGTCGCGACGCGAAGCGCAGCATCGTCGTCCGCGTCGGCGAGCTGCTCGCCTCGGTCGGCCTCGCCCAGGTCGACGCGGAGAAGTTCCCGCACCAGTTCTCCGGCGGCCAGCGGCAACGGATCTCGATCGCGCGCGCGCTCGCGACCGAGCCGGAGTTCCTCGTCTGCGACGAGCCGACCTCGGCGCTCGACGTCTCGGTCCAGGCGCAGGTCCTCAACATCATGAAGGACCTGCAGACCAAGCGCGGCCTGACCTATCTCTTCATCTCGCACAACCTCGCGGTCGTCCGCCACGTCGCCGACGAGGTCGGCGTCATGTATCTCGGCCGGATCGTCGAGCTTGCCGACAAGGCGACGCTGTTCGCGCGCCCGCGCCATCCCTACACGCGCATGCTGCTCGATGCGATTCCGGACATTCACATGAGCGGCCGCTCGCGCACGCCGGTGCACGGCGAGGTGCCCAACCCGCTCCAGCCGCCGCCGGGCTGCACCTTCAATCCGCGCTGCCCGCACGCGAACGAGCGCTGTCGCATCGAGCGGCCGGCGCTGCTCGCGCTGGACCGCGTCCGCGTCGCCTGCCACGCGGTCGAGGAACGGCGCATCTGAGCGCCGGCCGCGCCGCGGCGGGCGGTCAGGGCGTTCGCCGGGCGCCGTCGGGCAGCAGGTGCTCGCCGCGCATCAGGTCGGCGACCGTCTCGCGCTCGCGGATCAGCCAGGCGTCGCTGCCCGCGACGAGCACCTCGGCGGCGCGCGGCCGCGTGTTGTAGTTGCTCGCCATGCTCATCGCATAGGCGCCGGCCGAAAGAACGGCGACGAAGTCGCCCGGCGCGACGGCGAGGCGGCGACCGCGGCCGAGCCAGTCGCCCGACTCGCAGACCGGGCCGACGACGTCCCACGTCGCGACGGGCAGGTCGCGCCGCTGGCATTCGACGACTCGCATCCAGGCGTCGTACATCGCCGGGCGCATGAGGTCGTTCATTGCCGCGTCGACGATGCAGAAGTTGCGCTCGTCGCCCCGCTTCAGGTAGAGCACCTCGCTGACGAGGATGCCGGCGTTGCCGACCAGCGACCGGCCGGGCTCGAGAACGATCTTCTTGCCGCCATGGCCGCGCGCGTCGACCTGCGCCAGCAGCCGTGCGACGAGGGTGCCCGCATCGGGCGGCGACTCGTCGCGGTAGGCGATGCCGAGCCCGCCGCCGATGTCGATGTGGGTGAGCGGGATGCCGTCGGCCTCGACCGCGTCCACGAGGTCGAGCAGACGGTCGAGCGCGTCGACATAGGGCTCGGCGTCGACGATCTGCGAGCCGATGTGGCAGTCGATGCCGACGACCTCGAGCGCGGGCAGCCGCCTTGCGAGCGCGAAGGCGGCGCGTGCGTCGCCGTGGGCGATGCCGAACTTGGTGGCGCGCAAGCCGGTCGAGATGTAGGGATGTGTCTTCGGATCGACATCGGGGTTGACGCGCAGGCTGACGCGGGCGCGCCGGTCGGCTTCGGCCGCGGCCTCGCTCAGCAGCTCGAGCTCGCCGACGCTTTCGACGTTGAAGCAAAGGACGTCGAGCGCGAGCGCGCGCGCCATCTCGGCGCGCGTCTTGCCGACGCCGGAGAAGACGATCCGCGCCGGATCGCCGCCGGCGGCGAGGACGCGCTCCAGCTCGCCGCTCGAGACGATGTCGAAACCGCAGCCGCGCTCGGCGAACCATTGCAGGACGGCGAGGCTCGAGTTCGCCTTCACCGCGTAGCACAGCAGGTGGTTGCGCGCGGCGAGGACGCGCTGGTAGGAGGCCAGGGCGCGCGCCATCGCCGCGGTCGAATAGACGTAAAGCGGCGTGCCGAAGCGGCGCGCCAGGTCGGCGGCGGCGACGCCTTCGACGAAGAGCTGGCCGTCGCGCTCGGCGATGTCTGGGCCGCCCGGGAGGTCCATCAGCGGGAGGCCGGAGCCGACGCCGGCACTGCCGCGGGAACGGCGATCGCGGCGTCCGGGGCGATGTCCGAGACGACCGGCGGCGGCGCCGGCTTGACCCCGATCAGCGGGCCCTTTTGCCCGCATGCAGCGAGCATGGCGAACGCGGCCGCGCCGAGCGTCCGTGCAGCCGCCGCCACTACACTGCCGAAGCACCTCGCCATGTCCTGATTATCGACCGTGAGTAACGCTCCGCTTCGCCACGACGACTTGTCCGACGTCGAGTACGACCGACGCGCCAGCGCCGTCCTCGCCGCCGTCGAAGCCGCCACCGACCGCTTCCTCCAGGACGACGTGATCGACATCGACGCGAGCCGGACCGGCGGCCTGCTCGAGCTCGCGTTCCCGAACGGCAGCAAGGTGGTGCTCAACACCCAGCCGCCGCTGCACGAGCTGTGGCTCGCCGCTGGCTCGGGCGGCTATCACTTCCGCGCGATCGGCGAGCGCTGGATCGACCGCGACGGTCGCGAGCTGTTCGACGTGCTGTCGGAATGCGCCAGTGCGCACGGCGGGCGGCCGCTGCGCTTTCTGCCTTGACGATCGCTCGCCGCCGTCTCAGCGGCGGAACAGGTCGAGGATGCTGTTGCGCTCCTCGTCGGTCGGTTGCGTCGGCGCCGGCTTGTCCTCGAGGCCGAGGCTGCTGACGCCGGCGCCGCGCGCGAATTCCTCGTAATACCACTCGCCGCCCAGGCTGACGACGCCCTCGGGCGGCGCCGGCTCCTGCACCGGGACGCCACGCAGCATCGTGCTCATGTAGTCGATCCAGACCGGCAGCGCGAGGCCGCCGCCGGTCTCGCGGTCGCCCAGCTTCCGCGGCTCGTCGTAGCCCATCCAGACGACGCCGACGATGTTCTTCTGCCAGCCGGCGAACCAAGCGTCGTGCGAGTCGTTGGTCGTTCCGGTCTTGCCGTAGACGTCGACGCGCTTGAGCTGCGCCTGCGCCTTCGCCGCGGTGCCGGAGCGGGTCACCTCCTGGAGCAGGCTCGTCATGATGAAGGCGTTGCGCGGGTCGATGGTGCGGGCCGTCTCGTTCAGGATCGGCACCCGCGCTTCGTTGATCACGTGCCCCTTGGAATCGGTGATGCGGCTGATCAGGAGCGGGTTGACGCGATAGCCGCCGTTGGCGAAGACACTGAACGCCGACGCCATCTGCAGCGGCGTGACGGCGCCGGCGCCGAGCGCCATCGGCAGGTAGGCGGGGTGCTTGTCGGCATCGAAGCCGAAGCGCTTGATCCACTGCTGCGCGTAGGCGGGCCCGATCGACTTCAGGATGCGAATCGAGATCATGTTCTTCGACTTCGCCAGCCCGCGGCGCATCGACATCGGCCCGTCGTAGGTGCCGTCGTAGTTCTTCGGCTCCCAAGGCTGGCTGCCGGTCGTGCCGGCGTCGAAGAAGAGCGGCGCGTCGTTGATCACCGTCGCCGGGGTGAAGCCCTTCTCGAGCGCGGCCGAGTAGATGAACGGCTTGAAGCTCGACCCGGGCTGGCGCCACGCCTGGGTGACGTGGTTGAACTTGCTCTTCGAGTAGTCGAAGCCGCCGACCATGGCGCGGACGCTGCCCGTGCGCGGATCCATCGCGACGAAGGCGCCTTCGACCTCGGGCAGCTGCGTGATCGACCAGTCGCCCTTGGCGCCGCGGATCAGGCGAACGACGGCACCCGGGCGCACCTGCGTCTTCGGGTTGGCCTTGGGCGCAAGCCCCGAGGTCGCCGGCTTCAGGCCCTCGCCGGTCACCGTCACCGACTCGCCGTTCTGCAGCATCGCCACGACCTTCTTCGGCGACGCCTCGGTGACGACG
>Ga0307415_100000347_pt1 | contig 19901 bp, 13 predicted proteins | sample DK1Cmetagenome_FD_204524 | JGI IMG/M metagenome (GOLD analysis project Ga0307415, IMG submission 204524) | Maize rhizosphere microbial communities from greenhouse at UC Davis, California, United States - DK15-C-2 | ecosystem: Host-associated > Plants > Roots > Rhizosphere > Soil | place: USA...
AAGGTGGTCAAGCACGCGATGGGCGAGAACGTCGGCCTCGACGAGCTGCCGCTCTCGGTGCTGCAGTCGTTCCATCCGGCGATCGGCGCCGACGTGCAGAGCGTGCTCACGCTCAAGGGATCGCTGGGGTCGCGCAACGTCCTCGGGGGCACCGCTCCGGAGCAGGTGAAGGCGCAGATCGCGCGCCATCGGGCGCGGCTCGGCACGCCGAAGCCGGCCGCCACAACCGCCAAGGTCCCGCGCTAGTTGTCGCGCGTCGCGACCGGCAGTGCAACCGCGTCGGGGTGCGCAAACATCTTGAGGCGAGCGTTCGAAGGCGCCGGTCAGCGCAGCGGCATTTCGGTCGCCTCGTACGCGAGGATGTCCGGCGGATGCGCGGCCAGGCGCGCGACCTGCGTGACGAATTCGCGCGATGCCGGGACGCGGAAGTGCGCCAGCAAGGCGTCGCGATCGGCCCAACGTTCGAAGAACACCAGCCGCAAGCCGTCGTTCGCGTCGACCGCCACGCCGTGCTCCAGGCATCCGGGCTCGGCGCGAGAGCGAGCGACGTGCTCGAGGCTCAGGCGGCGCAGCTCGTCGAGGGTGTCGAGGCGGGCCTGGATGGTGCCGGTGACGATGATCATGCGAGGAAGTCTACGCGGCGCTCCTCAGAGCGCCAATGGGCCGCCGACCGCATCGTGTACAACGGACTACCTTGCTCCATCGGACGCTCATCGCGGACGCGCCGTCGCATGCTGCGGTTGACGCCACGCCGGCGGCGAGCCGAGCTTGGACATCTGGCTCACGGCCACGACCGCTTGCGTCCGCGAGCTGACGTTCAGCGTCCGCAGCACTGCCGCGACGTGGTCCTTGATCGTCTCTACCGAGAGATTGAGCGCGCGGGCGATCAGCTTGTTGGACTGGCCGCGCAAGAGCAGCGCGAGCACCTCCTTCTGTCGCGGCGTGAGGTCGAGCGAGGCGACGGTGGCTGCCGCCCGATCGCTCTCCAGCCGATCGTCCCAATGTGCCGAAACGCCGCGGACGGCCGGCGCGCGGGACGACGCCGAGCGCATGATCGACGGCGGCAGGTAGATTCCGCCCGAGAGCACCATCCCGAGTGCAGACAGGAGGGTGTCGTTGCTCGTGCATTTGGGAACGAAGCCCATCGCCCCCAGGTCGATCGCCCGCATGACGTCGTCGCGATGATCGGATGCGGCGACGATGACGATCGGCAGCGCGGGGTACGCGTTGCGCAGCTCCTCCAGCAACGCGAAGCCGTCATCGTCTCCGAGCTCCAGGTCGAGCAGCGCAAGATCGAACTCGGCTCCGTTGGCCAAGGCGTCTCGCGCCGGCTGGGCAGCGACGGCGGTGACGACCTCCACGCACTCGTCGAGTTGCCGTACCAACGAGCGCAGGGCGTGCAGGATGAGCGGGTGGTCATCGATCACGAGCACCTTCATCTGGGCCTCCTTCGGAGTGAGTCGACAGGGTCAGGCCGGCTAGCGCAGATTGCGCAGTCGCCAAACATCCATTTTCTTCCGTTTGACGCAAGCTTTTGCTAAAAATGATCGTCTGTTGACGTCTATCCTAACCAATGACGGCAACTCCGCAAGATAGGCGTATACCCGATGTCCTCCTCGCTGCAGACCGACGGCCCGGTAGCCGAAGCCCCAGCATCGCTTGCGGTCGCATGCGTCCGCGCCCTGATGGAGCGCCACGGGCTGCCGAGGTATCGACAATCGGCATGGCTGGCCGATGCGATGGGGCTGTCCTACTCCCAAGCGCACCGCCGAATGAACGGCGCGTCGCCTTGGACATTGGAAGATCTCGTCAAAGTGGCCGCGCTGTTCGGCGAATCGCTTGCCGATGTGATCAGCATCGGCCAGCCCGGCGACGCTGTTGCGGGAACGATGAGCATCGGCTCGGCGCAGGTTCCGTGCCGCATGTGGTTGGGCGACCCGGTCGACACGCCGGACGCCAACGGAGTGGTCGCGGTCAGAACTTCATCCGGCTGGTGCGCTGTGCCCGCGAGCGAAGCTGCAGGCGACGTGGTCTACAAAATCGAGCGTCTCGAAGCCAGGCCGGCGAGCGCCGCGCACAAGGTCATCGCGGTGCTCGATGACGATCAGGACCTGACGAATTCGATCTGCGCGCACCTGAAATCGAGCGGCTACGACGCGAGACCGTTCTACAAGATCCCTGATCTCCTCGCGAGCGCCGCCGCGCAGAGCTACGACGGCTACATCGTCGACTGGATCGTCGGCGAAACGAGCGTGCTGAAGCTGATCGCGGCCTTGCGGGGCAAGGATGCCAAATCGCCGATCGTCGTGTTGACGGCGCAGGTTCTGGCCGGCGTCGTGGAGGAGGCCGACATCGCCGAAGCGGTGAAGCGCTATGACTTGACGTTCAGCGAGAAACCGGTTCGGACCTCGATCCTGGAAGCCACGCTCACGAGGGCGCTGGCGGCTGCCGCGAGCTAGCTCGACCGCTAAGACCGGCCTCGTCCGCCGCCGCTTCAACACAGTCAAAGACACGCTGCGCGTCTTCGCCGAACTGATCTCCGGCATCACGGTCAAGGCCGATGCGATGGAGCGCGCCGCCAAGCTCGGCTACGCGACCGCGACCGACCTCGCCCACGCGCTCGTCTACAAGGGCGTGCCGTTCCGCGACGCGCACGAGGCGGTCGCGAAGGTGGTCAAGCACGCGATGGGCGAGAACGTCGGCCTCGACGAGCTGCCGCTCTCGGTGCTGCAGTCGTTCCATCCGGCGATCGGCGCCGACGTGCAGAGCGTGCTCACGCTCAAGGGATCGCTGGCGTCGCGCAACGTCCTTGGGGTGAGGCGCAGATCGCGCGCCAGCGCGTGCGGCTCGGGGCGCCGAAGGCCGCGACGGCACCGCCCCAGGTCAGCGCAGCGCGATCTCGCCTTCGCCCGCGTCGTAGACGTGCAGCTCGGGCGCTCGCGCGGCGAGCCGCGCGGCCTGGGCGCCGAATTCACGCGATGCGGGAACGCGAAAGTGCGCGAGCAGCGCGTCGCGGTCGACCCAACGCTCGAAGAACACGAGCCGGAGCCCGCGACCTCCACTCATGTCAAAGGTAGTTTTCATTCGTGCCCGCCTCGGCGAAGCCCGGAGGCAAATAGAAAAGACGGCCCCGATGACGCGCTTCGTGGTCAGCAAGATCTAACGTGGTGCGTGGCCTCGGAATTTGCGAGCCACAGCGGTTCTCGGCGCACAGCGCGTTGCCGATGCTGTCATCGGCGCTCGCGCTTCGTGAACGGGCGTGACCGCAACTCGGCGCCTCGGGGCTTGGCGTGGCCGACTACCTCCATCACGCTTCGCACCCGCACGAGGTCCGACATGAACACGCCGCCGGCGATCAGCAGCGCGAAAGTGCCTGGTCAAGACAAGCGCGAAACCTGAACTTGCCGATGGCGTGCCCGATTTGATCGCGCGTCGACTCGTGGCTGGCGCGGGATTTGACCAGCGCAGAACTCGGTGGACCCCACTCCATTGGCGCGCGGTCACCCTCAACATTGAGGTTGGCGGTCCAGTACTTCATTCATATCCTGCCGCCGACCGTCTGAAGCAAGCGCAGCGCTTGCTTGACTTGTCGGCTGAGCAAGCTTCATCATCGTCGCCCACCGCCCTCGACCTCCACGAGGATCGTAATGAATCGGATCAGACTCGCCGGGAAGAAGGTCGGTGCGCCTAACGATGTCGTATGCGTCCGATGTCGACAACCTGTGGGCGTCGACGCGCGTTTCTGCGCCTCGTGTGGCACCGGAGTCGATGTCGAGGCACCCGACGGCCGTATCTCCGACGCGCAAAGGCGTCAGATCACTCTCCTGTTCTGTGACATGGTCGACTCGACCGGGCTGGCAGAGCAGATGGATCCGGAAGAGCTGGCAGATGTCGTCGGCCTCTTTCACCGCGCGGTACGGATCGCAGTCCGGGAATTCGGCGGCTTCGTGGCGAGACATGCCGGCGACGGCACCTTGACTTATTTCGGCTATCCCGAAGCCCATGAAGACGATGCCGAGCGGGCGGTAAAGGCGGCTCTTCGGGTGCTGGATGCGGTCGCGGCGTTGCCGGTCGGAGCCGCGGCAATCCACGCCCACATCGGTATCGCCACCGGGCTCGTCGTCGTCGGTGACATTGCCGGCACCGGATCGCCTCAGGGCGTGGACGTCGCCGGCTCGACGCCCAACCTTGCCGCGCGACTGCAGAGCCTCGCGCCCGCGGATTCCATACTGGTCTCCGACACGACCCGGCGACTTGTGGGCGACCTGATCGAATGGCGAGACCTCGGGCAGTTGTCGCTCAAGGGCATCGCCAAGCCGGTGCGCGCGTGGCAGGCAATCGGCCCGCGGCCGACCCAGAGCCGATTCGAGGCCCTGCACGGCGGCGCGCTCGCTCCCTTGCTCGGCCGCGACGCCGAAGTTGCCCATATCGAGGCGGCCTGGAACGACGCGTGTCATTCCAGGGGTCAGGTCGTCGTGATTCGCGGCGACCCGGGAATCGGCAAGTCGAGGCTGGCAATCCATCTGCTGGACATCCTGCGTTCGCAGCCCCACGCACGCGTGCGCTACTTCAGCTCATCGCACCGCAAGGAGTCGCCGCTTCATCCCTGCGTTCAGCAACTCGAGCATGCGGCGGGTTTCACGCGGGAAGACGGCCCCGCTGAACGACTGGCGAAATTGAAGGAGGCGCTGCCGCCCATCCCGGAGCGCGACCTTCAGCTGATCGCCGAGCTGCTGCTCATTCCGACTGCGGGTCTCTTTCCCGTGCTGCAGCTCGCGCCCTTGCGACGGCGCGAATTGCTGATGGCGGCCCTGCTAAATGTCCTCCAGCTCCTTTCGCGTCGCGAGCCCGTGCTCGTCGTCTACGAGGACGCTCACTGGAGCGACGATTCGTCGCTCGAGCTGCTAGGTCGGCTCGTCGCAGCCTGCGAGGCGCAGCGGGTTCTCCTGCTCGTCACCGCCTGGCCCGACGTCGCCCTCCCGTGGACGCGCATGCCGCACGTCACCGAGCTGTCAGTGGCGCCGCTCGAGCCGGCTCAACGGAAGGAGTTGGCCGGGTGGGTAGCCGCCGGTCACGCGCTGCCCGGAAAGGTTGTGGAGGACATCGTCGAGCGCAGCGACGGAATTCCTCTGTACGTCGAAGAGCTGACCCAGGCGTTCGTGGAAGGAGCCGACGACAAGTCCTCTGCTGGAACGGTGCCGACCTCGTTGCAGGCGTCGCTGCAGGCAAGGCTCGACCGCCTGGGCGAGGTCACGCGGAGCGTCGCGCAAGCGGCGGCTTGCATCGGGCGCGAATTTCACGCCAGATTGCTGGCTCTCGTGACGGAGCGTTCTGGCTCACAGCTGGACGGGGACCTCAGGCAACTGGCGGCAGCGAGCCTGATCGTGCCGCGAACGCTTCCCGATCAGGATGGGACGGCCTACGCGTTTCGCCACGCGCTGTTGCGAGACGAAGCCTATGAGACGCTCATCGGCGTTCGGCGGCGCGGCACCCACGCTCGTATCGCCGCAGTCTTGGAGGAGCATTTCCCACAACTTGTGGCAGCACAGCCCGACCTCATGGCGCACCACTGCGCCGAAGGCGGTTTGCTGGCCAAGGCCGTCGACTACTGGTTCAGCGCCGGTGTCCAGGCAATGCGGCGATCGGCGATGTCGGAGGCGCTGGTCTTTCTTCGTCGTGGACTGAAGGTGCTTCGCGAACTCCCGCCTGGTTCCGTGCCAGCCAAGCGGGAGCTGGACTTCACGATTGCACTCGGTCAGGCCCAGATCGCAACACAGGGCTACGCGACTACTGAGACGCGGGAAACCTTCACGTCGGCCAAAAGACTTTGCGAAGGGCTTGGTCGACCACCGCAACTGCTGTCCGTGCTGCACGGGCTGTGGACGCACTCCTTGATGACGGCGGACATGAGCGCGGCTCGCAGCCAGGCGCTCGATCTCCTTCGCCAAGGCACAGAAAGTCACGATCCACTCTGGCTGCTCATGGGCCATCGCTTTGCAGGAGTGACGCATCACCCGCTGGGCGAGTTCTCCGAGGCAGTCACCCTCCTGCGACGCGGCATCGAGCTCTACGACCCGGCGCTTCGCGCGACGTACGTACCGATCACGCCCGACGACCCAGAAGTCGTCATGCTGACCTACCTGTCGTGGTCACTGATGTGCCTCGGCCATCTGGACGCTGCGCGAGCGACCAGCATGCAGGCCCTGGAGAAGGCGCGCGGGTTGGGCCAAGCGTACAGCCTCGCTCATGCGCTCATCGGCACGGCCTTCGTTGCGCTGACGATCGAATCGCCTCAGGCGGGGCTGGCGCGTCTCGACGAAGCGCTTCCTCTCATGAAGGAGCACGGCATCGCCTATTACGACGCTGTCGCTCTGCTCTTCAAGGCTTGGTGCCTGGCCGCGCTTGATGACCGTCCCGAGGCGCGACAGTTCCTTGAACACGGGATGAGGGCTTATCGGGCAACGCGGAGCCGCCTCTACTTGTCCGGCTTCCTGCGAATGTCCGCTGAAGCGTTCGTTCGCATCGGTGAGCCGGGCGAGGCCGAACGCTGCATCGAGGAATCGTTCAGCCTCATGCGTGACACAGGCCAGCACTGGGACGAAGCGGAAATCCATCGCGTGCACGGCCAATTGCTGTTGGCGCGCGGCGCCAAGACGGAGGCGATGGCGCAGTTTCGGCGGGGAATTGACGTGGCGAGTCGTCAAGGCGCGGGGCTGTGGCGATTGAGGTCCGCATGTGCCTTGGCCGAGTTGCTGGCCGAACAAGGGGACCGAGCGGGCGCGCGCGAGCACCTCGAACCCGCCTGCCACGAGTTGGCCTCGCAATCCGACTTGCCAGATCTCAATCGCGCGCGATCGATCCTGTCGACCCTAAGTTCAGGCTGACATTTCGTCGAGGAGCTTCCGTGGGCGCAACACCACCCAAAGTCTCAATGTCGCAGCGCCACGTCGGCGACGACTCGGCTGTCGTCAGCGTACTGGGAGGAACGGCAGCAGACATGACGTCTATGGAAGTCGCAGGCCACGCCGAGGCTCCGTCCTTCGGCACCGTGAGCGGGGAGCCGAGCATTCCCGCATACAAGGCTCGGCCGCGCGGACCAATCAAGGACTTCGTCGCAAGGCTCGTGGTGGCGCTCGCGCGGCTGTACGCGGCCGCGTTCCGGGAACGATGGCCCCTTTCCGTACTGTGGCCAGCGCCCTGGTTCTTCGGTTTTCGGCTTCTGGTTCGCTACGACCACGTCGTCGAAGCCCTGGGCAGGGCCGACGTCTTTCGCGTGCCGTTCGGTGAGGAAATGGCACGCCTCAACGACGGAACCGCCCCGGGGACCCGGTTCATGCTGGGTATTGACGACCCGGGCGAGCATGACGCACAGGCGACGTGCTTGATGGCCCGGCTCGAGCTGGACGAGGTCCCCGCCGTGGCGAGCCTCGCATTCAAGGCGGCGCAGGAAAGGTTGCCGAAGCCCGCGACTGCCTTCGAAGCGATCCATGGGCTGATCACTGCCGTTCCGATCGATCTTTGCAATGGCTATTTCGGACTCTCGGTCCGCCACCAGGAGGACCGCGCGAATTTCGCTGCAGCGAGCATAGAACTGAGCGGGCATCTCTTTGGACCACCGTCCGGGTCCCGGCGCGAGGGCGAGAGGATCCTACGGGCGCGCGTCTTTCGATCGAAGGACAAGCAGGAGGACCTGGCGGGTGCCTATGTTCGTCACTTCGTCGACGAGGCGATCGTCGCTGCGCGGCAGAAGACTCTGGCCGGCAAGCTGCGCGGGCTGTCCCATGAGCGCGCCCGAGCGATCCTGATGGGCATGATCGTCGGCTTTGTTCCCACGAACACGCTGGCCGGCGGCTACATCCTGGATGTCCTGTTGAGCAAGCCCGATGCGATGAAGGCTGCGGTGGACGCTGCGCAAGCAGGGGACGACGACCGCCTGTGGCAATGCCTGCTCGAGGCCCTGCGACTGCGGCCGATCAACCTGGGCCCGTTTCGCGTCTGCGAGGGCGGCTATCGCTTCGGCACCACTTCGATTCCGGACGGAAAACGGGTATGGGTGATGACGGGCTCGGCGATGCGCGATTCGAGAAGGCTGGCGAAGCCGGGAGATTTCGACCCGCGTCGCCCCGCGTCGAGCTATCTCCACTTCGGCTTCGGCATGCACTGGTGCATCGGCGCCAGGCTCGCTCAGGCGCAACTGACCCAGACGTTCAAGGCGCTGCTGGTGTCCGGCCCTCCTACGCGGGTATCGCGGCTGGCATACCGAGGAACCTTCCCTGACCAGCTGAAGATCAAGTTCAAGATCAAGGAGTGAGCAATTGGATCCCTCTCTGATCACGACGGTGATTCCGTTCGCGCAAAGCGAGTTCGTCGCCGTCAACGACAAGATCCGCAGTTTCGACAACGACAAAGTGAGAGAGCGCCTCGACAAGGGCGAATTCGTTCACTTCCTCAGCGTCGTCGCTGTGCGCGAACCGTGTCCCTCCGAAGACTGGAAGGCGTCGCAAGGCGATGAGGCTGCCCTGTCGGCGTGGAGGAAAGCGATCCGCGGGGCATCCGCCAAGCCGGAGGACAGCACGGCCTATGTGATCGTCGAGATTGCCGCCGACTTCGCGGTGGAGCAGGCAACGGCACAGCTCGTCCGCACGTTCGGGACGGAAATCAGGGCTGTACTGCAAACCGCTCGCGTCTGGCCGCCTGCGGGCAACCCCGAAGCCGAGCCGGACGAGGAGGAAAAGAACAAGCTGACGAAGTTCCTACTGGAGCATCAGTGCCCGATCCGCGCCGGTTGGACGTGGGCGAACCGGCTGCGCGGCCCTGGAAAGCAGAGCCAACTCGGACAAACGCACATCGGTGCTCCCGGCATGACCGTCTCGCGGATCAAGCGCGAGAGGGAGCTCGCGCAGCGCATCGACGAGTACGTGCGAAGCCGCAGAGAACACGATAGTGACGCCGAGTGGGCTGACGCGTCGCCGCTCGCGCGGCTAGAAATGGTCCGCGCCTGGGTGTGGGGAGGCGGCACCAATGCGGGGAACGCGAAATGGGCATTCTCGGCCGAACGCGCGCCGTGCTTGCCGGCGGATCCCGCCAATCCTTGGAACGACACGGGGTACAACGCGCGCAATCCCCAAGCGCTGCGCGCGGTCGGCAGGATCATCCAGGGTCTTGCCTGGCCGTTCTACGGTTTCCTGGCCGCCGTCGTGGCAGGTCTCGCCTGGTTCTTCGCCAGACACAAGCCTATTCACGTCTCGCTCCGACTGCTCGTCGCATCCATCGTGGTCTGGGGCGCAGTGGCGCTCTTTCTGCGCGTCCGACGCCGCCGCTCGTGGGAAGTCTCGGCTGGGGTGGTCGGCGCGGTCGCGGTGCTGTGGCTCGGCTGGGTCTTCTACGAAAGTCAGGAGGTCTTCAACCTGCTCGTGTTCGAAGTTCCGAAGGCGATCGCAGTGCTGCTCGTGGTGACAGTGGCACTCGTGTTGATGCTCTATCGACGGCTTCGACGCCTCGAAGCCAAGGATCTCGTCGAAAGCAAGGTTCCCCCGTCGGATCAGATCGAGGCCTTGATGCGACAGGAGAACCGGGAGGGGTACGTCCAGAACCACATGGCGACGGTGTCGCGTCTGAAGCCGGGGTTGCTCCGCAAGGTGACATTGCGCCTGGCGTTCCTCGTTGTCGGCACCGGTCACCTGGTCGGACGACCGGGTTTCCTGGGCAAGAACGGAGTCATCCACGTGGCCCGGTGGATGCGCCTTCCCAAAACGTCCCTGCTGATGTTCTGGTCGAATTTCGACGGGACCTGGGAATCGTACGTCGCCGACTTCATTGCCGATGCGCCTACGGGAGTGACCGCGATCTGGAGCAATTGCGTCGGCTTTCCCCGCACCGAAGGCTTGTTCGGGAAAGGGGCGAAGGATCGCGACCAGCTCGTCAACTGGGCCCGCCGGCAACAGCAGCCAACGTTGTTCTGGTACTCGGGGTACCACGACCTGACCACCGATCGGATCCGGACCAATGCCGCCATCCGTCAGGGCCTGGCGTCCGCCGCGTCGGACGCCGACGCACGCGACTGGCTGTCCCTCTTCGGCTCATCGCACCGCCCCGCAGCTTCGCTCGATGCCGCCGAAATCCCCACCTTGATCTTCGGTGGCCTTTCGACGCGGCCGAAGGCGTGCATGTTGCTCTTCCGTCTGAGCGATCAGCCGGACATATCCCGGCAGTGGTTGCGCAGCGTTGAAAAGCACGTCACCTTCGGCGAGGCTCGACCGGGCAAGCCGGCGTTCGTGCTCGGCCTCGCCGCCTCGGCGCTGAAGAAGCTGGAGCTGCCCGACGCCGCCGTCGGCACGTTTCCAACGGCATTTCAGCAGGGCATGTGGCCGGCGTGGCGGGCGGCCGCCTTGGGTGATACGCACGACAACAAGCCGGAGAATTGGAACTGGGGCGGCAGCAAGGAAAAGAGTCCCGACGCGACGGTCATCGTCTACACGTACGGCGACCTCGCTCCCGGCCATGCGGACTCTTTGCCCGAACTGGTAAAGAGGCTTGAGCGAGATGGTGGAATTGCCGCGTTCGAGAAGATCCCTCTCGATCCTCCAGCGTCGCAGTTGGATCGCAGGAAAAAGGAGCGCTCCGGGGAAGGGTGGGACGCCTTGGGCGATGGACCCGCCGAGTCCTTTGGATTCACCGACGGCGTGTCGCAACCGGTCATTCGCGGAGCGCCGCGGACCGGCGGCAGCGCCGTCAGCGCAGACCTCGTGGAGCCTGGCGAGCTGGTGCTCGGGTACCCCGACAACACGAAGTGCCAGCCGCCGTCGCCTTGGCTGATCGCCAAACATGATCCACAACACTATCTTGCCAATGCGGGGACGGACCCATTCCGTCGCCGCCCCGAATTCTCCCGCTACGAACCCGAGTCCGGGGCACGGGATCTCGGCGCCAACGGAACCTTCCTGGTCGTGCGGCAACTCGAGGAAGAGGATGGCGCCTTCGAGGGGTGGTGCAAAGATACCTACGAAACCATGCGCACCGGCCTGGGCATCGATATCGACGCAGACCGGGTAGACGCCGCAGTCCATCTGAGAGAGAAGGCCGGCAAGGAGCCAACAGAGAACGAGCAGAAGGCACAGAGAAACCGGCAGCGACTCATCGCCTCTCTGCTGGTGGGGCGCTGGCCGGACGGTTCATCGCTGGTACGCAACCCGCGTTCGCCTGCCACTTCGAAGAACCCCGCGGCGCGCCCGGACAACGCCTTCCGATACGGCCTCGAAGACCCGCGCGGCTTCGCGTGCCCGTTCGGGGCGCACACGCGCCGTGCCAATCCGCGCGACACGCGGTTTCACGACAGCCCGGCAGAATCGGACATCGAGATCGACGGCGTGAATCGACATCGCATGCTGAGAGTCGGCCGAGGCTACGGCAGGTCGGAAGAGCTGCCTTCCAAAAAACGCGGCTTGATGTTCATGTGCCTCAACGCCGACCTCGAACGGCAGTTTGAGTTCGTCCAGAAGACGTGGTTGCTGAACCCGAACATCCATGGGCTGCAGGACGAGACCGATCCGCTGCTCGGTCGCGGCGAGAACCGGCATTTCACGGTCCCGACTCCCGCCGGGCCGGTCACCTTCCCGCTCAGAAATTTCGTGAAGGTAGTCGGTGGCGCGTACTTCTTTCTGCCAGGTCGCGCGACGCTTCGCTACCTCGCTCACGCGCGCAGTGAGTGGTTCTCTGCGCCGGCCGGGGCGCCCTCACCCCTGCAGAGCTCGCCAGTGCGCGTGAGCTTGCTCGAAGGTGCTGTCGCCGATGCCGAATGATGGCGAGCTTCCGATGAGAACGGGCTCGTTCTCGACGAATCCGTCGAGCCAGAGGTTCGCCACCTTCTCGATCAGTGCCAAATCGGCCCGCCGCATCGTGTCGCCTGCCATCTCGGTCAGGTTTGTGAACTCTGTCGTCGAGAGCCCGCGCGGAGGGTGCCATGTTCGCTCCCGGTCGCGCCAAGGCCGAATGAGCGGACTCAAGCGAACCACTCGGCTCGTTGTCGGCAGTTCTGGCAATCGTGCTCGTTCGAGCGCCATGTGCGCGTGGAACGTCGCAGCGCTTGGAGGGTCGGCGAGCACTGCGCCCGCCACCTTTCGGAGTTGCGCCCAAAGACCCGTCGATGCCCTGCGGGCAAAGGGTTCCGGAGCACCGTCGGCGGAACGCGCATGCATGATTGCTCCGGTTCCGATGCTGAGAACCCTGACGGCCTGTGCACGCTGCGGGTACTCGGACATCGCCTCGATGACGGCTGCGAGGACAGGGTTGTTGTAGCCAGCCAGACCGCCGTCCCAATAGCGTCGGCCGTCCACAACGGCTGGTTTCGCGTAGTACAAGATCGGCGCCTGCGTTGAGGCATGGACTGCGTCAATGAGCGGAACTCGACTTCGACGCTCGGATTCCGCTCCCTTTCCACGCCAAGTGGATCGGAAGAATGCTGCGCGCTCTGAATCGTAGTCGTATGCAGCGATGAGTAGCTTCAGATCGGTTCCAAGGACTGAAGGCCATTGGTCAAGCGGAATCGCTGAAGGCTGCCGATCCCCCTGGAGGCGGCGATGGTCGAGCAGCTGCGCGAGCGCGTCACGCTTGCCAGTCGACGAGTAGGGTGGAAACAGCGGCCGAAGGAACGTGTTCTTGAACACGCTGCACCACCGCGGGCAATACATTTTGCGCACGGTCGCTGCATTCGAATAGAAGCCCGCGATTTCGCGAGGCGAGAAGTTTGCAAGCAACGCCGCGAGAACGATGCTGCCTCCCGAATTGGCCGCCGCGAGATCGAACTTGCGAAGAATTTCGCGGCCCTCCGTCGTCGGACCGTACAACCGTCCCAAAGCGATCGCCAATACGCCCGCGAACGAGCCGCCCCCATCCAACGACAGGACGGAGATCGCACCGGCTGGATGCTTTGAAGCTGTCACCGCGCACTCTCAAGCTGCGACTGACCGCAAATCGTACCCTCGCCGCTGATCCGAACGTCTCGCATCCATACGCCAGCGCCCGATCACGTCCGGGCTGCTGGCGATGCAGCAACCCCTTGAGGGGCGCACAGGAACGGCACGACCGGCTCGACAAGTTGCCAAGCACGTGAGAGGCATTGCGCGACGAATCCGAAGCGTGAATAAGTCATACACCCAGTGCGCGGAAAGACACTGAACAGCTCGCCCGCGCTTCCTAGAGTGTCGTACGTTGATGGCATGGGGCCTTCGGCGTACGACTCGAGGAACGCCATGAGCAACTTCAGGTTCCGCGCCAAGCTCGATGACGCCGTCTTCGTGCTGGTCATCCTGGCCGGCTTTGCGGTGTCCGCCGCGATGGAGATCGGTGCGATGCTGCCGGTCTTCGAGCAAGCATCGGATTCGATCCCAGGGTCCCGCCAGTCAAATGGCGGGCTCTGTTTGTATCAATCGATCGAACTGCGCATTCGCAAGATTGCGGTTGCGAAGGCCTCAACGCCGCGTAGAGTCTGATCCGTCAAGACCAACAAGACAGGAGCCCTCATGAAGCATCTTCTGAAAGCCATGGTCGTGTGCGCGATCGCCTCGTTCTGCGTGAGCGCGCCTGCAGCGGAGAAGGCCAGCAAGAACGCCAAACGAGGACCGCCCATCGACTATTCGAAGGCGCTCAAGTTCGCCATCCCCGAGAAGTACAGGACCGATTTCGAGGCATTCATCCGGGCGCGCCGCGCGTTGCTCGTCCCGCTGGCGGACCCGAACTGCCCGTTTCAGACCGGCGGCGTGTGCGCGATCGAAGTTCCCGTGTTCTTGTGGAAGCATCCCACCGAGAGCACGCTGTACTGCGGGGCGGCATTTCCGGAGCTGATCAAGTTGCCGGGATCAGGGCCCGGCAGCTCGGAGAAGACGATCGTCTGGTCTCTGAAGCCCGTGGCGTTGAACCCCGGAGATCCCGTCCCCCCGGCGAACGAGATCACGTTCTATGACGACAAGATCGGTGTCATCCTGCTGAAGAACGATTCGTCACAGATGCACAACGGCGCCCGCGGCGACGGGACGCACGGGATGGGCCAGCCAGACACGACAAAATTCCTGTACCAGAACAAGCACAAGGTGAAGACCGCCGAAGCGGTCTATTTGCCCGTCGTCGTTCGGACCGAATCGAATGGCAAGGTCTCGGTGTGCGGCACGCCGGACCCGCGGATCCTCAACGATTGAGGGTTGCGGCGCCTAGGGCACGGTGGGCGCCGTGCTGATCGCCAGGAGACGTCGACTGAGCTCGGAGTCGGGACCGCAGTCGATGTCGTCGGCGATCCGTTGCGCGCGTTTGCGTGCCTCTTCGGCGGCGCTCGCGTAGCCGGCCAAAGCTTCGATCTCGGCGCGGTCGCACAGCAGCAGCGCATAGCTCAAGCGATCTGCGCTCGCCGCGAGGAGCCTCTCGCCTCGATCGAGGGAGTCGCGTGCGTCCTGGAGCAGGCCCTGCCGGGCCAGGGCGAGGGCGAGGTAGCCACGGAACTGCCCTTCGGAATGGCGGTCGGAAGCTGCCATGGCCTCCTTGACCGCCTGCTCGAGGTGCTGTGAGGCCTCGGCGACCTTGCCTTCGGCGGTGAGAAGAATGCCGAGGTTGCAGCGAACGATGTATTCGAGCCGGGTGTACCCCATCTCGCGCGCGGCAGCCAAAGCCATCTGAAACTGCACACGCGCCTCGACCGGCTTGTCCTGCTCCTGCAACAGGAGCCCGAGATTGCACCGTCCGTTGCCCTCCTGGCGGCGATCGCCGACCTCGCTTGCGATCGACAACGCTTGTTCGTAGTGGGTGCGCGCCTCGTCCAGCTCTCCCAGCGCGTGGTGGAGGCTGCCGAGGTTCCCGAGCAGTCCTCCTTCCATTCGGCGGTCGCGTCGCGCCTGCGCAATCGCCAGTGCCTTCTCGTAATAACGCCGTGCCTGGGCGAAGTGAGATTGATGGTCCATCGAGCGGCCGAGCGCATTCAAGGCGACTGCTTGCAGCGAATCATCTCCCGCTTTCTGGCTCAACTCGTACGCTTCATTCAGACTCGCCGAGGCAGCCGTCGACTCTCCGCTCAGCGTTTGACGATTGCCGAGGACGACCAGCAGACGGACCATGCTTTCGAGGTCGTTCGCGCGTGCTGCCGATGCAATGCCTCTTTCCAAGTGAGGCCGAGCGGCCTCGACTTCTCCCAGCACCTCGAGCGCGTTACCGGCGACCCAATGCACCCGAGCGATGTCTCGGTCGTCCAGCGTGCCGATGCGTTCGACGGTGGCAGCGAGTTCCACGCCGGCCCGATAGGGGCCCGTCAGGCGAAGAGCAGTCCAAGCTGCAACGAGACAGCCGACCGCTGAGGGTCCATCTCCAGCCGCTGCAGCCGATCGACAGGCCGCCACGAGATTGCTCAGCTCGGCGCAACGGTTCGCGACTGCGGAATCCTCGTCCAGCGCTGCGAAGTAGCGCCAATGCCTCGATCGAGTCTCGGCATCGCATCCGGATCCGCTGTGCGGGAATCGTCCCGCGGTGCGGAGGTGCTGCGCAGCGTACTCGCGCACGCTTTCCAGAAGATCGAAACGCTCATCGCCGACCTGGCGCACGAAACTCTTGTCGACCAGCCATTGCACGAGATCGATGATCGAGGGAGCATCCGGCGCATCGTTCGAGTGAACCACCGCACTCGCGGAATCAATCGTGAAGCCGCCTTCGAAGACGGACAAGCGTGCCAGCGTCGACTTTTCCGCCTCGCTGAGCAGCTCCCAGGACCAGTCGAACGCTGCCCGCAACGTTGCTTGTCGGTCGCGCCGCCCGGCGTGCGCGAGCAGGGCGTCGAAGCGATCCTTCATGCGAGCAAGCAACGCACGAGGCTTCATCACGCGCACGCGTGCCGCAGCCAACTCGATCCCCAAGGGCAAGCAGTCGAGCACTTTGACCAGCTGTTCGATGGCGCTCAGATCGTCCTCGCCCGGTGCATATCCTGAGCGCGCTGCGCCAGCGCGCTTGAGGAACAACTCGACGGCGTCTTCACGGTCGAGCGGAGGCACGGCGACGATCTCCTCGCCGACGATGCCGAGCACCTCTCGCGTCGTGACGATGAACTGCGCATGCGGCGCGCGCTCGAGCCAGCGTCCCAGCGAGTCTTCGGCCAACCTCGCGACCTGCTCGAAATTGTCGACGACGACGAGGCACTTGCCACGGCCTGCGATCGCCTGTCCGAGCTGGACGACCGGGTCGGCCTGCCCGAGCGGGACCTCCAGGCCCTGGGCGACGGCGAACAGGATGCCGTCCATGCTGCGCGCCTGCGACAAGTCGCAGAACCAGACGCCGCCCGGATAGTCGACCCGCCGCGTCCAGGCAAAGCGCGTGACCAGCCGAGTCTTGCCGACGCCGCCCATGCCGAGCACCGAAACGAGCCTCGCCCCGGACTCGATCTTTCCAGCCAGGAGCTCCAACACGTCGTGCCGTCCGACAAAACTGTCGCGCTCGGCGGGCAGGCTGTGCCGGAGCTCGCGCACCGGTTGCCAGATCTCGCCCTGTCGAACGACGCGGTACGCCTTGGCGCCGTCGGCCGGAGCCGTGAAAGGCGCATCGTCGTCGGCGATCTCGAACAGCTCGACCGGTTGGGCAATGCCGTGCAGCAGCCACTGTCCGTGCGACTGGATGCGCAGCGGCAGCGCTCCCAGCGCCCGTCGTGCGTCCGCGCTCAAAAGGGTCTGCCCTCCGCCGGCGATCGACATGATCCGGGCGACCATCGGCAACGCGATGCCATCGACCTCGATCGGTTTGGCGCCGCGAGCGACGTCGCTCGCGGGGTTCGCGCGAAGACTGACGGGTCCGACGTGGATGCCGGCCCGCGCCCTGATGCCGAGGTCGCTCTCGCGAAGAGCCTGGTGGTAGGCCAGGGCATACCCGACGGCGTCTTCCACCGCATCGAACAGCACCAGCATGCCGTCGGTCTTGTCGATCTCGCGCCCGCGCCACTTCGGAATGAGGTCTCGCGCGAGGCGGTCATGCGCCGACCACAGCGCCGCGGCCGCGTCGTGCTTGAGCCGTTCGGTCAGCCGCGTGCTGTCGACGACGTCGGTCAGTAGCAGGGCATGGAGGGCGGGCATGTGCTCGTCCGGAAAAGCGGGACGATGATCACCGCAGCGTCAGGGCGCTGTCAACGAGCGCCCGACGATCTTCGTCAGTCGTTGGTGATGCGGGGATCCTTGTCGCAACGCTGCCCGGAGGAATGCTCGAGCCTGATCGCGTACTCGAACGTGCGCCCGCCGCCGTTGCCGAGCTTGTCGGTCCAGGAATATCGGAACGGGCCCTGCTGCTTGGTCGCGGGATCGAAATCAGCCGTGTCGGGAAGCCTCTTGAAGTCGATTCCGTCGTCCCGGAACTTGTACTCCCCGCCCGGCCTCAGCTTCCAGTTGATCGTCTTCGGACCGTCCCTCTTGCACAGATGCAGGTCGTTTTCCGCGACGGTGATGCCGGCCGGGCTGCACGCCGTGACCGTAATGTCGAGGTCGCAGTGGTTGCCCGAGCAAAACCGCCGCTGATGCTGATCGCAGGTCGCCTCGGGACCGAAGCCGTGCATCCTGTGCGCGCAGGCCGCGACGCCGAGCAGGACGATGGCCCCTGCCGTGGCCGCGAGCGCTCTCCTCTTCTTCATCGGGTCTCCACCTCGTGACGAAACCCGTGAGGGTATCGGCGACCCCTGCGAGGGTCAATCGCTTCGCGACCGGGCGAAGAAGCGCCGCGGTTGGCGGACTACGCCAGCCTTCCGTGGCACTGCTTGTACTTCTTCCCGCTCCCGCAGGGGCAAGGCTCGTTGCGCCCCACTTTGGGCACGCCCCCCGGGACCGCCGCCGCCCGCGATGACGCCATCGCCGCCGCCACTGCTCCGAGCGCCGCCTGCGCGGCCTGCGCCGCCTGGTCGCTCCGATCCTCGGAGACGCTGCCATCGTCGTTCGGATGCGTGTACGTCACGTTGCCGATGTGCTCGGCCCGCTCCTCGATCGCGAGCGCCGCCTCGCGGACCTCTTCCTCCGACTGGATGCGCACGCTCATCAGGATCCGCGTCACGTCCATCTTGACGACGTCGAGCATCTGCGAGAAGAGCTCGAACGCCTCGCGCTTGTACTCCTGCTTCGGGTTCTTCTGCGCGTAGCCGCGCAGGTGGATGCCCTGGCGCAGGTAGTCGAGCGCCGCGAGGTGCTCGCGCCAGTGCTGGTCGATCGACTGCAGCAGGATCATGCGCATGAAGGGCGTGAACTGCTCGACGCCGACGCGCTCGACCTTGCCGTCGAACAGCTCGTCGGCGGCCTGCTGGACCTTCTCGACGATGTCCTCGTCGGTGACCGATTCGCTGTTCTCGACCATCGAGGTCAGCGGCACCGTGAGCTGCCATTCCTCGCTTAGCGTCTTCTCGAGCGCCTTCAGCTCCCACTGTTCCTCGACGCTCTCCGCGGGAACGAAGGTGCGCACGACGTCTTCCATCGTGCTCTTCCGCAGGCTCGCGATCTGCGCCACCAGGCTCGGCGCCTCCAGGATGTCGTTGCGCTGCTGGTAGATGACCTTGCGCTGGTCGTTGGCGACGTCGTCGTACTCGAGCAATTGCTTGCGGATGTCGAAGTTGCGCGCCTCGACCTTGCGCTGCGCGCCCTCGATCGAGCGCGTCACGATGCCGGCCTCGATCGCCTCGCCGTCGGGCATCTTCAGCCGTTCCATGATCGCGCGCACGCGGTCGCCGGCGAAGATGCGCATCAGCGAGTCGTCGAGGCTGAGATAGAAGCGCGACGAGCCCGGGTCGCCCTGGCGGCCGGAGCGGCCGCGCAGCTGGTTGTCGATGCGCCGGCTCTCGTGCCGCTCGGTGGCGATGATGCGCAGCCCCCCCTGCGCCTTGACGGCGTCGTGCAGTCCCTGCCACTCGTCGTGCAGCTTCTGCGCGCGGGCGCGCTTTTCCTCGGCCGGGATCGACTCGTCGGCGTCGATGATCTTGATCTGGTTCTCGACGTTGCCGCCGAGGACGATGTCCGTTCCCCGGCCGGCCATGTTGGTCGCGATCGTGATCACGCCCGGCCGCCCGGCCTGGGCGACGATCGCCGCCTCCATCGCGTGCTGCTTGGCGTTCAGCACCTGGTGCGGCAGGTCCGCCTTCTTGAGCAGGCCCGAGAGCAGCTCGGAGTTCTCGATCGAGGTCGTGCCGACGAGCACCGGCTGGCCGCGCAGGTGGCAGTCGCGGATGTCCTCGATCACCGCCTCGAACTTCTCGCGCGAGGTCTTGTAGACGAGGTCGAGCTCGTCCTTCCTGATCGTCGGCAGGTTCGGCGGGATGACGACCGTCTCGAGGCCGTAGATCTCCTGGAACTCGTACGCCTCGGTGTCGGCGGTGCCGGTCATGCCGGCGAGCTTGCCGTACATGCGGAAGTAGTTCTGGAACGTGATCGACGCGAGCGTCTGGTTCTCGCTCTGGATCGGCACGCCCTCCTTCGCCTCGACCGCCTGGTGCAGGCCGTCGCTCCAGCGGCGGCCGACCATCAGGCGCCCGGTGAACTCGTCGACGATGATGACCTCGGGCTTGCCGTCCTCGCCCTTCTGCACGACGTAGTGCTGGTCGCGGTTGTAGAGGTGGCGCGCGCGCAGCGCCGCATACACGTGGTGCATCAGCGTGATGTTGGCCGGGTCGTACAGGCTCGCGCCCTCGACCAGCAGGCCCGCCTCGCGCAGCAGCCGCTCGGCGTTCTCGTGGCCTTCCTCGGTGAGGAAGACCTGGTGCGTCTTCTCGTCGACGGTGAAGTCGCCCGGCTCGATGACGCCTTCGCCGGTGCGCAGGTCGAGCTCGCCGATCTGCTTCTTCAGCTTCGGCACGACCGCGTTGATGCGGACGTACATCTCGGTGTGGTCCTCGGCCTGGCCGCTGATGATGAGCGGCGTGC
>Ga0307415_100000348_pt1 | contig 19871 bp, 19 predicted proteins | sample DK1Cmetagenome_FD_204524 | JGI IMG/M metagenome (GOLD analysis project Ga0307415, IMG submission 204524) | Maize rhizosphere microbial communities from greenhouse at UC Davis, California, United States - DK15-C-2 | ecosystem: Host-associated > Plants > Roots > Rhizosphere > Soil | place: USA...
GCGATCGTTTGGGCGGCGTCGTGGCGGCGGCGGTTGAAGCGCCGGTCGACCAGACCCTGGACCCGCCGGCGCAGGGGCGAGAACACCGCCGCCACGGCCAGGGTGGCCCCGGCCACGGCCAAGCTGCCCGCGCCTTGGACCAGGCGGCCGGCGGCCGGCACGATGAGCAGGTAGGGCACCACCAGCAGGGCGGTGACGACCGCGTAGGTGACGGTGCGGGAGACCAGCCGGTCCAGGTCCCACAGTCGGTAGCGCAGCACCGCCACGGCCACCGCCAGGGGGATGCACAGCACCATCGCGTACAGGACGGACGAGATGACGGTCTGCTGCGGCGCGGCCGCCCCCGCCAGCAGCCCGGCCACCGCGGCGACGGCGCCGGCGGCGACCCAGCGCAGCTGCTGGCGCTCGACCCCGCCGGAGGACCGGAACCGCACCACCACGCAGGCCAGCGACGCCACCATGGTGGCCGCCCAGAGCAGGGTGCCGGTGGTGGCCAGCACGCCGGCCACGGCCCCGGCGGGCCCGGTCAGCCCGAACGGGTTGAGGATCGAGGTGTCCTCCAGCCGCGCCGGGGCGAGGCCGGCGCCCACCACCACCAGGGCGGCCGCGGCGATGGCGATGGCCGCGACCGGCCGCCAGCGGGGCGAGCGCAGCCGCCCGTCGGGCACCAGCAGCGCCGGCAGGGTGACGCCCAGGACGGTCGCCGGCGCCCAGTTGAACTCCCCGTACACGGCGGTGACCTGGGCGGCCAGCGGCAGCGGGCGGTGCTCGGCGATGAGCTGGCCCAGCCACGCGTCCCCGGGAATGCCCAGGGACCACACCAGCCCGGCGGCGGCGTACAGCCAGCCGATCGGGTTGTCGGGCCGCCGCAGGGTCAGGACCAGCCCGATGGTGGCATAGCCGAGCGGGAAGGCCAGGGCCCTGGCGGCCCCCTCGGCCAGCACCGCGATCGTCAACGGCCGAGTCACGGCCAGGGTGACCGCCAGCCCGGCCGCGCAGCAGCCGAAGGTGGCCAGCCACAGCGGCCAGGCGAGCAGGGGCCTGGTCCGGGGCTGCGGCCGGACCTCTGGTCCTCGGCGTGGTCGGGACATGACACAGCCGAGTTTGGGAGTCGAGCGGTACGGGACCGTTACGGCGCCGGCGACCGTAGACGGCTCAGCAGCTCGACTTGTAGAGGAACGGCTGGACGTCCGGGTCGTTCATGTTCTCCTTGGTGACAATGACGGAGCCGGTGCCGATCTTCTTCTGGACCGGCTCGCCCTTGAGGGCGGCGATCGCCTGCTCGACGCCGGCCTTGCCGATGTCGGCCGGCTTCTGGGCGATCAGGGCCTGGACGATGCCCTGCTCCAGGTCCTCGACCTGCTTGGGGCCGGCGTCGAAGCCGACGATCTTGACCTTCTCGGTGGCGCCGGCGCTGCGGAGCCCGGTCGCGGCCCCCTCGGCCGAGAACAGGTTGGTCCCGAAGATGCCCACCAGGTCGGGGTGGGCGGCCAGGGCGGCGGTCGCCTTGGAGGCGGCGACCTCCGGCTTGTCGTTGGAGTACTCCTGCCCGATGTACTTGAGGCCCGGCGTCTTCTTGACCTCCTCCTCGAAGCCCTTGACCCGGGCGTCGGTGGTGGAGATGCCGGGCTTGACGTTGATGACCAGCACCGAGCCCTTGCCGCCGGTCAGCTCGGCCAGGGCCCGGGCCGCCGCGCGGCCGCCCTCCTCGTTGTCGGAGGCGATCTCCGACTCGGCCAGCTCGGCGCCGTTCTCGGTCGTGGTGTCCACGAAGACCAGCTTGATCCCGGCCGCCTTGGCCTGGGTGAGCGGCGGGATCATGGCCTGGGTGTCGGTCGGGGCGACCAGGATGGCGTCGGGCTTCTTGGCCACGACCGCGTTGACCACCGGGGTCTGTAGCGAGGCGTCGAACTCGTCCGGGGCGGTGACCTCCAGGGTGGCCCCGGCGGCCTTGGCCGCCTCCTGGGCCCCGCACTGCATGGTGACGTAGAACTGGTCGCCCTTGACCCCCTGGATCAGGGTGAGCTTGTACTGCTTCTCGGCGCCGCCGCCGGCGGTGCCTCCTCCTTCCTCGTCGTTCCCACCGCAGGCCGCGAGCAGGAGCGCGAGCGCGACCGTTCCGACGAGCCAGCGTCTGCGCATGGTGCTCTACCTCCTCTCGCCGCGCTCCTGCGCGCGGCGTTTGAGCTGGTCGATGTAGACGGCGATGATCAGGACGGCCCCGACCGCGACCTGCTGCCAGAACGGCTGCACTCCGAGGATCACGAACCCGTTCTGGAGGATGGCCGGGATGAACACCCCCACGACCGTGCCCAGCACCGTCCCGATGCCGCCGAACAGGCTGGTGCCGCCGAGGACGACGGCGGCGATCGCGGCCAGGTTGTCGGTCGAGTGCCCGCCGATGGTGGTGGTCGCGAAGCGGGCCAGCGACACCATCCCGGCCATGCCGGCCAGGAACCCCGACAGCCCGTACACCTTGATCAGGTGCCGGTCGACGTTGATGCCGGCGCGCCGGGCCGCCTCGGCGTTGGAGCCGATCGCGTAGGTGTAGCGGCCGAAGCGGGTCATGGACAGGGTGACGGCGCCGACGGCGGTCACCGCGGCCGCGATGATGACGACATAGGGGACGCCGGCCAGCTGCCCGATCCCGATGGTGGTGGTCAGCTGGAGGGGGACGCCGCGCACGTCGATCCCGCCGGTGATCAGCAGGGCCGACCCGAGCGCCATCCCGAGGGTTCCCAGGGTGACGATCAGCGGCGGCACCCTCGCCTTGGTGATCAGCGCGCCGTTGACCACGCCCCAGGCCGTGCCGGCGACGAGCCCGGCGACCAGCCCGGCCGCGATCGCGCCCCAGCCCCCGCCGCCGATGGCCAGCATCACCTTGGCCGCGATCACCCCGGAGAAGACCAGCACCGACCCGACCGAGAGGTCGATCCCGGCGGTGATGATCACGAAGGTCATGCCGACGGCGATGATCAGCAGCCCCGAGGCGTCGGCGGCGATGTTGCGGAAGTTGAACACGGTGGCGAACTGCTGGAAGCGCAGGGCGGCGAAGCCGGCCACGATGCCGAGCAGGATCAGGAAGGTCCAGGTGGTGGTCTCGGTCAGCCGGCGGCGCAGCGCCGCCCGGACCCCGGACGGCTCCGACGCCTCGGCCGGCTCCTCGTCGGCCGCGGTCACCTCGGTGAGGTCGCTCACGCCACCTCCTCCTCGCCCAGGGCGCCGGTCATGGCCGCGATGACCTGCTCCATGGTGGTGTCGGCGGCGCGGTAGCGGGCCACCCGGACCCCGAGCCGGAGCACCTCGATGCGGTCGGCCAGCTCCATCACCTCCGGCATGTTGTGGCTGATGAGCACGACCGCGATGCCCGAGTCGCGCACCCGCCGGATCAGGTCGCGCACGTGCGCCGACTGGACCACGCCGAGGGCGGCGGTGGGCTCGTCCATGAACACCACCTTGCTGACCCAGGTGGCGGCCCGGCTGACGGCGACGCTCTGGCGCTGGCCGCCCGACAGGTTGGCCACCATGGCCCCGGTGTCCTGGAGCCCGACGCCGAGGTCGGCGAAGGCCTTGTTAGTCCGGCGGCGCATGGCCGCCTTGTCCAGGAACCCGAGCCTGCCGAGCGGCCCGGGGCGGACCAGCTCGCGGCCGAGGAACAGGTTGGCCGCCGGGTCGAGCTCGGGCGCCAGCGCCAGGTCCTGGTACACGGTCTCGATGCCGAGCTCGCGGGCCGCCACCGGGTTCGGGATGGCGACCTGGCGGCCCTCGAACCGGATCTCGCCGCCATCGGGGGCGAGGGTGCCCGACAGGATCTTGACCAGCGTGCTCTTGCCGGCCCCGTTGTCGCCGACCAGGGCCGCCACCTCGCCCGGGTGGACGGCGAAGTCGACGCCCCGCAGCGCCCGGACGCCGCCGAAGCTCTTCGTGATGCCGCTCGCCTCCAGCAGCGGTTCGCTCACCGCAGGCTCCTCTCTGGCGCGGCCGGGGCCGACCCCGGCAGCTCGTCGATCCCTCCGTAGCGGCCGGCGGCGATGCCGGCCAGCAGCGCGGCCCCGCGGGCCCCGGCCTGGGTGACCTGCGGCCAGTCGAACGGGCCGAGCACCGCCCGCTTCACCGAGCGGGCGGCCGGGTTCTTGGCCCAGCCGCCGGCCAGCACCAGCCGCCGGCTCGGCCCGGCGACCGCCTCGATATGGGCGCGCAGCTCGGCCGCCCGCTCGGCCACCGCCTCCAGGGCCGCCCGCCACACCAGCGCGGGGCTGGGGTCGGCGCCGATCCCCTCGAGCGTCGCCCGGTCGCCGAACATGTCCCGCACGGCCAGGCCGCCGCTGCCGGGCGGGACGGCCGCCGCGGCCCGGTCGAGCTCCTCGCGGGCCCGGTCGTCGCCGACCCCGAGCAGGCCGAGGAACCGCCGCAGGGCGAGCCCGGCCCTGGAGGACCCGAGCAGGGCCTGGCGGCCGGGCAGGACATGCCAGCCGACGGTGACGTGGGCGGCGACCAGCCGGCGGACGTCGCCGGGGGCGACCGGGGGCGGGACCGCCCGGATGAGCGCCTCGGCGGTGCCGCAGGAGTCGAACAGGTCGCCGGGCCGGGTGGCGCCGGCCCCGACCGAGGCGCTGAGGTGGTCGTGGCCGGCCACGGTGAGGGTCGCCCCGGCCAGGCGGGAGAGCTGGCCGCCGCCGGCCCGGCCGGCCGGGCGGCCCGCCTGGACCAGCTCGGCCAGCAGCCCCGGGGGCGCCTCGGCCCATGCCCGGGCCTCCTCCCACCAGGCCCGCCGCTCCAGGTCGAGCAGGCCGGTCCGGGAGGCCAGCGACAGCTCGGCCACCTGCCCGCCGCCCAGGCCGTGGACCACCCATTCGGCCACCCCGAGCCAGCGGACGGCGTCGGCGACCTCCGGGTGGTGGGCCCGGAGCCAGGCGTACTTGGCGATCGACCACAGCGGGCGGACCGGCAGCCCGGTGCGGGCCGAGTAGCGCTCGGCCCCCAGGTCGGCGCCGAGGCGGGCCGCCTCGGCCTCGCCCCGGGCGTCGTGCCAGGCGATCGCCGGGGCCAGCGGCCGGCCCTGGCCGTCCAGGAGCACGCCGGTCTCGGCCATGCTGGTCACGCCGACGCCGGCCACCGGGCCGCCGGGGGCGTGCTCCAGGGCGGCCGCGGTCGCGGCCACCGCCGCCTCCAGCAGCCGCTCCGGGGCCAGCTCGGCCCCGGTGGGCACGACCGTCCAGGGGGTGCGGGTCGCGCCGTGGGCGACCTCGGTCCCGTCGGCGGCGCGGACCACCGCCGCCTTGCACAGGGTGGTGCCGACGTCGATGCCGACCAGCAGCTCCTCGCCGCTCACGGGCCGCTTCCGGCGTCCGGGCCGGGGGGGAGGCAGCGGACCGCCTCGAGCCGGCCGCGGACCGCGCCCGCTCCGGCGGCGAAGGGGACCAGCACCGTGTCGCCGCGCCCCAGCTCCAGGGCGCCGCCCGTCGTCTCCAGTCGGCCGGACCCCTCGGTGACGACCAGGATCGAGAAGGCGGCCTCCAGGGAGGCGGCGGGGTCCGGCCGCAGCCGCTCGGCCCGGAAGAAGGGGTCGGCCTCGGCCGGGAACAGCCGCTCGGCCCCCGGGCGCGCCGGCCCGCGCCCGCCGCGCAGCCGGCCCAGCCGCTCCTCGCTCCAGCGGCCGCGGTCGACGCAGCCAAGGGCGAGGTCGAAGCCGAGCCCGAGATGGCCCTCGGCCCGGCCGTCGATGGCGAAGCCCTCCCACTCCAGCAGCACCGAGAAGTCGGTCGGCTCCTGGAGCTCGACCAGCAGGACGCCCCGCCCGATGGCGTGCGGCATCCCGGCGGGGACGAGCACGGTGTCGCCGGCGGCCACCGGGACGGCGTTGAGGCCGGCCAGCAGCGCCTCGGTCCGCTGGACCTCGACCACGCCGGCCAGCCGACCGGGGTCCACGTCCTCGCGGAAGCCCAGATGGACGACCGGGTCGGGGTCGTCGCTGCCGACGATCACCCAGGCCTCGGTCTTGCCCCACGGGCAGTCGAGGTGACGGCGGGCGAAGTCGCGGTCCGGGTGGCAGTGGACCGGCAGGCGCTCGCCGGCGTGCAGCAGCTTGACCAGCAGCGCCGGGTCGTCGCCGTAGGCCTCGGCGTGGTGCCGTCCCAGGAAGCCCTCGGGGTCGGAGCGGATCGCCTCGCGCAGCGTGCGGCCGTCCTCGAGCCGGGTCAGGCCGTCGTCGGCCGACCCGAGCGCGGTCGTGGTCGAGCCGACCCAGTCCTCGGGAAGGAACCCGCCGTCGGCCCCGGGCGCGCTGCCGCGCAGCTCGTCGATGGCCGACCCGCCCCGGTAGAAGCGGGGAAACCGGTTGGCGGCCAACGGGATCGGCTTCACGGCCGCAGCTTCCCACCAATACGGGAGAAACAAAAGAAACCAGACGATCATCGGGGACCGGCGCGCGGTCGCGCCGATGCGGCTCAGGTGAAGTCGGCGTACTCCTGGTTGCGCTGCCGGCTGCCGCGCAGGACGGTGATGCTGAGGAAGTACAGCAGCGGCAAGGCGGCGTAGATCATCAGGCTCACCTCCGGCGCCCTCCTGGCCACCAGGAAGGCGAGCAGGTAGACCAGGCCCGGGTACAGGTTGATGGCCAGCCCGGCCCGGCGCTGGCGGGCGTCCGGACGCTGCCACAGCAGGTGGGGGCGGTTGGTGGCGTACAGCCAGATGACCGCCCGCATGAACGCGATCAGGACCAGCAGCAGCCCGTAGATGCGCAGGGCCACCGGCTCCTGGTCGTAGCGGCCGAGCAGGCCGGCGCCGAACGGCAGCAGGCACAGCGGCAGCAGATAGAGGATGTTGAGCCAGACCAGGCCCCGGTCGGTCCGGCGGATCAGGGCGAACAGGTCGCGGTGGCCCACCCAGTACATGCCGGCCAGGACGAAGCTGATCACGAAGGCGATCAGCGACGGCCGCAGCTCGCGCAGCGCCTGGTTCAGCGAGTGGCCCTGGGTGAGCTCGGGGACGTGCACCTCCAGCACCAGCAGGGTGATGATGATCGCGAACACGCCGTCGGACAGGGCCAGGACCCGGGCCGGGTCGTGCAGGCGCTCGGCCAGCTCCCTGCCCGGATCGACATCCTCTCGGGCTCCTCCCACCGCGACCTCTGGCTCGTCGGCCACCGCAACCTCCTCTCAGGATCGGGCTCAGGGCCCGCGGACGACACAGCGGAACCCCAGGTGGGAGGTGCCGGTGTCGACCGGCTGGGCCATGCGGGCGGCCGGGCGGTAGCGGCGGCAGTAGTTGGGGGCGCACAGGTGCGAGCCGCCCTTCATCACCTTGCGGGGGATGGCCGCCCGGTCGCGGGGATCCACGCTGCGGTCACGGGACGGGGCGCAGCAGCCGTGGGGGGCGTCGCCGTGGGCCTGGTACCAGTCGCTGGTCCACTCCCAGACGTTGCCGATCATGTCGTGGAGGCCGTAGCCGTTGGCCGGGAACCGGCCCACCGGGGCCGTGCCCGCGTACCCGTCCAGCTCCAGGTTCTGGTGGGGGAACTCGCCCTGCCAGGTGTTGGCCATCCAGCGGCCGCCCGGGTTGAGCTCGTCGCCCCAGGCGAACTCGGCCCCCTCCAGGCCGCCGCGGCAGGCCAGCTCCCACTCGGCCTCGGTCGGCAGGTCCTTGCCCGCCCACGCGGCGTAGGCGGCCACGTCGGCCCAGGCGACGTGGACCACCGGGTGGTCGGGCTTCTTCTTGATCGAGCTGGCCGGCCCCCGGGGGTGGCGCCAGTCGGCCCCGGGCACATAGGTCCACCAGTTGTAGTGGTCACCCAGGTCGACCGGGCGGCCGGGATTCCGGAACACCGTCGAGGCCGGGACCAGCAGCTCCGGCCGGGCGCCGGGGTAGTCGGCCGGGTCGGGGGCCCGCTCGGCCACGGTCACGTGCTCGGTCGCCCGGACGAAGCGAGCGAACTCGGCGTTGGTGACGGTGTGCCGGTCGATCCAGAACCCGTCCACGCCGACCTCGTGGGCCGGCGCCTCCTCCGGGTAGTGGCGGTCCGAGCCCATCAGGAACGTCCCCCCGGGGGCCCGGACCATGTCCGGGCCCGGCTGCGCGACGGCCACGGCGCCTCCTAATGGCCGGCGGTGAGGGAGGCCTCCAGCTTCGCCACCGCCTGGTCGATGGTGAAGCTGGCCGCCTTCTGGCGGGGCGGGAACTTCTTGAAGGTCTCGAGGAACTGGGCGACGATCGCCGAGGCCGTTATTACCAGGATGCCGTTCTCGGCCACCCAGTCCCAGTAGGTGTTGGAGGTGACGTCGGCCCGCTCGAAGGGGTCGGTGCGCAGGTTGAACAGCTTGGGCAGGCGCAGGGGCACGAACGGCTCGGCCCAGATCTGGAACGTCCCCTGGGCGCGCTGCTCCATGAACACGACCTTCCAGTTGTCGAAGCGGATCCCCAGCACGTCGCCGTCGTCGGAGAAGTAGATGAACCCCTGCCGTGGGCTCTTGTCGACCTCGCCGGTCAGGTAGGGCAGCAGGTTGAACCCGTCGATGGTCTCCGGCTTGGGATGGGTCCGGAGATGCATGTGGGTGGTGTCGAACCAGACGAAGAACGGCGTCTGCGCCTGATGCTGGCGGTCGATGAAGTCGAGGGCGTGCTCCGGGATCTCGTCGTCGATGGTCTCCATCCGCTTCTTGGTCAGCGGCCCGGTGTCCTCGATCCGTTGGCGCCCGACCCGGCCCCAGCGGGGCTGGTCGGTGTCGTCGTCGGAATCGGTGGCCCAGCTGTGCAGCACCCCGCGGGGCTCGAACCGCTCCCGGAACTGCGGGAAGTCGGCGGGTTGCGGGTAGTTCGGCGACTCCGGGTCCTCCTCGGCGTTCAGGTGGTACAGGTTGCCGAAGAACTCGTCGAAGCCGTGCGCCGTCGGCAGGTACTCGCTGCGGTCGCCGAGGTGGTTCTTGCCGAACCGGCCGGTCGCGTACGCGAGCGGCTTGAGCAGCTCGGCGATGGTCGGGTCCTCGGCCTGCAGGCGCATCCCCTCGTCGGCGATGCGGTCGATGTTGGGCGTCCGGTAGCCCATCAGCCCGTCGCTGTAGCAGCTCAGGTTGGTGATGCCGATGTCATCGCCCCAGATGACCAGGATGTTGGGCCTGCTCCCGTCGCTCACCGCGGCACCTCCCGCTTGCTCGAGCCCGAGTCTCCCGGCCCGCCGGGTGAGCCGTAATCACCCGGACAGGGTGAATCGGGATCTGGGATGATCGGTGGCGTGGCGCGGCGAGTCTCCAGTCCGGTTCTGGTCGGCCGGGCCGCCGAGGTCGCGCGGCTCAACGCCGCGCTCGAGCGGGCCGCGGCCGGCCGGCCCGCCATCATGGTGGTGGCGGGCGAGGCCGGCGTCGGCAAGACCCGGCTGGTGGCCGAGCTGCTCGGCCGGGCCGGCGAGCGGGGCGCCGTCGCCCTCGGCGGCGGCTGCCTGGACGTCGGCGAGGGCGTCCTCGCCTACGCGCCGATGGTGGAGGCGTTGCGGCCGCTGGTCGGCGTCCTCGACGCCGGCGAGCTGGAGCGGGTCCTGGGCGGGGCCCGCGGGGAGCTGGTCCGGCTGGTGCCCGAGCTCGGCCCGCCCGACGGTGGCCGGCCGGCGGAGGCGCCGCTGGCCCCCACGCGGCTGTTCGAGCTGCTGCTCGGGGTGCTGCACCGCCTCGCCGAGCGCGGCCCGGTGCTGCTGGTGGTGGAGGACCTGCACTGGGCCGACCAGTCCATCCGCGACCTGCTGGGCTTCCTGGTCCGCAACCTGCGCGGCGGCGTGGCCCTGGTGCTCACCTACCGCAGCGACGAGCTGCACCGCCGCCACCCGCTGCGGCCGTTCCTGGCCGAGCTGGACCGCAGCGGCCGGGCCGAGCGGCTGGAGCTGGACCGACTGGGCCGCCGGGAGCTGGCCGAGCTGCTGGCCGCGATCCTGGAGGAGCCGGCCGCCCCCGCCCTGGTCGCGGAGATCCTGGGCCGCTCCGAGGGCAACCCGTTCTTCGCCGAGGAGCTGCTGGCCGCCCACCTGGACGGCACCCGGCTGCCGTCGGCCCTGCGGGACGTGGTCCTGGCCCGGGTGGAGGCGCTCTCGGAGCCGACCCAGCGGGTGCTGGAGGTGGCGGCGGTGGCCGGCAGCCGCGTCGACCACGAGCTGCTGGCCGCCGTGGTCGAGCAGGAGACCGATGAGCTGGTGGGGCTGCTGCGCGAGGCGGTGACCCGCCACGTGCTGGCCGTCGACGAGGCCAACGCCTACGTCTTCCGCCACGCCCTGGTCCAGGAGGCCATCTACGACGACCTGCTGCCGGTGCAGCGCGGCCCCCTGCACGCCGCCTACGCCCGGGCCCTGGAGCGCCGCATCGAGCGGCGCGGCGACGGCTCGGGGGCCAGCAGCGACAGCGTCGTCGAGCGCGGCCAGCTCGCCTACCACTGGTACGCCGCCACGACCTGGGGCAGGCCCTGCTGGCCAGCGTGCGGGCGGGGCAGGCCGCCGAGTCGGCGTCGGCCCTGGCCGAGGCCATGGGGCACTACGAGCGGGCCCTGGCCCTGTGGGACCAGGCGCCCGAGGCGGCCGCCCGCAGCCCCCTGGACCGGGGCGCGCTGCTGTACCGGGCCGCCGAGGCGGCCAACCTGGCCGGCCACGACGACCGGGCCATCGCCCTGGCCAACCTGGCCCTGGAGCGGGTCGACGCGGCCGCCGAGCCGCTGCGGGCCGGCGCGCTGCTGGAGCGGCTGGCCCGCTACCACTGGATCGCCGGCGACAGCCCGCGGGCCATGGCCGCCATCGAGCAGGCGGTGGCCACCATCCCCGGCGAGCCGCCGACGCCCGAGCTGGCCCGCGCCCTGGCCGCCCACGGCCAGCTGCTGATGCTGGTCGACCACCACGCCGAGGCGCAGGTCCGCTGCCAGGAGGCGGTGGCCGTGGCCCGGCAGGTCGGCGCCCGGGCCGTGGAGGGCCACGCCCTGTCGAGCCTCGGCACATCGGTGGGCATCCTCGGGCACCTGGAGGAGGGCCGGGCCAACCTGGAGCTGGGCCTCCGGATCGCCACCGAGCTGGTCAACGTGGACGACATGGGCCGGTCCCACGCCAACCTGGCCACCGTGCTGGACATGGCCGGCCGCTCCGCCGAGGCCGCCGAGGTCTTCCTGGCCGGCGTCGAGATGGTGCGGCGGTACGGGGCGCTGGGCCGCTACGGCCCCTATCTCCTCGCCGACGCCGCCAACTCCCTGCTCAGCCTGGGACGCCGGGAGGAGGCCGAGCGGCTGCTGGACGAGGTCTTCGACCTGGACATCCGGTCGGCCGCGCAGTGGGTGCGGCCGCTGACCGTCCGGGGCACGCTGCGGCTGCGCTCGGGCGACCTGGCCGGCGCCGAAGCCGACCTGCGGCGCATCGTCGACGACTCGCCGGCCCCCCTGGACCCGCAGAACGCCACCCCCGTGCTCGCCGGGCTGGCCGAGGCCGCCCTCTGGGACGGCCGCCTGGCCGACGCCCGGGCCGCCGTGGCCGAGGCGCTGGAGCTCCTGGCCACCTCGGACGAGCCCTACTGGATCACCGAGCTGTGCCGCACCGCGGCGGCCGTCGAGGCCACCGCGGCCGAGCAGGCCCGGGCCCGCCAGGACGACACCGGCGAGCGCGTCGCCCGCGAGCGGGCGGCCGGGCTGCTGGAGCGGGCCCAGGCGGCGGTCACCGCCCCCGAGGTGGTGCCGATGCCGGTCGTGCAGGCCGGCCTGGGCGCCATCGAGGCCGAGTGGTCGAGGGCCGCCGGCCCCAGCGACCCCGAGCGGTGGGCGGCCGCCGCCCAGGCCTGGCGGTGGCTCGGCTACCCCTGGCCGGCCGGCTACGCCCGCTGGCGGCAGGCCGAGGCGCTGCTGGCCCAGGGGGCGCCCCGCGCCACCGCCGGCGCCGCCCTGGCCGAGGCGCGGGCCCTGGCCGGCGGGCTCGGGGCCCGCCTGCTGACGGCCGAGGTCGACGCCCTGGCCCGCCGGGCCCGGATCGAGGTCGCGCCCTCCGCCGACGGCGGCGCGCCGGAGCCGGCCGAGGCCACCGACGAGCTCGGCCTCACCCCCCGGGAGCGCGAGGTTCTGGTCCTGCTGGCCGACGGCCGCACCAACCGGCAGATCGCCGAGGTCCTGTTCATCAGCGTCAAGACGGCCAGCGTGCACGTGTCCAACATCCTGGCCAAGCTGGGCGTGGCCAACCGCGGCGAGGCCGCCGCCGTGGCCCACCGCCTGCGCCTCACCGGCTGAGGGCGGGGAAGACCAGCCCGTGGGCGACCACCAGCGGCTCGACCCGGCGATCGCCGCCCACTACGCCGGCGTGTCCGAGCAGCGGCGGCTGGGGCCGTTCAGCCTGGAGCGGGTCCGAACCTGGGAGCTGCTGTCGCGCCACCTGCCGCCCCCGCCGGCGGTGGTGCTGGACGTCGGCGGCGCCGCCGGGGTCTACGCCCTGCCCCTGGCGGCCGGCGGCTACCAGGTCCACCTGGTCGACCCGCTGGCCCGGCACGTGGAGCAGGCGCTGCGGGCCTCCGCCGGGCAGCCGGCCACCCCGCTGGCCGGGGCCGCCGTCGGCGACGCCCGCCGGCTGGACCGGCCCGACGCCAGCGCCGACGCCGTCCTGCTGCTGGGGCCTCTGTACCACCTCACCGAGCGCGCCGACCGGGTCGCCGCCCTGGCCGAGGCGCGGCGGGTCCTGCGCCCGGGCGGGGTCGTGGTCGCGGCGGCCATCACCCGCTTCGCGTCCCTGCTCGACGGCCTGGTCCGCGGCCACCTGGGCGAGCCGGCCTTCGCGGCCATCGTGGACCGCGACCTCCGCGACGGCCAGCACCGCAACCCCACCGGGCGGCCGGAGTGGTTCACCACCGCCTACTTCCACCGGCCCGAGGAGCTGGGCGCCGAGGTCGCCGAGGCCGGCCTGGCGCCGTGGGCCCTGCTGGCCGTGGAGGGCCCGGCCGGGCTGCTGGCCGACGTGGAGGAGCGGCTGGCCGACCCGGCCCGCCGGGAGCAGGTCCTGGCCGCCGTCCGGCGGGTCGAGGCGGAGCCGAGCCTGCTCGGGGCCAGCGCCCACCTGCTGGCCGTGGCCCTCAGGCGGTAGGGCCGCCGACCAGCCGGGCGACCGCCGTCACGCTTCCTCCTTCGGCCGTGGCCGCAGCCACAGCGACGCCTGGGTGGGTTGCATGGTCTGGTCGACCACGGTTACCAGCTCGACCGAGAGGGTGTCCAGGTCGACCTGGTCGCGGAGGCGGGCGCTGAAGGCGGCGATCGTTTGGGCGGCGTCGTGGCGGCGGCGGTTGAAGCGCCGGTCGACCAGACCCTGGACCCGCCGGCGCAGGGGCGAGAACACCGCCGCCACGGCCAGGGTGGCCCCGGCCACGACCAGGGTCGAACCCTCGGGCAGCAGCCGGCCCAGACCCAGGACCACGGCGGCATAGCCGAGACCGAGCAGCAGCGTCAGCAGCCCGTAGGCCACCGTGCGGCTGACGATGCGGTCGATGTCGTACAGCCGGTAGCGGAGGATGGCTGCCCCGGTGGCCAGGGGCAGCACGGCGATGCTGGCCCCGAGGGCCGCCTGGAAGACGACGCCGCCGTCCGTCTCGAGGATCAGGGCGGCCAGCGCGACCAGGAACAACCCCGCGGCCAGGGCCGCCCCCAGCGCCACCCAGCGCAGCTGCTGGCGCTCGACCCCACGGGCGCGGCGGAAGCGCAGCAGCAGCGACACCGCCCCGACCACCAGCGTGATCAGGATGACCAGCGCCCCCACCGGGAAGAGGAGCTCCAGCGGCCCATCCCACAGGGCGGCGACCCCCAGCGGGTTCCCGATGTCCGGGTACTCCGGGTACAGGGGGTGGGGGCTCGCCGTCGCGGTCAGGAAGGCCACCATCAGCCCGGCCGCCGCCACCCTTGCCCACCAGCGCCAGCGGGGCGACGGCAGCGTCCCGGTCGGGGTGAGCAGCAGGATGAAGCCGAGACAGGAGAGATAGGTGAAGACGCCGGCGTTGGCGAACCCGGCCAGCCAGCCGGCGGCCGGGAGCGCGCCCGGGCGGGCCACCAGCCCGTAGCGGGAGTAGGAGAAGGTGAAGGCGGCGGCGGCGATCGACAGGCCCAGGACGACCAGCAGCCAGCCGACCCGATGCGCCGGCCGGCGGCTGACCACCACCGTCCCCACCGTGGCCGCGCTGACCGCCGCCACCAGCAGGGGCAGGTTGCCGGTGCCCCACAGGCAGGCCAGCTCGGGGTAGCCGGTCTGGCCCAGCAGGATGTCCAGCCACAAGGTCGCGCCCAGGCCGAGCAGGGTCAGCGCCCACAGGGCCCCGGCCAGCCCGGCCGGCCACCGCATCCGCGCCATTCGCCACCTTCCCAGTCTCGGAGATCGCCGCCCAGTTTGGCCACCCTCCGTCCCGGGAGCGTTACGGACGCCGCCGCCGCTCAGCGGAGCAGGCCGTGCTCCATGGCGAACATGGCCGCGGCCGCCCGGGTCGACACCCCGATCTTGGCGTACACGTGCTGGATGTGGTGCTCGGCGGTCCGGGGGGAGATGACCAGGGCGTCGGCGATCTGACGGTTGGACCGCCCGGCGGCGGCCAGCCGCAGCACCTCCACCTCCCGGTCCGAGAGGCCCCGGGGCCGGGGGCTCCGGGAGCGGGAGGGGCGCTGGCCGGCGGCCCGGATGACCGCCCGGGCGCACTCGGGGTCGAAGCGGCCGGCGCGGGTGGCCGCCTCTAGCTCGCGGGCCGCGGCCGCCGGGGCCAGGGCCGGGCGGTGGGGGCGGTCCTGGGTCATGGCCTGGTAGGCGTCGGCGGCGGCCAGCAGCCGGGCCGGGGCGGGGATCTCGGCCCCGGAGGCGCCGTGGTGGTAGCCGGAGCCGTCCTGGCGGTCGTGGTGCATCCCGGCGATCCGGGCCAGCGGGGCCAGGGCCGCGGACCGGGCCAGGATCCGCTCGCTGTGGTACGGGTGCAGCCGCACCTACTCCCACTGGGTGGCGGTCAGCGGCCGGGGCTGCTCCCAGAGCTTGCCCGAGATGGCCACCCGCCCCAGGTCGTGGAGCAGCGCCGCCCGCCGGACCAGGTCGACCTCGCCGGCCTCCAGGCGCAGCAGCCCGGCGGCGTCGCCGGCCAGCCGGGCCACGCCGGCCGAGTGGCCCAGGGTGAACGGGGTCATCAGGTCGACCATGTCGGCGAAGGCCCCGGCCACCTCGTCGAGCTGGGCCGGGGGGATGCAGCGGGCCGGCGTGGGCTCGGCCGCCAGCGCCTCGGCCCACACGTCGGCCTCGGCCAGGCGGCGAAGCACCTCGGCCCCGACCCGCTCGAACCGCTCGGCCAGGGCCGGGTCGAACCAGCCGCCGGCCCGCCGCCGCGCCATGTCAGGGCGGCGTCGGGGCCGCCCAGGCGGTCGAAGATCACCACCTGGGTGGCGAGCGCGGTGAAGCGGGCCGGCAGGGCGATGGCGTCGCCGGCCAGCCCGTGGGCGTCGCCCTTGCCGTCCCAGCGCTCCAGGCTGTGCAGCAGGCCCAGGCGGACCCCCTCGCCCAGCCGCAGGCGGTCGGCCATCAGGGCGCCGACCTCGCAGACCGCCCGGGCCACGGCCCGGTCCCCCCGCTTGCCGGCGGCGACCGTCCGGGCCAGGTGGCGGACCCGGTCGGCGCCGGTGCCCCGGCCCACCGCGGCCAGCAGGGCCAGGCGCTCGCGCCGGCTGGCGCTGTCGGTCCGCTCGGCCAGGGGCAGAAAGGCCGGGCCGTGCCCCACGGCGAAGGCGGTCTCGTGAGCCGGGCGGTGCAGCCGACATGGTGGAGCAGGGTCGTGTAGAAGATGTCGGCCAGGTCGCGGTCGGGCAGGTCCATGGCCCGGGCCAGGCCGGTGGCCACCAGGCAGCCGCGCACCGCCTTCTCCGGCTCCTGGCCCATGCCCAGGTCGGTGGCCACCGACAGCGCGGCCAGCAGGTCGACGAGCCGCAGATCGTGGTCGCCCACTCGACCTCCTCGGCCGGCCGGCGGAATGGGCAGGCCTGCCGATGCTTGGGCCGGGCCCGGGCGCCACGCTGGGTTCGGCTCGGAGCGAAGGAGGCTGCCGATGATCCGGACAGGAACGGCGCGACGGTCGGCCCCGGCCCGTCCCGCCCTGGTTACCCCGGCGTTCGTGACCGTGACCCTGGCCGCGCTGGCCTACTTTACCGGCGACGGCGTGCTCATCCCAGCCGTGCCCAGGTACACCCACGGGCCGCTGAGGGCCGGTGACGTGGCCGTCGGGCTGGTCGTGGCCGCCTTCAGCCTGTCGGCCTTCTTCCTGCGCCCCTGGGCCGGCAGGGTCGCCGACCGCTGGGGCCGGCGGCCGCTCCTGCTGGCCGGGGCCGGGCTGTTCGCCGCCTCCACCCTGGCCTACGGGCTGGCCTCGAGCCCGGCCCCCCTGGCCGGCCTGCGGCTGCTCACCGGGGCCGGGGAGGCGCTGTTCTGGGTGGGCGCGCTCACCGCCGTGGCCGACCTTGCCCCGGCCGAGCGCCGCGGCGAGGCCATGAGCCTGGCCTCGCTGTCCCTGTACATGGGCATCGGCGTGGGGCCGCTGCTTGGCGAGCTGGCCATCGACCGGCTCGGGTTCGCCGCCGCCTGGACCCTGGCCGCCGGCTGCGGGCTGGTCGCGGTGGCCTTGGCCCTGCGGGTCCCCGACACCCGCCCCGACGACCCCGACCGGGCGGCCCGCCGGCCCGCCACCGCCTCGTCCACCCGGCCGGCCTGCTGCCGGGCCTGCTGCTGCTGGCCGGCATCACCGGGATGGCCGGGTTCCTGACCTTCGTCCCCCTGTACGCCCTGGACCTCGGGCTGGACGGGTCGCGGGGGGTGCTGCTGCTGTTCGCCGCCATCGTGGTCGGCATCCGCAGCCTCGGGGCCCGCCTCCCCGACCGGCTGGGGGCGGCCCGGGCGACCCGGGCCGCCCCCGGCCCTGACGGCGGCCGGGCTGGCCGTCGCCGGCGCCTGGCGGACGCCGGCCGGGCTGGTGGCCGGCACGGCCGTCTTCGCCGTCGGCATCGCCCTGCTCACCCCGGCCGTCCTGACCCTGGCCGTTGAGGGGTGGCGCCCCGGGAGCGGGGCGCGGTGCTCGGCACGACCTCGTCCTTCCTCGACCTGGCCGTCGGCCTCGGCCCGGCCATCCTCGGCCTGGTCGCCGCGGCCGCCGGCCGGCCGGCCGTGTTCCTGGGCGGCGCCGCCGTGGCCGCCGCCGGCCTGCTGCTGGCCTGGGCGCGGCCCGGCCGGCTCAGGGCGGGACGGTGACCCGGGCCGCCCGGCGCTCGCCGTCCAGGGCCCGCAGGGCCTGGGTGAGGGTGGGGACGTGCAGCTCGCGCTCGCCCCGCTCCCACATCAGCTCGAGCGCCTCCCGCAGGTCCCTGGCCTCGGTGGCCAGCGACTGGGCGGCCCGCAGGGCGGTGTAGGTGTGGCCGCGGCTGCGGGCCGGGTTGATGCGGGCCAGCAGGTCGACCACGGCCAGGTAGTGGTCGATGACCGAGCACTCGGCGTCGGTCAGGGCCGGCAGCCGCGGCCGGTCCGGGGTCCGCGAGCGCTCGGGCAGCATGCCGGTCACCGGGCGGCGCCGGCCGGGTCGAGCTCGGGCGCCACCCGGCGGCCGCTGAGGACCTCGTCGACCAGGCCGTAGGCCAGGGCCTGGTCGGCGTCGAGGATGAAGTCGCGGTCGGTGTCGCGGGCGATCTTCTCCACCGGCTGGCCGGTGTGCTCGGCCAGGATCCGGTCGACCAGGGCCCGCTGGCGCAGGATCTCCCGGGCCTGGATGTCGATGTCGACCGACTGGCCCTGGGCGCCGCCGTGGGGCTGGTGGAGCAGGACTGTCGAGTGGGGGAGGGCGTAGCGCTTGCCGGGCGCCCCGGCGGCCAGGATCACCGCCGCCGCCGAGGCCGCCCAGCCCAGGCAGGTGGTGGCGACGTCGCAGCGGATGTAGCGCATGGTGTCGTAGATGCCGAGCAGGGCCGTGACCGACCCGCCGGGCGAGTTGATGTACAGCTGGATGTCCTTGTCGGGGTCCTCGCTCTCCAGGTGGATGAGCTGGGCCATGACCAGGTTGGCGCTGGTGTCGTCGATCGGGGTGCCGAGGAACACGATGCGGCCGCTCAGCAGCCGCGAGTAGAGGTCGAAGGAGCGCTCACCCCGGCTGGTCTGCTCGACGACGACGGGCACGAGGTTCGACATGCGCTGCCTCCAGCGACGAGGGCTCCGACGAGCCCAACGTGCCACAGCGGGGCGCCGCCGGGGGCCGGTTCCGCTCAGGGCCGAGCGGGCCGCCGCTCAGGCCCGGTGGAGCTGGCCGCTGGCCAGGGTGACGGCCGCCTCGACGGTCGCCCGCAGGCGCTCGGCGCCGCAGGCCTTGGGCAGGTAGGCGACCGCGCCGGCGTCGAACGCCTGGCGCTTGAGCTCCGGGCTGTCGAAGGCGCTGAAGATCACGATGGCCACCCCGGGAACGACCTCGCGCAGCAGCCGGGTCGCGTCCAGGCCGTTCAGCACCGGCATGGACAGGTCCATGAGGACCACGTCGGGGGTCAGCTCGACGGCCAGCGAGGTCGCGTCGGCGCCGTCGCCGACCGCCCCCACCACCTCGAAGCCGGCCGCCTCCAGCATGCCGACCAGCGCCTCCCGCAGCATGTGGTGGTCGTCGACCACCAGGATCCTGACCCGCCTCATGGCACCCCCCCAGTTGATCGGTCGGCCGAATACCAAGGGATACGCCTGTTCGACTCCAAACGGAGAAACCATCAAAACGCCGCGGGCAGCCCGTCTGCTGCCAATTCCCCTCAGCCGGGAGCCGCCGGCCCGCCGCCGGCCGTGACCGGTTTGTGACCTTGCTCGGGCCCGGCCGGCGCCGGCCGGAGCCGTGGTCCCCACGGGCGCCCGGGGTGGGGCCGGGACCGGCCCTGAGCAGGGCCGCCGGCCGGTCTGGGCCATCGGGAGGCCTGGTCGTCGGCCGGCGCCGGTGCCCTGCTAGCACTATGTAGGTCTCTCGATGTGCGGTCTCCGGACCCCGCACAACAATCCCGGCAACCTGGGGCAGCATGGACGGGGCGGGGGAGGTTCATGTCGGGGTTGTGGTCGCCTGCCGACGGGGTCACGGATCGCCGGCCCCCGTTCGGGGTCTGGGTCGGTGACCCGGCGACGGGCCGCTTCCCGGCCCCGGAGGCGGCGCCCGCGCTGCCGCGCCGGCGCCGCCCGGTCGCCCTCCTGGCCGTGGCCGCGACCATGGTCACGGCCCTGGTCGCCGGGTCGGTGGTGGCCATGGTGGACCGCCTGGGGGCGGCCCCGCCGCCGCCGCCGGGCCCGATGGTGGTGCCGACCCTGGACTCCCTCAACGCGGCCATCGCCCGCGGCGAGGAGTTCCTGGACGGCCTCTACAAGCCGCTCGGCCGGGCCGGGGCGGTCCAGTCCGAGCACTACGGGCTGCCGATCAGGGTCCGCTACCCGGACAGGCGCCGCTGGGTGCTGCTCGGCCAGCCCGAGGCCGGGGCCTGCCGGACCGGGGACTGCCCGGCCCCGACCCACATCCGCAGCCTGGAGTCGTCCTATGACACCGAGGCGTACGAGCTGACCTACGCCACCCCGGCGACCCCGGACGGGCTGCGGCTGCGGGCGGCCGTGGACTGGGCGGCCGGCGGGGGCCGCTGGCGGGTCAGCGTGTCCGCGCTGGCCTTCGACGACCCGGCCGCCGAGGCCGAGGTGTGGCTGGAGGACGTCCGGCTGGGGACCTTCCAGGGCGGGCCGGGGGCGGCCGCCCAGCCGGCCCTGCGCCGCGCCTTCCCGGCCCGCGAGGTCGGCCACCTGCGCAGCTTCCGCTACACGGTGCGCCACGCCACCCAGCTGGCCTGGCTGCACGCGGTCAGCCGGAAGGACGACCGCCGCGCCGACGCCCTGG
>Ga0307415_100000349_pt1 | contig 19837 bp, 16 predicted proteins | sample DK1Cmetagenome_FD_204524 | JGI IMG/M metagenome (GOLD analysis project Ga0307415, IMG submission 204524) | Maize rhizosphere microbial communities from greenhouse at UC Davis, California, United States - DK15-C-2 | ecosystem: Host-associated > Plants > Roots > Rhizosphere > Soil | place: USA...
ACGCGGTGGCCAACCCGCGGGACATCGATCAGTCCCTCGTGGACGCTCAGGAGGCGCGCCGCATCCTCGACCGGCTGTACGGGTACGAGGTCTCCCCCGTGCTGTGGAAGAAGGTCATGCCGAAGGGCCCCGACGGTCGGGCCCTGTCCGCGGGCCGGGTCCAGTCGGTCGCCACCCGGATCGTCGTGCAGCGCGAGCGCGAACGCATGCGCTTCCGTTCGGCCGAGTACTGGGACATCCGCGCGCTGCTGGTCGACGCCGGGCCCGACGAGACCCCGCCGTTCCCGGCCACGCTCATCTCGCTGGACGGGGACCGGATCGCCACCGGGAAGGACTTCGACCCGGCCACCGGCGCGGTGCGCCCCGCGGCCGGCGTCATCCACCTCCGCGAGGACGGGGCGCGCGGGCTCGCCGCCCGGCTGGACGGCCGCCCGTTCGAGGTCGTACGGGTCGAGGAGAAGCCGTACCGGCGCCGGCCGTACGCGCCGTTCATCACCTCGACCCTGCAGCAGGAGGCCGCGCGCAAGCTGCGGTACTCGTCGGCGCAGACGATGCGTACGGCCCAGCGGCTCTACGAGAACGGCTACATCACCTATATGCGTACCGACTCGGTGAGCCTCTCGGAGACCGCGCTCGCCGCCGCCCGGGCGCAGATCGTCGACCTGTTCGGCGACCGGTTCGTGCCGCCGCAGCCGCGCCAGTACACCGGCAAGGTGAAGAACGCCCAGGAGGCGCACGAGGCGATCCGGCCCGCGGGCGACACGTTCCGTACGCCCGGCGAGGTCGCCGACGAGCTGTCCACAGAGGAGTTCAAGCTCTACGAGCTGATCTGGCGGCGCACGATCGCCTCGCAGATGACCGACGCCGTCGGCTCGTCCGTGTCGGTGCGCGTCCGCGCCGTGTCCACCGCGAACGAGGAGTGCGACTTCGCGGCCAGCGGCAAGACCATCACCGACCCGGGCTTCCTCAAGGCGTACGTCGAGTCGTCCGACGACGCCGAGGCCGAGGCCGACGACGTGGAGCACCGGCTGCCGAACCTGGTCAAGGGCCAGCCGCTCGAAGCCGAGTCGCTGGAGGCGGTCGGTCACACGACCCAGCCGCCCGCGCGGTTCACCGAGGCGTCGCTGGTCAAGGCGCTGGAGGAGCTGGGCATCGGGCGGCCCTCCACGTACGCCTCGATCATGCAGACGATCCAGGACCGGGGGTACGTGTTCAAGCGCGGACAGGCGCTGATCCCGTCGTTCCTCGCGTTCGCCGTGGTGGCCCTGCTGGAGCGGCACTTCAACCGTCTGGTCGACTTCGACTTCACCGCGGCGATGGAGGACGAGCTCGACGACATCGCCGGCGGGGAGGCGGCCGCGCTGGACTTCCTGCGGGCGTTCTACTTCGGCAGCGAGTCCGCCAAGACGGACACGATCGCCGGCGGCGGCGGCCTGAAGTGGCTGGTCACCGAACGGCTCGGCGAGATCGACGCGCGCGGGGTCAACTCGATCCCGCTGTTCACCGACGACTCCGGCCGCGAGATCGTCGTGCGGGTCGGCCGGTACGGCCCGTACCTGCAGCGCACCGTGCCGGGCGCCGAGTCGGTGGACGACGGCAACGGCTCCGGCGACCGGGCCGCGCTGCCCGAGGGCATCGCCCCGGACGAGCTGACCCCGGAGAAGGTCGACGAGATCCTGCTGGGCGGGTCGGGGGAGCGCAAGCTCGGCGAGCACCCCGACACCGGCGAGCCGATCGTGCTCAAGTCCGGCCGGTACGGCCCGTACGTCTCGACCGGCGATCGCAACGCGTCGCTGCTGAAGTCGATGTCGCCGGACGAGGTCACGCTCTCCGAAGCGCTCCGGCTGCTGTCGCTGCCCCGTCCACTGGGGACGGACCCCGAGGGGGCGGAGGTGTTCGCCGGGGCCGGCCGCTACGGCCCGTACGTGCGGCGCGGCGACGACTACCGTTCGCTGGAGACCGAGGACCAGATGTTCACGGTCACGCTGGACGAGGCGCTGGCCCTGCTGGCCGCGCCGAAGACGCGCGCCCGGCGGGCCCCCGCCGCCCCCCTGCGGGAACTGGGACCCGACCCGATCACCGAGATGCCGCTGGTCATCAAGGACGGGCGGTTCGGCCCGTACGTCACCGACGGCGAGTCCAACGCGTCGCTGCGCCGCGGCCAGACGATCGAGGGTCTCACCGTCGAGCAGGCCAGCGAGATGCTCGCCGAGAAGCGGGCCAACCCGTCGACGCGCCGCAAGGCGACGAAGAAGGCGGCGCCGGCCAAGGCCACCAAGGCGGGGGCGAAGGCGGGGGTGAAGGCGGGGGTGAAGGCGACCGGGGCGAAGGCGACCGGGACGAAGGCGACCGGGGCGAAGGCCGCCAAGAAGGCCGCGCCCAAGAAGGCCACCGCGAAGAAGGCGGCCAAGAAGGCGACGTGATCCACTGCCTGTAGGGGACCCCTTATTGGCAAAATCGGCCCGTAGGGGACCCCTGCATGCAACAAGGTCAGGGGCCGAGAACGCGCGTGGTGTACGGGTTGGCGAACACCCGCGCGGGGTCGTACTCGTCGCGCACCGCGAGAAAGTCGTCGAAGCGCGGGTACGCCGGGCGCAGCGACGAGGCGTCCCGGTAGTGCATCTTGCCCCAGTGGGGACGCCCGTCCAGCGCCGCGCAGATCGCCTCGAAGCCGCGGAAGTACTCCTCGTACGGCATGCCCACGTACTGGTGGATCGCGATGTACGCGTTGTCGCGCCCGTACCCGTGCGAGAGCCAGATGTCGTCGGCCGCGCTGAACCGTACCTCCACCGGCAGGGCGACCGGCGTACGCAAGCGGTCGACGAGACGGCGCAGGCCGGCGAACGCCTCGCCGACGGCGGCGCGCGGCACGCCGTACTCCATCTCCATGAACCGCACCCGCCGGGGTGAGGTGAACACCAGGTCGGACCGCTCGGTGTAGTCGCGGGGCGAGAAGAACCGGGCCGTCGTGCGCAGCAGCGTGGGCGTGAGCCGGGGGAGTGCCCGGCAGAGGCGGCACACTCCACCGAGGACGGTGTTCTCCAGCAGGTCGTCGTTGAGCCAGGCCGCGAGACGGCTCCGGGGTGCGGAGTCGGACCCGACCGGGTTGTTGGACTTGGTCAGCGCCCGCTCGGTGTACGGCATCCAGTAGAACTCGAAGTGCTGGTTGGCCGCGACGCGCTCGTCCAGCCCCGCCAGGACGTCGGCCAGCGGTGTGGGGCGCTCGTCGGCGTGCAGGATGAAGGCGTCGACGCAGCGCAGCGTCACCTCGGTGATGACGCCGACCGCCCCGAGCCCGACCCGGGCCGCGGCGAACAGGTCGGGCCGTTCGTCGGCCGAGCACCGGACGATCTCACCGACCCCGGTGACCAGCTCCAGCTCACTGACGAATGTGGACAGACAACCGTAGGTGGCGCCGGTTCCGTGCGTACCGGTGGTCAGGGCGCCGGCGACCGTCTGCGCGTCGATGTCGCCGAGGTTGGGCAGGGCCAGTCCGTGCGTGGCCAGCTCGGCGTTGAGCGCGGCGAGCGTGGTGCCGGCGCGGACGCGGACGAGGCGCGAGGCGGGGTCGGCGGCGACGACCCCGACGAGGCGGTCCGGCTCCAGCCGTACGCCGCTGGTGGCGGCCGCGTCGGTGAACGAGTGCCCGCGGCCGACCGCCCGGACGGTGGTCCCGGCCTCGGCGGCCCGGCGCACCGCCTCGGCGGTTTCCTCCGCCGTCGCCGGGCGCTGCACCGCGGCCGCGACGGTCTCGAGGTTGCCCGCCCAGTTGCGCCATGATGTCATGGGACGTGAATACTCCTCACATAAGCGGGCCGTCAACAGCGGTTTGCGGTGTGTAGGGCAGAATTTGTCCCACGTCTTTCCGGACAGCCTCGGGAGAAATCAGGGTGACACAAACCACTCCGGCGCCGGTCGGTCCGCTGCGCCGCGTACCGGTCCAGGGGCGCAGCCTCGCCCGGGTGCACCGCATGCTGGACGCCTGCGCGGTCCTGGTCGACGAAGTCGGGTACGACGGCCTCACCACGACCCTGCTGGCCGAGCGGGCCGGGGTCGCCATCGGTTCGGTGTACCAGTTCTTTCCCGACAAGCGGGCCGTGGTCCAGGCGCTGACGCTGCGCAGCCTCGAGGCGTACGTGACGCGCCTGTCCGCCCGCATCGCGGTGGGTGACCTGCCGAACTGGTGGGACGCCGTGGACGCGGCCATCGACGAGTACATCGACATGCACCGGACGGTGCCCGGGTTCCGCACGCTGCACTTCGGCGACGTGGTGGACCTGCATCTGCTCGACGACGAGCGGGACAACAACGCGGTCATCGTCGACCAGCTCGGCGACGTACTGGTGAAGGGTTTCGGCGTGGCCGACGGCCCGGGCCTGCACTTCGCCCTCGCGGTGGCCGTGGAGATCGCGGACGCACTGATCAAGTTTGCCTTCCGGCGCGACCCCGACGGCGACGACACGGTGATCGCCGAGGCCAAGAAGATCGTCCGGGACTACCTCCACCACCAGGTCACCTAGTCTCAAGATCCCCGTGATCATGAAGTTGGGGACGCCAGATCGCGTCGATCATGACCCCTAGTTCATGATCGCGTGGATCATGGGGGTCGCGCGGATCAAGGGGGCGTCACAGGAAGGCGGGGGCGTGCTCGCCGCGATAGGTCGGCACGATGCGGTCGACCCGCTCGCCCCGGACGAGGTGCAGCGCGTCGACGTGTTCGCACAGCTCGCCGGCCTTGGCGTGGCGGAACCAGACCCGGTCACCGACCCGTAGGTCGTCGGCGGCCGGGCCGGACAGCGGGGTCTGCACCTCGCCGGCGCCCTCGCCGGCCAGCAGGGTCAGCCCGGACGGGATCGCGGGCACGGGCAGCCGGGAGCGCTCGGCCGGCCCCGAGGCGATCCATCCGCCGCCATGCACCGTCACCAGGCCGGGGCCGGGGCGCCGGACCACGGCGGCGGCGAAGTACGCGGCCGGCCGCGGGCGCCAGGCCCGGTACGAGTCGAAGAGCGCCGGACCGTAGAGTCCCGAGCCCGCGGTCACCTCGGTCACGGCCGGGTCGGCCGCCGTGGCCGCGACGCTGCCGGTCCCACCGCCGTTGACGAACTCCAGGTCGGCGTGGGCGCGCGCCGCGCGCACGGCCGCACCGCGCCGGGCCAGCAGGTCCGCGTACGACCAGCGCTGCACCGTGCGGACCAGGTAGCCGCGCACCGGCCGGCCCGGCGGGGCATCGCCGACACCGGCGATCTGCGCCTCGTACGCCATCAGCCCCACCAGCCGGAATCCGCGGCGCTTGACCACGCGGCCGGCCAGGTCGTCGATCGCGGCCGGCGTGTGCAGCGGAGAGCGGCGGGCCCCGATGTGGACCCGGCCGCCCGCCGGCCGCCACGACGCGTCGAGGTCCAGGCACACGCGCAGGTCCGGTCGGCGGTCGGCCGGGACGACGCTGTCGACGAGGTCGAGCTGCTCGGTGCTGTCGATCATGAGGATGACGGCGGCGGCGAGCGTCTCGTCGGCGGCCAGCTCGGCCAGCGCCCCGCGGTCGGCCGTCGGATAGCCCACGAGTATGTCGTCGCTCACACCGCCGCGGACCAGCCAGTTCGCTTCGGCCAGCCCGTACGCCATGATCCCCCGCCAGCCCGGCCGGGCCAGGACATCGCGGAGCAGGTCCCGGCAGCGCACGGACTTGCTGGCCAGGCGCAGCGGTTTGCCGGCGGCGCGGTCGACGAGCTCGGCGGCGTTCGCGTCGAAGGCGTCGGCGTCCACGACGGCCACCGGCGGATCCAGGTGCGCCGTGGCTCGGTCGAACCGGTGCGCTGACACACTCGCACGGTAGCGTCATCGCGGGAAACGCGAAAGACTCTCGCGTTGATGCGGCGCCGGTTTCCTCGGGGCAGACTTAAGGGTAGGTGACCCGGGAAAACTCCGGGCACGCCGCTCAGCTTCGGGGGCACACATGGTCAACCCGCCGACTACAGTGTTGCGCGAGCGGACGGCCGGTGCGTGGGTAAACCCACTCCAGTGCCCCGCCCGAACGGGGCCACACGCGGAGGTGCCGCCATCGCCAGAGACGCGCGAGACCAGAACACCGCTCATCCTGAGATGAGCGCGAACGCGCGCCGGCCCTCCGACACCGAGCGCGCGGCCGCGGCCCAGGCCGACCCGAGCGGAATGGTGGCGCAGCGGGCCCTGCTGCGCATCCGTCCGTTCCGCCGCCTGTGGATCGTGCTCGGCGTAGCGTCCCTCGGCGACTGGCTCGGCCTGCTCGCCACGTCCATCTTCGCGGCGCAGCAGGTGGCCGACCCCAAGGCCAAGGGTGTCGCGTTCGGTGGCGTGATCGCGGTACGGCTGTTGCCGGCGCTGCTGCTGGGACCCATCGCCGGCGTGCTGGCCGACCGGTTCGACCGCCGGTACACGATGGTGGTCTGCGACCTCGCGCGTTTCGTGCTGTTCGCGTCGATCCCCGTGGCCGCGCTGATGACGGACAACAGCGCGGCGGTCATCGGGTGGACGGCGATCGCGACGTTCCTCATCGAGTCCATCACGATGGCCTGGCTGCCGGCCAAGGACGCGGCCGTGCCCAACCTGCTGCCGCGGGGCCGGCTGGAGTCGGCGAACCAGCTCACGCTCGCCACCACGTACGGGATCACGCCGGTCGCGGCCGCGCTGATGCTCGCCGCGCTCACCAAGGGTCTGTCCGGTGTGTACGCCGCCACCGACCAGAGCTACCTCGACCCCACCACGTTCTCGCTGTACTTCCTCGCCCTGACGCGCCTCGCGACCGCGTTCGTCGTGTTCTTCGGGATCAAGGAGATCAGCGGCCGGGCCCCACGGCACGCCAAGCAACCCGGGATGGTGCGCGAGTTCCTGGCCGGATGGTCGTATGTGGGCCGCACTCCGCTCGTGCGCGGGCTCGTGCTCGGCATCCTGGCGGCGTTCTCGGCCGGTGGCATGGTCGTGGGCAGCGCCCAGTTCTACGCCAAGTCGCTGGGCGGTGGCGAGTCCACGTTCTACATCCTGTTCGCGATGATCTTCGTCGGGCTGGCCGTCGGCATCTCCGCCGGCCCCCGCCTGATCGGCGCGCTGTCGCGGCGCCGCTGGTTCGGGCTGTCGATCGTGCTCGCCGGTGTGGCCGTCGGCCTGCTCGGCTTCGCCTGGCACCTGGCGATCGCGGTGATCCTGGTCCTGCTGGTCGGCATCGCGGCCGGCATGGCGTTCCTGGCCGGCACGACACTGCTCGGCGGCGAGGTCGAGGACGCGGTCCGCGGCCGGGTGTTCGGCTTCGTGAACATGGCCACCCGGGTCGTGCTGATGCTGGCCATCTCCCTGTCCAGCGTGCTGGTCGGCCTGGGCAGCGACCGGCTCGTCAGCGTCGGGCCGCTGGCGGTGTCCATCTCCACCACACGCCTGGTGCTGCTCGTGGCCGGGGTCGTGGGCGTCATCGCCGGCATCGCCGCGTTCCGGCAGATGGACGACAAGCGCGGCGTGCCGATCCTGGCCGACATCTGGGGATCGTTGCGAGGCCGGCCGCTCAGCCTGCCCCAGCCGGCGGCGCGCCACGGTGTGTTCATCGTGTTCGAGGGCGGCGAGGGTTCCGGGAAGTCCACACAGGCCGATCTGCTCGCCGAGGCGCTCCTGGCGGCCGGGCGGGAGGTGGTCCTCACGCGGGAGCCGGGGGCCACGAACATCGGCGAGCGCATCCGCGCATTGCTGCTGGACCGTCGCATGTCGTCCGGGCTGGCCGGCGTGGTGCTGGCGCCGCGGGCCGAGGCCCTGCTGTACGCCGCGGACCGGGCCCACCACGTGGCGACCGTGGTACGGCCGGCGCTGGAGACCGGCACGGTGGTGATCAGCGACCGGTACAGCGACTCGTCCCTGGCGTACCAGGGCGCGGGCCGCATCCTGCCGGTCGAGGAGGTGTCCTGGCTCTCCTCGTGGGCGACGGCGGGCCTGCGCCCGGACCTCGTGATCCTGCTGGACATCGACCCGTCGGTGGGCCTGGCCCGGGTGCGCGACCGCGGAAGTCCCGACCGGCTGGAGGTCGAGTCGGTGGAGTTCCACGAGCGGGTGCGCTACGCGTTCCTGGACCTGGCCGCCGCCGATCCGCGCCGGTACCTCGTCGTGGACGCCACGCAGTCGCCCGAGGACATCGCCGCGATCGTCGTCGAGCGGGTGCGGACCCTGCCCGCGCTGTGGCGCGACAACCTCGACCCGGCGGTGCCGCTCGGCCGGCCCGACGCCGAGCCGACACCGCCCCCGCCGGTCGCGACGCCGGACCAGATCTCGCGGGCCACGCACGAGAACGGGCGGGTGCCGAACCCGGCCTCGTCCGTACGGTCCAACGTGGACGTTCCGTGACCCTGGACGCCATGGCTGGCTCGGCGCGTCTGGCGCCGCGCAGCGACCCAGCTACGGCGGGTCAGACGGTCGCGCCGGTCTTCGCCGATCTCGTGGGTCAGCACGAAGCCGTGGCGACCCTGTCCGCCGCCGCCGAGGCCGCCGGCGAGATCGTGCGCGGCGGGACGCCGCCCCCGGGCGTCATGACCCACGCATGGCTCTTCACGGGCCCGCCCGGCTCGGGTCGTTCGGTGGCCGCCCGGGCGTTCGCGGCGGCCCTGCAGTGCGCGCGGGGCGGGTGCGGTGATTGCGCCGAGTGCCGCACCACACTCGCCGGCACGCACGCGGACGTGCGTTCCGTGGTGCCCGAGGGACTGTCCATTTCGGTGGACGAAATGCGGTCCCTGGTGCTGCGGGCCGCATCCGCGCCGGTCGGGGGGCGCTGGCAGGTCGTGCTGATCGAGGACGCCGACCGGCTCACCGAGAAGGCGGGCAACGCCCTGCTCAAGGCCGTGGAGGAACCCTCGCCGCGTACCGTGTTCCTGCTCTGCACGCCGTCCACCCACCCCGACGACGTGTCGGTGACCATCCGCTCCCGCAGCCGCGTGGTGTCGCTGCGGACGCCGGCCGCCGAGTCCATCGCCGAGACGCTCGTACGGCGCGACGGCGTCGACGCCCGCACGGCGGCCTGGGCGGCGGCCGCGTCCCAGGGCCACGTCGGGCGGGCCCGCCGGTTGGCCCGCGACCCGGAGGCCCGTTCGCGGCGCGAGGCGGTCCTCGCCGTACCGCGGCGGCTGACCGGCATCGGCGCCTGCTTCGAGGCGGCCGGCGCGCTCATCGCGGCCACGGAGTCCGAGGCCTCCGCGCTGGTGTCGGACTCCGACGCCAAGGAGCGCGCCGACCTGGAGGTGGCCCTCGGCGCCGGCGGCACGGGGCGGGGCGCCGCGAGCGCGTTCCGCGGGGCCTCCGGCGTACTGAAGGACCTGGAGCGCCGGCAGCGGTCGCGGTCCACCCGGGCCAAGCGCGACGCGCTGGACCGCGCCCTGGTCGACCTGGCCGGGTTCTACCGCGACGTGCTCACGATCGCCGTCGGCGCGGACGTGCCGGCCGTGCACGCCGACGCCGTCACCGACGCCCGCGCGGCCGCGCGGCGCTGGTCGGCCGAGAGCACCCTGCGGCGCCTGGAGGCGGTGCTCGCGTGCCGCGAGGCCATCGAGCTCAACGTGAAGCCGCAGATCGCCGTCGAGGCGATGATGATCTTGCTCTGGCGCGGCTGACGGAATTACGTTTGCGCTCGCTCCGCTCGCGCGGGGCCCCGGGGCCAACAGGGTGTCATCTTCCCTCGTCGCTCTGGTCGCTTCGCTCCCGGCGCTCCTCGGTCCAGATGGCGCCGGCCCCGCGGCCAGCGGGTTATCCACAGGGGGTGACGAAGGGGGTCGCGGACGCGGTAGCGTGCCGGTCGGCCACTACGGGAGGTGCTGGGTGGACGAGGCCTGGATCGAGGAGGCCATCGAGCGCTATCAGCGGATGGAGCGCCTGCTGGCCGAGTTCGACAAGACCCTCGCCACCGTCGACGTCACCGTCCGGTCCCCGGACGGCCTGGTCGAGGTTGTCGTCACCGCCGACGGCACCATCCGCGACGTCGTGATCAGCGAGGCGGCGGCGGGACGGCCGACCCGTGAGCTGTCCCGGGCCGTGCAGGCGGCCGTGACGGCCGCGGCCGACGCCGCCGCCTGGGCGCGGACGCGACTGCACCGCGACATGTTCGCCGGGTACCCACCGCTTGATTCCAGGGGCGGCTCATGAGCGACACACTGCGAGAGGCGGCCGCGGCGCTGCGCCGCACCGGCGACGGGCTGGCCGACCTCGGCGCGGGACTGACCGCGCTCGACCCCGGCCCTCGGGCGTTCGGGGCCGACCTCCCCGGCGCGCCCGGCGAGCTGACCCGGCAGCTGCACGTCCTGCTGCGGGACGCGCTGCAGGCCCGGTCGCGGGAGGCGGCCGCGCACGGCGCCCGGATCGCTTCCACCGCGGACGCGGTCGCCCGCGCCGCCGGGCACTACGACGACGTCGACGCGGACGCGCGGGCCCGGACGGTGCCGTGATGGACGCGCTGGCCCGCCTGGAGCCGGTGGCCCGCGACCTGGTGCACCGGGTCGACACCGCGCTCGTCACGCTCGGCGCGCCGGCCGACCACCCGGTCTGGCCGCTGCTGCGCCGCCTCGGCGTCACCCCGGCCGACGCGGTCAGGTTCGTCGTCGAGACCGACCCGACCCCGCTGCGGGCGACGGCGGCCGCGCTGCGAGATCGGGCCGAAGCGTACGAGGCGACCGAGCTCCCGGCCGACCTGCCGTGGCGCGGCGCGGCCGGGGAGACGTACGCGGAGCAGGCGGCCGGGCTGCGTGCGCACCTCGGTGAGCTGGCCGGCCGGCTGCGGGCCACGGCGGCGTACGCGGACGACGTGGCGGACTGGTCGGCCCGGTCGCGCGAACGGCTCGCCCGCGCGCTGGCCGACGTCCTCACGTCGGCCCAGGCCGTGACCGTACGAACCGGCACGTCGCCGGCGCCCGCCGCGGCCGACATCGGCGTACGCCTGCTGGGCGCCGTGGCCGAGGCCGTCGCCGAGGGTACGGACGGCCACCGGCGTTGGGCGTCGGAGCTGGGCGAGCTGCCGTACGAGTGCTCTCCCACCGGCGCGGATCCGCCCCGGTGGAACGGCACCGTCGAGGTTCCCCGGGCGTAGGGTGATTCGGGTGAGCGGAAGCGCGAGGCTACAGGCATGGACCACGACGGAGGCCGAGCGCCGAGCGCGGGAGCGTGGGTGATGGGTCAGCTCTGCGCCGTCAGCTTCAACCGGTACGGCCGGCTGTTCTACCTCGACCCGGGTGACCTGCGCCCCCAGGTGGGGGATCTCGTGCTGGTGCCGACCGACGACGGGCCCGAGGTGGCCGAGTGCGTGTGGGCCGCCGAGTGGACCGAAGTGGACACGGCGGGGTTCCCACGCCTGCTCGGCCTGGCCGGTCCGGATGACGTGCGCCGCGACGAGCAGATCCGGCGGGCCAAGGCGGACGCGAAGGTGGCGGCGAAGCGGCTCATCCGCGAGCACGACCTCCCGATGAAGGTCGTGGCCGTCGACCACGTACCGTCCGGCCCGGCCGCGGCCGCCGGGGGCGGCGCCCGCACCACGATCTACTTCACGGCGCCGCACCGGGTCGACTTCCGGGCACTGGTACGGGACCTCGGCGCGACGCTGCGCTGCCGGGTCGAGCTGCGCCAGCTCTCGGCCCGCGATTCCGCCCGCGTGCAGGGTGGCATCGGCTCCTGCGGGCGCGACCTGTGCTGCGCCACGTTCCTCACCGACTTCGAGCCGGTCACCATCCGCATGGCCAAGGACCAGGACCTGCCGCTCAACCCGATGCGCATATCGGGGGCGTGCGGGCGCCTGATGTGCTGCCTGAAGTACGAACACCCGCTCTACCAGCGGTTCCAGGCCAGCGCCCCGGCCGTCGGCGAGCGGGTCACCACGGACGACGGCCCCGGTCGGGTGGTGGGACACAGCGTCCCCCGCGACTCGGTCGTGGTCCGGCTCGACGCCGACGGCTCGCGGTGCACGTGCTCGCGCGCGTCGGTGTGCGGCTCGCGCCAGGCGTACGAGTCGCGCTGACCGTCAGGTCCGTAGGGACAGCGGCAGCCCGATCCGGATCGGCGGCTCGATCAGGTGGACGGCCACCGGTTTGCGGGGCTCGATCCAGGGCGCGTGCGCGGGCGCCGCCGGCATCGCGCGCCAGCGCTTGGAGACGTCGTCCACGCCGATCGGGTACACGGTCAGCGTCCCGTCCGGGCCGATGTGCAGTCGCAGAAAGCCCTTGTACCCCTGGATGCCCTGGCCGGCGAAGAGCTCGTTGACGTTCACCCCGAACCGCCCCGCGACGAGCAGGTACAGCGCGACGACCTCGGTGGCCACGACGGCGGCGAGCGGCGCGTAGGCGACGACGGCCACCAGCACCGGAAGCGGCCAGCGCAGTCGGTCCACATCGAACAGGCGCCACACGGACAGTCCGCCGACGGCCACGCCTATCTGGACCGCGCCGTGAACGAGCCCGAACGCGTAGTGCTTGATGCTGCGCCGGCCCGCGGTGAGGCCGGCCGCGAAGAACAGCGTCAGCCCGATGATGGTCGCGGCCACGGCGAAACTGGGCACCGTGAGGATGCGATGGTCGGCGTTGTCCAGGGCCAGCAGCAGCATCGTCTGCAGCACGCCGAGCAGGATCACGAACCCCCAGTTGCGCAGCGGCAGGCGGGTGAACACGCCGGTGCCGAGGGCGCGCGAGCGCATCCGCGACGGGTACGTCTTGGCCAGCTTGTAGTCCTGGGACTCGCTGGCCTGGCGGATGATGGTCTCCTTGGGCGGCACCTTGATCCGCTTGGGCAGCTCGTGGGTCGAACTGAGGTACGCCCCGCCGCCGCCGAACGTGATGAGCTGGCGCCCGCCCGGCGTACTGGCGCCCGAGTACCGCGCGTAGTGGTGCATGTCACCGGAGAGCATCAACGAGACCTCGGCTCCGGTGGGCGCGATGATCTTGCGGATGAAGTAGTCCGTGGTGTCGTACAGACTGGGCCTCTCGGCGGCCTGCACCCAGGCCGGGTGCGGCGTACAGATGATCACTCGGTCGCCCGGCTCGATCTGGCCGGCCACCTCGCGGAAGTACTCGAGCTGGGGATCGTCCAGGTACGCGCCCTCCTGCGCGTCGATGGCGAACAGCCACCAACGCCGGGGCAGCCGGAGCGCGAAGTAGCTGCGCGTCTGCGCGGTCCGCCAGCCGCCGATGGCGGTGCCCTCGCGCCGGGCGAACACCCGCAGGAACGCGGTGAGCCCGTCGTACCAGTCGTGGTTGCCGGGCAGGGCGTACAGCGTGGGCGCCGGCTCGCCGGGCGCCAACATGGGCAGAGCCGAGCGGTACGGGCCGCGCAGGCGCTCCTCGTACGCGATCGCGCTCGCCGTGGGGTAGACCTGGTCGCCGCCCATGATCAGCGCCTGGCCCCGCGGCAGCCGTACCCCGTCGACGTCGAGCGTGGGCTGGGCCAGCAGGTACGCCACCGTGTACGTGGCGTTGAAACCGTCGCCGGTGTCGGCCACGAAGTCGAACCAGAACTCCTCGCCGGAGCCGTGGTCGTGCAGGCGTTTCACGAACGGGTACTGCAGCTCGCGCTTGTCGAGGTACGCCCCGAACTGCTCGGCCAGCGCCACCCGGGCGCCGGTCGCGGCCAGCAGCACCGGTCCGAGCCACCGGACGGGCGCGCGGCGGCGGTAGCCCAGCTCGGCCGGTTCCAAGGACTTCGGGCGCGGCGCGGCGACGGCCGCGGGATCGGGTCGGGTCACGATCGCAGACGTTAGCCGGATCAAGCCGGACCCGGGAACCCGGCAGCGTAAGGCCATCCGGCCCGAGTACACTTTGGCCGAAGTTGCCGCCTTAGCTCAGTCGGTCAGAGCGACGCACTCGTAATGCGTAGGTCCCGAGTTCGATTCTCGGAGGCGGCTCCAGAATCCCTCCACTCCGATGTCGTGTGACGGAGGTGCATCCGGTGCCGAGCCGGCGGTTTCCCAGCCAGCAGTTGAGCGCGTCGCTGACCCTTCTCATGCTGGGCATACTCGCCGTGATCATGCTGATCGACGCGGGCGCCATCTTCAGCGGGTACGGGCTGCTCGCGGACGTCGCGCACTGGAGCATGGTGGTGGGCATCGCGACCGGGCTGGTGGCGCTCACGGTGCAGCTCGTCGACCTCGTGACCACGCCGATCGCGATCGCGGGCCGGGCCGAACTGGGCGTCCTCGGCGCCAGTACCACCGGCATGGTGACACTCTTCGCGATCGTCTGGTGGCTGCGCCAGCACGGGTCCGGCAGCGGCTGGCTGCTGATCCTGGAGGCGGCGGCGTTCGCGATCGGGCTGATCGGCGCGGTGTACGCCCGATGGTTCCTGGCCGGCAGTCCGCCGCCGCGCCCGGTGCGGGCGTTCCCGCGCGGCGCGTACGCCCGCGGCGCCCGGGCGGGCAGCCTCGCTCACCGGCCGACGGTGCAGTTCCCCGCGCTGAACTACCACTCCGGCCCGCCGTCGACGGATGGCTCCGCAACCTACGACCGTCACAGCCTGCGATAGTCGTAGCCTCCGAGCCGGTGTACGCACTGCCGAGATCTTCGGCTGAGACCTGTCCCGGTCGTTGACGAGCCAGTAACGTTCCGGCCATGCGCGGCACGATGATGGACACGCCGCTCTCCGTGGCCCGCCTGCTCGAACACGGCCGGACGGTGCACGGCGGGGCGCACGTGGTGACCTGGACCGGCGAGGGTTCCCGCCGCCGGTCGTACGCGGAGGTCGGTGCGGACGCGGCGCGCCTGGCCCACGCGCTGCGCGACGAGCTCGGCGTCACCGGGGACGAGCGGGTCGCGACTCTCATGTGGAACAACGCGGAGCACCTGGTGGCGTACTTCGCCGTACCCAGCATGGGTGCGGTGCTGCACCCGCTGAACCTGCGGCTGTTCGCCGACCAGCTGGCGTACTGCGCCAACCACGCCGAGGACCGTGTCGTCATCGTCGACTCCACGCTGATCCCGCTGCTGGCGGGCGTGGTCGGCCGGCTCGAGTCCGTCCGCCACGTCGTGGTCGTGGGCGACGGCGACGACGCGCCGCTGCGCGCGGCGGCCCGCGACGGCGTCGGATTCCACCGCTGGGACGCGCTGCTGCGGGGGCGCCCGGAGCGGTTCGACTGGCCCGCCGTCGACGAGCGGGACGCGGCGGCGATGTGCTACACGTCCGGCACGACCGGCCACCCGAAGGGCGTCGCGTACAGCCACCGGTCGATGTACCTGCACTCGATGCAGGTGTGCGCGGCCGAGGCGTTCGGCCTCAACCCGGCGACCAACGTGCTTGTCGTGGTCCCGATGTTCCACGCCCTGGCGTGGGGTCTGCCGCACGCGGCGTTCGCGGCCGGCGCGTCGCTGCTCATGCCGGACCGCTTCCTGCAGGCGGCGCCGCTGGCCGCGATGATCCAGGCCGAGCGGCCGACGCTGGCCGGTGCCGTGCCGACCATCTGGACCGACCTGCTGGCGTACCTGGACGCGAACCGGACCGACACGTCCTCGCTGCGCGAGGTCATCGTGGGCGGCTCGGCCTGTCCGCCCGCGCTCATGCACGCGTACGCCGAGCGGCACGGGATCGAGGTCGTCCACGCCTGGGGCATGACCGAGATGTCGCCGCTCGGTTCGGTGGCCCGCCCGCCGGCCGGCCCGACCGGCCCGGAGGCGTGGGCGTACCGGTACACCCAGGGCCGCATCCCGGCCGGCGTCCAGGGGCGCATCGTCGGGCCGGACGGCTCGGTCATGCCGTGGGACGGCAAGTCCGTGGGCGAGCTCGAGGTGCGCGGGCCCTGGGTCACCGAGCGGTACGTGGGCGACGCCGAGCCCGATCGGGAGAAGTTCACCGACGGCTGGCTGCGTACGGGCGACGTGGGCGTACTTTCCCCGGACGGCTTCCTGACCCTGACCGACCGGGCCAAGGACGTGATCAAGTCGGGCGGCGAGTGGATCAGCTCGGTGGAGCTGGAGAACGCGCTGATGGCCCATCCCGCCGTACAGGAGGCCTGCGTCATCGGCGTACCCGACGAGCGGTGGGGCGAACGTCCACTGGCGACGGTGGTGTTCCGGGAGGGGGCGTCGGCCACGACCGACGAGCTACGCGAGTTCCTGGCCGGGTCGTTCGCCCATTGGCAGCTGCCCGACCACTGGGCCGTCATCGACGAGGTACCGAAGACCTCCGTCGGCAAGTTCGACAAGAAGCGCCTCCGTCAGCAGTTCACCTCCACCTAGCAACGTCGCGCCGATCATGAACCTAGGTTCATGATCGGCGCGATTTCGCGTCCCCAGCCTCATGATCACGGCGATCTTGGAAGCCGGGGGGCGGGTGGACGTCAGGCGCTCTTGCGGCTCTTGCTGGCGGTGGCCCTCTTGGTCGTCTCGGCGGTCTGCTTCTTGGCCGGCGCCGCCTTCTTGGCGGTCTTCGCGGACTTGGCCGCCGTGATGGGTGTCGGCTGCACCGCCTCGCGCTCCTCGGCCGCCTCGGCGGGCGTGGTCCCGCTCTCCCGGGCCGCCTTGGCGCGCTCGACGGAGGCCCGCAGCGCGGCCATGAGGTCTATCGCACCGGCCGGCGCCTCCTCGGGCTCCGGCGCGGCCACGATCTCCTGGCCGCTCACCTTGGCGTCGATGACCTGCTGCAGCGCGGCGCGGTAGTTGTCCGTGAACTCGTCGGGCTCGAAGTCCGCGGCCATGGAGTCGATGAGCGAGGACGCCATGGCCAGCTCCTGCGGCCGTACGGAGATGTCCTCGTCCAGGAAGTCGAACGCGGGCTTGCGCACCTCGTCCGGCCACAGCATGGTGTTCAGGACCAGCACGCCCTCGCGCACCCGCAGCGTCGCCAGTTGTTCGCGCTGGCGCAGCGCCACCTTCACGATGGCGACCCGGTCGGACTCGGTGAGCGCCTCGCGCAGGAGCACGTACGGCTTGGCGGCGACCGCTTCGGGTTCGAGGTAGTACGCCTTGTTGTACAGGATCGGGTCGACCTGGTCGGCCGGCACGAACTCGAGGACGTCGATCGCGCGGCTGGTCGACAGTGGAAGGTCCGCGAAGTCGTCGTCGGTGAGGATCACCATCTCCCCGCCGCCGACGTCGTACCCCTTCGCGATGTCGTCGTAGCTGACCTCCTCGTTGCAGACCGAGCACACGCGCTTGTACTTGATCCGCCCTCCGTCGGCGCGGTGCACCTGATGGAACCGGATGTCCTTCTCCTCGGTCGCCGAGAACAACTTGACGCCGATGGAGACCAGCCCGAACGAGACGGCTCCCTTCCAGATTGCCCGCATTGTCCGCTCCCTCCGCCGCACGGCCTGGCGCCCGCCACCCACCAGCATCCCACCTTGTCGGCGATCGTGAGGGGACAGATCCCCTCGCGCCGTAGGGTAGGGACGTGACAGCAGTGCCGCGGCCGATGCTGGCCACGACGGGTGAGCTGCCGCTCGGCTCCGAATGGGCGTACGAATTCAAATGGGACGGAGTGCGGGCGCTGGCGGTGATCGCCGGCGGGGCGATGCGGCTGTACGCGCGTTCGGGCGCGGACGTCACGAAGGGCTATCCGGAGCTGGCGCCGCTCGGTGCCGCGCTGGCCGGGGCCGGCATCACGGACGCGGTCCTCGACGGCGAGGTCGTCGTGCTCGACGAGCACGGGCGTCCGTCGTTCACGGCGCTGGCGGAACGGATGCACGTGCGTGAGCGCGGCCGCACCCAGCAGCTCGCCGCGACGCTGCCGGTCAACTACATGATCTTTGACGTACTGCGGGCCAACGGCACGGACGTGTGCCCGGTGCCGTACGCCCAGCGCCGGGAATGGCTGGAGGCGCTGGCCGGCGGGCTCGGCGCCGGGCGTTGGATCGTGCCGCCGATCTTCGCGGACGGCTCGGCCACGCTGGCCGTGGCGCGGGCGGAATCCATGGAGGGCGTGGTGGCCAAGCGCCTGGACTCCGCGTACCGACCCGGGGTGCGTTCGCCCGACTGGATCAAGTTCAAGTGCGAGTACGACGGCAGCTACCTGGTCGGCGGTTGGCGGACCGGGCGGCGCGAACTCGGGGCGCTGCTGGTCGGCGAGCTCGGTCAGGACGGTCTGCGCTACCGCGGCCGGGTCGGCGGAGGCATCTCCGCGGCGGTCGAGCGGGACCTGCTGGCCCGGCTGGCCGGGCTGCGCGTGGCCGACTCGCCGTTCGCCGAGCCGCTGCCGCGCGAGGACGCCCGCGGCGCCTTCTACACGACGCCGACGCTCACGGTGGAGGTGCGGTACGGCAACCTGACGCCCGACGGTCGGCTCCGCTTCCCCCGGTTCGTACGCCTGCGCCCGGAGGAGCGGCCCGATGCCTGAGCGGGTCCGGGTGGCCATCGAGGGCCGCAGTCTTGAGCTGTCCAATCTGGACAAGGTGCTGTACCCGTCGGTCGGCTTCACGAAGGGCGAGGTGATCGACTACTACGTACGGGTCGCCCCGGTGCTCCTGCCGCATCTGGCCGGGCGGCCCATCACCCGGATCCGCTTCCCCAACGGCGTCGACGCACCGAGCTTCTTCGAGAAGAACGCACCGGCCGGAACCCCGTCCTGGGTCCGCAAGCAGCGACTGCCCGTGCCCGGCTCGACCATGAACCGGGAGACGCTCGACTTCATCGTCGCCGAGGACCTGCCCACGCTCGTGTGGCTGGCCAACCTGGCGGCGATCGAGCTGCACACGCCGCAGTGGCGCATCGACGGCGGCCGCGCGGGCGAGCCGGACCTGCTCGTGGCCGACCTCGACCCGGGCCCGCCGGCCGGGCTGGCCGAGTGCTGCCTCGTGGCCGTCGCGGCCAAGCACCGGCTCGAGGAGGACGGGCTGCGGCCGCTGGCCAAGACGTCGGGCAAGAAGGGCATGCAGCTCATGTGCCGCCTGCCCGGCGGGCGGGACTCCGATGAGGCGGCCGGGTACGCCCGCGAGGTGGCCGAGGATCTGGAACGCGCGCTGCCCAAGCTCGTCACGTCCAAGATGACCAAGAGCCTGCGCCCCGGCACGGTCTTCTTCGACTGGAGCCAGAACGTCGCGGCCAAGACGACCGTGACCCCGTACTCGCTGCGCGCCGCGGCCACCCCGACGGTGTCGGCGCCGTTCACGTGGGACGAGGTCGAGGCGGCCGAGGTCCGACCGCTGCACCCGGACGAGGTGCTGGCCCGCATCGATGAGTACGGCGACCTGCTCGCGCCCCTCGTCGACTAGGTACGCGGGGACCAGTGCCGGCGCACGATCACGAGGTCCCGTTCCGCGGCGGCGATGTGCTCGTCCAGTGGCCGGGCCGCGTCGCGGGCCCGCAGCGCGGCGGCCGGACTCACCTGGGAGGAGCCGCCGCCCACGAGTCCGCGCAGCCCGCGTTCGACCGGGCTGGGCTCGGCGTCCGCCGGCTCGTCGGCGACCTCGGGTACGGCAACACGCTGCGCTCGCTCCGCTCGCGCGGGCTCCGGGGCCGACGGGGCGCCGTCCTCCCCCGTCGCTCTGGTCGCTTCGCTCCCGGCGCTCCTCGGTCCAGGCGACGCCGGCCCTGGAGCCGGCGGGGCCTCCGGACCGTGGCGGATCCGCCGGCGGCGGCGGGACGGCTCGCTCATGCCCTCACGCTAGCCTAGAAGATCTCGATGGACGAGGGCGTGCGGTACCAACCGAAGGCGGGGCTCGCCTCGGCCACGGCGCCCGGCCGCAGCTCCCGGACCAGGCCCGCGTCCGCGAGGGCCCCGAGCGGCGTGCCACCGAGGTAGGCGGCCCCCAGCGCGAGGATGTCGCAGGCCATGTCGGGCTGGTCCACAGTGGAGACACACTGGGCGGCCGTGGGTGAGCCGGTCAGGCGCCACCGTCCCACGTTCTCGGGCACGGACGCGTCCGAGACCTCGAACACGACGT
>Ga0307415_100000350_pt1 | contig 19789 bp, 17 predicted proteins | sample DK1Cmetagenome_FD_204524 | JGI IMG/M metagenome (GOLD analysis project Ga0307415, IMG submission 204524) | Maize rhizosphere microbial communities from greenhouse at UC Davis, California, United States - DK15-C-2 | ecosystem: Host-associated > Plants > Roots > Rhizosphere > Soil | place: USA...
AACGATCTCGCTGCCCTGGGCGACCTTGAGGGTCGGGCCGGGAACCGAGCCGTTGTAGCCCAGCATCCGCACCACGCTGTCACCCAGCCGCTTGCCACCGGCCCAATGTCGAGCTTCAGGGTGTCCCCGTGGGCCAGCTCCAACAGCACCGGCCGCCCCGCCTCGGGCAACCCAGAGGGATCGGTCGGGAATCGGTCTGGCTGGTCATGGTCGATGTGGTGTTGCATCGTCTCCTCCTCGGCGACGTTGCCGTCGACTCGCCCAGTCCGTTCGCTTCAGGTGTACTCGGCGCGGCGGTCATGACTCTCTCCTCGTCAGATGGAATGACGGTTCAACGTCGGACGAGGTATCCGCCGGTTGGGCCGGTGGGGCTGGCCGGTCGCCGGCGCGGAACGCTCCGCGCCGGCGGCGGCCCAGGAACCGGACGCCCAGGACGGCGGCGATGGTGGCGGCGGCCAGCAGGATGGGGCGCAGGGTCAGGGCCCAGGGCCAGGCCGCGCCGGCGAGCGGCGGGTCGGGCGTCGGGTACTGCAGGGTCTTGGCGACCCAGCGGGCGGTGGCCACGTCGCGGGTGCGGGCGATGTCGCCCAGCGCGCCGTCAAAGGCGAAGCCGGGCTGCTGGTGGAGATAGACCGGCCGCAGCCGCTCCGGCAGCGACCGCCCGTCGGCGGCGGCACGTCGGGCCGCGTCAGCGCCGGGAGCCAGCAGCCGGTCCAGCTCGGGCGCGGCGCTGGCCAGGTCGGCGCGGGGGGCGAAGGTGAGGCCGTGCCGGGACCGGATCGGGCGCCCATCGGCGGTCACCGCGACCGGGCGGGCCAGGTAGGAGAACTCGGTGTAGGGCCGGAACGCCGAGGCCAGCTCGGTCTCCCCGACACCGTCGGTGAGCAGGACCCCCATGCTCGGCCGGTCCCACCGGTAGCCGGCACTGAGCACGGCCACTCCGTCGGCGGGCGCCGGCCGCGACCGCTGGATCGGTGCCGCCCTGCCCGGCGAGTAGGCCGGCCATGCCACCGCCCGCGCCGCCCGCGCCGCCGCGGCCTGGCCGACCATGCGCTCGACGACCCGCAGGGCGCCGTCCACCCCGGACAGGACGCCGGCGCTGGTGATCACGTCACCGTCGTCGACATAGCGGACTCCGTCCTGCCAGCGCACCGCCGGGTAGTTCCGGCGGAGCCCGATCAGGCCCAGCCAGTGCGAGGTCGCGGGCCGGCCGTCGAGCAGGCCGGCCTTGGCCAGCACCTCGGCGCCCACGCAGACGCCGACCAGCAGGGGGTCGCCCTGGGCGCGCTGCCGCCGCAACCACTGGACGATTGCGGCGACGCTCGGCGGCAGCCCGGAGGGCACCTCACTCACCTGCGGCACCACGATCACCTCGGGGCCGGTGGGCAGCCGCTGGTCCAGCTGCTCCAAGCTGAGGTCGGGAACCAGGTCCAGCCCGCCGGTCAACGGGACCGGCTGGCGCTGGGGGGCGACGGTGTAGAGGTTGAACGCCCCGGTGGAGGCCAGCACCTCGTAGGGGGCCAGCACGTCGGCGGCGTTGGCCCGCTCCGACGCCAGCACGACCACCGCGGTTGGCTGCCAGGGTCGTGCGCCGGCGCCGCCACGGCGTCGACCAGGACCGGCGGCGCGCTGCGGTCGCGGGCGGTGTAGATCTCCCCGGTCGCCCCCGCGATCCCGACCGCGCCCACCGCGACCGGCACCACCAACCCCAGGGACGCCATCGCGGCTACCCGACGGACTGTCCGCCACCGCATCACTATGACCTCCGAATCGCCTCTGGGGCCAGGTTAGGAAGCGGCGGCCACGGCCGCTTGAACGGAATTGACCTCCCAGATCGTCGCCGGCCAGGGTGGCGGAGGACCGGCGGGGCCGGTAGAGACCGATGTCGTCGGTTGCCGGTGACAAACGTCATCGCCGCCCGAGGACATCCGCATCTACCGCGCCCTCGGCCGGCCGGCCAGAGTGGCTGGCGATGTCCGAGCAGGCCGTGGTCCGGAGCGAGCGCCTAGCATGGTGGGTCGGCGCTCGACCACGGATGGTGATCCGGCTGAGGGAACCCGAGACCTCCAGCAGGTTCGTGCGGCTGGCCACCGCGGGCGCGGTGGGCTTCAGCGTCCTGCTACCGCTGATCGAGCTGGGCCGGATCGCCACCTACCCGGCGCCCGTCGGGCCGATCGCCCCCGCCGTGGTCACCACCGCCTGCTACCTGCCGCTGCACCTGCGGCACGTGCTGTACGGCCTGCACGGGGCCCGGCCCCCGGGGGCCGGGTGGACGCTGGTGGCCATGGGGGCGGTGATCGCCAGGGCGACGCCGCTGATCGGGGTGGACTGGCTGTTCAAGTTCGCCCCCCTGGCCGTGTCGGTCCTGCTGGTGGTCCGCCCGCCCTGGTCGTTCCTGCTCTCCCTGGGCCTGGCCGCGGCGACGGCGCCACTGGCCCTGGCCCTGGGCGCCCCGGGCTGGTCGGCGACCTACTTCCCCATCGAGGTGGCGTGGCGGGCGGCCACCCTGTTCGTGCTGGTGTGGCTGGTCGCGGCGGTCCGGCAGCTGCAGGCGGCCCGGCGGGCCCTGACCGACGAGGCCGTCCTCCGGGAGCGGCTGCGGATCGAGGGCGAGCTGCGGGCGACCGTGGCCGACGGGCTGGCCAGGATCGCCGCCCAAGGCGAGCGGGCCATCGAGCAGGCGAGCCGGGCGCCGGCCGCGGCCCGGGACGGGCTCCAGGTCCTGGTCGAGGGGTCGCGGCGCACCCTGGCCGAGGCCCGCCGGATCTCCCGCAGCTACCAGCGGTGCTCGCTGCGGACCGAGCTGGACGTGGCGGCGGCGCTGGTGGGCGCGGCCGGCATCGAGACCCGGCTGGCGCTCCCGGCCGGCGACCTGCCCGGGACGGTCGACGAGTCCATGCGCTCCACGCTGCGGGCGGCCACCGCCCGCCTGCTCGGCGACGACACCGTCAAGCACTGCGACCTGGTGGTCACCCGGGAGGCGGGAGGGCTGCGGCTGGAGGTCCGCTGCCAGGGACGGGAGCGCGAGACGCTGGAGGCGACGGCGTGAGCGCGGCCAGCCACCTCCAGCAGCGGCCGCTCAGCCGCAGCCCCCGACGGCCAGCCGCCGTGGACGGTGCGCCGGACCCGCTGGTTCCTGGTCGGCCTGCATCTCCCCTTCGTGGCCGTCCCGGCGCTCATCACCATCGCCGCCAGCGAGGACCCCCGCGGCACCCCCCTGCTGGTGGTGCCGCTGGTCCTGGCCATCGGGGGGCTGCAGCTGCGGCACAGCTTCGCCGCCGCCCGCGGCCGGCGGCCCCGCCACTGGCCGTGGACCCTGCTGGCCCTGGCCGTCCTGGTCTATGCGCCGATGCTCTGGCTGAGCTGGCGCTGGTACACGGCCATGTGGTTCGTGATCGGCTCGGCGGCGATGCTGCTCCCCCGCCGGCCGGCCGCCCTGGTCATCGCCGCCCAGCCAGGGATCGCCATCGCCCTCCACCACCCGCCGTGGGCCTGGGAGGGGCTGCACCCGGCCACCCTGACCTGGATCGTCGTCTACCTGTCGGCCATCCTGCTGATGGGCGGGGCCTGCCTGTACGCGGCGGCCCGGCTGGTCTGCGTGGTCGACGAGCTATACGACGCCCGGGCCGAGCTGGCCCAGGTGGCGGTCGACCGGGAGCGCCTGCGCATCTCCCGCGACCTGCACGACCTGCTGGGCGGCAGCCTCTCGGCGGTGTCGCTCACGGGCGACCTGGCCCTGCGGCTGCTGAGCAGCGACCCCCAGGCGGCCAGGTCGGAGATCGCCGGCCTGACCCAGATGGCCCGCACCGCCCTGCCCGACGTCCGCGGCGTCACCCGCGGCCAGCCCAGGGCGTCCTACCAGGCCGAGATCGACGGGGCGGCCACCCTGCTGGCCGCGGCCGGGATCGACGCCCGCATCGACGCCGACCTGCCGGAGCTGTCGCCGGCGGTCGACGACGTGCTCGGCTGGGCCGTCCGGGAAGCGGTGACCAACATCCTGCGCCACAGCGAGGCCGCGACCTGCTCGATCACGGCCAGGCGGGTGGCGGGGCGGATCCGGCTGGAGATCGTCAACGACGGCGCGCCGCCGTCGGCGGGCCAGGGGACCGGGCTGGCCGGGCTGGCCGAGCGGGCCCGGGCCCTGGCCGGCTCGGTGTCGGCCCAGCGCACCCCTGACGGCCACTTCCGGCTCCAGGTCGAGGTGCCGCAGGAGGCGCCGGCATGATCCGGGTGCTGATCGCCGAGGACATGCACATGATCCGCGGCGCCCTGGCGGCGCTGCTGTCGCTGGAGCCCGACATGGAGGTGGTGGCCGAGCTGGAGCGGGGCGACGAGATCGTGCCCACCGCCCTGGAGACCCGGCCCGACGTGGCCGTGGTCGACATCGACCTGCCCGGCATGGACGGCCTGACCGCGGCCGAGCAGCTCACAGACCAGCTCCCCGAGTGCCGCACCCTGGTCCTGACCGGGCTCAGCCAGCCCGGCAACCTGCTGCGCGCCCTCAAGGTCCACGTGCGCGGCTTCCTGCTCAAGGACGCCCCCGCCACCGCCCTGGCCGAGGGCGTCCGCCGCGTCGCCGCCGGCGAGCGGGTCCTCGACCCCGACCTGGTCGCCGCCGCCCTGGAGACCGGCAGCAGCCCCCTCACCGCCCGCGAGGCCGACGTGCTGCGCACAGCCGAGACCGGCATCACCACCGAGCAGATCGCCGAGCGCCTCTCGCTCTCCCCCGCCACCGTGCGCAACTATCTCTCCAACGCCATCGCCAAGGTCGGCGGCCGCAACCGCATCGACGCCATCAGGATCGCCCGCAGCGCAGGCTGGCTGTAGGAGGGGGGCCCATGAGCCAGCCCGGCGAGCTTCCCCAGGGCATCGTGACCTTCCTGCTCACCGACATCGAGGCGTCCACGCCGCTGTGGGAGCGCCATGGCGCCGCCATGGGGACCGCCCTGGCCGGACACCAGGAGCTGATCGCCCGGGCGGTGGCCGGGCACGGGGCGGGTCATCAAGCGGCAGGGCGAGGGCGACTCGACGCTGTCGGTGTTCATCCGGGCCAGCGACGCCATGGCCGCGGCCCTGACCCTGCAGCAGGCGCTCGGTCGGGCGCGCCGGCCAGGCGAGATCGCCCTGCCGACGCGGGTCGCGCTGCACACCGGGAGGCGGAGCTGCGCGACGGCGACTACTTCGGGCCGGCGCTCAACCGGGCGGCCCGGCTGCGGTCGCTGAGCCGAGGCGGCCAGGTCCTGCTGTCGCGGGCCACGGCCGAGCTGGGCGCGACCCTCGACAGCGCCCTCGGCGGGCAGGGCAAGCTGGTGCTGGTCGCCGGCGAGGCCGGCATCGGCAAGACCCGCCTCGCCGAGGAGCTCTGCGCCGAGGCGAGCGCCCGGGAGGCCCGGGGTGGTCTGGGGGCGCTGCCGCGAGGGGACGGCGCCCGCCTACTGGCCCTGGCGCCAGGCGCTGCGCGCCTACGCCGCCGGCCGCCCGCCCGAGGGGGTCGCGGCCGAGCTCGGCCGCGAGGTGGCCGAGCTCGGCCAGCTCCTGCCCGAGCTGGCCTCCCTGGAGGGCGCGCCGCGGCCGGCCGCCGAGCGGCGCCTGGAGGCCGGCGGGCTGCGGGAGGCGGGCGTTCCCGAGGGCGTCCGGCACGTGATCGGCCGGCGGCACAACCGGCTCTCCGACGCCGCCAACGCCAACCTGGCCGCGGCCTCGGTGCAGGGCCGCGACTTCGACCTGGACGTGGTCGCCCGGGCCGCTTCCGGTTCGCCCACGCCCTCGTCCACGAGACCCTGTACGAGGAGCTCCCCGCCCGGGAGCGGCGCCGCCTCCACGACCGGGTGGGCGCGGCCCTGGTCGAGCTGCGCGGCGACGACTTCGAGGGCTACCTGGCCGAGCTGGCCCACCACTCTCCCAGGCGGCCCGCCCCGGCCAGGCCGACCAGGCGGTCGCCTACACCCGGCAGGCCGGCGACCGGGCCATGAAGGTGCTCGCCTATGAGGAGGCCGCCGGCCACTACCAGCGGGCCCTGCGGGCCCTGGACCTCCAGCCCAGGCCCGACGAGGCCGAGCGGTGCGACCTGCTGCTGGCCCTGGCCGGGGCCAGGATGGCCGCGGCGAGCCCGACGAGGCGCGCGGGCTGTACCGGCGGGCGGCGGAGTCGGCCCGGAGGATGGGCGACGGCGCCCTGGCCGTCCTGGGCGGCGCCGACAGCGCGCTCCGGGCCCGGGTGCTGGCCCGGCTGCCAAGGCGCTGCAGTCCTCGCCCGACACCGAGCGGCGGGACCGGCTCGGCCGGGCCGCCCGCGAGCTGGGACAGCTCCACTTCTCCTGGCATCCCCCGCTGTTCCGGGCCGGCCAGGCGGTGCTGCGCGGCGACTTCGACAGGCCGAGCGGCTGACCGGGGAGGCCCTGGCCCTGGGCCGGCGGGCCCACGACCCGGTGGTCGCCATCTACCACATGATCGTGCTGGTCGGCCTCAGGTGGGAGCAGGGCCGGCTGCCCGAGCTGGAGGCGCCCTACGGCGGTTCGTGGACCGGTTCCCGGCCAACCTGGGCTGGCGGGCCACCTTCGCCGTGCTGCTGTGCGAGGCCGGCCGCCCCGACGAGGCCCGCGAGCAGCTCGAGCCGCTGGCCGCCGGCGACTTCGCCGGGCTGCCCCGCAACCACCTGTACCTCTGCCACCTGGCCGCGCTGGCGATCGCCTGCCACGCCCTCGACGACCGGCCCCGGGCGGCCAGGCTGTACCAGCTCCTGCTGCCTATGCCGACCACAACGTGCTGGTGGCCAGGCTGCCCCTGGGCACGCTCGGCTCGGCATCGCACTACCTGGGCCTGCTGGCCGCCACCACCGGCCGCTGGGACGACGCCGCCGCCCACTTCGAGGCCGCGATCCGCGCCCACGAGGGCATGGGGGCGGCGCCCCTGCTGGAGCGCAGCCGCGACCAGCGGGTCAGGTCTCGGTCGTGGCGTACAGGCGGGAGCTGACGCTGATGTTGAGCGCGGTCGCCTTGCCGGCGCTGGGCGCGAGCCCGACCAGGAACTGGAACCGGGGCACGCCGGCCGGCGAGGCAAAGGCGCCGTCCCAGACGCCGCCGACCCGGGAGGCCACGAAGGTCCGGTTGACCGTGGCCGTCCAGCCGCCGTCGACGACGCCGCCGGAGACCGCGACGTGCGAGCGGCCGTGCTCGATGACCGGCGTGAGGAACTGGCGGCTCACGAACACCCCGCTCGCGTTGTCGGCGAACATGGCCCGCCCGTCCCGGATCCAGGTCAGGTAGGTGGTCGTCCCGACCACCGCGACGTCCGGCCAGAAGTTGTTGAAGCCGATGCTGGCCAGGGTGCTGGAGGACCAGCTGCCGGCGGCGTTGCCGAGCGCCCGGCGCAGGTCGGTCTGGGTCGCCGACTCGCCCTCGGTGTTGCCGCGGACCCAGACCAGGGTCAGCGGGAAGGTCGACCCGGGGGTCAGGGCCAGCTTGGGGCCCCAGTCCCAGAGTGGGTTGTTGGTGATGCGCTGGCGGCCGTGGACGGTGCCACCGATGGTGTAGGCCTGGAACAGGTCGAGCTGGGGACGGCTCGCGCCGACGAACTCGGTCCAGACCGCCCACCACTGGCCGCCGGTCGCCACCACGTCACCCTGGGTGTCGAGCGAGGAGGCCCAGTTGTGCGAGAGCACCCGGCCCCCGGTGTAGGTCCCGTCGGTCAGCCGCTTGGTGATGCGCACCCCCTGGCCCGGCCGGATGTCCAGGTACAGCAGGTAGGTGCCGGTGGTGTCCCAGGCCACGCCCATCACGAAGCCGTGATACGGCGTGGTCTCCACCGTCCAGGTGCCGCCCGAGCCCTCGAAGTAGCGGATGCTGGGGTCGTTGCCGCAGCTGCCCCCGCCCAGCCGGGCGAAGCCGTGGGCGATGCCCGCGGTGTCCTGGGCCGCGTCGACGCTGAAGTCGTCGAAGGAGCAGGGCGGGTCGTACACCCCCACCGGCGGGCCGAACGATCCGATGGCCCACGCCGGCGCCGCCGCCAGCGCCACGAGCGCGAGCACCACGATGGCGACGAGTCTGAAGCGTCGAAGGGCCATGGCGCCTCCCATGGCCGAGATGGACGGCCGGCGCCGCGCAACCTAACCCGGATGCGCTCCACTCGGAAGCTGTAGACGCCGTGGCTGCGCCGTACCTTCAGCGTAGGTCCACACTCGGCTCGCCGACCCTGATCGTCACCTGGCCGCTTGACCTTGGAGCATGCTCCAAGGTCTACCCTGCGGGCATGGCACTCACCGTTTCCGCGCTCGCCGGGGCCGCCGGGCTCAGCGCCGACACGATCCGCTACTACGAGCGGGTCGGGCTGCTGCCCGAGCCGGCCCGGTCGGCGGCCGGGTACCGGCTGTACGAGGAGGACGCGGTCGGGCGGCTGCGGCTGATCAAGGGCGCGCAGCGGGCCGGGCTGCGGCTGCGCGAGATCGGCGAGCTGCTCCAGGTCGCCGACCGGGGCCAGTGCCCGTGCGGGCACACCGAGACCCTGCTGCGCCAGCGCCTGGCCGAGGTCCGGTCCAAGCTGGCGCGCCTGCGGGCGCTGGAGGCCGACCTCACCCGGCTGCTGGCCCGGCGGCCCGACGTGTCCTGCCCGGAGGCGACCACGGCGGCCGCCGCCAGCTGGTGGTGCGCCGAGGAGCCGCGCCCACCCTCGCCAACCCCTGGAGGGGAGGTGACCGCCATGCCAGCCGCCTCGTGCCCGCCCGACTGCCCGTGCCGCGACTGCCCGCCCGGGTGCTGTTCGTCCACCTGACCGCCCTACACTGACCGGCATGGGGCGGCACGTGGTGTGGGACTGGAACGGCACCCTGGTCGACGACCACGTCGCGGTGGTGGCGGCGATCAACGACGCGCTGGCCCGGCTGCGGCTCCGCCCCATCGACTCCGACACCTTCCGGACCCACTTCACCCGGCCGGTGCAGCGGTTCTACGAGCAGGTGGCCGGCCGGGAGATCGACCCGGGGGAATGGGAGACCCTCGACGAGGCCTACCACGACAGCTATGCCGGCCGGGTGGAGCGCCTGGAGCTGGCCCCGGACGCCCGGGAGGCGCTGGCGGCGGCCCAGGCGGCCGGGCTCAGCCAGTCGCTGCTGTCGATGTGGCGCCACCGCGACCTGGTGCCGCTGGTCGAGCGGCTGGGGATCGACCGCTACTTCGCCCGGGTCGACGGGCTGCGGGTGCCGGGGGGTGGCGGCAAGGCCGAGCACCTGGTGGCCCACCTGGACGCCCTGGGGGTGGAGGCGCCGGCGGCGCTGCTGGTCGGCGACAGCCTCGACGACCTGGCGGCGGCCGAGGAGGTCGGGGCCGGCTGCGTGCTGTACGACGGGGGCTCCCATCACCGGCGGGCCCTGGAGGCGACCGGCGCCCCGGTGGTCGACCGCCTCACCGACGCCGTGGCCTACGCCAGCGTCTCGTAGGCGGCCAGGCAGCGCTCGGCGCAGGCCCGCCAGGTGAACCGCTCGGTGACCAGGTCGCGGGCGTTGGCGCCCAGCCGGGCGGCCAGGCGGCGGTCCGACAGCAGCCGGGCCAGCCGGTCGCCCAGGGCCCCGGTGTCGCCCGGCGGGACCAGGAACCCGGTCTCGCCCTCCACCACCACCTCGGCCAGGCCGCCGATCCGGCTGGCCACCACCGGGGTGCCGCTGGCCATGGCCTCCAGGGCGACCAGGCCGAGCAGCTCGGACACGGGGATGCGCCGGCCGTAGCAGGTGCGCTCGACCGACGGCAGGGCCAGGACGGTGGCCCCGCGGTACAGGCCGGGCAGGGCCGCCTCCTGCACCGGGCCGAGGAAGCTGACGTCCCGACCCACCGCCAGCCGGCGCAGCAGCGCCGGGTAGTCCCGCTCGGGGAGCCGCGGGTCGTGGCCGGCGCTGCCCGCGACCCGCAGCGGGGCCCCGGCGGGCAGGGCCTGGAGCAGCCGGTCGACCCCCTTGTGGGGGGTCAGCCGGCCCACGAACAGGACCCCGTCCCGGTCGCCGCCGGGCGCGGGCGCGAACCGCCGCGTGTCCGCCCCGCCGTAGATGACCCGCGTCCGCTCCGGGGGGGCGCCGAGCAGCCCGGCCGAGAACTCCGAGACGGCCAGGTAGCGGTCGAACAGCCGGTGGACCTGCCCGCCCCAGGTGCGGCCGGGCAGGCCGTGGTCGGTGACGGCCGTGCCGGCCCGCAGGACGCGGGCGGTGATCGCCGCCAGGCGGGTGGGTACGCTCCGGAAATGATGGGTGTGGACGACCTCGGCGCCGCCGAGCGCCGCCGGCAGCTGCGGGGCCACCGGCTGGGCGGGGTGGCCGCGCAGCCAGGTCAGCGGCCGCAGCACGCGGACCCGCAGGCCGCCGGTCTGCCAGCGGCCGGGCCGCGGGCCGAAGGTGACCAGCTCGCAGTCCACCTCGCCGGCCAGGGCCCGGGCCAGCTCCAGCGGGTACCGCTCACCGCCGCCGTACAGTCCGTCCGGCCCGAACGCGCTCGGAGCCACGTGGATGACCCGCATCCTCACCGTCTCCCTGGTCACTCTCGGTGACCCCGGCCGCCTGACCGGCGGCTACCGCTACCATCGCCGCATGGCCGAGCTGGCCCCGGCCTGCGACGCCAGCGTCCGCTTCGTGTCGGTCCCCGACCGTCCCTTCCCCCTCCCCGCCCTGTCGGGCCGGGCCGCGCTGCGCCGGTCCCGGGCCGACGTGCTGGCCCTGGACAGCATCGCCGCCGCCTTCCTGGCCCCCTGGCTACCCCGCCGGCGGCCGGGGACGCCACTGGTCGGCAGCCTCCACCAGCCGCCGGGCGGGATCGACCACGGGCCGCTGCGCCGGGGCCTCCAGGGCCCGCTGGACCGCCTCGCCTGGCGGCGGGCCCGGCTGCTGGTGGTGGCCAGCCAGGCCCTGGGCGACGAGCTGGCCGGCCAGGGGTTCCCGGCCGGGCGGATCCGGGTGGTGCCGCCGGGCCGCGACCTGCCCGCCGCCCCGGCCGGCCCGCCGCCCGACCTCCGCCGGGGGCGCCGGGCGGCCGTGCTGTGCGTGGCCAACTGGGTCGAGCGCAAGGGGCTGCTCGAGCTCCTGGAGGCCATGGCGCGGCTCCCGGACGGGCTGGCCACCCTGCACCTGGCCGGCGACGACCGCGCCGACCCCGGCTACGGGGCCCGCGTCCGGGCCCGGCTGGCCCGGCCCGACCTGGCCGGGCGGGTGGTCGTCCACGGCCCCCTGCCCGCCGAGCGGGTGGCCGCCCTCTACCAGGCGGCCGACGTCTTCGCCCTGCCCAGCCTGCGCGAGCCCTACGGGACGGTGTGGGGCGAGGCCATGGCCGCCGGGCTGGCGGTGGTCGGCTGGCGGGCCGGCAACCTGCCCCACCTGGCCACCCACGGCCGCGAGGGGCTGCTGGCCGACCCGGGCGACGTGGACGCCCTGGCCGCCGCCCTGGCCCGGCTGGCCGGCGACGAGCGGCTGCGGCAGGCGATGGCGGCGGCCGCGGCCCGGCGGGCCGCCGGCCGACCCACCTGGGCGCAGTCGGCGGCGCTGTTCTTCGCCGCCCTCCGTGAGGCCGCGGACGGTCAGGCCACCGGCCCGGCGTAGCCACCGAAGTCCGAGGGCGTCTCCCACACCCGGACCGACAGGTTGTCGCCGCCGGCCTGCTGGAGGGCGGGGACCAGGGTCCGGTGGGCCCAGCGGGCCAGGACCTCCACGGTGACGGCCTCGGCCTCGGGCGGGCGGATCTCCTCCAGGTCCTTGCCGTCGATCCGGGCCACGAGCTGCTGCAGGGCCGCCCGCAGGGCGTCGAGGTCGCAGACCATCCCGTGCTCGTCCAGCTCGCGCCGCCCGACGACCACGTCGATCCGGTAGTCGTGGGCGTGCAGCTCTCCCTCGGGGCCCTCCATCGGCATCTGGTGCAGGGCCCGCACGGTCACGCTCGACCCCACCTCATATCCGTCATGCATCGGCTTCTCCCTGGTAGCGGAGGGCGGCATGGATCAGGCCGTCGTCCTTGCGGTCGGCGCAAGCGTAGGCCTCGGCGGCCCGCTCGAACGGGAAGGCGTGGGTGGCCAGGGCGGAAAGGGGCAGCTGGCGGCAGAGCCGCCAGGCCAGCTCGGCCCGGCGGCGGCGGTCCCAGCGGGCGCTGAGGGCGGCCGGGAGGGTGGAGACCTGGGTGCTGCGCAGGGCCAGCCGGCGGCGGTGGAAGGCGGCCCCCAGGGGCAGGGTGACCGGCTTGGTGCCATACCAGGAGCAGACCAGGGCCGTGCCCTCGTGGGCCAGCAGCCCCAGGGAGGCGGCCAGCGCCTGGGGGTTGCCGCTGGCCTCGACGACCAGGTCGGCGCCCCGGCCGCCGGTGTCGGCGGCCACCGCCTCGGCCGCGGCGGCGGGGTCGACGGCCCGGACCCCGAAGGCCGCGGCGGCGGCCCGCCGGGCCGGCTCCGGCTCCGCTCCCAGCACCACCGCCCCGGTCCGGCCCAGCAGCGCCGCCACCAGGATGCCGACCGCGCCCAGGCCCGCGACCACGACCGTCTCCCCCAGCCGGGGCGCCGCGTCCAGGGCCACCTGGAGGGCGGTCTCGACCATCGGGTACAGGGTGGCGGCCCGCGGGTCCAGGTCGTCGACCGGAACGGCGTCGGCGGCGTCGGTCACGAACCGGTCCTGGTGGGGATGGAAGGCGAACACCCGCTGGCCCTCCCGGAGCGGCCCGGCCGGGCGGACGACCCGGCCGACGGCGCTGTAGCCGTAGCGGAACGGGTAGGCGAAGGTGCCGGCCAGGGCGCCCAGGGTCTCGTCCAAGGGCAGGTCCGGGTCGACCTCGCCCCGGTAGGCGAGCAGCTCGGTGCCGCTGGAGATCCCGGACCACTCGGTGGCCACCAGGATGCGGCCCTCGGACGGGTCGGGAAGCTCGACCTCCCGCAGCTCGACCCGTCGAGGAGCCACGAAGTGGACCGCGCGGGCCCTCATGGGCAGCCAGGTACCCCCCGTCCGCCCCGGCAAACTTGCCTTGATTGCATGTCCGGCATGTGTGTTATTCGAGGGGGATGACGCAAACCAAGGAAGTCGCCCACCTCGTCCTGCCGACCTGGGCCGGCGAGTTCGACCTGCGGGTGTTCGAGGGCGCCACGGGCGAGGTCTATCTCCTGTTCGCCTACGGCGAGCTCGGCGACGGCCAGGACCTGCTGGTCCGCCTGCACTCGGCCTGCCTGACCGGCGACGCCTTCGGGTCGCTGCGCTGCGACTGCGGCCCCCAGCTGCGCCAGGCCATGCGGCGGATCGTGGCCGAGGGCCGCGGGGTGCTGCTGTACGCCGCCGGCCACGAGGGCCGGGGTGTGGGGCTGGTGTCCAAGCTCCAGGCCTACATGCTCCAGGACGAGGGCCACGACACCGTGGAGGCCAACCGCCGCCTCGGCCTGCCGGTCGACGGCCGCGACTACCGCGAGGCCGTCGAGGTGCTGCGGGCGGCCGGGGTCCGCAGCTCGCGCCTGCTCACCAACAACCCGGCCAAGGCCAGCGCCCTGGACCGGGAGGGCCTGCTCCTCGAGCGCCTGTCGCTGTCGACCGCGCCGCACCTGCGCAACCTCCGGTACGTGCAGACCAAGCAGCGCCGGCTCGGCCACCGGGCCCCGGGCGGCCAGCCCGTGGACGAGGACGGCTTGCTGGCCGGCGACGGGCAGGCGGTCGACGCCAGCGCCCTGCTGGGCGAGGTCGGCGCCCGCCCCGACCGGCCGTATGTGGTGCTCAAGTACGCCCAGACCCTGGACGGCCGCATCGCCACCGGCGGCGGCGACTCCAAGTGGATCAGCGGCCCCGAGGAGCGCCGCGTCTCCCACGCCCTGCGGGCGGCCAGCGACGCCGTGCTGATCGGGGCCGGCACCGTGCTGGCCGACGACCCGCTGCTGACGGTGCGGATGGTCCCGGGCGCCTCCCCGATCCGGGTGGTGCTCGACTCCACCCTCCGGGTCCCGCCCGACGCCCAGGTGCTCGGCCCCGAGGCGGTCACGGTCGTGCTCACCTCCGAGCGGTCCGACCCCGGCCGGCGGGCCGCCCTGCGCCGCCGCGGGGTCAAGGTGGACGTGGTCGGCGAGGGCCCGGAGGGCGTCGACCTGGCCGCCGGGCTGGCCCGGCTGCGCTCGCTGGGGATCCGCTGCGTGCTGGTCGAGGGCGGGTCGCGGGTGATCACCTCGGCCCTGCGCGGCCGGCTGGCCGACCGGCTGGTGGTGGCCGTGGCCCCGCTGCTGCTGGGCCGGGGCACCGACGCCGTCGGCGACCTGGGCGCGACCATGGTCCGCGACGGCCTGCGCCTGCGCGGCCAGACGGTCCACCAGCTGGGCCAGGACCTGGTGGTGGCCGGGGACCTGGACTGGGCCCGGGACTGAATGGGCCCCGACCGGGCGGCGCTGCGGCTGCGCCTGGGGGCCCGGCGGGCCACGGCCGGGGTCGTCCGGCGCCTGCCCGTCCCGGTCGCCGACCGGCTCCGCGCCCGCGCCCGCGACCCGCTGCTCCAGGTGCTGCGGCGCGGCGGCATCCCCGCCGGGGTGGCCACCTTCGCCCTCGGCGACAACCGCCAGCTGCGCTTCGTCAACGCCGAGTCGCTGGTCCTCCACCAGCTCTACTGGTTCGGGGAGGGGGGCTGGGAGCCGCAGCTGCTGCCCTGGTGGCGGGGCTGCTGCCGCCGCGCCTCGGCCATCCTGGAGCTGGGCGCCAACGTCGGCTACTTCACCGTGCAGGGGGCCAGGGCGGGGCCGGGGGCCCGGTATGTCGCCGTCGAGCCCTACCCGGCGTCGGCCCGCGTCTGCCGGGCCAACCTGGCCCTCAACCGGGTCACCTCGGTCGAGCTGGTGGCGGCGGCGGCCGTGGCCGACGGCGACCTGGCCTCGGTCGAGCTCCGCGTCCCGGCCGACCAGCTGGCCGCCCCCACGGTGGCCTTCGTCGGCGCCGGCAGCGAGCTCCCGGAGCCGATGGGCCGCCACGTCACCCGGACCGTCCCGGTCCCGGCGGTCGACGTGCGCTCCCTGCTCTCCGGGGTCGACCTGCTCAAGCTGGACGTGGAGGGCCAGGAGCACGCCCTGCTGGCGGCCAGCCGCGAGCACCTGGCGGCCCACCGACCGACGGTGTTCGTCGAGGTGCTGCCGGGCACGGCCCGGCTGCGGCGGCTGCTCGCCGAGCTGTGCCGCGACGACGGCTTCGGCTGCTACGTGCCCCGGGCCGGCTCCCTGCACCGGCTCGAGGTCCCGGAGATCCTCGGCGCTCCGCTGCTCGACCGGTACGGTTGCCAGGACGTGATCCTGTCCGCGGAGCCACAGCTGGAACGGAGAATCAGGGATGCAGACGCCATGGGTCGAGATCGGGCTGGTCCTGCTCCTGGTGGTGGTCAACGCCGCCTTCGCGGGCAGTGAGGTCGCCCTGATCTCGCTGCGCGAGGGCCAGCTGCGGCGCCTGGAGCGGGAGGGCGGGACGGGCCGGCTGGTGGCCCAGCTGGCCCGCGACCCCAACCAGTTCCTGTCCACCATCCAGATCGGCATCACCCTGGCCGGCTTCCTGGCCTCGGCGGCGGCGGCGGTGTCCCTGGCCGAGCCGCTGGTCCCGCTGCTCGGGTTCCTGGGCCGGGCGGCCGAGCCGGCGGCGGTGGTGGTGGTCACCGTCGTCCTCACCTACGTCACCCTGGTGGTGGGCGAGCTCGCCCCCAAGCGGATCGCCCTGCAGCGCTCCGAGGGCTGGGCCCGGCGGGCCGCCCGCCCCCTGCGGTTGGTGTCGATCGTGACCCGCCCCGCCGTCTGGCTCCTGTCCCGGTCCACCGACCTGCTGGTCCGGCTGGCCGGGGCCGACCCGGGCCGCCAGCGCGAGGCGGTGACCGAGGAGGAGGTCCGCGACATGATCGCCACCGACGGCGTGTTCCGGCCCGACCAGCGGCGGATCCTGGCCGAGGCGATCGAGATCGCCGAGCGCCGGCTCAGCGACGTGCTCGTGCCCCGCCGCGACGTGGTCGCCTTCCCGGACGACACCCCGGTCCAGGAGGCGCTCCGGGTCCTGGTCGGCACCACCCACGGGCGCGCCCCCGTCTACCGCGGCGACCTCGACGACGTGCTCGGCCTGGTGACGCTGCAGGACCTGGTCGGGGCCGAGGGGCGGGCCGCCCGGCTCGCCGACTGTGTCCGCCCGGTGGTGGCCCTGCCCGAGTCGCTGGAGGTGCTGGACGCCCTGCGGCGCCTCCAGGCCGAGCGCGAGCAGCTGGCCATCGTGCTCAACGAGTACGGCGGCACCGAGGGCATCGTGACCGTCGAGGACCTGCTTGAGGAGCTGGTCGGCGAGATCTACGACGAGTTCGACCCCGACTCCCGCGACCTCCAGCCCCAGCCCGACGGCTCGATCGTGCTGCCCGGCCAGTTCCCGGTCCACGACCTCCCCGACCTGGGCATCAACCTGCCGGAGGGGCCGTACGCGACCGTGGCCGGGCTGGTCCTCAAGCGCCTGGGCCGCATCCCCGCCGAGGGCGACGCGGTCGAGGTCGACCGCTGGCGGCTGGAGGTCCTGGAGGTCGAGCGCCGCGCCATCGTCCACGTCCGCCTGGTCCCGCTGCCGGCCGACGCCGAGGAGCCCGGGCCCTGACGCCTGGGCGGCGCTATCTGGTCGGGACCATGCCGCAGGTCAGGTTGATCCCGGCCGCGGTCATGGCCCCGGCCTGGTCGGAGGCCAGGAAGGCGGCCGCCTGGCCCAGCTCGGCCAGGGAGGTCAGGCGGTCCAGCAGGCTGCTGCGCCGCATCCAGGCGAGCAGCTCGGCCCGGGTCATGGCCGCGCCGGTGCCGTAGGCGGGGAAGGCGGCGCCGGAATCGTCGACCGCCTCGGGCAGGCCGGTGGTCTGCAGCCACACCACCCGGATGCCGTGGTCGCCCAGCTCGCAGGCCCACTGGCGGGAGAGGCTCTCGATGGCGTCGAAGGTGACCCCGGTGCCGCCGACCTCGGGAATGGACAGGCGGCCGGTGGTGGCGGTGATGGCCATGATCACCCCCGACCCCTGCCGGGTCATGTGCCGGGCGGCCGCCCTGGTGGTCAGGAACTGCGAGCGCATGGCCGTCGCGATCGGGCGGAAGAAGTCGTCGAAGGACATCTCCAGCAGCGGCGCGCCGTGGACGTCGCCGTGGCCGATGGTGTTGAAGGACACGTCGATGCCGCCGGCCCGCTCGGCCACGGCGTCGGCGTGCTCGTCGACGGCTCGCGGGTCGAGGGCGTCGACCCGGGCCGTCGCCACCGTCCCGGCGGCGCCGGACAGCTCCTGGGCCACCTGGTCGAGGGTGGCCAGGGTGCGGCCGGCCAGGAAGACGCCGGCGCCCTCGCGGGCGAAGGCGTGGGCCACGGCCCGACCGACCCGCCCGGCCCCTCCGTAGATCACGGCCGTCTTGCCCTCCAGCAGCATCGTCGTCCTCCTGGTGTGAGTGCTGGATCCAGGACCGGAAGCATAGAGTCTTGCCGATGACCGACCTGCCCACCGGGACCGTGACCTTCCTGTTCACCGACATCGAGGGCTCGACCGGCCTGCTCCAGAGCTTGGGCGACCGGTACCCGGCGGTCCTCGACGAGCACGCGGTGATCCTGCGCCGGGCCGTCGCCGAGGCCGGCGGGATCGAGGTCAGCACCCACGGCGACGCCTTCTTCGTGGTGTTCGCCAGCCCGGCGGGGGCGGTCCGGGCGGCCGTCGCCGCCCAGCGGGCCCTGGCCGCCAACGACTGGTCGCCCGGCCCGCCGGTGCGGGTCCGCATGGGCGTCCACACCGGCGAGGGCGTCCGGGGCGGCGACGACTACGCCGGCATCGACGTGCACCGGGCGGCCCGGATCGCCGACGCCGCCCACGGCGGGCAGGTGCTGGTGTCGGATGCCACCCGCGGCCTCGTCCAGCAGGCCCTCCCCGCCGGCGCCTCCCTGCGGGCGCTGGGGGCGCACCGGCTGCGGGGCATCGCCGAGCCCGAGCGGCTCCACCAGCTGGTCGTCGAGGGGCTGCCCTCCGACTTCCCGCCACTCCGGGCCCTCGACGCCCGGCCCAACAACCTCCCCTTGCAGCTGACCTCGTTCGTGGGCCGGGAGGAGCAGATCGGCGAGGTGGAGGGGCTGCTCGAGCGCACCCGGCTGCTGACGCTGACCGGGCCGGGCGGATCGGGCAAGTCGCGGCTGGCCCTGCGGGTCGCGGCCGACCTGCTCCCCCGCTACCAGGACGGCGCCTGGTTCGTCGACCTCTCCCCGGTGACCGACCCGGCCCTGGTGCCGGCGGCGGTGGCCAAGGCCCTGGGGGTGCAGGAGGCGCCCGGCCGCCCCATCCTCGACGAGGTCAAGGAGCACGTCCGGCACCGCGAGCTGCTGCTGGTGGTCGACAACTTCGAGCAGGTGGCCGAGGCCGGCCCGGTGCTCGAGGAGCTGCTCACGGCCGCGCCGCGGCTGGGGACGATCGCCACCTCCCGGGTGGTGCTGTCGATCCAGGGGGAGCAGGAGTACCCGGTCCCGCCCCTGCCGGCCGTCGAGGCGGTCCGGCTGTTCTGCGAGCGGGCCGTGGCCGCCGACCCCCGCTTCGCCCTGACCGAGCAGACCGTCCCGGTGGTGGCCGAGGTCACCGCCCGGCTGGACGGGCTACCGCTGGCCATCGAGCTGGCCGCCAGCCGCACCAAGGTGCTGACCCCCACCCAGATCCTGGCCCGGCTGGAGCGGCGCCTGTCGCTCCTCACCTCGGGGACGCGCAGCCTGCCCGAGCGCCAGCGGACCCTGCGGGCCGCCATCGCCTGGAGCTACGACCTGCTCGACCCGGTCGAGCGGCGCCTGTTCGCCCGGCTGTCGGTGTTCACCGGTGGCTGGACGTTCGAGTCGGCCGAGGCGGTCTGCGACCCCGAGGCCCTGGGGGTGGACGCCCTCGACGGCCTCACCTCCCTGGTCGACAAGTCGCTGGTCCGCCGGGTCGAGTCCCCGGGACGGCCGCCGCGGTTCGCGATGCTGGAGACGATCCGCGAGTTCGGGCGCGAGCAGCTCGAGGCCTGCGGCGACCTGACCCCGGTCCTGCGCCGCCACGCCGAGCACTTCCTCGACCTGGCCGTCGAGGCCGAGCCCCACCTGACCGGCGAGGACCAGGGCGAGTGGCTGGACCGCTGCGATACCGAGCAGGCCAACCTGCGGGCCGCCCTCCGCTGGGCCATCGACGCCGACGACGCGGGCCGGGCCCAGGAGGCGGCCGGTGCCCTGTGGCGGTTCTGGCAGCAGCGCGGGCACCTGGTCGAGGGCCGGCGCTGGCTGGAGGAGGTCCTGGCCATGCCGTCGGGGCAGGCGCCGACCGCGGCCCGGGCCAAGGCCCTGGCCGGGGCGGGCGGGATCGCCTGGTGGACCGACCGGGAGCCCGCCCGGGCCTTCTACGACGAGGCCCTGGCCATCGAACGGCAGCTCGACGACCCGGCCGGCCTGGCCGAGGCCCTGTACAACCAGGCGTTCGCCGTCGCCGCCGAGGTCGACTGGGATTCGGCGGCCCGCCTGCTGGAGGAGGCCCTGGCCCTGTTCCGCCGGCTGGGCGACGAGCCCGGGGTGGCCCGGGTCCTGACCATGCTGCTGGTCCCGGACGCCATGGCCGGCGCCTGGGAGCGCGTGATCGCCGAGCTCGAGGAGGTCGTGGCCATCTGGCGGCGGCGCCGCGCCCGGCTCGACCTCGCCTACGCCCTGGTCTGGCTGGCCTTCGCCTCCGGCCGGGCCGGGCGCCGGGAGGCCGCCCGGTCCACCGCCCTGGAGGCCCTGGAGCTGTTCCGCGAGGCCGGTGACGCCACCGGCATCGCTCTGACCTTCACGGACCTGTCCTTCTTGCTCA
>Ga0307415_100000353_pt1 | contig 19619 bp, 20 predicted proteins | sample DK1Cmetagenome_FD_204524 | JGI IMG/M metagenome (GOLD analysis project Ga0307415, IMG submission 204524) | Maize rhizosphere microbial communities from greenhouse at UC Davis, California, United States - DK15-C-2 | ecosystem: Host-associated > Plants > Roots > Rhizosphere > Soil | place: USA...
CCCGGCAGGACCGCATGCCAAATGAGAGCCACACTCCAGGGTGGGCAGCCGCATTGAGAGAGCGTCCCGCCGGGCACCTCCGGCCAGACCCCGTCAGGTCGTGACCGTGGACCTATTAAACAAGTAGGCGCTCTGCGCATGCCGAGCGACTGGTTACGCTTGTGCGTCCAATCGGTGTAGCTTCGTGATCGTCTCGGGGGTCGCGGGGGCGCATCTTGTCGTTGGTGGTTCGTGGACGGCGTGCTCGGCGGCCGGCGTTCTACTCTCACTCGTGGTGCGGCAACACCGGATCCGCCCGGTGTAACACGTTCCGCGGTGCGGCGTCCCGGATTTGTTCTATAGCTGTTCGACGTCGAGGGGCAGTTCGGCGGCGATTGTGGTGCCGAGCGCCGGATCTGTGGTGATTTCGATGGTCCCGCCGAGGGTTTGGACTCGGTCGATCATACCGAGCAGGCGTGCGCACGATCGCGGCCACCAACGAATCGATCAAAGAACTCGAACGCGCGCTGGCCGCGTCTTTTGAGTTACACCCGGACGCCGAGATCCTCGACAGCCTGCCCGGCCTTGGTCTCGTCCTCGGCGCCCGGGTCCTCGGCGAGTTCGGGGACGACCCGAACCGCTTCGCCCATGCTGCCAGCCGCCGCGCCTACGCCGGCACCGCACCCATCACCCGCGCCTCCGGCCGGCACCGAGCCGTGCTGGCCCGTTACATTCGCAACAAACGCCTTGCCGACGCCTGCCACCTGTGGGCCTTCTCGGCGTTGACGAAGTCGGTCGGCGCACGAGCCTTCTACGACCGTCGCCGCGCCGCCGGCGACCGCCAACCACGCCGCGCTGCGACGGCTGGGCAGCAAATTGCTCGGCCAACTCCACCACTGCCTCGCCACCCGCCAGCCCTACGACGAACACCACGCCTGGGCACAACCCGCACTCACTTGACACGCCATCGGCGTGGGGTGTCTAGCCCGCAGAGCGCTATCCACACTGGATATCCAGGCCGCTCCTGGCTCGCCTGACCCTGCACCAAGGACCTGGCATCTCCGGCGGGCCCCGGCCAGGGGCTTCGCCCGGCGCGGCAGGCGAGACGATGATTGTGAGGTCCAGATATATGTTTATAGGTACGTGCTAGGCATACGCTGTGGCTATCGGAGGCAGGGGTCGCATGCGTAGGCGCTGCTCGGGTTGCTCGTCAAGGAACCAGCCCAGGCTACGAGCTCAGGCAGGCCCTGGAGACGGAGTTCGGGGAGCTGTGGCCGCCGGTGCACCGGACCAGGTGTACTCGACCCTGTCCAGGTTGGAGGGTGCCGGACTGGTGCGCTGGGGGCGGTCAGCCAGGGGTGGCCGCCCCGACAAGAGGGTCTTCGAGCTGCCCACCAGGGACGTGAAGAGCTCCAACGCTGGGTCGACGACCTCGTCCCCGTGGCGCGGGTCCGTGACCATTTCTTCACCAAGCTGATCGTGGCGGCCCACGCCCGCCTGGCCGACCCGATCGACTTGATCGACCGGCAGCGGCGGGCCTACTGCGGAGGCTGCGCCAGCTGACGGAGCTGGCCGATCGAGCCGCTGGCGGCCAGGACGCGGGACTCGATCAATCCAATCCGGCGTGCCCACCGGTCAGGTGAGGGAGAAACCGACTTGCCCGGCCATCGCGCTTAGGCGGCCGGTCGCGCGGATGTGGATGATGGTGCCGGGGCAGCAGATGCGGCGGTCGATCCGAACCGGAAATCCCCGAACGTCGCCGTTGGCGTTCGCGCCTCGGGAGGCCAGGGGATAGTTCTGACCGGACGGCGTGACGGCGACGATATCCACCATCTCGCTAACCAGGAACCCGTAAGCGTTCAGAATGACCATCGTGCCGGCCGGCCCCGCCTCAGGCGTGACGCGGACTCTCGCCTCAAACACCGGCGTGGGCTCGGACGCGGCACGGATTTGGACCACGATCGAAATCGAGACCAGAACCACGAACACCAGAATGAGCAGACGCAGGAAGTTGAGCCGACGCAGCGTCGGCCGCGCCCGCCTGCTGCTGGCGGGGTCGACGCCGTCAGCCACACCACCGGTAGCGACCAAGGCGTCAGGACGGCTTTGGCGCTGCTCGATCGCGCGGGCCGCCGCGAGCAAGGCCCGCACGTACGCGGCGGCGGCCAGGGCCGCGTAGGGACGCCAGGTCCTCGTCGTACGAGAGTCGGCGTAGTCGGAGATGCCGCGGACCACAAACCAGTCCACACCCGCCTCGTGAGCTGCCGTACCGATGCCGGAGGCCTCCATCTCTATGGCGCGCACGTCGTGCCGGGATGCCACCTCGTCCCGGATGCGCGCGTCGCGCAGGGAACGGTTGGCGCTGGCGACGGCGCCGTAATGCACCTTCGGCCAGCCAGGTCGGTGGCCGCTGCGGGCAGGGTCCGGATGCAACAGGGTCCGGCCGGACTCGTCGGACGCGTAGAGGACGTCGGTGTCCGCCGAGGGTCGCTCATGCCGATCAAGCGAGGATGTGACCGAGGTGTCGAGCCATTGTTCCCAGGGACGCTGGCCGCGCTGCTCGGCGGCCTCGAGATCGTGGGCCGCTCGTGTCAGCCAGCGAGACAGGCGCGGGAAGCCGCCCCGCGGGCGCGGCCCGTCTGGGGTCTGGTCAACGTGATCATAGTCGACCACGCCCCAGGTTCCGACCACCACGTCGCCGAGTCGCACGTGCTTGTCTGGCTGGTCCGGTCTGGGCACGCCGGCGGCCGTCCCGGTCACGATTACACAATCCACCGACGGAAACGCCGTGGTGAGCTTCGTGCAGGCCGCCGCAGCCGAGCCGGTTCCCGCCTCGGTGGTCATGGCCAGAACGACCTCGTGCTCGGTGCTGGCGACCAGACTCGGTAGCCGGCCAAAGACGTATAGAACGCCGTCCGGGGCTGGCCACTCGGTCGTGCTCTCCTCTAGCAGGGCCAGCATCGCGTTGTACTCGTCCGGCACCGCCGTGAGAACGCCGACGGTGGGCTGCCGCCGGGCGAGTTCCGCGTACGCGTCGCGGACCGCCCGACTCCGCCGGGCCACGTGCCGCCAGGTAGCGACGCCCACGGACCCGGCCAGCACCGCGCCAGCAACCGGCGTCAGCAGTCCGATGACCTTGGTGCCGGCTGCGTGGGGCGCGAGCCCGGCCGGATCGCCGAGAAAGACCAGGCGACTGAACAGCCAGTACAAAGCGTTCGGATAGCTGGTCAAGCGACCGCAGGCCGGTACGCAGGCCCCGCGCTCGAGGAAAGTGATCACCACGGCTTCTAGCCCGAGAATCACCATGGAGCCGAACAGCAGGATGGTGATCCCTCGGGGACTACCGACCGGGTCGACCTCGGGAGGCTGAAACCTCATCCGGCCACCGATCACGATGAGCGGCTCGATCCCGCCTAGCCGGACGGCACCGGGCACAGCCGCGGCCGCCGCCCTGGCCTTTGGCGTGGTGAAGCCCCGCTCCGGACACACAAGCAGGTCGAGCGCGACGCCACGCCCTCGAGCGTTGGCGATCATCGGTTCGACTAGCGAAGGGTCCTCGACATGGCACAGCATCGTCGCCCAATGCCGGCCGACGAGCTCGGGGCCGGCTACCTCGACCGGACGGGTCACCGGCGCCTCGATCTGGCGGTAGGCGCGCCTGAACCCGACGAACACGTTGGCCACCATGAGTACGGTGACGTGGAGCGCGGCGCTGACGGCAAGGACCGCGGCCACCGGCCATCCGGATCGCACGGGCATCAGTGCGGTCGCAACGACCAGCAACACCGCGGGCGGCAGGGCGAAGACCAGTAGGCTCCACCAACGGTCAACCCACTGCAGCCATCGGAGCGTGACCTGAGCGGTGTATGGGTGAGGCCGGCCCGTCGCGGGGGGCTTGAGCAGGAGGAACGCGTCCGGACCCTGCCACACCAGCAAACCCTGCCGAGCCGCGACGTAGAGCACCAGGGCCAACGGCATCCTGGACCGGACCAGTCCAACCCGGGGTCGAAGTAGGTCGTGGGCGTGGGCTCGACCCTCAGCGCGTCGCACCCGTGCTGCCGCCATTCGGCACGCGGAGAACGACAGTTCGTGGACGTGACCATCGTCGGGCATGAGACGATCCTGCCCCACTACTGGCCGGCCCGCCGAAAGTGTCGGCCCGGCGGACTGATCAGAGTCAGATCGCCCGATCGGCGGTGGCACGAGGCTGCGGCAAGCTCCGTGCGCGATCTCACCTGGAGTTTTCTGAAGATGTTTCGAAGATGGTAGTTCACCGTGTGCGCGGAAATGAAAAGCCGACCGGCGATCTGTTGATTGGTAAGGCCCCGACTGGCCAGCTCGGCGACTGCGCGCTCCCGCGCGGTCAGCCTCGCCCCTGCCGGCGGCCCGTGGGGCCGCCGCAGGCACAACGGGGCATCGAGCCTGTTGGCTTGGAACGCGGCGACGAGATCGACGACGTCGCTAGGGCACGTCACTATGACGGTCAGGCCGACCAGGTCGGCCTGACCGTTCTCCGGCGTCGCGGACCTGCCGGCCTCGGTCAGCGTCCAGCCCGGCTCGCCCAGAATCTCGAGGTCGACCCAGTACGTCCGGGTCTGCCGTGTGTTGCCTTCCGGGCGGGTCATGGCAACCACTCGAAGGTCAACGACTGCAGAATCCACATGAGAGCTCGCTGCAGAAGCGACGACACGGCCTCCAGGACGACTCGTGCCGACACCGTCCCGGAAACGCGCAGTGCCCGCCGAAGAACATTCATCACGGTTACTCCCCACGTCGTGCCTGTTGCCGCTCAGCATCGGCGATCTCCGGTGCTGTTCGGCGCGGTTCGGCATGTCCGCGAATGTTCGCGTTCGACTCGGCGCGCACAATGGATGGACCAGAGGACCACCGGCGGGAAATGACCATGAGCCATGGCGAGGAAATTCCGGATCCGAGGCGCATTCACGGCCTGGCTGACCTGGCCCGGGCGTTCACCCTTCTGCGCCGGCGGGCCGCCCGGAGGGGACAGGTGCAATTGTCCGTACGCGATCTTTCCAGGCGGACCGGCCGAGCTCCGAGCACACTGCACCCCTACCTGCGCGGCGTGCGCCTGTGCCCAGCCGACACTTATGAGAGCCTCCTGCGGGGGCTCGGCGTGGCCGAAACCGACCTACGCCCATGGCTCGACGCGTGGGAGCGCATCGCCGACAGCCACGGTGCGCTGGCCGACGGCGGGCGCCGGCCGACGAGGCGCCGCCCGACGCTGCTGCCCCATAGCGCCACGATGCTTTGGCGCCTCGGGCCCAAGCGACGGCGTGCTCGCATGGTCGGCATCGTCACCGGCGACATCCGACGGGCCAGGAACATCGACGTCTGGGTCAACTCCGAGAACACCGGCATGGCGATGGCGCGCTTCGAGGAGTACTCAATCTCAGCGATTATCCGGTTCGACGGAGCGACCCTGGACGAATCCGGCCGCGTAGTGGACGACCAGATCGCAACCGAGCTGACCGACAAGCTGGCCGACCGGACGCCGGTACCACCGGGTACGGCCGTCGTCACCGGCTCCGGCGAGCTGACACGCCGCTACGGCGTGCGGTACGTGATCCATGTGGCGGCCGTGTACGGCGAACCCGGTGAGGGCCACATCGGTTGCGAGGGAAGTCATCTTGTAGTGCCTCGACGCCGCGGATGCGGCCAGCTGTGACGTCGAGGAGTATGCCGTCAATCCCCACCTGAGCCGCCCGTGGCCTGGGTGTGGCCGCCGCGCACGCTAAGTGGTGGGCACTCGCCCAGCAGCGCCTTTACGTAGGCCGCCGCGACGACAGACGCGTGTCCACGCCATCGCAAGCTCGTCTGGGCGTCACCATGGTCGCTGATGCCGCGCACCACAAACCACTCAAGCCCACCCGCAAACGCGGCGCTTCCGATGCCCTTGCCCTCCATCTCGAATGCGATCAAACCCTCGGCCTCGGCAAGCGCGTCGCGGACCGCGGCGCTACGCAACGAACGGTCTGCGCTGCCGATAAGGCCGTGATGGACCGTGGGCATAGGCCGATGGCCGGTCAGGTCGGGCGACGCGCACGAGTCCTCTGCCGACATTTGATCGGACGCGGGTCGGGCGTACGCCGGTAGCACCTCCACCGCAGCGGTGATCCACTTCTCCCACGGCCGCTCGCCTGAAATCTCCACCGCTGCGAGGTATCTGGCCAGCCGGACGAGCAGTGGCGACGGTCGCGGGAACGGCTGTCGAGGCCACCGGCCGTCGTCCCTCTCAACCACATGGTCATAGTCGGCGATCCCCCACGTCGCCACCACGATGTCGCCTAGACGAACGTGCCGCTCCGGCTGACCGAGGTTCGGCACTCCGCAGGCGGTCCCACACATGATCACTATGTCCACCGTCGGAAAGCTCGTGGTGAGGCGCGCACACGCCTCAGCGGCGGCCGCGTTGCCCGTGTCACCGAGCAAGGTCAGCACGACCTCATGAGGGCGGTCGCCGTCGCGGCTAGGCAGCGTGGCCAGGAGATAGAGGGCCGGGTCTCCATCCTTGGTATCCGGTCCGCGTTCATCGTCGAGGAGCGTTCGGACGGCCGCGAACTCTTCGGGTAGCGCGGTCACGATGCCGATCACGGGACCCCGCATCGGCCCGGCCGGCCCAGGTTGTGCCAGGGTCCCTTGGACTACATTGCCGTTCCCAAAGACCACCGCGCCGCCTGTGACTGGACCGTGCACGTTGTAACTCTGTTCGGCCATCGGCTATCGCTCCTCACCGCCGTCTGCCTCGCCCCGACCGGGCGCGCCGAACGTGTTGTTGTTGCCGAAACCGATCATGTCGGCGCGCACATTGCCGACGCTCCAGTTCTGGATGTTGTTGATCGTCACGGTGGCCTCCACCTGTCCGGCGTCGATGCCCAGCTCGATCAAGTACGCCTTGATCGACGCCACTAGCCTGTCCCTCAACTGGTCGTTGATCCGAATAAGATCGCGGATCATGAAATAATCGAACTCACGTGGATCTCGCCAGGAGACGCCCTCCCGGACGGACATAACCGCACCATGGTCGTAGAACCAGTGATACCTGGCCGCGAGCTGCCATCGAGTGCGTGCCACGAGACTCCGCGACCATTCCCTTACGACCACGGCACACCGCTTTGGACTACTGCATAGGACCGCCGGTGTACGCGGTGTCCAGATCCGCATCGCACGGCCGATCACATCACGCGTTCTGGTGGGCAGTCTGGCGACCAGAGCCTCTACGTCCGGGTGTACAGGCGGGATGACAAGAGGCACGAACTCGATAGACAGGTTGCCGTTCTGAAGCAGTGGACGCATGAGGATGCAGACGGCGATCTCTCCGTCCCTGGTGACCTCCTGAAGGTGGAAGTAGACCCGCCGGTCGTCGGCCCTCTCAGGATGGCGCAGCTCCTCAAGGAAGTCCTTCCACTCGATCCGCGATCGCGGCACCGGCCGGTCGACCTCCAACAGGTCCGGTGCCCATCGAATCTTTCGGCCATCTACGTACAACCGATGTCCAGCGCTTAGCTTCCGGGTGGCCGTGCTCTCGACAGCGTTCTCAACGTTGAACTGTGCCTCAAGCCGCTCATGGAGCGCGACAACGTCGAGAAGCGTAAACGCCAACTTCTCGTCGCAATCCGAGGCGAGGCGGTGAACGTCGATGTCCAGCTTCCACGGTCGTACTATCAAGCCATTCCCTACGAACGGCGCCGAGGCACGCGAATCGGAGTACGCGACGACATTGGCGTCCGCCAGCCGAGCGACTCGCCGCTCCATCTCGTCGCTCAACGGAGCCGCGAGTTCCCTAGCCTCAAGAGCGCCCGCCGCGACGATCGCACCGGCGCGATGATGTGCCACGACGGATTCGCCCACGATGACCAGCCAGCCGACAAACAGACCGAGTAGCACGACGGCTAGGCAGATCCAGAGCAACGGCTGGCGTAGGACGAGGACAATGGCCAGCGCCGAGGCCAGACCCAGCCCGACGAGCCACCCGAGCGGACCCGACCGCCGCTGGTGCTTGTGGCTTCTCCAGGCCCACGAACACCACATGCGGATTCGCCGCCACAGGGGCCGGCGTGCTGCCCAACCCGCCGCGACTGCCCCAATCAGGAGTCCCGCCGGCCCATACCCAACCCGGCCGGCCAGTTGAAGGGCCACGAGGCCCGTAACAGCCAGAAGTATTAGACAACAGGCGACATCCCGGTAACGTCGCAGCCGCCTGGCGCCGACAGCGTGACGCAGCAACGCGACCGGGTCCTCGGTTACGGAGGGGGCGCCTGCTCTGGGACTACCGTTCATGATTTGGACGGTGTAGTCAGCGAATCCATCGAGAACATGGGTCGCCGCGCAGAGCGTCTGCGTGACTGTGCGCCGGCGGGACGGTACGGCGTCGGTCATCTCCCGCTGCGGCGACTCGAGCACTGTGGTCAAGACGTTCTCCTCACCCTAGCCGGCCACAGTGAGGGAGGCAGCTGCCCGACCCTCACCGCATGGAAAGCGCGGACGAACTAGGGTCTCCCTTGCGGGAGTCAGGTTCGATCATGCGATGAGGCCGTTGAGCCTCTGATCACACCGGCCGATATCGAGATTCATGACCCGTTCGATGGCACACAAGTCCAACGGACGAACTGCGGATAGCACTCTGTCGAAATGCTGCATATGGTGACTCTGGTGTTCTCCGACAGCAGACATCGTGGAGACCTGATGCATCTAGACGTCTCAGCGAGTGACCCGTCGACTGCTCTCCGTGACTTCTGCAGACTGCTGAAGAGCCTCCGCAAGGCCGCGGGCGGGCCGACTGTCGAGTCTCTTGACGCGGACAGGACATTTCCGCTCCGGAGGGCGCACATCTACGCAACGCTCGGTGGAAAGATCGTCAAGCCCCCGAGCTGGAGGTTCGTCGAGGCGTTCGTGCGGAAGTGCACCGCTCACGCGGTCAACAACGGGGTCGACGTCGAGATCACAACCGACCTCAAGGACTGGCAACGTGAGTACAACAAGCTTGTCCAGTTGTGGGAGCGGCATAAGCAAGAGCAGCAAGCAGCGGATTCGATTGATGACTGGCATCGAAGGACACGCGCCCGTGTGCTTACCATGCAGGACCTTACGACCTATCCTTTGCGCACTGACTTCGACGATCCCGTACGCAAAGTCGGTGTCATCACCGGCGATATCCGACAGGTTCGCGGACCGAACGTGTGGGTCAACTCCGAAAACACCGAAATGGAGATGGCCCGGATTCACGAGTTTTCTATCTCGGCCATCATCCGGTACGAGGGCGCGCGGCGCGATTCACGCGGGCGTGTCACGGAGGACCTTATCGCCAACGAACTGACGGCCAAGGTCGCCGGCCACCAGCCAGTCGAACCGGGTTCGGTCGTGGTGACGGGTGCTGGCGAACTCTGGCGGCGTAACGGCGTTCGTTACATCATCCACGTTGCCGCGGTTCACGGGGCGCCGGGTTCCGGCTTCCATCCGATGAATGAGATCGGCCGATGCGTGACCAACGTGTTGGACGCGGCAGAACACCTCGACCTGCCGGACGGCGAGCGAATCACGATCCTATTTCCGCTGCTAGGCACGGGTAGCGCTGGCGGCCATCTATTGCGTACGTCGACACTGCTCATTCACGCAGCCCGCAACTATCTACTGCGGGCGTCTACCACACAGATCGAGACCGTATTGTTCCTCGCGTATACCGATCTTGATCTAAGGGCATGCAACCAAGCGTTCCGGGGTGCGGGCCTGCGCCCCGGATAGAAGGGCGGGTCCCGCCGATCAGCCCGCGCCCGCGTCGGTTGGGTGCGGACGTATCGGTGGTCGCGCGCGAGCACACCGACGACAACACCGTGTTGTGTCAGCACGATATACGCAGCCGGTCCCTCGCGAGGGTCGCCTCGATGGCGCCTACAACTGTGCCAGGCGCAGCTCATTGCGTAAGGAGATCATGTACCTGTCGACCAACTCGGGCCTCCGACACGGATTCGTCGCACCCCTGCGCAAGGCAAGGGTTCATGTGGCCGACCGTAAACACTCGTTCCCGCTGCGGTCAAGCCGGCTCGCCACCGCGCCGGGCTACATTCCGCAACGGGCGCGCGTATGCGTGTGGCAAGGTCCAGATGGTCCAGCCAACGGTCTGGCTCCCCGGATCCTGTCATGGCGAGGGCGCATTGACCGGTTCAGTCGAGGAGACCATGACGGTCCTTGATCCAGCCGACTTCGGCAAGATCCCGGACTACCCACCGGTAGGCGAGGCTGGTTGCCGGACAGATGTCGTGTAGCGGCAGGTCTAGGGTCTGTAGCGGAATCTGGCCGAAAGTTGTCCGAGCGGCGCTCCTACGCTCCTGCCTGAACGTCCAGAAGTCGTGACCTCCATCGGGTACGAGTCGAAGATCGACCGACGGCGGGTCGGATCGTTGTGCGTGGTGGTCGGGGTCCAGGCTGACGATCATCTCGATCGCGAAGGCGTTTGGGTCGTTAACTGGCCGCCTCACGAGTCCTTCCACGCGTACCGGCAACATGCTGTAGAGGCCCAAGGCGTCGCCGAAGGCGGGAAAGGCGCTTTCGGCAAGTTGGCGATAGCCGATCAGCGCTTCGCGCATGATGTCCTTCGCCATGATCAAGGTCAGTTCTGGTGAATACGTCTGCCATGCCCACCGACCTGTTCCGGGTTGATCACTTTCGGGCCAAGGCGGCAGGAATGTGAACTTCCCCCGATAGCGTGGAGGCCGGACCTTAAGGGATAGAGGGTCATGGCTGAGACGAGGAGACGGTTCGACCGGGAGTTCCGTGAGGTGCGGTGCGTGTCGCGCGGGAGACCGGCAAGCCGATCGCGCAGGTCGCTCGGGACCTGGGGATCAACGAGGGCACGCTGGGTAACTGGGTCAACCACGACCGGCGGGTGCGTGGCGATGACGCGGCGGGCGGCCTGTCCGAGGATGAGCGGGCCGAGTTGGCTCGGCTGCGTAAGGAGAACGCCGAGCTGGCGATGGAGCGTGATGTGCTCCAGCGCTCGGTGGTCCTGTGGGTCAAGGAGGCGATGAAGTGAGCGTCGCGGCGTTCATCGCCTGCCAGATGACCGAGCACGGCGTGCCGCACGCGCTGTCCTGCCGGGCGCTGGGACTGTCGGAGTCCTGGTTCTACAAGTGGCGCGACCGGCCGCCCACGCCGCGGCAGGCCCGTCGGGCCGAGCTGGCCGCCAAGATCCGCGAGTGCTTCGACGCCTCGGGCGGCACCTACGGCTCGCCGCGCATCACGCTGGACCTGTGGGCGGCCGGCTGGCAGGTCAGCGAGAACACCGTGGCCAAGCTGATGCCCAGCTCGGGCTGGCCGGCCGCACGCCCCGCCGGCGCCCGAAGCACCTGACCAAGCAGGGCAAGGGGCCCGCGGCGCCGGACCTGGTGCAGCGCAAGTTCACCGCAGTCGCGCCGAATGTGTTGTGGTGCGGCGACCTGACCGAGATCGACACCGACGAGGGCAAGCTGTACCTGGCCCACGGTGCTGGACCTGTTCAGCCGCCGGCTGCTCGGCTACGCGATGTCCGAACACCACGACGCCCCACTGGCCGTCGCGTCGCTGCGCATGGCCGCCGCCACCCGCGGCGGCAGCGTCGACGGCGTCATCTTCCACAGCGACCGCGGCAGCGAATACACCGCCGAGGCCTACGCCAAAGCCTGCCGCCGCCTCGGCGTAACCCAGTCCATGGGCCGCGTCGGCTCGGCGCTGGACAACGCTGCCGCCGAGGCCTTCAACTCGATCATCAAGGTCGAGTACATCCACCGGCACCGCTTCCGCACGAAGGCAGAAGCCCGACTCAAGATCGCCACCTGGATCGTGGACTTCTACAACGCCCGCCGCCGGCACAGCGCCTGCGACGGCATGTCACCTATCGACTTGACGCGGCACGGCACGAGGGCGTTGACCGACTGTCGGTAGATTGACGCCGCGACCCATCGGTCCGAACACTCAACGACCGGATCGCCAGGCCGACCTTGGACTCGACGCGGGCCGATCGGGCATCTGAGGTCGGGGAGTTACAGACGTCATGCCTGGGGACCGACCTTCGGAGGCGCTGCATCCTCGCCAGGGATCGTGCCGGGGCTGCGGTGCAAAGGTCCACTCGCCCCACGGTCGCTCGAGGTCAGAGTCGCCACGCGGCGGGTGCGCGAGGGTCGGGAAAGTAGGCGCAGTACGTTCCGGTACGGATCGTACGGTTGAGGTGCTCGCCGAGTTGGGGATGGTGTTCACCGATCCGGGTCATCGCCTGGCGGACCGCGCGGGTCACACTGACGCGGGCGCGCTCGGAGGCGGAGGCAGCTCGTCGGCCGCGACCACTCAGGCCAAACGCGCGCGCCAGTTCTCGAACGAGGAAGCCGCGTTCGATATCGGCCTGAGCGGCTCGTTCGGCGTCGCCGACGGCGCGGGCTTGCTCGATGTCGTCATCGATCTCCGCGAGGCGTCGGCGGTAAGCGTCCTTGGCTTGTGCGTCGAGGATCTCGCCCGCGTCGCCGATTGCCGAGTGTGGCAGGTCAGCCGTTTGGCCACCGTCGACTGTCGCCTCGGGGTCGGTTTCGGCGGCGACGAGGTCCAGCACGTGGTACTCGCGGTCCGGTTCGGCGATAAGCCGGGCCAGGTATCGCATTCCCTTGAGGTCGCGCACGTGGACGGTGCGCCCCTCGAAGATCACCGACCAATAGTCGCCCTCGCGACGAAAGACGTTGGGGCTGGCAACCGACTGGCCTTCCGCCACGCCATCGCGCTCGACGTGTGCGGGACCCATGGCCGGCGCGGCTTGGATCCCTTCGAGGATTGTGCGGGCCGCTTGGCGTTCTAGGACGGCTCGGTGCTCACTGCCGCTGGCGGCGTGGGCGTCGGCGAGGGTGATGCGGGCGACGGCCGCCTCATACGGGGCGCCAACTTCGTTCCAGAGTCGCACCGCCTCGGACAGCGACTGTTCCGCGCCGGTCGCATCGCCGTCGGCCAGCCGCACCCGGCCGCGCGCGAGGGCGGCGCCGGCGACCAACGCTTTGCTCTCCAGTCGGGCGGCCACGAGCTCCAGCTCGTCGGCCGCCAATCGAGCCTGGCCGATGTCGCCGGCCGCGATCTCGATCTCGACCTGTGCCTCGAGCAGCGGCGCCCGCCGCAGGTCCGTGTTCGGGGGTCGTTCCTTTGACGGCACCGGCAACGGACGCTCGAGGGCATCGCGGATGGAGGCAGCCGCGGTGGCCACGTCTCCCTGAGCCAGACGCACCAACGCGAGACCCGGTTGGGGATCCCACCCCGCTCGATGAGCTTCCAGCAAGGCCTCCTCCGCGCCGGCGATGTCGGCCCTGTGAAGGCGGATACGTCCGAGTTCGTTGAGCGGCCATCCGAGTTCGCGTCGCAAATGTGGCCGCAGTTCCTCGCACGCCATGAGTGCCTGTCTCTCGGCCTCGTGGCACGACCCGCGCAGCCTGAGGATCTCTGCGCGGTGGACCCGGCAACGCCCGCGGAGGCTGCCGATGGCGTTGGTCTCGCACCACCGCTCCATCGCCTCGGTCCACTCCTCGGCCACGTCATACTGGGCGAGGCCCTGCAAGGCGCACACGAGTTCGCAGTAGACAATCCCGGTCGAGAGCAGATCGAGGTCCCCGGAGATGGTCGCCACCCCGGCCTGGTCGAGGAGCGCCAGACCTTCCTGGACGTCGCCGTCCAGGATGAGCAGCCGAGCGTCGGCCACCCGGCCAATGGCGGCCGCCGCGGCGTCAAGCGTCGAACCCACATCGATCGCTAGCCGTGCCCATCGTCGAGCGCCGGGCAGGTCACCCGTCAGCATCCGCTCGTAGGCGCGGACGACCGCGTACCATGCGTTCGCCGGAGTCTCCCCGTGGCCTTCGAGCAGCCGCTCCGCACGTGCCAACCAACCGCGCACCGGTGCCATCAGCGCAGTGTCGAAGAGCAAGTGCATCGCGACCCGTACGGCTGCGCCAGCGGCCGCGACCTGGTCACCGGCCTGTATGTACGCAGCATGGGCACGCTCCCATGCCTCGATGGTCACATCGAGATGCCCGGCCGTGTAGGCGACCTCGCCGAGCACCGGTAGATCGGTGGGGGCTAGCAGGCCGTCGGCGTCCGCCGCTATGAGTAGGTCGAATGCGTGCTGCCAGTCGCCGTGGGCGGCCACGGCACGCCCGCGCTCGACCAGGCTAGGACCGGCGTCATCGCTCACCGCATGCCTCCCTCCGTCCGTGGCCGAAGCGCAGCCGATCCCCGGGCACCGAACGTAACCGCGAGGGCTACCGCCGTAACAGTCTTCCTCACGCCTCTTGGAAGAAGACCACGACTCCCCCAATCAGGGGGCATCCCTAGGAGGACTCAATGACCAGCACAACCGCCGCGTCGACGAAGCAACCCATGTCCGCGAACATCAAGCACGCCCCGCGATCGGGCACCGTCCGCGCCAACGGGCAGGAGCTGTACTACGAGATTCACGGAGACGGCCCCCCACTCGTCCTCGTGATGGGGATCGGGTATGACTCGTCGCTGTGGACCCTTCAGCAGGTCCCCGTTCTTTCCACCCGATTCCGTGTCGTCCTCCTCGACAACCGCGACGCCGGCCGCAGCTCCCGAGCCGATCACCCGTACACCATCGCGGACATGGCAGACGACGTACTCGGCGCGCTCGACGCACTCGACATCGAGCGCACCCACCTGCTGGGCCTGTCGATGGGCAGCATGATCGGGATGGAATTCGCGCTGCGGCATTCGGAGCGTCTCGATCGGCTGGTACTCGCCGGGCCGGCCGGCGCGCCCGCACGCAGCGCGGTCGACCCGATCTCCATCTGGAACTGGGTCAAGGCCAACGACCCAGCCGGAGCGGTGTTCGGCGCCCAGCAGTTCACCTGGCTGTTCTCCTCGGCCTTCCTTCGCAACGAGCAAGCCGTACAGGAGACGGGCGCATTGCTGGCGAGCAACCCGAACCCGGTCCAGCCGGAGGCCTACGATCGGCAGGCTCGGGCCTATCTGCAGTTCGACGCCCTCGATCGGCTCGACGCCATCACAGCGCCCACACTGGTGATCGTCGGTGAGCAGGATCTGCTCACACCGCCGTGGATCGCCAGCGAGGTGGCCAGTGGGATCCCCGGCGCCCGGTTCGAGATCGTCACCGGCGACGGCTCATCACACGTGATGCCGCTGGAGCGCCCAGACGACTTCAATCGGCTAGTGATGACCTTCCTGGCCGAGTGACAGTCTCGTCGACATCACCGGTCAGCGCGCTTGGGACGCGGGTGCCTGTCGTGACCCGCGGCATCCCGGCGGTATAGTCGGGCGAGGATGTCACCGTTGGGGCGTTGCCCGGTATTGGTCGAGCGCGACGACGAGCCCCGCACCCTTCCCTTTGGCGAGCGACGCGTCGGACCTGGGCGGTGCGTAGGTGGTCGTCATCACCGGCGAGGCGGGCACTGGAAAATCGCGGCTGGCGTAGGAGTTCGCCGAGTCCCTTCCGGAGACGTGGTCGGCGCAGCGGGTGAGGATCGCCCGTACCCGCGGCCATGCTTCAGACGATGCCGGCGGCGCGGCCACTCGTGCCTATCATCGATGATGCACATTTCCTCGAATCCACCGCGTTCGAAGCCGTACGTTCGCGCGACCATCCACGAGGTCGCAGACACGGGACACTAGCCGCCGTCCCGGTGAGGTTGGATTACCAACCGCCGGCGATTGCGGGTCAGAGCGCGTTGACCCGGCCGGTGCGCCGGTAGCTGGCCATGGCGCGTAAGGCCTGTCGGCGCACGCGCCGGTCCGCTCCTCCGCTGGCTCGCTCGCCAAGCCAAGGCCGAGCTTGCTGAACCGTTCACGTTCGTCGTCGACCTCCATGGCAATCGCTGGCTGGCTCCACGGCGTAGCGAACACGTCGCATGCGCCCAAGGCGCGGACGTTTGCCGGCTGGCGAGATCCAGTTCGAGCGAGGGGCGCTGACGGTTGGATCGTCAGCTGGACCAGCAACCAATCGGCCGGCTACTGCCCCGACCTGGTGTCGTGGACGGCACTCGAGGAGGCACTCGACCGGGCGGGTATCGCACCACCCCGATGGCTTTACCGAGCCGGTTGTGTTTCGAGGCTGCCCGAGCCCCGGCCGCCCGGCCGCCGCGGCGCTACACAGAACGTGGTCCGCGACGACGACTTCGTCTGTGCCGTCTGCGGCAGCCAGCTGCCCCTTCATTGGAATCTCGGCGAACTCTGACGGAGCTCGGTGACGTGCACATCTGCCGCGTGTACTCCACGTTCTGGGCCGGCCTACAGGTGCCAGAGCGGCGCCACAGGGCCTGAACTGGCAGGATCGTCCTCCACGATGCCCCATCGCGGCATACTGACCCGGACAAGTGTGACGAGGCCGTGCCCGGGGGACTTCGACTGGTAGGCGGCCCGCGACACGTCTGTCACGCCTGAGGTGTGCGACCGAGCTGCAGAAAGGCACATGGATGATCGACGCCGATGTGCGGCGCAGGTACGAGGCGATCATCGCGGCGGTCGGCGAGCGTGACGATGCGGTCCTTGACCGCTTCATCGCCGCCGACGTCGTGGACCACAACCCCGTACCGGGTCAGCCGCCAGGTCTGCTGGGCTTCAAGTACTGGGCGGCGAGTGCGCACGAGGCCTTCCCGGATCTGGCCGGTACTGTCGAGGACGCCATCGTCGAAGGGGAGAAGGTGGCGGGCCGCGTGACATGGCGCGGCACCCACCGCGGCCTGTTCGTCGGCATTGCTGCCACCGGCAGGACCGTTGAGTTCGAGGCGTACCACATCGTACGTTTCTACGCTGGGCGCGCGGTTGAATGGTGGGGAACCGCCGATCTCATCGGTGCTCTGACTGGACTGGGCGGTCGCATCGTGGTGCCATAGCCAATCTATGAGCGGAATGTCGGCGCATGTATCCGTTCTCCCTCCCAGCGGCGCGGAGCGCTCGGCAGTGGTGTCGTCATTGCCGCATGTCAATCAGGGCGGGACCCACAACAGCACCAACGGGGGCCCGCCCGGCAGGGCGGGCCCCCGATGCGCTTCTGCCGCGACGGGCTCGCTGTGGAGTGGACGGTCTGCGGCGAACTCGGTGGTTGGCTCAGGCGGGTGACGCATGATGTAGCGGTGGATGCCAGCCTCACAGCGCCAGACCTCGCTGAGAGAATCGCGACGGCCTGGCGACGGGTCGTGTCGGACTGCGGCTGCGGGGATCTCTACTGCTGTCCGGCCAGCGACGAGATCGAGTGTCAGCGGCACGGAGGGTTCGACGTCTGCTGTAACAAGATTGCGCTACACGTCCCCGTCCGCTGACGACGTTCGGTCCCGGCGTGCTCGCCGTGCCGGGAGCGCGAGAACGGTGCTCATCTGGCACCCCTCTATGTCAACGGCCGTGTCTTGGGTCGTGGTGATCGGGTGCGGGTGGCCGGTCGGGGTGTCTTGCCGGCGGCGACGCGGCGGCGGAAGTAGGCCCGGCCGGGGTGTCGTGGCGGATCTGGACGATGGCCATGATGTGCAGGGTCCGGTTGATGCGCCGATTGCCGGCGCGGGAGAGGCGGTGGCGTTTCTGGTCGCCGGAGGAGGCGTCCGGGGTGCGGTGCCGTTCCAGGAGGCGAACCTCGCGCGGGTGGCGAAGCGGGCTACGTCGCCGACATCGCCGAGGATCCGGGCGGCGCCGGCGGGGCCGATGCCGTTGAGTTCGATCAGGCCGGTCGGGAAAGCGACGCTTCGTGACGGCTCGCCTGGCCGCTGGCAGTCCGTCAACGGGGTGAGTCAAGAGCGAAGGCTCTGATCTGCGGCGATGCAGGGTTTCCGGCGGCGTGCAAACGCCTAGCCAGCGGGGAAGCGCTCCGCGAGGGTGAGCCAGGTGTCCTCGGCCTGCGCCCGCTCGGCGCGCACCCGGCGTAGCTCACCGTCCAGCTCGGTCACCTTCGGGTAGTTGGTGGCCTGCACGGCCAGCTCCTGCTCCAGTCGGGTCTCCTGCCCCGCAAGCCGGGTGACCAGCTGCTCCAGCCGGGCTAGTTCTTTGCGGGCCGCGCGCAGCTCGCCGGCTGACGGCCCGGCGGGCGCCACCGCCGTCGCCGGTGTGGGCGCGGCCGGGTCGCCGGACGCCGCGGTCACCAGACCGAGGTACTGCTCCACTCCGCCGGGGAGGTGCCGCAGGGTGCCGTCGCCGGGCAGGGCGTAGACCGTGTCGGTGACCCGCTCGATAAGGTACCGGTCGTGGCTGGCCACCACTAGCGTGCCCGGCCAGGTGTCCAGTAGGTCCTCCAGCGCGGCCAGGGTGTCGGTGTCCAGGTCGTTGGTGGGCTCGTCGAGCAGCAGCACGTTCGGCTCGCCCGCGAGCAGCCGAAGCAGCTGCAGCCGCCGCCGTTCACCGCCGGACAGGTCGGCGACCGGGGTCCACAGGCTGCCACGCCGGGCGGTGGAGCCGCGATCGTTGGCGAAGCCGAACACCTCGGCCAGCTGCGCCGCGGACAACTCCCGGTCGCCGAGCCGGACCCGATGGGCCACCTGGTCCACCGCCTCCAGCACCCGCAGCTCGAGGGGCAGCTCGGTCAGCTCCTGGGAGAGCATGGCCGCCCGGACCGTTGCGCCCACGTCGACCCGCCCGGCCCGCGGTGCCAGCGAGCCGGTCAGCAGGCGCAGCAGCGTGGTCTTGCCGGCTCCGTTGGCGCCCACCACGCCGACCCGGTCGCCGGGTCCGACCCGCCAGGTCACCCCGTCGAGGATCAGCTTGCTGCCCGCGTACGCCGTGACGTCCTCCACGTCGTACACCCGCTTGCCCAGCCGGGCGGTGGCCAGCCGGCGCAGCGAGACCGTGTCCCGCGGCGGTGGCACGTCCGCGATCAGCGCGTTGGCCGCCTCGATCCGGAACCGCGGTTTGGATGTGCGGGCCGGCGGACCGCGGCGCAGCCAGGCGACCTCCTTGCACAGCAGGTTCTGTCGGCGCGCCTCGGCGGCCGCGGCTTGGCGTTCCCGCTCGGCTCGGGCCAGCGTCCAGGCGGCGAAACCGCCGTCGTACCCGCGGACGGTGCGGTCGGCTACCTCCCATATCCGTGTGCAGACCTCATCCAGGAACCAGCGGTCGTGGGTGACCACGACGAGCGCCCCCGTGCGGGCGGCCAGGTGCCCGGCTAGCCAGTGCACCCCGCCCAGGTCCAGATGGTTGGTGGGCTCGTCGAGGATGAGCAGGTCGGCCCGGCGCACCAGCAACGCGGCCAGCCCGACCCGGCGCAGCTCGCCGCCAGACATCGGCCCGACCGGCGTGTCCAGCCCCAGCCGACCCATGCCGAGCCCGGCCAGCACCCGGCGCACCGCGGCGTCCCCGGCCCACTCGTGCTCCGCCCCGAAACCCTCGGCCAGCCAGGCGGTGCCGAGCACCACGTCGCCCACGGTGGCGCTCGGCACCAGCCGCAGCTCCTGCGGCAGGGCGGCCACCCGCAGGCCGCGCCGGTGGATGACCCGCCCGGCGTCCGGCTCCTCCTGCCGGGCGAGCAGCCGCAGCAGGGTGCTTTTACCGGCGCCGTTGAGGCCCACGACGCCGATCCGGTCGGCGTCGTCAAGGCCCAGCGACACGTCGGCCAGCAGCGGCCCGGCGGCGGGATAGCCCTTGCCTACCCGATCGAGATTGAGAACGTTGGGCAT
>Ga0307415_100000354_pt1 | contig 19542 bp, 15 predicted proteins | sample DK1Cmetagenome_FD_204524 | JGI IMG/M metagenome (GOLD analysis project Ga0307415, IMG submission 204524) | Maize rhizosphere microbial communities from greenhouse at UC Davis, California, United States - DK15-C-2 | ecosystem: Host-associated > Plants > Roots > Rhizosphere > Soil | place: USA...
GGAAGAACGGCTGGTGTGCTGCTGCTGCTGGTGTTGATTGGTGCTCAAGCGGAAGCGCAGGTACCGGGTCAGCAGCGCCGCCCCAGACAGGCTCGACCCGATAGCCTTGCGGCCGACTCCACCCAGGTGCGTCCCGGCCAGACGCTGGACACTGCGACCGCGCGGCGCATGGGCCTGCCGACCGCTCCCACCCGGAGCTTTACCGCCCCCGACTCCGTCATCGCCGAGCTCCTGGCCCGTCCCGGCTACCAGAGCACACGCTATCGAGCCGACTCGGCCACGGTTTTCGTTCAGGATCAGAGGGTACTGCTCAAGGGCCAGGCGCTGACTGAACGACGGGGAACGTCGCTCGAGGCCGGCACGATCACCTATCGGCGTTCCAGCTGCGTGCTGGATGCTACCGGCGACCCCAAGTTGTTCGATCGAGGCCAGGTGCTGGTCGGGGAGGGCATACGTTACGACACCTGCATCAGGCGGGGAGTCATCAGCGACGCGCTCACAAACTTCTCGGAGGGGTCCACCGTCTGGTTTCTGCGGGGAAACGTCTCGCAGGACTCCAGCTCCAGCCGGATCTATGCCGCCTCCAGCGAGATCACCAGCTGTGATCTCCCGGTGGCGCACTATCATTTTGCCGGGCGGGAAGTGAAGTGGGTCTCCCGAAATGTGCTGGTGGCCCGGCCTGTGGTGCTGTACGTCCGAGACGTTCCGATTCTCTGGCTGCCCTTCATCTTTCAGGACATGCGGCCCGGCCGACATTCCGGAATTCTGGTTCCGCAATTCGGCTTCAACGACCTGGTGCGCCCGAACCGCTCCTACAACCGGCAGATTACCAACATCGGCTACTACTGGGCGCCCAATGACTACATCGACCTGACCGCGCGGCTGGACTGGTACTCAAACCGCTACCTCCAGTATGGGCTGGGAGGCCAGTACAGCTGGATCAACCGGTTCGTGGACGGGTCTGTGGCGTTCAGCAAACAACAGCAGAGCGGAGGCTCGTCCTCCACTACGCTGCGCTGGGATCACCGGCAGACGTTCGACCTGTCGACCAGCCTGAATCTCGATCTCAACTACGCCAGCAACACGTCGGTCATTCAGCGGAATGCCATTGATCCACTGCTGAATACCCAGCAGATCACCAGCTCGTTGAACTTCTCCAAGCGGTATGGTTGGGGTACGCTGACGCTGGGCGGCAACCGGCGCCAGAGTTTGTCCGACGGCAGCGTGCAGCAACTGCTGCCCGCTTTGACGATTTCTCCCGCGTCGATCGCCATCGGCTCGAATATCACCTGGTCTCCAGGCCTCAGCTTCACCAACAACACCACATCCAAGACCCCTCAGGATTCATTGCTGCAGGCACTGCCTGGGGGTGGGTTGCAGACCATCGCACAGACCGGCAGTAGCCGTTCAACCGCGCTGGACTTTCAGACTCCTGTTCGGGTCGGTGCATTCAATTGGCAGAACTCGTTCCAGGTTTCGGACGACAGGACCACGGGACGTGACTCGGTGCAGTTCCGGGTGGACGATCCCACGACTCCTGATCCGACCGACTCTACCGTGGTCACTCAGATCTTTGGTGGGAATTTTTCAAGTGGCGTGGACTGGAACACCGGGATCAATCTACCGGTGCTCTTCCGCGGCTCCTGGAAGCTGCAGCCGGCCGTTGGCATCGCGAACACGACGACCGGCCCGTTCCTGATCCGGAATCGCAATACCAATGGGAACTTTGTCCACCAGGGTAAGCGCTTTCGGTTCTCCGCGACGGCTTCCCCCACGCTGTTCGCGTTCCTGCCTGGCTTTGGATTAGCCAGTCGGATCCGGCACAGTCTCTCGCCCAGTCTGAGCTGGAATTTCTCCCCGGCCGCCAGCGTACCGCTGGAATACGCCCGCGCCCTGGTCGCTCCGGGGCAACCTCTGCAGCTTCGGAGCGATGCCACCCAGACCATGAGTTTGGGTCTCTCCCAGACGTTCGAGGCCAAGGCCAAGACGGCTCCTGGCGATACCAGCGCCGCCACTGAGGCCCGCAAGTTCCGCGTACTCAGCATCAATACCAGTCCCATCAGCTACGATTTCGAGCAGGCGAAAAAGCCGGGTCGGACGGGATGGGTCACCGACGCCGTTACCAACTCGGTGCTCAGTGATCTGCTGCCCCAGTTCACTCTGAGCCTGACCCACGACTTGTGGCGAGGAGCGGTGGGCGTCGACACCGCCAAGTTCGCGCCCTTTCTGAGCAGCGTCAGTGCCAGCTTTGCCGTTTCCGGGAATACCTTTCGGTCGATCGGTTCGATCTTTGGCCTGGGCGGCAAGGGAGCGGGTGACCGCCGGCGCGACCGGGTTCCCAGCTCCTACGTGGTCGACGCCGGGCGCCGCAATCGCTCCTTTTACAACTCCGGGCAGGTTCCCTTCAGCGGTGGCGATCGCACGTTCACCGCCAACTTCAACTATACGCTCTCCCGCACTCGACCCATTGCCGGCTTGGAGAATGCGCCGGACCAGCAGAACCTGGGATTCAGCACCAACTTCTCGCCGACTCCGTTCTGGTCGCTCTCCTGGTCCTCGCAGTACAACATTACCGATACCAAGTTCGAGTCTCAGGTGGTTCGGCTCGAACGCCAGCTGCACGAATGGAGGGCAGGCTTCAACTTTGTCCGGAACGCCAACGGAAACTTCGCCTTCTATTTCTCGATCTACCTGACGGACCTGCCGGACCTCAAGTTCGACTACAATCAGACCACGTTCGAGCAGTAGCTCTCCCCCCGCTTCAGCCTTGACCGGTCTACCACTCTGGCACGCGATCTGCCGTGGGTTCCCGCCATCCCTCTCTGGAGTGCTCTATGCCCGGCTGGCGTACCCCAGTCGTCCTGCTGCTGATCACTGCGTGTTCATCCGACCGGACCGGACCCGGGAACCCTCCTGACGTACCTGCCGACCTCTTCAGTACCTCACTGGACGGAGCCGTTGCCCTGACCTGGCCGGATAATGCCTTTCTGTCCGATCCCGACAACTTCGAGAACTACAGGATCTACAGCACGCCCTACAACATCGACGCGCCACAGGGCACTGATCCCTGCGGAACGTCCTGGCGCCTGGAAGGCACTACGGTCGCCCCCGAGTTCCTGGTAGGCGCAATGGTGAACGGAGTTTCCCGCTGCTTCGCTGTCAGCGCGGCCAACCCCCAGGGCAGCGAGAGCAATCGCTCCAAGACCGTGTTCGATACCCCGAGGCCGGAAAGCCGGAATCAGGTGATCTACCCGGTTCAGGCGCGGGCCGACAGCAGCGGGTTTCGGTTCTGGGACGATGACGGCGACAATGCGGTGGAGGACGGTGAGCTCGGCAGGGTCCGGGATGGTACCTCGTCCAGCGTGGACTTTTCCGTGGACCGGGACGGCAGCGGCAGGCTTTTTCTGACGCCGGTACGCGCCGGGACCGGCGTGGAGCTCTACTCCGAAGCTCCGGTGGCGGATCTCACCACCATCGATTTTGCGCCCTGCCTGGCCGTAACGGACCCGAACCAGTGCGGCGCCTACTCCAGTGCGCCGATCCAGGCCTTGCCGGGGATGGGCTATGTCTTCGAGATGGCTGCTGGTGACGAGTTCCTCCGCTTTGGAGCGGTACGGGTGACCCACGTGGGTCCCACGTTCCTGATTCTCGACTGGGCCTATCAGACCGACCCGGGAAACGACGAACTGCTCGTCGGGCACAAGGCGACTTCGCGCTAGCGCCGCTCTTTGGCAGCGGGGGTTGAATCGCAAGGCTGAGGGCGTCAACTTCGGGCGATGTCTCGATCAGACTGCGTTCTTGACGGCCACTCGCTCACGATCGAGAACGTGGTCCGAGTGGCCCGAGATTCCACCAGTCGGATTTCCGTCGAGCCCGGGGCCCGCCGTGCCTTGACGGAGAGCCGCAGTGTAGTCGAGAAGGCCATCCAGTCCGGCCGGACGATCTATGGCATCAACACCGGGTTTGGTAAGCTTGCCAACGTCCGGGTTCCCCGCGATCAGATCGATCAACTCCAAACCAATCTGATTCGAAGCCACGCAGCGGGAGTGGGCGCGCCGCTCGCACCGGCTGTTGTTCGCGCCGTGATGCTGCTCCGGGCCAACGTGCTACTTCGGCCTACCAGTGGGGTGCGTCCGGAACTGCTCGACGCTCTGGTTGCGCTGCTAAACGCGGGGATCTTGCCGGTGGTCCCGGAGCAGGGGAGCGTTGGGGCCAGCGGGGACCTCGCGCCGCTCAGTCATATCGGTCTGGCGCTGATGGGCGAAGGCAACGTTCTCTCCCCCGAGGGCAGAGGGGTACCGGCGGCCGCCGCGCTGAAGCAGGCCGGTCTCCGGCCCTATCAGTTTGCGCCGAAAGAGGGCATTGCCTTCATCAACGGAACCCAGGCGCAAACCGCCTTGCTGGCGTTGATGGTACATGACGCGAAGGTCCTCTGGCGCACCTCGATCGGTGCCGCTGCTATGAGTCTCGAGGCTCTGCGGGGAACTCCGGCACCACTCGACCCGCGAATCCATCAGGCCCGGCCGCATCCGGGCCAGACCCGCGCCGCCGCCCTGATGCGGGAGCTGCTGGAGAGCAGCCAGATCCGCGAATCCCACCGGGAAAACGATCCCAGGGTTCAGGATGCCTACAGTCTCCGGTGTGCTCCCCAGGTTATGGGGGCAGTCGCCGATGCCATCGAGTTTGCGGAGCGGACCGCCGCGATCGAGCTCAACGCCTCTACCGATAACCCTCTCGTCTTCGAGAATGGCGATGTGATCTCGGGTGGAAACTTCCACGGCCAACCGGTGGCTCAGGCGCTGGACATCCTGGCGCTGACGTTGACGACGCTCCAGGGCATTGCCGAGCGCCGCGTGGAACGGCTGGTCAATCCCGATCTGTCCCAGGGCCTGCCTGCCTTCCTCACCAGCGATCCGGGCCTGTGCTCCGGCTTCATGATGGTGCAGATCACCGCGGCGTCGCTCGTTGCCGAGTCACGCGCTCTGGCCATGCCCGCCAGCATCGGTTCGATTCCCACCGATGCCAACCAGGAGGATTTTGTCCCCATGGGAATGGCGGCCGCATACAAGGCGGGCCGAATTCTGCTGAATGCGCAACGGGTGGTTGCCGCAGAGCTGCTGTGTGCCGGCCAGGGGTTGGAGTTCCTGAAACCGCTGGCACCGGGGAAAGGCGTAGCGGCCCTGTACCAGAAACTTCGGAGCCTCGACCCCCCGATTCCGCCGCTGACTGGTGACCGCCCCCCAGGACCCGATCTGGAACGGCTGACCTGCGCCGTGATGGAGGGTGTCTTCGACCCCGAACCGGGGATCTGAGGTTCCCCGAAGCTCCTGCTCGACAATTAGTTGACACGTGCCGGGACGGTGCAACTCGTTGCACTGCAGCCAGCTTGCCCGGGTTTTGGCCGCCCGGTATCTTTCGCGCACTCCAAAGCTTATCTCTGTCTGATCCTCCTCAGCCCCGAGCCGCATGAATCTGGAAAAGCTGAAAGACACGGCGCGGAAGCTTGAGCAAAAGGAGGATTGGCGAAAGGCCATAGAAGTCTACCTCAAGGCCATACAACAGGCCGAGTCGGGAGCGGAGACCAGCCCCGACCTCTCGCTCTACAACCGAGTCGGCGACCTCTACCTCAAGATCAACGACACCGCGGAAGCGGTTCGCTCGTACGAGCGCGCAGTCGATTTGTATGCCGACCAGGGCTTCTTCAACAATGCCATAGCCCTCTGCGGCAAGATCCTCCGGGTGAATCCCGGGAGGACTCAGACCTATCTGAAGTTGTGCCAGCTGCACGCCCGGAAGAACGTGGTCAGCGAAGCCAAGCGGAATCTGATCGAGTTCCTGGAGCGGATGAACGCACTGGGTCAGCTCGACCAGGCCTTCCAGGCCGTAAAGCTGTTTGCCGACCAGTTCTCCGGGAGCCAGGAAATCCGCAGCATGCTGGTGGATCTGTTGCGGGCCACCTCACGGGGAGACCAGGCCCGCGAGCAGCTGGAGAAGATGGCCCACGATCTCGAGGCAGCCGGCGACAAGAACGGGGCGAGGAAAACCCGGGAGCGGCTCCATGGCCTCGAGCCGGATCACCCAGCTCCTCCGCCCGCGGGCCCTCCCGTCGGCCCCAAGCGGGGCGACCTGATTTTTCTCGATACCGGGCTCGACATTCCCACCAGCCCGGCCAGAGGACATTCCCGATCGGGCAAGGATGCGCCCCGGCCCGCTCAGGAGCCTCCGCCGCCACCGATGATCGAGCCTGCCCCTGCTGCCCCGTCTGAGCCCAGCGTACCCGAGGGACTGCTGGTAAATGAGGACTTTGGGACCAGCGCAGGGTCGGCGGGAGATTCGATTATCGATCCTCTGGTGTCGGACAATGCGGTTCCGGAGCCGGGGGGCGATTCGTTGCTGGGCATCGAGCGCCTGGGCGACTCGGTCGAGCCGCTTCCCGATATGACTGCCCCACTCGACATCCAGCGGGGCGGTGAGTCATCCAGCCTCGATTTCGAGCCCATGACGCTCGACGGCATGCAGGGGACCGGGCTGAACAACTTTTCGACCGATCAGGCGAGCCCCCTAGATTTTTCGGTCGAGGCGCCCCGGAACTCTCTGGACTTCCCCGAGGACCTCATCGTCTCGCTACCGGACACCGAGACCGGGTTCACCACAATTCCTGATCTGCCGAATGTGCTCGACCCGGATCCGGCACTCGACTCGGCGCTCGACTCGGCTTTGGACTCCGCCCTGGATCCCGCCCTTGCGGCAGGCGGGCTCCCCCTCATCACGCCGGAGTCATCCCCCGGTGGGAACACTCTGGCCGACCTGGAGAATCGGGTGCTGGACGATCCGGAGAACCCGGACGTGCATCTGGCGCTGGCGGAGAAGCTGCTCTCTCTGGGAGAGGCCGACCGGGTGGCCGAAGAGCTCGAGCTAGCGCTGGCGGGTTTCGAGGATCGCCAGGACTGGGCCCGAGCCTCGCACATGGCCGACCGCCTGGTTCAGCTCGCTCCAGACAGCATCGGGCACCACCAGAAGCGAGTCGAGCTGGCGTATAGAACCGGTGATCGGGGACCTCTCCTCGAGGCCTACCTTGGTCTGGGAGATGCGCTGGCTAAGTCAGGAGCGCTGGATAAGGCGGCGGCCGTGTACGGGCGGGTCATCGAGCACGACCCCGGGAACACTCGCGCAACCGCTGCCCTGGTCCGGGTCGGTGGCGAGGCGAAGCCACCTCCGCCCTCATCTCCCAAGGCGAAGGCTTCGGAGCCTTCCCCGATCCCTGCGTCGGTCAAGGACAAACCCAAACCAGCGACCTCGGCCCCTGCCGCGGCGCGCCAGGAGCGGGCCGCCGTCGCGCCCGAGGAAGGTTTCGTCGACCTCGGCTCGATGCTCCGGGATGAGAAGAGTCCGCGGGATACCCGGATGCGGGTGAACCGGCGCGAGCCTAAGGACCAGGATGAGCAGCGCGAGTTCCACGAGATCCTGGAGCAGTTCAAGCGAGGGATCGATGAGAACCTGGAGTCGGACGACTATCAGTCCCACTATGATCTGGGCGTCGCCTTCAAGGAAATGGGACTGCTCGACGAAGCAATCGCGGAGTTCCAGAAGGCACTCCGGGCCTCCGAAGGACGGCTCCGGACCTCGGAGGCACTCGGCATGGCGTTTTTCGAAAAGGGACAGTACGCTGTGTGCGAGTCGGTGTTGCGCCGGGCGATCGACGGACTGGACGGTACCGATGAGGCCAAGATCGGCCTGTTGTACTGGCTGGGCCGGGCGTCCGAGGCCTTGGGAAAGAAGGCTGAGGCTGTCGCGAGCTACGAACGGGCAGTTGCTGTTGATATCCGGTTCATGGATCTGAGCCAGCGCATTCACCGCCTTTCCGCGGGACGAAGATCGTGAGCCATCAAATCGCCCCGATCTCTCTGGCCGAGCTGCAGCGGCCGCTCCGCCCGCGGCTGGAGCAGGTGCAGCAGGAGCTCCGGCGAATTGTGGAAGCCGACTTCGGCCTGATCACCGAAGTCAACTCGCACCTCTTCCAGATGCAGGGCAAGATGTTCCGCCCAACCCTCCTGCTGCTTGCCGAGGAGGCCAGCGGCGGTGCCGAGGAGCGTGCCACGACGCTTGGCGCAGTGGTCGAGCTGATTCACCTGGCCACATTGGTCCATGATGACTCGGTTGATCATTCGGTGCTGCGGCGGGGAATGCCGACCATCAACTCGCTGTTCAGCCACCAGGTGTCGGTGATCATGGGGGATTACCTCTACTCCCGGGCTGTCATCGAGCTTGTGGCCTTGAATGACCTGGAGCCGCTGCGGGTGCTCAGCCGAGTGACCAACGAGATGACCGTGGGCGAAATGCGGCAGCTACTGGCCCATGACCCGCTGGAGTTCTCCGAGGAAGAATACGATCTCCTTATTCGAGCAAAGACGGCGTCGCTGGTGGCGGGATCGTGCGAGATCGGCGCCCTGCACGCGAGGCCGGTGGAGCGGGAAGCACTGCGGCGCTTCGGGGAGGCATTGGGGATGGCGTTCCAGATCGTCGATGACCTCCTGGATTACACCGAAGAAGCCTCGGTGACCGGTAAGCCGTTTGGATCGGATCTTCGGGAGCACAAAGTCACCCTTCCGCTCATTGCGGCCCTGCCGAACATGGGCGACGCCGAGCGCCGGGCAGTATCCCGTCTCCTGCATTCACCGGAACCGAGCGACGCACAAATTGCGGAGGTCATCCTGGCGGTGAGCCGGGCCGGTGGTCTGGACTATGCCAAAGATCGCGCGCTTCAGCTGGCCCAGCAGGCGGATGCCGAGCTCGATTTGCTGCAGCCGTCGGCCGCCCGCGAGGCGTTGAGGGCGTCCATCACCTACGTCGTCGATCGCAGGCGCTGATGTCCAGCGGCCCACACCGCCCCCGGTTCTACGTGGGAGTCCTGATCGTCGGCTTTATCGTAGGTGGTGCCCTGACGTCGCTCTTCCGCCAGACACTCCCCGAAAGCGCCGCCCGGACCTTCCTGACCAGCACCTGGACTCCCCGGTTTGGACCTGTCTCGATGGACCTCCTGGTGGTAGACTTCACTTTAGGGCCGATCGGACTGCACGTGTCCATCCTGAGCCTGGTCGGAGTCCTGGTGGCTTATTTGATTGCGCGGTCGCTCTTCTAGGGGGGCCTGTGGGAAACCTCGGGATGTGGGAAATTCTGGTCATCGTGCTGGTCGTGCTGCTGCTCTTTGGCGCCAAGCGGCTGCCGGAGGTCGGTTCCTCGATCGGGAAGGGCATTCGGGAGTTCAAGCGGAGTATCTCGGACACCCAGGATGCTATCATGAGCACAGACGAACAGCGGCAGAATCTTCCGCCCCGTGTTCCGGACGCTCAGCAGCAATCCAAACCCAGTCCGACGTCCGGGGAGCCGAAACGGCTTTCGCAGTAGAAGGACGGGAAAGTCGGGAAGGGCGGGAGGATCGAAAAACTAAGCCCCGGGACCAATCAGTCACCGGGGCTTCTTCGTGCGCTCACGTTCCCGTCTTTCCCGTCCTTCTCCTCACACCCCCGCGGGCGTTGCCGGTTGCGTGCCGGGCTGTTGCAGCACCTTGGCGCGATTGTCGACAATCTTTGCCGTCTTGCGCAGTGCCGTGAGGTAGTTCCGTACCCGCTCCTGCTTGGCCAGGTTGATCGAGCGGGCGCGGTATTGCTCCAGCTCCTTGACGAACTTGGCCGAGTCGGCCTTCACCCGGTCCAGGGTCTCGATCACGTACAGGCCCTCTTTCGTGTCGAGGATCCCGCTCCGCTGTCCTTCTTTCAGTCCGAACGCAGCGCCGACCACGACCGGATTGGTTAGTGGCGGGTTGATCCGGCTGAATGGTCCGAACTCCCGGTGTGGCAGTTTCAGAGCACCGGCCGCCTGCGCCATCGAGCTGCCGGTTTCCAGCCGCTTCAGGTAATCCTTCGCCAGCTCGCGGGCCGCGGCCCATTTCTTCTGGTCGCGCACCGTGGCCGTCACGCTGGAGCGGATCTCGCCCAGCGGTGGTACGCCGGCCTCATGCAGACTGTCCAGGCGAAAGATGTAGTAGGCGAACGATGTCTCGATCACCGGACTGGTTGCGCCGGGCTTGGCCTGAAAGGCCCAGACGCCCGCATCGGGGACGACCAGCTGACCGAGCTGGACCTTACTTCCTTCCTGCACCGGCGCGGTCCGGCCAACGCGCAACTTCAACGCCCGCGCGACGGTGTCGAGCGCAGCGGGGTCGCTCTGCTCAGCGCCCAGATGTTCGAGGCTGTCGGCCTGGGCATCGAGCTGATCGCGGTGAGCTCCGGTGACTTCGATCGGGAACAGAATGTGACGACCCTTGGCCTTGTTGCCTTTCCGGCTGGTGATCTCGATGAGATGGAAGCCGAACTGCGAGCGCACCGGCCGGGAGACCGTCTTCAGGGGCAAGGTAAATGCCGCGGAGTCGAAGGCGGGGTCCATTGCGCCTTTGGTCCACTCTCCCAGATCGCCACCTTTGGCCGCGCTGGCGCTGTCGGCAGATTCCCGACGGGCCACTTCGTCGAAGGGAGCGCCACTCAGGATCTCCTGCCGGGCGGAGTCGGCGTGGGCCCGGACGGCAGCGGTATCTGCCGCCGTGGCGACGCGGGGTAATGCCACGAAGCTGAGATACGCCGTTTTGGGCCGCTGAAATTCATCCTGATGCGCCTTGTAGTAGGCAGCGATCTCTGCATCGCTGACGCGTACCGACGAATCGGGAATCACGTTGCGGGGAACGATGGCAGTCAGCCCGACCTTCACCATCTCGTGTTCGTCGCGATAGCGCTCCCACAGCGCAGCGTCGGAGAGGTAGATGTCGGAGGTCACGACCCGCAGCAGCTTGGTACGCTGCAACTCGTCCCGATACTGGGCTTCCAGGCTGGGGAGATACTGCTGGGCTACACTGGAGGTCAGCCACCGCTGATACTTGGCCAGATCGAACTGGCTGTCGGTCTGGAATTCCGGGACGTTCTGAAATTCGGGCAGTGGGGAGGTGCGAATGGCTTGCACCACCTCGTCATCGCTGACAGTGATCCCGCGGCGCCGGTACTCGGTGTCCAGGACGCTGTTTTGCACGATCTGGTCCCATACCTCATCACGCACCTGCTGGTAATCTTCCAGCCCCATGGCTCCGGGACTCTGCCGCTGGCGGGCATCGATGGATTGCTGGACGATGTTCTGGTAGGTGCGGGCATCTATACTGCGGCCGTTGATCTTTCCCACCGAGGTTTGGGTGAGCAGGCCAGTGCCGCCAGTGATGCCGCTGAGGTCCAGCACCAGCCAGGCGAAGAATGTGATGGCCACCACGACCATGAGAGGCTTGGCCGCGTTCCGAAAGGCTTGCATCATAGCTGATTCGAGGCTCCAACGTGGGATGTGCGATGAGGCTGAAGCTTAAGTCCGGCAGCGCAGAACCTCAAGGCGCCATTCCGCTTAGCAGTTGACTTGCCGAGTGCCGCCCACTACTCTCACCGTACTTCCCCAGCAGAGAAAAGCCCTGACTCCCCCAGCCGTTCTGACCTGAATATTCGGGAAACGATGGCCGCGACCGAAATCGAAAAACTGGAGCGCCGGTACGCCGAGAACCCACAAGGGCTGACCTTCGCTCCACTGGCTGAGGTCCATCGCAAGAATGGTGAAGTCGCTCGGGCCCTGGAGCTACTCCGCGCCGGCCTCGAGCTCCATCCCAACTACATCCCGGCCAGCATCGTTCTCGGCCGTTGTCATTGGGACCAGGGCGACCTCCCTGCAGCCGAGGCGGCGTTTTCCCACGTCCTCCGGCTCGACGATGAGAATGTCATCGCCCTCAAGTCCCTGGCCGATGTCAGCGAGCGGTTGGAGCGCTTTACCGAGGCCCAGCGCTGGTTGAACCGGCTGATTTCCATCGACCGGAGCAACGAAGAGGCCCGCCAGCAGCTCGCCCGGATCGAAGCTGCCAGGCAGCAGCCCGCCCCGGCCGCTGAAGCTATCGACGGGAAGCCACCTGCTGACACGAAGCCCATCGCACGCGCCGAACCGGTTCGGGAAGAAGTACAGGAGGTCGTGACCCAGGCCACTCCCGAAACGAAGCCGCCAGCGACGCCTCAAGAACCGCAGCCTCCCCCCGCGCAGGATCTGCCCAACCTCGACTTGACCGCCTCGATTGCGGAGCCGGCGCCTGCTGCACCGGATCTCGAGTTTCTCGACACCTCGACCTCGCAAGGACAGCTCGTTGAAACCGAGTCAACCATCACGGAGGATGGGAGCAGCGCTCCAGAGGAGCCGGCGCCGCTGTCCGGACTGATCAGTGGAGAGTTTGTCCCTCCTAGGGATGGAGCGTACCGGTCACATCCCGAGCTGACCCACGAATACGGCGGTGGCGAACCGCCCGTGTCCGAGGAGCTGGAGGTCGAGACCGCGGCGGAAGTCGAGCTGGAAAGCTCGGGCGCATCCGAGTTCCGGGTTCCCAATGCGGCGGAAGACTTCATGGAAGCCCCACCTCCTCCGCCGCCAGCCCCAGCTCCGCCGCCGCCAGCCCCAGCTCCGCCGCGGCCGGCCCCAGCTCCTCCGCCGCCGGCTTCGGCGCCGGAGCCACCCCGGAGAGCCTATTCCGCGAGAGATACGCAAGGTCAGTCCGTCGGTGCGTTTTTCGAGAACCTCCTGTCAGCTCGGCCGGCTGGAACTCCGGGCGAATCAGGAGGGCGGGCTCCGGACCCACAGGCCGGAGACCAGGCACCGCCTACTCCGTCAGTGCCGGCTTCGGCCTCGGTTTCTCCGCAGGATGCAATGGTTTCCTTCGACGACTTCTTCGGGACTCCGGCATCCGGCTCGGCCCAGCCGGCCAACAAGGATGGCGATCCAAGTAAGGACGATTTGGACCAGTTTCAGTCCTGGCTGCAAAACCTCAAGCGTTGAATGCGGATCGGGGTGCTCAACGGTCCCAATCTCAACCTTCTGGGCCAGCGGGAGCCAGAGCTGTATGGTCACACCAGCCTGGCCGAGATTGAAAAAATGGTTCGCGATGCCGCGACACCGCTCGGCGCGGATATTGATTGGTTTCAGACCAATCATGAAGGCGAATTGGTGGAGGCGGTCCAGCGCCTGCAGGGCCGGGCCGATGGCGCTCTGATCAACGCCGCGGCCCTGACCCATTCGAGTCTCGCACTGCGCGATGCACTGCTTGCGGTTCAGGTCCCCTTTGTCGAGCTCCACCTGTCCAACATCTTTGCCCGGGAGCCGGAGCGGAGACATTCGGTCATTGCGGACCTCGCCCTGGGTATGGTCACCGGGTTCGGTGCCCAGAGCTACCTGCTGGCCTTGCAGGCCCTGATGGGCCGGCTGCGTGCAACCTGATCGGCGGATCGAGCGGCAGACGGCGCTGAAGCTGGCGCTGGAGACCGATGGGCTCGACGGGCTGCTCGTCACCCATCTGCCCAACATCAGGTATCTGACCGGCTTCACCGGCTCGTCTGCGTTGCTGCTGGTTCGAGAGGGCGTAACCACCCTGATCTCCGATTTCAGATACGCGGCGCAGGGACCGGCTGAGGTGGGCCCGGCTGCCACGGTCGAAATCGATCAGCGAAGTGTCTGGGATCGATTAGGCCGGATACTCAATGGAGACCACCTCGAGCGGCTCGGAGTCGAATCCCACGCGCTTGCTGTTCGGGACGCGGAGCGGCTCAGTGGCTTGACCAGCGCCCGGGTGGTGCCCACAGCAGAGCTGGTCGAGCGCCAGCGTGCGGTAAAGTCGCCGGAGGAGGTCGCTGCCATCCGGGCGGCGGCTGAGCTGGCGCAGGAGGCGCTGGCAGAGGTGCTGCCACGGATACGGGTGGGACAGACCGAACTGGAGATCGGCGCGGATCTGGAAGGCGTTCTTCGCCGAAGCGGGAGCGAATGGCACCCGTTTCCTACCATCGTGGCCTCCGGTCCCCGCTCGGCCTTACCCCACGCGCGAACCAGCCGGCGAGCTGTGGAGGCTGGGGACCTGCTCCTGCTGGACTTCGGAGCGCAGGTCGATGGCTATTGCGCCGACCTGACCCGAACCGTGGTGGTTGGCGCCAGAGCGGATGAGCGCCAACGGGCGGTCCACGAGGTGGTGCAAGCTGCTCAGCGCCGCGCTATCGAGCAGCTGCGCCCGGGCATGGTAGGCCGGGAAGGCGACGCTCTTGCCCGCAGCGTCATCGAGACGAGAGGGTTCGGCGATGCCTTCGGTCACTCGCTGGGGCACGGCCTGGGTCTCGAGGTGCACGAGGCGCCCCGGCTGGCAGCCAACTCGGAAGCGGTGCTGCCGGCCCACGCCGTGGTCACGGTCGAACCGGGTGTCTATTTTCCCGGGTGGGGCGGCATCCGGCTGGAAGACGACGTGTATCTGTCGCCAGGGGGAGCAGAACGCCTCTCCGACGGGCGCACGGAGCTGTTGGAGCTGGTCTAGCTCCTCGACCTTTGACTCTCGACTAATCGCGCATGGCAAGCACCGCCGATTTCAAGAACGGCCTCGTCCTGGATATCGACGGGCAGCTGTTTCAGCTGGTCTACTTTCAACACGTCAAGCCGGGGAAGGGCGGCGCCTTCGTCCGCACCAAACTGAAGAACATTCGGACCGGTGCCGTGATCGATCGCACCTACACCGCGGGTGAGCGGGTCAACGACGTTCGGCTCGAGCGGCGGGCGATCCAGTTCTCCTATGTAGACGGACATTTTTACCATTTCATGGACCAGCAGACGTTTGATGATATCATGCTCACCGACGAGCTTATCGGACAGGACCAGTTGAAGTACTTGAAGGAAGGAATGGAGTGCGAGGGTCTGGTTCACAATGACCGGGTCATCACCGTGGAGCTGCCCTCGTTTGTCGAGCTGACTGTCACCCGAACTGCCCCTGGGGTCCGGGGTGATACCGCTACCGGCGGGACCAAACCGGCCACCCTGGAAACGGGTGCCACCGTTCAGGTTCCGCTCTTCATCGAGGAGGGCCAGGTGATCCGGGTCGACCGCCGCGAAGACAAGTATCTCACCCGCGTATGAGCCCACAGGAAATGCAGGAGCTCGCCGAGCTGCTGCAAAACGTGCCGGGCATTCACTCCATCGACCTCAAAGACGTGAAGCGCCTGGCGCAGCTGCTCCGGGAGACGCCGGAGATCGGCTCGATCGAGGTCAAGGGCTGGTTCGGCACCGGGGTGGTGATCACCCGGACCACCGCACCCCCGGCTGCCCCAGCCGCGCCGGTGGTTACGGCGGCGGCCCGGCCCGCAACGCCGGAACCAGAGCATCGGGAACCGACTCCGCGGCCGGCCAGCGCCGCTCCGCAGCTCAAGGAGATCCGGTCCCCCATGGTCGGAACCTTTTACAAGGCCCCAGAGCCGGGCGCGGAGCCCTACATCAAGGTCGGAAACCGGGTGACGCCGGGTCAGACCGTGTGCATCATCGAGGCGATGAAGATCATGAACGAGATCGAGGCAGAGATCGCCGGTACGGTGCGTGAGATCTCAGTCGAAGACGGCCAGCCGGTGGAGTTCGGGCAGGTTCTCTTCCGGGTGGACCCCAATGGCTGAGCCGAAAGCGGCCCCGCCCCCCCAGTCCAGCTTCAACTTCAAGCAGGCCATCTCCCAGATGGTCCAGCGGAACGCGTCCGACTTGCTGCTGAAGGTGGGCCGGCCGCCAACCATCCGGGTGAACGGAGAGCTGAATGGCCTGGAAATGCCGCCGGTCAAGCCGGAGGATTTGAAGCTTCTGGCGGAGCAGATCATGACCCCCAGGCAGGTCAAGGAGTTTGCCGAGAAGAAGGAAGCGGACTTTGCCATTGGGGTTCCCGGCGTCGGCCGATTCCGTACCAATATCTATCAGCAACGCGGCACGCTCGCCTTTGCGTTTCGAGCCATCCCGTACGAAGTCAAAACTGTCCGGGAGCTGAACCTGCCTGCCGTGCTGGAAGAGATCGCCTTGCGGCCGCGCGGACTGGTGCTGGTTACCGGCGTAACCGGATCGGGGAAGTCGACGGCGCTGGCCTCGATGATCAACCACATCAACCAGAACCGGAGAGTCAACGTCATCACGATCGAGGATCCGATCGAGTTCCTGCACCGGGATGTGATGTCGAACATTTCCCAGCGGGAGGTGGGCAACGACACTCTCTCGTTTGGAACGGCGCTTCGGCACGTGCTTCGGCAGGACCCTGACGTGATTCTGGTCGGTGAGATCCGGGACGTCGAGACGCTGGATACGGCGCTCAAGGCGGCGGACACCGGGCACCTGGTGTTTTCCACCCTGCATACCACCGACACCACCCAAACCATCAACCGGATTCTCTCGTTCTACCCGCCGCACCAGCATCAGGAAGTCCGGATGCTTCTCTCTACGGCGCTCCAGGCGGTGGTGTCGCTCCGCTTGGTCCCGAGGTCGGATGGACGCGGCCGCATCCCCGCGGCGGAGGTGTTGATCAACACGGCCGCCGTGGCCGACAACATGCGAGACATCGAGAAGGCCCTGCATATCCCCGATCTGATCGCGCAAGGCGCCGTGTCCTATGGAATGCAGACCTTCGACCAGTCACTGATGAAGTGGTTCAAGGACGGGCTGATCTCCTACGAGAGCGCCCTGTTCTATTCGACCAACCCCAACGAGTTTGCGCTCCGGATCTCCGGTGTGGATTCCGGGTCCGACCGACAGTTCACCGAGCTCAGCGGCGACTCGGCCAAGCCACAGACGCTGGACCTGACGCCTTGATGCTGGCCAGGCAGGTCAGGCCGATCTCGAGTCCTCAGGATGTTTAAGAAGGTTTTGATTGCCAATCGCGGGGAGATTGCCCTGCGGGTGATTCGCGCGTGCCGGGAGCTGGGCGTAGAGACGGTAGCGGTATACAGTGAGGCCGACCGCGAATCGCTGCACGTGCGCTTTGCGGACGACGACGTGTGCATTGGCCCGCCTCCCAGCCGCAACTCCTATCTTCGCATCCCCAATCTGATCGCCGCAGCCGAGATCACCGGCGCGGACGCCATCCACCCGGGATACGGATTCCTGGCAGAGAACGCGGAGTTCGCCGATACCTGCCGGGCCTCCAACATCACCTTCATCGGACCGACCGGTGATCAGATCCGCCAGATGGGCGACAAGGCCACCGCGCGCCGTCTGGCCACCGAGGCAGGCGTTCCCACCGTGCCTGGATCTCCCAGTACCATCGACGAAGTGGAAGACGCGCTGGCCTTCGCCAATGAGATTGGCTTTCCGGTCATTATCAAGGCCACTGCTGGGGGCGGCGGCAAGGGAATGCGGATCGCCCATGAGCCGGACCAGTTTGCCCAGCTGTTCGGGCTGGCTCAGAATGAAGCCCTGGCCGCCTTCGGCAACGGGGCCGTGTACGTCGAGAAATATCTCGAGCACCCCCGACACGTCGAAATCCAGGTGATGGGCGATAGCTTCGGCAAAGTGGTGCACATGGGGGAGCGCGACTGCTCGGTGCAGCGCCGGCACCAGAAACTCATCGAGGAGAGCCCCAGTCCGGCTCTCACCGACGAGCTTCGGGCGCGCATGGGCCAGTCCGCTGTCGCCCTCGCTTCGAATATCGGCTATGCCGGCGCCGGGACGCTGGAGTTTCTGCTGGATCCGGAGGGCAAGTTCTACTTCATGGAGATGAACACCCGGATCCAAGTCGAGCATCCGGTCACCGAGATGGTGACCAGCTTCGACATCGTCAAAGAGCAGATTCGGGTGGCGTCGGGCGAGCCAGTCAGCTTCCAGGGTGACGGCCGGCGGCTGCGCGGGCATGCCATCGAGTGCCGAATCAACGCCGAGGATCCCTACCGGAACTTCCAGCCGTCTCCCGGGCTCATCACCGCATACCACCCGCCGGGAGGTCCCGGAGTGCGGCTGGACACCCATGTGTACGCCGGGTACAGTGTCCCGCCCTACTACGATTCACTGCTCGCCAAGGTGATTGTGCACGGCAACACCCGGGACGAGGCGCTGAGCCGCATGGGTCAGGCGCTCGATAGCTTCATCCTCGAAGGTGTCACCACCACAATTCCGTTTCTGGCGCGGGTCATTCGGCACCCTGACTTCGTGGCCGGTAACGTGGATACCCGGTTTCTCGAGAGGGAATCGCACCTGCTGCGGCCTGAGGCATGAGGATCGATACTCTGTTCACTCCCGGTGGCCTAACTCCAGGCGAGGTGCAAGGCCGAGCCGTGTTCGTCATCGACGTCCTCCGGGCCACCACCAGCATGTGCGCCGCCCTGAGTCATGGCGCCAAGGCCATCATTCCGGTGGCCTCCACCGAGGAGGCACTGCGCCTGGCGCAGACGATCGGCAGCGCGGACGTACTGCTCGCGGGCGAGAAGGATTGCGTGAGAATTCCCGGCTTCCACCTGGGTAACAGTCCGCTCGAGATGACCGAACCAGCGGTGCGGGGCAAGACCATCATCGTCACCACCAGCAACGGTACCAAGGCTCTGTTGGCGTGCCAGGGTGCCGGCGCGGTGTACCCCACGGCCGCGGCCAATCTCTCCACCGCCGCCGAGAAGGCGCGCGAGGCACTGCAGAGCGACCGGCACATCCTGGTTGTGTGCGCCGGCCGGGACGGGGCGTTCTCGCTCGATGACGCGTACTGCGCCGGGCGCCTCACCGCCGCGATCCTGGGCGACCACAAACCCCGCCGAGGGCTGAATGATGCCGCAATCGCCTGTCTCGACCTCGTTCGTCGCTATGGCGATAACTGGGAGCGTGCGCTGACGTACAGCCGGGCGGGTCGGGAGCTCATCAAGCTTGGCTTTCGCGAGGACGTGCGGGAGGCGGCTCGAATGGATGCCTATCCGGTGCTGCCGACCTTTCACGAGCGGCGGGTCACACTAGCCGCGGTGCCGGTATGAGGACCGATTCCCGCCGCCGCCTCGGGGCGATCACCGCGCTCGTCCTGGGGCTGTTCATAGGACTCACGCTGCTTCCAGTGCCTATTACCGGTCCCGTCGGACGTTATATCGGGCATGGTCTCTGGCAGCTGCTCGGCGCCGGAGCGCTGGGCATCCCGCTGCTCGGCGCCGGACTTGCCCTCGCAGGGTTCGACCGGCTGGGCACGCTGGACATGAAGCGTTCCGCGATCTTGATCGTGGGTCTGAGCTTGCTTATTCCGTACCTCGTGGGTGTGGTGACCCACGTGGGCCGGACGGACCTGGATTTCGATGTCTCGCAGCGCGGCATTGCGGCCCGAATTGTCGGGGTGCTCCCGGGTTTTTTCGCGGAGACCGTTGCCGGGAAGGTTGGGGTGGCCGGCGCCGTGCTGCTCGGGTTTCTGGCACTGTCCGCCCTGACGCTTGCCACCTTTGCATGGCACCCGCTCCAGCGACTCGAGAAAAGTGGCGAGGCGGGGAAGTGGGGGAGCGGAACGGCCGGAGGCCCCGAGGAACCTGCCAGGGGGAAGTCGGAGCGGCATAAGCGAGCGGTGTCAGATCCCGACGCGGTGGATGTTGCGGTTGAGGTTCCTCCGATTTTGTCCTTCCTGCGTCCCTCCGAGCCCCGGGCCCGCAAAGGAAAGAAGCCGCGGCGGGCTGGTGGGAACGAGGCGACGGCCGCCAT
>Ga0307415_100000355_pt1 | contig 19476 bp, 17 predicted proteins | sample DK1Cmetagenome_FD_204524 | JGI IMG/M metagenome (GOLD analysis project Ga0307415, IMG submission 204524) | Maize rhizosphere microbial communities from greenhouse at UC Davis, California, United States - DK15-C-2 | ecosystem: Host-associated > Plants > Roots > Rhizosphere > Soil | place: USA...
CCTGCGAGCAGGTCCTCACGGGGGCGGAGCTGGAGCAGATGACGGAGGAGCAGCGCGTGCAGCGAGCGGCGGAGACCACGATCTTCGCCCGGGTCTCCCCCGAGCAGAAGGTTCGCATCGTCGAGGCGCTGCGCGGGTCCGGCCGCGTGGTCGCGATGACCGGCGACGGCACCAACGACGCGGCGGCCATCCGGCTCGCCGACGTCGGCATCGGCGTGGGCGGGTCCGGCTCGATCTCGGCCCGGTCGGCCGCGGACCTCGTCCTCGCCGAACCCGACCTGACCCTGATGCACGACGCGCTGGTCGAGAGCCGCGCGATGTGGCACCGGATGCAGGAGGCGGTGTCCATCCTCGTGGGCGGCAACGCCGGCGAGGTGGGCTTCATGATGCTCGGGACCGCGCTCGCGGGGCGGGCGCCGATCAACATCCGCCAGATGCTCGTGGTGAACCTGCTCACTGACATGTTCCCGGCGCTCGCCGTGGCGCTGGCGGCCGATCGTAACGAGGCAGCGGAGGGTCCCGTCGGCTCGGCGCTGGGCGCGCCGCTCGCCCGCACCGTGGCCATCCGCGGCACGACCACCGCCCTGGGTGCCACGCTGGCCTGGACGATCGGCCGGTACACCGGTCGCGGCCGTCGTGCCGACAGCATGGGGCTCGTCGCGCTGGTCGGGACGCAGCTCGGCCAGACGCTGCTGACCGGCTGGCGCAGCCCGCTCGTCGTCGCCACGATCGTCGCCTCCTTCGCGGTGCTGATGGCCATCGTCGAGACCCCGGGCGTGAGCCAGCTGTTCGGCTGCACCCCGATCGGGCCCCTGGCCTGGACGATCGCGCTCGCCGCCAGTGCGGTCGGCACCCTCGCCGCCGCCGCCGCGCAGCGCAGGCTGGTGGCCGGGTGAGGCCCGGAGCCGGTCCCTCCCGCTGAGTCCACTTCCGGGCGAATCCCCCTTGCGTCTGATTGTCGCCTGTGTTATATGAAACCTGTAACGGCTGCTACAGGTCACCGACTCGGATCAACAGGTCTACGTCGCAGTGGAGGTGAGCAACATGGTGACAGCAACCGATCCCTTCGGCGAGTTCCACCGTCTTGCGCAGCGGCTCCTCGGTGAGGGGACGACGACCCACCCGACCGTGATGCCGATGGACGCCTGGCGCGACGAGAACACCTTTGTCGTCGAGCTGGACGTGCCCGGTGTGTCGGGCGACGCGGTGGACATCGAGGTGGAGCGCAACGTCCTGACCGTCACGGTGGAGCGACCGGCACCGAACCCCGACGGGGAGATGCTGGCGGCCGAGCGGCCGTTCGGCGTGTTCAGCCGGCAGCTCGTCCTCGGCGACGACGTCGACCCGGGGCAGGCCAGGGCGGAGTTCGACGCCGGCGTGCTCAGGCTGAGCATCCCGGTCATCGAGAAGCCCCAGTCACGCAAGATCGAGGTCCAGGCCGGGAGCAACCCCCGGACCGCGATCTCGTCCTGATCCGCCGTCACCCGACGGCGTCCAGACCGCCGGCTGGGGCGGGCGCCGACCCCTTGCCCTGTGCTGAGACAGGGAGCGCCCTGGGCCGCGGAGGCCCTGGTCGGCCAGGCCGCCCCAGCCGGCTCGACGGCGAGGTGAGCGTGCCCGCGTGTCCCGTCCGCGATCAGCGCGACGTCACGCGGGCCAGCCACCGGCGCGTGGCGCGAGGTGAGCGCAGGCGCACCACCGCCAAGTGGCGGTTCGCGGGATCGGACAGCAGGGCCGGGTAGAGACGTCGTTGCCCCCGGTGGGAGCGGAGCGCCGTGATGACCCCCTTGGCGGCCGAGAAGAGGCGAGCCGCGAACAGACGGCTCCCACCGTCACTCGCCGCCTCCTGCCTGATCACCGAGGTGCGCCAGCACGCGCGCCGGGCGAGTCTCCAGAGGGACACGACGAGGGGGTAGTCGAGCCAGATGACGGTGTCGGCACGGGGCCAGACGAGGTCGCGGACGGCGCTCTTGTTGCCGTCGGTGACCCATTGCTCCCCGGCGATGGCTGCCGCGGTGCGCTCACGCAGCACCGGCAGCGGCACCGTGGTGAAGTCGGGACCGAAGTAGAGGGCGTCGAGCTCGACGTGAGGGACGTCCAGAGCGGCTGCCAGCTCGCGCCCGAGGGTGGTCTTGCCGGAGCCCGTGCGGCCGAGGATCAGGAGTCGGGAGCAACCGCGCAACGAGGCGCCGGGGTCGCGTTCGGGCTCCTCCGGAGCCGGCCGATGGAGCCCGGGCAACGCCGGGAAGTCGTCGGAGATCCTCTCGGTGCTCATCGCGGTGCCCTCCTTCCGAGAGACCCGGCGCGTGGCCGCCCGTCGGCGGGCGCCGCCGGGGGCTCCTCACCCACGATAGGAACCGCGGGCGGCCCGCGACTCCCCCTCGCGTACTAGCCGGCCTACGCCTAAATGCCGTCGCGGAGCGGTGCCGGCCCTTTTCGTTCGGCAGTGCGGAGGACCTCGACCGGACGTGGAGAGACGGCTCCGGTGGCACTAGGATCCTCGCGTGCACGAGGTCTCCGTCATCGCCTACTTCGGGGACGACCCCACCCGGACGTACCAGCTGATCCAGTGGCTCCCGGTCCTCGACCTGCTCCATGCGCAGCACCCGGTGGGCATCGTCGTGCGCGATCCCGACTCTGCGATCGTGCTCGGGACCCGGACGGCGCTGCCGGTCTTCGTGGTCCCGTCGTTCCCCGAGCTGACCTCCCTCTACGCCGAGCTCGACGCCAAGGTCGTGCTCTACTGCAACAACTCGCCCCTCAACTTCCAGTCGCTCGTCCACGGCCGCTCGCTGCACGCCCACATCAATCACGGCGAGAGCGACAAGCAGAGCATGGCGAGCAACAACGCCAAGGCGTACGACCGGGTGTTCGTGGCGGGCGAGGCCGCCGTCCAGCGTCACGTCGCCGGCCTGCTGGAGTTCGACACCGGCCGCTTGGTGCGCATCGGACGGCCCCAGCTGGACCTGCACCCGGCCACCGTGCTGGCCGCGAGCGAGCGGCGCACGGTCCTCTACGCCCCGACCTGGGAGGGGGACGCCGACTACAACGACTACACCTCGGTCGACACGGTCGGCACCGAGATCGTCCGTGCCATCCTCGGCGTGCCCGACGTACGACTCGTCTACAAGCCGCACCCGAAGGTGACCACCAGCCTGACGCCGACGGTGCGCGACGCCCACCGGAGGATCCTGCGGCTGGTGGCCGACGCCGCCCGGCGCGAGCCCGACGCCGGCCACGAGGCCATTCCGGTCGGTGACATCCTGGCCATCCTGCCCGCCTGCGACGCGATGGTCACCGACGTGTCCTCGGTCGGGCTGGACTGGCTCTACCTGCGCACCGACAAGCCGATCTTCGTCACCGACCGGCACCACGACGCCGAGCGGCTCCGCCGGGAGGTGCCCGTGAGTCGCTGCGCCGACGTCATCGACCGGGTGGACGTGGCGGACCTGACCGCGCTCATCGCCGCGCGGCTGGAGCACGACGAGCACCACCTCGCCCGGGTGGCCATGCGCCACCACTACTTCGACGACCTCCAGATCGGCGACAGCACCGCCCGGTTCCTCGAGGCCGTGTCCGAGCTGGCAGCGTTGCGCGACAGCCTGCTGGGGGCGCAGGCCCCTGCAGGCGGGACCGGCGCGGCGATCACGGCGTGACCCCACTTAGGGTGCCCGCATGACGCCGCAGGCCTATCTGTCCGACCTGTTCTCGCTCGAGGGCCGGGTGGCCGTGGTGACCGGAGGCAGCTCCGGCATCGGCCGGGCCATCGCCACTGCGCTGGCGTGCGCGGGGGCGAGCGTCGCGGTCGTGGCCCGCCGGGAGTCCGAGCTGGCCGCCACGACCGGCGAGCTGGTGGCCCGCGGTTGCCGAGCGGCCTGGGTGAGCGCCGATCTGCGCACCCGGGACGGGGTGCGTGCCGCGGCCGACGCGGCGGCCGAGCCGTTCGGGGAGCCCGACATCCTCGTGAACTGCGCGGGGGTCAACCTGCGGCCGCCGATGGACGAGCTGAGCGACGACGTGTGGGACACCACCCTCGCGGTGAACCTGGAGGCGCCGTACCTGCTCGGTCAGCGGTTCGGACCGGGCATGGCCGAGCGCGGCTTCGGACGGATCGTCAACGTCTCCTCGCAACAGGCGCACCGGGCCTTCGTCCAGAGCGGCGCGTACGGGGTCTCCAAGGGTGCGCTGGAGTCGCTGACGCGCTCCCAGGCCGAGGCCTGGTCACCGCACGGCGTCACCTCCAACACGCTGGTGCCGGGCTTCGTGATGACCCCGCTCAACGCGCGGCTGTCGGCCGATCCCGCGACGACCGCGGCGCTCGCCGCGCGCACGTTGGTCGGCCGCAACGGCCTGGCCGAGGACTTCGCCGGCGCGGCGGTGTTCCTGGCCGGCCGGGCCTCGGCCTACGTCACCGGCCAGGCGATCTTCGTCGACGGCGGCTTCTCCGTCCACTGAGCGCGGCCCCGATCCGACCCGCTGTCGCGATCGTGCGCAAGGATGGCCGCATGGCCGACCCCATGAGCGGCAGCCTCCGGCCGCACCTCGCCTCCCGCGTCGAGGCGCAGCTGCACGCCACCCTCGATCGTGGGCTCCGGGCCCGAGGCTGGATTCCCCAGGTGGTGCCGTACGTCGGGTACGGCAGCGACGGGTGGGTCCGGGTGATGGCCCGCGTGCTGCTGACGCCGCCCTCGACGCGCCGCGACGAGGACAGCGACGGCCGGGGCTGGCGTCGCTTCCTCACCGCATCGGCCGCCGACATCCCCGTCACGATCCGGGTCGGGGAGCGTGTCCACGTCGTCACCTCGGCCCGCGACGGCTATCTGGACCTCCGGCTCGACTCCGACCTCGCGCCCGGTTGGAACACGGTCCAGCTGTCCACGGAGGCGGCGGATCCCGTGGACGCTCCGGTGCGGATCGTCGGCCCGGGCCCAGGCCTGGGCCTGGTGAGCGACATCGACGACACCGTCATGGTGACGATGCTGCCCCGACCGCTGATCGCCCTGCGCAACGCGTTCCTGGTCAAGGAGAGCGCACGCCGGCCCGTGCCCGGCATGGCGGCGCTCTACTCCGACATCGTCGAGACGCATCCGGACCTCTTCGTCGTCTACCTCTCCACGGGTGCCTGGAACGCGGCCGAGGCCCTCGCCGAGTTCCTCGCTCGCCACGGCTACCCCTCCGGGCCGCTGCTGCTGACCGACTGGGGTCCCACCCAGACCGGATGGTTCCGCTCCGGGCAGGAGCACAAGCGCGAGCAGCTGCGGCGGCTGTTCGAGGAGCTGCCCCAGCTGCGCTGGCTCCTGGTGGGCGACGACGGCCAGCACGACCCGTCGCTGTACGCCGAGGCAGCCGCCGCTCGACCCGATCGGGTCCTGGGGGTGGCGATCCGTCAGCTCAGCACGACCGAGCAGGTGGTCAGTCACGGGACGCCCGGCCCCAAGGACGGTCCGGCGGGCACCGGCGGAGCCGTCGGGGGCGGTCCCGTCCTCGGGGGCGACGGATTCACGCTCCGGCAGCGACTCGGCGAGCGCAACCTGATCCCGGGTCTCGAGTCGCGCTGAGCCGCGGACCGGCGACAGGTGTGACGCCGGCGAACGGAAGTTGACCCGACCCCTCAAGTCAGGGCCGGCACGGTCCGATACGCCACATGCGCCACCCTCCCGGCGTGCCCTGACCTAATGGAGACCCTCATGAAGCGTTCCACTCGCCAGGCCCTCGCGGCGGCTTTCGCCGTCTCGGTGGCCTTCGGCATCGCCGCCCCGGCCTCGGCGGCCTCGCACTCCGGGCACGGTGTGCATGCCAAGGCCGACGACCACGGCACCAAGCACGACGGCCGCGACGACAAGTCGGGAGACAAGGTCTCCAAGAAGGTCGCCGCCGAGAAGCGCAAGGCCGCCCGCCAGATCGATCGCAAGGACGACGCGCTGGCCCGCCTCGCGAAGGACGCCCGCCGCGTCGACTCCGACTTCGAGCAGGCCGTGCTGGCGAACGTCGCCGGTGACCGGACGCTGCTCGCCGGGTTGGGTACCGCGCTGGAGCCGGCCACCACGCTGGCCGAGGTCCGTCAGGTCGCCGACCAGGTCGAGAGCGTGCGCCCCGAGCTGTACAAGCAGGTCGTCAACGACCTGCGCCGGGCCGAGCGCATCGTGCAGCGCAGCGCCGCGCAGGTCGCGCTGATCGAGGAGCTCTCCGCCCTCGCCGAGGAGGCCCAGGCGGACGGCACCGACGTCGCGGCCGTGCTCGACCTGCTTGCCCAGGCCAGCGCCTCCAACGACCAGGCCGCCGAGGCCTTCGACGTCGCCCTCGCCAAGGTGCTGGGCCTGACCGCCACCAGCGGCAAGCGCGCCGAGAAGGCGACCGAGACGGCGCTGAAGTCGGTCGAGGCTCTGCTCCGGCAGGGTGCCCGTCAGCTCGAGGCGGCCGAGGAGGCCCTGGTCGGTTCCGACGACGACGAGGTCGAGCCGACCGAGCCGACCGAGCCCACCGAGCCGACCGAGCCGACCGAGCCGACGGAGCCCACGGAGCCCACGGAGCCGACCGAGCCCACGGAGCCCACGGAGCCCACGGAGCCGACCGAGCCGACCGAGCCCACGGAGCCCGGCGTTCTCTGACGAACAGTTCGTGAGCGCCTGACGCCACCGCGATCGAGCACGAGGGCCGCCCGGTCACACCGGGCGGCCCTCGCGTCATGTCTCCCGCGCCCGCCGCGCTGGCGCCATTCCCGGCCCGCTGCTATCTGCTCCACGTCACCCAGGTGACGATGGCGAAGACGACCAGGACGAGGACGATGACCCCGATCACGCCCAGCAGCGGGGTGACGACCGGACGGCGGGGACCATGGAGCGGCTTGCTCGGCGTGGGGCGTTCGTTCTGGTGATCACTCATGGGGTCTCCCGTTCCCGCGGAACCTACCTTCCATGCGCGCCGTCCTCGGCAGCCGGTCGACCGGATCAGGTGGGCTCCCACACCGCGGCGTCGTGGGCGAAGACGACGCGCCGGGGGTCGAAGGCCAGCAACCGCAGCATCCACGTCGGCGCCACCGGCAACGGCTCGTCGTGACCGAGCGTGGCGGCCGACGCGGCGAGCGCGTCCGCGCTCCACGCCGAGGCGGTGTCGTGCGACTGCCCGGCCAGCACCACCGAGCCGTCCTCGCACTCCACCACCAGTGACTGGTGGCCGTCGACGTGGCCGGGCGTCGGGATCACGTGGACGCCGGAACGGATCTCCGCCTCACCGTCCAGCAGCTCGTACCTGCTGCCGGGGTAGTCCACGAGGTGCTCCATCGTGTAGTCCCCCGCTCGGGCCACTACCAGCTCCTGCCGCTGGCACACGACCGGTCGTCCCGCCAGCATCGGGTTGCCGCCGCAGTGGTCGAAGTGGAGGTGACAGTTGACGACCAGCTCGATGTCGTCCAGGGCCACCCCGACCGTCGCCAGCGCCTGCGGCAGCCCGATCCGGCGTGGCCGGTACCACTCCTCCGTCTCGGCGTCCCCCAGTCCGAGGCCGGTGTCGAGCAGCACGAGACCCCGGTCGTGCCGGACGAGGTACCCGTAGACCGCCTCCACCCGGGCCGCTCCCGTGTCGGTCTCCTCCGGCGGTCGTACGAACGTCCCGAGCAGGAGGCGCCGGATGTCGTGGGTCAGCACCGCCGACCCCTACGGCTTCGGGTCCTCCTCCGGCTCGAACGTGCTGCCCTCTTCCTCGGTCATGCCCACCTCGGCTCCCGGTGCTCCCTCCGGCGGCGCAGACCCGGCGCCGCCCTGCTGGTCGTCCTCGCCCGGGACCGGAGGATTCGGTGTCTCGCTCATGGCCTTCCCTTCGCTCGCTGCCTGTCTCCCCCACGTACCCCGCTGCGCCCGACGCACGCAGCCCGGAGGTTCTGGTCGACGGCGCGCGGGCTCACGGTGAACCGGACGGGCCCCCTGCTCGTGGAGAGGGGGAAGGCTCCCCCTGCTGGTCTGACGAACGGAGTGGGCGTGCGCTCGGTCCACCGTGGTCCCACACCGGCCCGACGCGCCCTTGCTTGGCTGCTGACCGGGGTGGCGGCACTCCTGGTGCTGCTCGTGCTGAACACGCCCAACCAGCTCGAGGAGTTCGTGCCCACGGCGTTCCTGCGGCTCCCCCTGGAGGCGCTGGTGTACCTCGCCGTCGTCCTGGCGCTGCCACCGAGCCTGGGCCGGGTCCGCGTGGTCCTCGCGGTGGTGGCCGGGTCCGTGCTCGGCGTCACCGCGGTGTTCAAGGCCCTCGACGTGGGCTTCCTGGAGGCCCTGAACCGGCCCTTCGACCCGTTGATCGACTGGAGCTACGCCGACTCCCTCGTCGAGACCGCGCGGGACTCCATCGGCGAGGGGCTGGGCACGCTGTTCCTGGTCGGCGCCGCGCTGGTCTGCATCGCGCTGCTGGTCCTGCTGCCGCTGTCGGTGCTGCGGGTCACCCGCGTCGTCACGCGGCACCGCGGGCCGGCGGCCCGGGCGGTCGCCGTCCTCCTGACGCTCTGGCTGATCCTGGCCGGCCTGGACGTGAGGGACGAGGCCGGGATGGTCGCCTCCCGGGACACCTCCGGCTATGCGTACGGCCAGGTCAGCCGCATCCCGGCCCAGCTGCGCGACCAGCGCGAGTTCACCCAGGCGGCGAAGGAGGACCCGTTCCGCGAGGTGGCCGGGCGGGAGCTGCTGACAGGGCTGCGCGGCAAGGACGTGCTGTTCGTTTTCGTGGAGAGCTACGGCCGGGTGGCGCTCGAGCACCCCGCCATCTCGCCGGGAGTCGACGAGGTGCTCGCCACGGGGACCCGGCGGCTCGACCGGGCCGGCTTCTCCAGCCGCAGCGCGTTCCTCACCTCCCCCGCCTTCGGGGCGATCAGCTGGCTGGCGCACGCGACGTTCCAGTCGGGCCTGTGGGTGGACAGCCAGCCGCGGTACGACGTGCTGGTCACGAGCCCGCGGCTGACGCTCAGCCGGCTGTTCTCCCGCGCGGGCTGGCGCACGGTGGCCGACGTACCGGCCAACAACCGGGACTGGCCCCAGGGCGTCTTCTACGACTACGACCACGTCTACGACTCGCGGAACGTCGGCTACCAGGGCCCGCGGTTCGGCTATCCGACCATGCCCGACCAGTACACCCTCGACGCCTTCCACCGCCTCGAGCTGGCGCCGGAAGGCCGGCGACCGGTGATGGCGGAGATCGACCTGATCACCAGCCACGCACCGTGGTCCCGGACTCCACGGATGATCGACCAGTCCCGGGTCGGCGACGGCTCGGTCTTCCAGGGCATGCCCGAGCAGCTGCCCTCGGAGAGCGACATCTGGCCCTCCCCCCCGCGGGTCCGGGCGGCGTACGGCGACGCCATCGAGTACTCCCTGACCGCGCTGGTGTCGTTCGTGAAGACCTACGGCGACGACGACCTCGTCCTGGTGGTGCTCGGCGACCACCAGCCGTCGACCATCGTGTCGGGGCAGGACGCGGGGCACGACGTGCCGATCTCCGTCATCGCGCGCGACCCCGCCGTTCTCCGCCGGATCTCCGACTGGGGCTGGGGCGCCGGGCTGCGGCCGGAGCAGGACGCGCCGGTCTGGAGGATGGACGCGTTCCGCGACCGGTTCCTCGCGGCCTTCGGCCCGGGGCGGGACCCGGGGACCCGACCCGTCGCCACGCGCTGAGCGGCCGGACCGCGCTCAGCCGGTCTTCTCCGCCACGATCGCGAACTTGCGCACCCGCCCCGACCCCAGCCAGTCGCTCCAGACGCGGTGCGCGGCGAGCAGCTCGTCCAGGGGACGGAGGCCCAGCTGTGCGGTGATCGCCGACCGCTCGGTGACGAACGCCTCGATCAGGGAGTCCACCATCAACCGGTGCGCTGCGCTGCACTCCTCGATCCAGCTCACCTCGAGCCCGACCCGCTCCAGCCCCGCGAGCAGGTCCGCCATCGGGACCGGCCACACCGTCTCGGCGTCCGGCATCGCGACGCGCTCCGTGGTCGTCAGCGGGCCGCCCTCCTCCACGGTGAAGGCGAACCTCCCGCCGGGTGGCAGCACCGACGACACCTCAGCGAGCAGCGCCTGCTTGTCGGCGAAGGCGAGCATGGTCTCCAGCAGGAGCACCACGTCGAACGGCCCGGTCGGCACCGGCGGGACCGGCGCCACCTCGAAGAGGCAGGGCAGGGCGCCGGCGCGCTCGCGCGCGAGCGCGATGGCGCTGGCACTTGCGTCCACGCCGAGGTACTTGCAGCCGAGCTCCGAGGTGAGGAACCGTCCGGGTCCGGCCACGCCGCAGCACAGGTCCAGCACGGTGACCCCGGTGCCGATGCCGGCGCGGAGCGCGAGCGACAGGATCTCCCCGGCCTGCATGAAGCTCTCCTGGCCCACGAACTCGCCGGGCGCGTACGCCGAGAGCCGGGCCCGGTGCAGGGCCGCGTCGAAGGGGTCCCGCTCGTCCTGCCTCACCGCGGCCGCAGCCGAAAGGGAGCGGTCGCACCGGCGACCTCGACGGGCTGGGGGATCCGGCGGGCCCAGAGCCACCACACGTCGCGGCCGAACGACTCCGCCAGCAGGCCGAACGCGGCGACCAGCACGGCGTACATCAGCACGGGAGGTACGACGTCCGCGGCCGCGGCGGTCAGCACGATGCCCTGGACCGCGGTGACGACCTTGCGCCAGTAGCGGAACGGGAGCCGCCCGCGCAGCCACGGGAGCACCCAGCCGGCAGCCGCGAACGCGTAGCGGATCACCCCGATCGCCAGCACCCACTCGCCGTACGACCGGGCGACGTACGCGCTCAACACCAGCATCAGCAGCGCGTCGACCTCCCCGTCGAAGACGGCGCCGAACCCGGAAGTCGTGCGGGTCCGCCGCGCGACCGGGCCGTCGACCGCGTCGAGCACGAGGGCGGTCACCGCCAGGCCGACCAGCGGCGTCGTGACCGGCTTTCCGAGGTACGCCTCCACGACCAGGGCTGCCGCGGCGCTGGCGAGGGTGGCCCGGAAGAGCGTCACGAGGTCCGCGGGGCCCAGCGCGACCGCTCCCCTCCTGCCCAGCGCACGCGTCACCACCGCCCCCACGACGAGCGCGGTCACGAGCCCCACGGCCCAGGCCGTGGCACCCAGCCCGACGGTCGTCGAGAGGGCCGCGAGCAGCCCGACCAGGGCGGCGAGGTTCGCCGCCAGGCCGGTTCCCGTCGCGACCACGCCGCCTCCCACATCTTGGCCTACCGCTCGTACTACGAGCGTTGCTAGCGTTCGGTTCACCGACGGCGCGGAGGTGGCATGGGGGACGAACCCGTCCGGGCCGGCTCCGACTGGCTGGCGCTGCGGGAACCCGCGGACGCGGCGGCCCGGGCGGCCGAGCTGGTCGAGCTCCTCCGGCCGTCCCTGCCGGCGCACGCTGCGCAGATCCACGACCTCGGGTGCGGCACCGGCTCGATGGCCCGCTGGCTGGCCCCCCGGTTGCCCGGCCCCCAGCACTGGGTGCTGCACGACCGCGACGAGGAGCTGCTGGTCCAGGCCGCGGCGGACCCGCCGGCCCGGGCCGGTGACGGTGCGCCGGTCAGCGTGGAGACGCACCGGTGCGACGTCACCCTCGACCCGGAGGAGCTCGCCGGGGCCGACCTGGTCACGGCCTCGGCGTTGCTCGACATGATGACGGGCGACGAGCTGGAGCGGCTGGTCGCCACCTGCGTGAAGGCGGGGTGCCCCGTGCTGGTCACCCTCAGCGTGACCGGTCGCGTCGACCTGGCGCCCGCCGACCCGCTCGACGCGCGCGTCGGGGCGGCCTTCAACGCGCACCAGCGGCGTACCACGGCGGGCGGACGGCTGCTCGGTCCCGACGCGGCGCAGGCCGCGGTGGACGGCTTCACCCGACGGGGGCACCGGGTCCTGGTCCGGGAGAGCCCCTGGCGGCTCGGCCCCGGCCGGTCCGCGCTGGCGGCCGCGTGGTTCACCGGCTGGCTGGACGCGGCGTGCGAGCAGCAGCCCGACCTGGAGGCGGCGACCGCGGCGTACGCCCGTCGGCGGCTGGCGAAGATCGCCGACGGCTCGCTGGACGTGACCGTCCACCACTGCGACCTCCTGGCGCGCCCCTAGCCCGGCGACGGGCTCGCCGATGCACGGCGCGAGCCGCGCCCGTGATACGCATTTCCCCGATTTCGGTGATGCCAACCTCGGGAGCCCCACACAGTGCGACGATCGATCCTGTCCGACCGTGGGCTCCGTCCGGGGTGGGTGGCCCTCCTCCGGGGCGCCGGCATCCTCACCCTGCTCCTCGGCCCGCTGCTCGTCTCCCCCGGCGCGGCGCACGCCTCCCCCGCCGAGCCGTCCCTCAAGCCCCCGCTCACCGGTCTCCTCGACCGCAGCGGCCCGCCCCCGGTCGCGCTGCAGCACGCGGTGCGCTCCTACGTCGTCCAGCTGTCCTGGAAGGATCTCCAACCGACGCCGGCGTCGTTCACGACCGCCGCGCTGGACCGGCGACTGGCGGAGGCGCGCGAGCAGGGCGCCCGGGTCAAGCTCCGGATCATGGCCGGGGTGGGGTCGCCCGGGTGGGCGAAGCGGCTCGACGGCCGACCGGTGCCGCTGCGTGACCGGCACGACGCGCAGTCCGGCTCGGTGCCGCGCTTCTGGACCGCGGCGTTCGCAGCGGCGTACGCCGACCTCCACGAGCGCCTGGCGGCCCGCTACGACGCCGATCCGGTGGTTGCGGAGGTCGTGGTGTCGCAGTGCTCGACGTTCTACGCCGAGCCCTTCATCCGGCAGACCTCGGACCGCCGGTCGCGCCTGGCCCTCCTCCACGCGGGCTACAGCCGGGCCGCCGACCAGGAGTGCCACCGCCGGGAGGTCGACGCCCACCGGGTGTGGTCCCGGACCCGCTCCGGGCTGGCGCTCAACCCCGCCCAGTTCGTCACCCGGGGCGGGGGTCGCACGGTCGACGACGAGTTCACGGTCGCGATGATGCGGTACTGCCAGCGCCGGCTCGGCCCGCGCTGCGTCCTGGAGAACAACTCGATCCGCTCCCCCATCGCCTCCCTCGACCCGAACCCGCGGCAGCCGCACTACCGGCGGATGTACCGCGCGATGGCCCGGCGCGCGCCCGGGTTGGCCTTCCAGACGGCGACGGCCGCGCGGATGGGCGAGTGCTCGCGGACGCTGGACTGGGCGGCGAGGCAGGGCGCGGCGTACGTCGAGCTGCCGTGGAACGCCGCCGACGCCGGCTGCACGCCGAGCATCCTCTCCGCCGCCGCTCGCCGTCTCGGCTGACCGCAGGGACCGGCGCCCCGCCGGAGCCTAGGGCTCGGCGTGCAGGTCGACCCGCGAGGTCTCGGGAGCGAGGAGGACGCACACGGCCGTCACGACCAGCATCGCCACCACGTACCCGGACACGACGAGCGAGGTGTCGTATCGGTCGAGCAGGGCGACGGAGATGATCGGAGCGAGCGCACCCCCGAGGATGCCCGCCAGCTGGTAGCCCATCGAGGCGCCGCTGTAGCGGACCCTCGTCGGGAACATCTCGGCGATGAACGACGCCTGCGGGCCGTACATCGCCGCGTGGAAGAACAGCGCCACCACGGCCGCGAGGATGATCAGGGAGAGCCGTCCGGTGTCGAGGAGCTCGAAGAACGCGAAGACCCAGATGGCGGCGCCGGCCGCCCCGAACAGGTAGACCGGCCGCCGACCCCAGGTGTCGGACAGGTGGCCGAACACCGGGATCCACAGCACCTGGCACGCCGCGGCGATCAGCACGGCGTTGAGGGCGAAGCCGTTCGGCAGCTCGAGGTAGGTCACCACGTAGGTGGTGATGAACAGGACGAACGAGTAGAACGCCACGTCGACGCCCACCCGCGCCCCGACCGCCAGCAGCACGCGCCGCGGGTACAGCCGGACGACGTCGACGATCGGTGCCCGGGCCTTGGTGTCGCTGGCCTCCACCTCGCGGAACAGCGGACTCTCCGCGATCGTGAGCCGGATCCACAGCCCCACGACGACCAGCAGCCCGCTGAGCAGGAACGGGATCCGCCAGCCCCAGGACTCGAACGCCGCGTCGGACATGAGCGCCGTGGTCATCGACAGCACCCCGTTGGCGAGCAGGAGTCCGATCGGGACTCCCACCTGCGGCCAGCTGGCGTTGAGCCCGCGCCGCTGCGGATCCCCCGACTCCAGCGTCATCAGCACCGCGCCGCCCCACTCGCCGCCGAGCCCGAGCCCCTGGAGGAAGCGAAGCGAGACCAGGAGGATCGGGGCCCAGATCCCGATGGTCGCGTGGGTGGGCATCACGCCGATCAGGAACGTCGTGATGCCCATCAGCAGCAGCGTGACGACCAGCACGTTCTTGCGTCCGAGCTTGTCGCCGTAGTGACCGAAGACGACCCCGCCCAACGGTCGCGCGACGAACCCGACGGCGTACGTCGCGAACGACAGCAGCGTCCCGACCAGCGGCTCGAAGTCGGGGAAGAAGAGCGTGTTGAAGATCAACGCGGCGGCGGTGCCGTAGATGAAGAAGTCGTACCACTCCAGCGAGGTCCCGATCAGGCTCGCCACGATGACCCGACGCACGGACGACGGCTGGCGAACGGCTGCTTCGGAGGAACGGGACATGTGGACCGCGATCGTGGGGGTCACCTGGGCAGGCGACAATCCTACGCCTCCTCCCACCGGCCTCCCGTGCCCCAATTCCGGGCATTCTCGGGGTCGACGCGCACCGCAGGCGCAGTCGTAGACTCGCGAAACGGGCCGACGGCCGGTCCTGGGCAGCCTCGGGGCTGGCCTGACGCGAGGAGGTCCCGCTCCATGACGACGCCGCTCTCCCGGGATGCCGACAGCCTGGTCGACCGCTACGGCGAGGTCCGCGCCCACACCGAGGCCCTGGCCGCTCCCCTGTCTCCCGAGGACCAGACGGTCCAGTCCATGCCGGACGTCTCGCCGACGAAGTGGCACCGGGCGCACGTCACCTGGTTCTTCGAGACGTTCGTGCTCGCCGATCACGAGCCGGGATTCGCGCCGTACCAGGACACGTACTGGTTCCTGTTCAACAGCTATTACGAGGCGGTGGGGCCACGCTTCTCGCGGCCCGATCGCGGCGTGATCAGCCGGCCCGGGGCCGGCGACGTGGGCGTCTACCGCGCCAACGTCGACGACCGGATGCGCGACCTGGTGACGTCCCTCGACGGCGGCACCCTCGACAAGCTGGCACCCACCATCGAGCTCGGCTTCCACCACGAGCAGCAGCACCAGGAGCTGCTGCTGATGGACATCAAGCACGTGCTCTCGCTCAACCCGCTGCAGCCGGTCTACGCCGGCGACCCGAGCGAGCGATGTGAGCCCGACCCCCTGGGCTGGGTCGACGTCGAGGGCGGGCTGGTGGAGGTCGGGCACGAGGGCGACGGGTTCTGCTTCGACAACGAGCTCCCTCGGCATCACACGTGGCTCGAGCCCTACCGACTGGCGGACCGCCTCGTCACCAACGGCGAATGGCACCAGTTCATGGACGACGGCGGCTACTCCCGGCACGAGCTCTGGCTCTCCGACGGGTGGGCCAGGGTCAACGCCGAGGGGTGGCGCGCCCCGTTCTACTGGGAGCAGCACGACGGCGTCTGGTTCGAGCACACGCTTCACGGCACCTGGCCGGTGAACCCGGGACTTCCCGTGAGCCACGTCAGCTTCTACGAGGCCGAGGCGTACGCCACCTGGGCCGGGAAGCGGCTGCCGAGCGAGGCGGAGTGGGAGCACGCCGTCACCGCGGGCGGCCGGGCCGGGACCGGGGTCGAGGGCAACCTGGCCGACACCTCGACGTACCACCCGAAGCCGGCCGGGGCGGCCACGGGCGGGCTGCGCCAGGTCTACGGCGACTGCTGGGAGTGGACCTCGTCGGCGTACCACCCCTACCCGGGCTTCCACCCGGCGGAAGGCGCGCTCGGCGAGTACAACGGCAAGTTCATGTCGAACCAGATGGTGCTGCGCGGGGGCTGCGCGCTCACTCCGCCGGACCACGTGCGCGCGACGTACCGCAACTTCTTCCCCCACGCCTCCCGTTGGGCGCTGTCCGGTGTGCGCCTCGCGGACGGCGGCGCCCGGTGACCCCGGCGCCGGTCGTCTCGGTCCTGCTGGATCCCGACTGGGCCGCGGGCACCCTGGTCAGCGACGTCCGCCGCGGGCTCGGCTCGCAACCCCGGAGCCTGCCCCCCAAGTGGCTGTACGACGACGTCGGCTCCCGGCTGTTCGACGCGATCACCCATCTGGACGACTACTACCCGACCCAGCGAGAACGCTCGATCCTGCTGGAGCACGCGGCGGACATCGCGGCCGTCTGCGACGCCACCACGCTGGTCGAGCTCGGCAGCGGCACGAGCGACAAGACCCGCCTGCTGCTCGACGCGTTCACGGCGCAGGGCAGCCTCACGCGCTTCGTGCCGGTCGACGTCTCGGAGACGACGCTGCGCGAGGCCGCGGACCAGCTGGCGGTGCGCTATCCCAGCCTCCGCGTGGAGGCCCTGGTCGGGGACTTCACGCTGCACCTCGGGCACCTGCCCCGGGGGGACCGCCGGGTCGTGGCGTTCCTCGGCGGCACCATCGGCAACCTGTACGTCGAGGAGCGGGCCGCCTTCCTCGGCGCGCTGGCCGACTCCCTCGAGCCCGGCGACTGGCTGCTGCTCGGCACCGACCTGGTCAAGAGCGCGGACCGTCTCATCGCGGCGTACGACGACCCGCAGGGGGTGACCGCCGCCTTCGTGCTGAACTGCCTGGGCGTGCTCAACCGCGAGCTCGGCGCCGACTTCGACCTGGACGCCTTCTCGTACGTGCCGTTCTGGGACCCCCAGACCGAGCGCATGGACCTGCGCCTGCGGGCCGAGATGCCCCAGCGGGTGACCATCCCCGGCGCCGGACTGACCTTCGACCTGGCCTGCGGCGAGGAGATCCGGGTCGAGATCTCCACGAAGTTCCGCCCCGACCGGCTCCGCGCGGAACTAGTCGCAGCCGGCTTCGCGGTCGAGCGGGTCTGGACCGACCCGGACGGCGACTTCGCGGTCACCGCCGCACGGCGGCACGGCTAGCGCCGCGCCCCACCCCAACCGTCGGATCCTCCCGCTCACTACGCCGGCTCGAGGGCGCCCCGCTCCCCCAGCATCGAGCCCCGTCGCCGCCGGTCCAGCGGCGAGGCCCGCCGGTCCAGCCGCGCGTCGAGCAGCGCCCGGGCGTCGTCGGCGGCGCCTTGACTGACCAGGCAGAACAGCAGCGTCTCCTCGAGCACCTCCCGTTGGGCGGCCGAGCCGCCCACCTGGACCAGCACGGGGAGCACCTCGGTGAGGGCCGCGACCGCCGTGGACCACCGCTGCTCGACCACCGCCTCGAGCGCCGTGCAGACCGTGGCCACGACCGTCCTCAGCGTCGGGTCTCCCGACCTCGTGCAGTGGCTGCGAAGCCTGCCCAGCTGCTCGACCTCGCCGGCACCGGCGAGCGCCATCGCGGCGTGCACGGCGACGAACGGCGTCTGCGGACGCTCCAGCATCGACGGGTCCACGGCCTCCAGCACCGGCCCGAACGGCGGAGGAGGGCCCTCCCCGGTGAACACCGGTGCCAGCGACAGCCCCGTCCCGGTGGCGCGGTCCCAGCCGGCGGTGCTGACCTGCCACCTCCACAGCAACGAGGCCGAGTCGATCAGCGCCCGGACGCCGCTGACCCCGGGAGGCGCGAGCTGGGAGTAGTAGCGACGCCGGACCGCCTCCGTGTCACCGAGCGCGAGCTCGTGCAGCGCCGCGTGCCAGGAGAAGTGCGCCCGGTGGCTCGCCGAGCGTCCGCTCTCGGCGACCCAGTGGTCCAGCCACACCCGCCCGGACTCGTGCTGCCCGGTCTCGTACAGGACGTGGGTCTGGGCGTGCACGGCGTGCCCGGAGGACGGCTCGCAGGACAGGGCGCTCTCCGCGAGGAGGCCCGCCTCGTCGAACCGGCCCTGGTCCTGACGCGTGAACGCGAGCAGGGAGATGTACCACCAGTGGTCGCCGTACGCCGGGGCCAGTCCCTCGACCAGGTCCCACGCCTCGCGCTGCACGTCGGTGACGCCCGAGAAGGCGATCGTGGGGACCGCCGCCGAGACGGCCAGGACATCGCGGGGATGACTGGCCAGGTGTGCCATCAACGCCTGGGCGCCCACCCTGCGTACGTCGTTCACGCGACTCGACACGACGTCGACGAAGCTCACCTCACGCGCGTCGCCCCGCCTGCGCACCGCCGCCCGGGCGGCCTGCAGCGACGCCCGGACGTCCGCGTCCGCGCCCGCCTCGTGCCCCAGCATGGCCAGGGCCGCGTGGGCCAGCGCGAAGTCCGGGTCGACCAGCGTCGCGTCGCGGATCAGCTCGTCGCCGCCCGACTGCAGCCTCATCACGCGCTCGAGCCCAGCGTTGTAGAGCGCCGCCGCCTCGGCGGTGGTCGACAACGGCAGGCCGAGCGGGTCGCGCGGGCGCGCCACCGGGTGGTGCCCGCTCACCAGGCGTCCGTCCGCCAGTCGTCGCGGCACGGGGGCGACCTCGTCCAGCACGGCGGTGGCCAGGGCGGAGGCCTGGCCACGGATCTCCGGCACGGCCGTGGACTCCCACAGCTCCCCCCGCCGCAGGGCGCCGAGCACCCAGATAGGGGCGTCCGTCGTGTCCGCGGAGTCGAGCAACCGCCCGTGCGCGGTGCGGAAGCCCATGCCGGCGGTGGCCGTGGTCGCGAGCGTGATGCCCGCCCGCCGGGTCAACAGGTCGTCCAGCAGCGGGTCGCCGAGCAGCCGGATGTCAGCCCGGGGCCCGGTGCAGTTCACCACCCAGCCGACCTCGCGGACCGTGCCGTCGGTCAGGGTGACGGCCAGCCCGCCGCGCGGCAGGGCTCGAGCGTCCGCCACCGTCGCGGCGGCGACCGTGAGCCGTCCCGCCGCCCGGAGCTCGCGCGTGAACGACGCGCTCGAGGGCGCCATCCGGTGGCGCAGGACGTTCCACTCCCCCGCGTCGTGGGCGAGGAACGCGAGGCGTTCGGCGGGGCTGAGGCGCTCCCACAGCGCGGACACCTGGAACCGGAGGCCGTCGATGGCCGGACGCCAGTCCCCGCTGGCGCGGACCACGCCCAGGACGTGTCGCCTGGCGGCCTCGCGGACCTCCTCGAGGGTCGACCCCCAGGCCGAGATGTCCGGGATCGCCGCCAGCTTGAGCCCGGCCACGTGCGCCCGCGGCAAGCGTCCCTGCCGCGAGATCGCGTGCAGCACCCGACCAGGCCGTGCGGTCGGACCGGAAAGCGAGAGCGCGACGTCGACCATCGTGAGCCCGGTGCCGACGAGCAGCACGTCGTGCGGCCCGGCCTGGTCGCGGCCCACGACGTCGAGCGCCCCCGGCTGCCACGGGTCCGGGACGAAGAACGCCGAGTCCTGCAAGGCCTCCGGCGCCCAGCCGTGGCCGACCGGAGGGAGCCCGGTGGCGACCACCACGGCGTCGGCGACCAGGTCCCGTCCGTCGCTGGTGAGGACGGTGACACCGGTG